>Ga0209118_1000263_pt1 | contig 33047 bp, 23 predicted proteins | sample BlaSpr_A8_Ref_M1_FD_187988 | JGI IMG/M metagenome (GOLD analysis project Ga0209118, IMG submission 187988) | Forest soil microbial communities from Thunder Bay, Ontario, Canada - Black Spruce, Ontario site 2_A8_Ref_M1 (SPAdes) (version 2) | ecosystem: Environmental > Terrestrial > Soil > Boreal... | reverse complement strand
CTATCGGATCGCCCCCCGCATCCCCTCGATCCCCTTCCCACCCCTCCGGGGGGGAAGGGGACGCCCCCACCCCCTGTTCGGTGGGAGTTTCGTCTTAGCCCTCACCGGCTGCGGCGGGATCCGAGACATGAAACCGATCCGCCTTGCTACGCTTCCGCGCCGGCGTAGAGGCGATCGATTACATCGCCGTACTTCTGGTTGATCACGCGGCGCTTGACCTTCTGGGTCGGCGTCAGCTCGCCGGTCTCCAGGGTCCACTCGTTCGGCAGCAGGTCCCAGGCCACGATCTTCTCGAAACCGGGCAGGTGGGCGTTGACCTTCCCGACCTCGCCCGCGTAGAGGTCCCGCACCCGCGGATCGGCGAGCAGGGCGCCCACGTCGCCGCTCGGCAGGCCGTTCTTGGCCGCCCACCCCTTGAGGTGGTCGAACTCCGGCACCAGCAGTGCCGACAGGAACTTGCGGCGGTCGCCGATGACCACCGCCTGGGCGATGAACGGGCTGCTCTTGAGCTCGTTCTCGAGCGGCGCCGGCGCGATGTTCTTGCCGTAGGCGTTGACGATCAGCTCCTTCTTGCGGTCGGTGATGCGCAGGAAGCCCTCGCCGTCCACCTCGCCGATGTCGCCGGTGTGGAACCAGCCTTCGGCGTCGATCGCCTCCGCGGTCTCCTTCGGCAGGTTCCAGTAGCCCTGCATGATGTTCGGTCCGCGGGCCAGGATCTCGCCGTCGGCGGCAATCTTGACCTCGACCCCGGGGATCACGCGGCCGACGGTGCCCATCTTGACGCCGCCGGCGCCGCCGTTGGCGGAGATGATCGGCGAGGTCTCGGTGAGGCCGTAGCCCTCGTAGATCGGGATGCCGGCGCCCCAGAAGAACTCGGCGACGTCGCGTCCGAGCGGCGCGCCGCCGGAGACCGCGAAGACGAAGCGCCCGCCCAGGCGTTCGCGGATCTTGCCGAAGACCAGCTTGTCGGCGAGCCCGAGCTTCAAGCCGAGCAGGCCGGGCGGGCGCTCGAGCTTGATCCGCCAGGGCAGCGCTTCGCGGCCGACCTCGACCGCCCAGGCGAAGATGCGCTGCCGGATCGGCGAGCTCGCCGCGACGTTCTCCTGCACCCTGGCGAGCACCTTCTCGTAGACCCGCGGCACCGAGACGAAGATCTGGGGCTTCACTTCGAGCATGTTCTTCGGCACGGTGGCCACGGATTCGGCGTAGGCGATCGGGCACCCCTTCAGGAAGTAGACATAGTCGGTGGTGCGCTCGAAGGAGTGCGACAGCGGCAGGAAGGAGAGCGCGGTGTAGCCGTCCTCGAACGGGATCACGCTAAGGCCGCCCTCGATGTTGGAGGCGATGTTGCCGTGGGTGAGCATGACCCCCTTCGGCTGGCCGGTGGTGCCGCTGGTGTAGATGAAGGTGGCGAGGTCCTCGGGGCGGGCGGCGCGGGCGGCGGCCTCGAACTGCGCCACGTCGGGATTGGCGCCGCGCTCGAGCAGCTGCTCCCAGGTCATCACCCGCGGGTCGTCGCTGGTGCCGCGAATCAGCACGTAGTGCCGGACCTCCGGCAGCTCCTGGGCGTGGGAGAGCAGCCCCTCGAGATGGGCGGTGGTCTCGGCGAACACCACCTTGGCGCCGCAGTCGTGGGCGATGTAGGCCGCCTGATCGGGCAAGAGCGTCGGATAGATCGGCACCAGTACTCCGCCGGTGCAGAGCGTCGCGAAGTCCACGGCCGGCCAGTGCGGACCGTTCTCGGCCATCAGCGCCACCCGGTCGCCGCGCTGGACGTCAAGCGCGGTCAGCGCCTTGGCCAGGCGCCGCACGCGGTCCACCAGCTCGGCGGTCGCGACCGGCTGGTAGCTGCCGCCGACCTTGTGCAGCAGGCAATCCGGCTTGCCGTAGGTCGCGGCTTGGAGAAACAGCTCCGTAAGGGTGGTGACCGCCATGTGTCCTCCCGAAGGCCAGAGAGCGCGAGACAGGCCGGGATTGTACAGCACGCGGCGGCTTGACCGCCCCGGCGTGGGGCGGTATCCTCCATCGTTCTTGCGCAACTCGCCGCCCGCTGCCGGCGGCGAGACCGTCCGCAACCGCCGGGGCGTAGCTCAGCTTGGTAGAGCGCACGGTTCGGGACCGTGAGGCCGGAGGTTCAAATCCTCTCGCCCCGACCACTTCCCGCCTTGTTCCTGAAAGCTAACTGAGCTCAGGGTCGACGCCGCGCAGGAGCCAGCTCTGGGCGAGCTGCCGCCAGTCGGGGTGGTCCCTGGCGTCGATGTAGCGCGTCGAGGCCAGCGTGCCGGTCTCCTTACCGAGGCGCTTGGCCTGCAGGGCCGCGATGTAGCTGTCGTGCACCACCACCGCGCGCTTCATGCCGCGCTCAACGCAGAGCAGCATGCCGCGTCTGAAGATCTCCTGTTCTCCTGCCGAGTAGGCCCGCGATCGCCGCGAATCGACCAGTATGCCGAAGGGGCCGCCGGGCGGCGGCAGGGCGCGGTGCAGCTCCGCGAGCAGCTCGGCGGCCTCCTCGCGGTTGAGGGGGCCGCCGAACACGATCTCCACCCCGAAGTCTGTCGTCTTGACCCGCTGCATCGCACCTCGGCTTTCGGCGCCGGGTCTCTCGCCATGCGCTGAAGGAGAAGACGGACCATAGTGGCACGTTCCCTCTCTTGTACCGCCCCGCTCCCACTTTAGAGCTTAAAGGAAAACGTCGCAATCAGGGAGCGCAGCGACTGCTCGTCGCTCACCACGCCCCCGGGCACCGGATAGAGCGGGCCGGTGATGCGGGTCTTCAGCGCATAGTAGTAGGCCAGGTTGAGCGTCAGCGCCCGATCGACGCGCAGCCCGGCGCCGGCGCTGACGTGGTTGCTCCAGATCGCCGGCGAGGCGACGTTGAAGAAGGCCGACTTGTCGGGGATGGCGTTCTCGGCGTGGTTGTAGCCCACGCGCAGGGTCAGCCGGGGCGTGGCCTGGAACTGGGCGCCGACGTCGAAGACGGTGATGCTGCGCCAGCCTAGCCCCAGCGCGTGGCCGTCCGGCGCGAGCCCGAAGCCGCTGAAGCCCCTGGCGTGGCCGTAGTCGATCCACTTGCCGTCGACCGCGAATTTGAGCGCCGGGGTGGGGGTGAAGGCGATGCCGGCCACCGCCGTCGCCGGGTTGTCGAGGCGGAACGAGATCCGGCGCGCGGTGCCGAAGTTCGGCAAGGCCGGGTTGGCATGCGCCGAGTTCCATTCGAACGTCTGGAACCGCTGCTCGGTGGTGTAGGCGGCGCCGAAGGCCCAGACGGGGCTGGGGCGGAAATGGACCCCGATCTGGCCGCCGTAGCCGAAGGCGCTGTCGGTGTTGACGCGCGGATAGAAGCAGCCGTTCGGTCCGCAGTCGGGCGCCGCGAAGCCGGCGGGGTCGGCGGTGAGCGCGGAGCGGCCGGTGACGAAGGCGACGCCCACCGACCATTGCGGGTTGAGGCGCAGCGCGGCGACCACCGGCACCTTGAGGAACTGGTAGTTGGCGTAGACCCGCCCGAAGCCCTGGGGCTGCGGCGACAGCAGGGGGTTGCGGGGGTCCTGCGGGTAGTCGACGCCGAAACCGGCGAGGCCGAGGAAACCCACGCCGTAGGCGAACGTGCTGTCCACCGGATGGCGGGTGAAGCCGAAGGCGGGGATCAGCGGAGTCCGGCCCGCTTCGGTGGTGCGGCCGGAGAACGGTCCCACCTGGCTGGTTACCGCGTTGCCCGCCTTGGCGTACTCGGCGTTGAACTCGAAGCCGCTGCCGTCGAGCTCGGTGAGCAGCGCCGGGTTGAGGTTGAGCGCGCCCAGGGTGTCGTTGGGCAGCGCCACTCCGGCGCCGCCCATGGCGTCGTTGACGGCGCCGACGCCGTGGAGGAAATGGCCGTTGCCGGCCGCGGCCGGCGTGGCGCTGAGCATCGCGAGCATTGCGAGCATCGCGACCGTCGGGGCGGCGAGCGAGTGGGAGCAGACCTTCCGCTTCATGGATAGACCCTCCTTGTGGACATGCGTCCACGGACGCGGCACGCCGCGGGCGACGCGCGCGGTCAGCCGCCGCGGTCGTCCGGGCGAACCCGGCAATCAAATGCCTCGAGCTCAAGAGATAGAGCGCGCAAACTATAGCCGAATTTACTTATCAGTCAAGAATCACAGAAGTGAAAATAGGTCTCTCCCCTATCCGGGCGGACAGGCGGCGCGCCCTCGAGCCGCCAATCGCGCCGCTGCGGGCGCGGCGGAGACTCAGGCGAGATGCAGCTGCAGGAAGGTCAGGACCTGCCGGATGACACGGCGAGAGGCGTCGCTGTCATGCACGAGATCGAACGCGTGCGGCGCCGTGGGGTGATTCACCAAGGTGATGGGCAGGTTGCGCCGCACAGCAGCGGCCAGGAACCGGTCGAGCGTCGCATTGAGGCCGGGAATCTCGTCCTGGCCTGCTCTCACCAGGAGCATCGGCGTGTCGGATGGCAGATCGTCGACGGACTTTCCGGCAGCGGGATTCACGAAGCGGAATGTCCTGGATGCCTCCGCGACGCTCGTCGACCCATCGAGGTCGAGCAGCAACGGGTAGCAGAGGGCGGCACACTTGAGGTCGCCGGGAGCTTCCCGCATCAGGACCGACAGGGCGTTGGGGCCGTGGCCGGAGCACGCCCACAGGCCGATCCGGTTCTCGTCGATGCCCAGGGACGCGGCGTTCTCGCGCAGATGGCGGAGCAGGGCGCCGGCGTCGGCCGCCGGTTGCTTGCCGGTCGAGTAGGTGATCGCCGCCAGGCCCGAAGCCGCCGTCAATCGCGCCCACCCGATGAACGATTCCATCTCCTTGAACTTGCAGCCGAAATAGGCCTGTGCTCCGAGATCGGAGAAGCCGATCACGAAGACGACCAAGGGCAGGCGCGCTCCGGCCGGCGGATCGGGAGGACGGTAGAGATCCATCGTCAGCGCGCCGTCGTCCGTCGTCCGATACTCCAGGTCCCGCCGGACGATCACGGCTTCGGCGCCGGGCGCCTGGTACACCAGCTTGCGTCTCGCCATCTCGTGGCGCGGGTCGGTTTCGGTTTCGGTCATGGGAATGGCCTCAGTACCGAGGTGTGGCGGCGCCGCGGCATACGATAACCTGCTCTCCATTCGGAGCCAGTCGGAGCCGGCGGCCCCGCGGACGATCCAGGTTCAGGTCCACCTCGAGGGACGATCATGCCAAGCGAGTATGTCGGAAAATCGTCGCCAGCGCCGGCGGGCTCCGGCCGGAGCGGCGACGGCAGCGCCGGCAAGCGCCGCCGGGAGCCGGAGCGGCGGGAGGGCGCGCCGCCGGCCGCCCCGGCAGGGCGGGGGAAGCGGGCGGCCGCCGAGCCGGCGCTGGTGACCGCCACCGCCGCCGCGACGGCGGCGCCGCGGCGAGACTCGCGGCAGCTGCTCTGGCTCGGGGTGGCCGGCTTGGCGGTGGTGCTGTTCTATTCGTCGGCGCGCCTCGCCGATTCCGCGCCATGGTCGTACGACGAGTACTACCACCTTGGGATGGCGCGCGAGCTGCGGGCGCACTTCCCGCTGCGCACGTTTCCGTGGACGCCGTTCTCGCTGGTGAGCGAGCATTTCGCCGACGGTGTGCCGCTGTTCCATGCGGCACTGATGCCTGTCGCCGGTTGGCCGCTCGAGCGCGCCGGGCTGGCGGGCGTGCTGCTCGGCCAGGTCTTCGTGCTGGTCTGCCTGGGAGTGGCGCTCTGGCGGCTGCGGGTGCGGCACGCCTGGGCCCACATGCTGGGGATGGCAACGCTCGGCTCGCTGTTCGCGATGCGCTTCGACATGTGCCGGCCGCAACTGCTGCTGGTCGGCTTCTCGCTGCTCTTCCTCGGCCTGCTCGCAACCGGCGCCCGGCCTTGGGCGCTGGCGGCGGTCGCCGGGATCTTCGGGCTCGCGCACGCCGGCGGCTGGATCGCCATCTTCTACACGGCGGTGTGGGGAGCGGCAGGATGGCTGGTGCCCCCGGTGGCCGGCGCGGCCGGCGCGGCCGGCACGGCGGCGGGGAGGAGCGGGCGGACCGGCGGCGGTCTGCATGGCGGAGCCCGACGCGATCAAAGTCGAACCGATGCCAGCCCATCCGCAAGCGTCAACCCCGGCGGCGCGCCTGACCGCGATAGATCCGATGGCAGGCACCGCCTGCTATGGGTGCCGATTGCGTGGGTGGCGGCGGGGTGGCTCGCGGGACAGCTGATCCATCCCAACTTCCCCTACAACCTGCGGCTGATGGCCGTGGCCAACCTGGTGGTGCCGTTCGAGGCCAGCCCGGCGGGCAACGCGGCGCTGCGCTCGCAGCTCGGCGAGGAGCTGGCGCCGCCCGGGCTGGGCATCCTGGCGGAGCAGTGGCCGATCTTCCTGGCGCCGCTGGCGGTGGCGGCAAATCTGCTGCGCGAACGGCGCCTGCGCACCCGCGCCACCTTGACCACCGCCCTGGTGGCGCTTGCCTTCCTGCTGGTCGGCGCCCTGCTGCTGCGGCGGATGCTCGAGGTCGGCGTGCCGCTGGGGCTGCTGGCGCTGGCGGCAATGGCTGCCGAGCGGCGGCGGCAGGGGCTCGCCGGCCTGCTCGGAGGATGGACCGCGTGGGCTGCCACCGTGGCGCTGCTGGTCGGTGCGCTGTGGACAGGGGCGACGGTGCGCAAGTACGGCTTCGGCCGTTCGTCGGCGCCGCGGGAGATGGCGCGCTGGCTGGGCGAGCACGGCCGCCCGGGCGAGCGGGTGTTCACCGCGCAATGGGCCGACTCGGCGCCGCTGTTCTACTCGGCGCCGCGGCTGCAATCGCTGGTGGCGCTGGACCCGACCCTGTTCTTCGCCAAGGACCCGCGTCTCTTCCAGGAGTACGTGGACGTGGTGCAGGGGCGGCGCCCGGAGGCGGCGCGGATCATCCGCGAACGCTTCGGGGCGCGCTGGGTGACGATCTGGCAGGCGCCGGTCTACCGGCGCTTCGCCGAGAACCTGATCGCCGCGCCCGGCGTGCGCCTGGTCTACACCGACCCCGATTATCTGATCGCCGATCTCGGCGGCCGGTGAGCGGTCGCCGCGGCGACCCCAAGGGATGAAACGGTAGCGTCGAGGCGCCGCCGGGCCGCGGAGCAAGCCCCCTGCGGGCGGCGCGGGCGGCGACCGGTCTGTCGCTTCGCGCCACCGACGCCCTGTCGCCGGTCGCCGGTCGCCGTCCTCGGACGCTTGTCCGCGGCCCTACCGTTCTCCCTCCCCGAGGGCAGAGAGTCAGGCGAGGAGTCTCGTCTTACCTGAGCACGGCGGCGGGAGGGTCATTCCGCGACCAGCCTGAGCGGGACGAGCTCCGCGATGAGCCTGAAAATGTGATCCTTTGTCAACAACGGCGCGCTCCGGTCCAGCGAGCATTGGGCGACGTGGGCGTCAGGTGTCGAGACGCTCAAGCCTTGGTCTCTCAGCTCGCGGCGCAGGGTGCCGACCCGCATCCAGTGCTCGGGCGGCGTGTCATGGATGGTCAGGTCCACGACGAGGTCGGCGATCGCGCGCCGATCCCCGGGGCGTTGCGCTCCGCTCACCAGCTCGGCAATGACGATCGGCGGCAGCACCACGACGCCGCGCGCCAGCGCATCGGTCAGCGCCGGCAGGTCGGCGCCGGCAAAGAAATCGATCCACGCCGAGGTGTCAACGACGACGCCGTTCACGTGACTCTTCGAGGTCGACATCGAGCTTCACCTTGCCGTGCAGGCGCATGGCTTTCTGGAACGCCCCGGTCCGGCGCACCAGCTTCAGACCCTCGACCAGGGTCTCGGTGATGCCTTGACCGGTAACCGCCATGGCCTCTTGCAGCAAGCCGGCAGGAATATTCGCGGTGACGCGCCTGGCGTCCATATGGTGATATTGACATCAATATGAACAGATGTCAATACATGCCGGCGGACCCGAGTTCTGCCGGCAGCTGCCGTGAAACCTCCGGCCGGCCGGGCCGTACATGTTGACTACCTACATGAGACACCTGTAGGCTGCCAACATGGAAGAAGACAACCGATCCGGCGCCGGACCCGATGAAGAGAAAGCCGAGCTGCTGGCCGGGACGCTCGACCTGGTGGTGCTGCGGACGCTGGCGCTCGGTCCGATGCACGGCTATGGCATCGCGCAGCGCATCCAGCAGATCTCGCGCGACGTGCTGCAGGTCAACCAGGGATCGTTGTATCCGGCGCTGCTGCGCCTGGAGCAGCAGGGGTGGATCCGCTCGGAGTGGGGGACGTCGGACAACAACCGCCGGGCGCGGTTCTACTCGCTGACCCGAGGAGGGCGGCGGCAGCTGGCCGCCGAGACCGAGCGCTGGGCGCGCTTCTCGGAGGCCATCGGGCGCCTCCTGATGGCGTGATGCCGGGCGACGCCGATCGGACGGCGGGCGGGAGGCGAGCCAGGCGGCCCAGCGCCCGCGAAGGAGGCTGGAGATGAGATCTCTCCGCGTCTGGACCAACCGGTTCCTGAGCCTGTTCCGCAGGCGGCAGCTCGAAGCGCGCCTGGACGAGGAGCTGGACTTTCATCTCGAGATGGAGGCGCGCGAGCACGAGGCGCGCGGCATGAGCCCGCAGGCCGCGCGGCGGGCGGCGCGCCTGGCCTTTGCGCCGGGCGGGTCCTTGGAACCGCTCAAGGAGGAGGTGCGGGCGCGGCGCGGCGTGCCGGCGCTCGAGACGCTCGGCCAGGACCTGCGTTACGCCGTGCGCATGATGCGCAAGAGCCCCGGCTTCACCGCCGTGGCCCTGCTCTCGCTGGCCTTCGGCGTCGGCACCAACTGCGCAATCTTCAGTGTCGTCGACGCCCTGCTGCTCAAGCCGCTGCCGGTGGCCGCCGCCGAGCGCCTGGTCTTTCTCGAGCAGAACTGGCGCCGCGGCCCCATGCCGCTGTTCTCCTACCCGGCGTGGCGACTGCTGCAGCAGTCAACGCCGGTGTGCTCCGGGGTGCTGGCGATGACCGCCGACTTCGTCGCGGTGGTGCGCCCATTGGCCGCGCCGGTGCCGTTGGGGCCGCCGGCCGCGGCACCGCTCGCTCCGGCCCCTGCGGTCGGACCGCTGGCCATTGCGACGCCGGCCGGCGCGGCCTCCGCCGCGAGTGGCGCCGGCGAGGCCCTCGAGACCGCGAACGTCCAGCTGGTCTCTGGCAACTTCTTCTCGACGCTCGGCGCCGGCATGGCGGTGGGGCATGCCTTCACGGCCGCGGACGACGCGGTCCCCGGCGGGCAGCCGCTGGCCGTCATCAGCTACGGCTATTGGCAGCGGCGATTCGGTCGCGACCCGCACGCGGTGGGGCGGGCGCTGCTGGTCAACGGCGTGCCGGTGACAGTGGTCGGCGTTGCGCGGCGCGGCTTCCAGGGCGCGATCGCCGACGCCGCTCCTGATGTCTTCTTGCCGGTCACCCTGAGCGAAGTCGTCAAGCATCAGGGCGGGATGGAGAGCGACGGACCCGAGATTCCCGGCCGGCCGATCTTCGAGCAGGTCAACGACCACTGGCTGGTGCTGCTGGCGCGCCGGCAGCCGGGGGTGGGCGTCGAGCGCGCGAGCGCGATGCTCAACCTCCTGTTCCAGCGCGACAAGGCGGCGCGACTCGCGACCCGCAGCGGCGCCGGCGCGGACGACGATCGCCGGGAGCTGATGGCCGAGAGCGTGCTGCTCAAACCCGCCGCAAGAGGCCTCTCCCACTCTCGGGGGGAGTTCACCCAACCGCTGCTCGTCCTGACGGCGGTGGCCGGCCTGGTGCTGCTGATCTCCTGCGCCAACGTCGCCAACCTGCTGCTGGCGCGCGCCGACCGGCGCCAGAAAGAGATGGCGTTGCGGCTGGGCATCGGCGCCAGCCGCGGCCGTCTGCTCCGTCAGCTGTTGACCGAGAGCCTGCTGCTGGCCGGGCTGGGCGGCGCCCTGGGGGTCGCTTGCGCCGGTTGGGGCAGCCGGCTGCTGCTCGGGCTGGCGTCGCGAAGCGCCGAGCCGATCCCGCTCGACGTCGGCCTCGACTGGCGGATGCTGGTCTTCGCCCTGGGAGTGGCGCTTGCCACCGGCATCGGTTTCGGCCTGGCGCCGGCGCTGCAGGCGACGCGAGTGGACCTGGCCGCGAGCCTGAAAGAAGGAGCTGGTGCGATCGGCGGCGTGGCGGGGACCCGCGGCGGCGCAGGCGGCGCTGGCGGCACTGGCGGCAATCGGCGCCTGGGATGGGGCCGCGGCCCTAGAGGCGGCAGGTTCGGACGGATGCTGGTGGCGGCACAGATCGGCCTGTCGCTGGTGCTGCTGATCGGTGCCGGCCTGTTCTTGGGGAGCCTGCGGAACCTGATGGAGGTCGACACCGGAGTCGTGAGTCACAGCCTGGTGCTGATGCACATCAACCCGCACCTGCTGGGCTACGACGACGCGCGCCTTACGGCCCTCTACCCGCGCCTGGTCGAGCGGCTCGAGGCGGTTCCCGGCGTGCGGTCGGCCAGCCTCTCCAACCTCCGCCTGCTCAGCGGCAGCAGTTGGGACGAGAACGTCGTCCTGCCCGGCTATGTAGCGCGCCCGGACGAGGACACGGACGCGCAACTGCGAGTGGTGACGCCGCGCTACTTCGAGACGTTGGGCTTGCCCCTGATCGCCGGGCGTGCGTTCGGACCGGCCGACCGCCAGGGGGCGCCGAAAGTGGCGATCGTCTCCGAGGCGATGGTGCGCCGCTTCTGGCCCCGCGGCGCGAGAGCCGGGGCGGATGCAGCCGCGCCGGCCGCGGCGAACGCGGCGGCGGCGTCGAAGAGGGCGAGCTCGCCGGAGATGGCGAGCGTCCTGGGCCAGCGCTTCGGCTTCGGGCCGCCGGCCAACAGCCGGGATTACGAGATCGTCGGTGTGGTCCGAGACGTCAGGTCGATCCGCCTCGGCGACGCACCGATGCCGACGGCGTACCTGCCGGTGGCGCAGCGTCCTGGCGCGAAAATAGCCGATGTCGAGGTGCGGTTGGCCGGCAACCAGCGAGGAGTGCCGCGACCGGCGACCGGCGAGGCCGCGGCCGGCGCGGCCGGCGCGGAGGGTCCGCTGCAGCTCGGGGTGGCCGCGGCGCTGCGGCGCGCGATCGCCGAGGTGGAGCCGAACCTGCCGGTGTTCAGCGTCATGACCATGAGCGAGCAGGTCGAGCGGTCGCTGGCGCGCGAACGGGCGGTGGCCCGCTTGACCGGTTTCTTCGGCGTGCTGGCGCTGCTGCTGGCGGCGATGGGTTTGTACGGGGTGATGTCGTACAGCGTCGCGCGGCGCACCAACGAGATCGGCCTGCGGATGGCGCTCGGTGCGCCGCGCGGCCAGGTGGTGGGGTTGGTGATGCGCGACATCGTGCGGCTGGTCGCCGCCGGAGTGGCAGCAGGCCTGATTGCCGCCGCGGCCACGACGCGCCTGGCGGCGAGCCTGCTGTTCGGGTTGAGCGCTCACGACCCGGCGACGGTGGCGGCGGCGACGCTGGCGATGGTGGCGGTGGCGCTCGCCGCGGGCTTCCTGCCGGCGCGGCGCGCCGCCGAGACCGATCCGATGGTGGCGCTGCGGCATGAATGAGCGAAGCACATCGGGTGCGGCCGAGCGACGAGCGCAGGCCGTGACACGGACGGTGCGGGTGAGTGCGGAAGATGAGCGGCAGAGGCGCAGCCGGTGCCAAGGAGAGTGCGATGCGAGCTTTGCGTAGCTGGGGTGTCCGGGTGTTGAGCCTGTTCCGCAAGCGCCAGCTCGATCAGCGGCTGGACGAGGAGCTGGGTTTCCACCTGGAGATGCAGGCGCGCGAGCACGAGGCGCGCGGCATGAGCCCGGAGGCGGCGCAACGGGCGGCGCGGGCGGCACTGGGGCCGGAAGGGGCTGGCTGGTCGGTCGAATCGCTCAAGGAAGAGATCCGGGCGCGACGCGGCGTGCCGGCGCTCGAGACGCTGGCGCAGGACCTCCGGTACGCCCTGCGGATGATGCGCAAGAGCCCCGCCTTCACGGCCGTGGCGCTGCTGTCGCTGGCCCTTGGCATCGGCACCAACAGTGCCATCTTCAGCGTCGTCGATGCCCTGCTGCTCAAACCGCTGCCGGTGCCGCGGCCCGGCGAGCTGATGGTGCTGCAACGCCACGAAGCGACCTTCATGGTGCCGAACTTCTCGTACCTCGCCTACCGCCAGCTCGCCGATTCGGCGGCGGTCTGTACCGGGGTGGCGGCGGTGACCCTCGACTTCAGGGCGGTGGTGCGCCCGGAGCGACAGCGGTTGCCGGAGGCGGCCGCGGCGTCCGCGACGCCGGCGGGGACGAACGGCGGGACAGGTTCCGATACCTTGGAGACCGCGTCCGCCGCCCTGGTGTCCGGCAATCTCTTCTCGGTGCTGGGAGTCGGCGCGGTGGCGGGGCGGACCTTCACCGCCACCGAGGATGACGTGCCCGGGGCCCATGCCGTGGCGGTGCTCGGCTACGGCTACTGGGAACGCCGCTTCGGGCGCGATCCGGGCGTCGTCGGCCAGACCCTGGTGGTCAACGGCGCGCCGGTGACGGTCGTCGGCGTCGCCCCACGCGGTTTCAACGGCGCCTTCATCGACGGCAGGACGGAGGTGTATCTTCCGATCACCATGCGGGACCGGGTCAAGTATCACGCCAACACCTCCTCCGACGGCCCGGACGACGACAGGCTGCCGGTCTGGAACCAGGTCAATGTCCACTGGCTGCGCCTGGTGGCGCGGCGCCGGCCGGAGGTCAGCGCCGGTCAGGCGCACGCCGTGCTGTCAGTGATCTTCGAGCGCACCAAGCAGGCGCAGCTGGCGACCCATCCGGACCCCGGGACACGGGAGATCGTTGCGGCACAGAAGCTGGTGCTGTTGCCGGGGGAGCGAGGGATGGCGAACTGGCGCGAGGAGCTGACCCGGCCGCTGCTGATCCTTACGTGCGCCGCGGGGTTGGTGCTGCTGATCGCCTGCGCCAATGTCGCCAACCTGCTGCTGGCGCGCGCCGACGGCCGGCGCAAGGAGATGGCGGTGCGGCTAGGCATCGGCGCCGGCCAGCGGCGGCTGGTGCGCCAGCTGCTGACCGAGAGCCTGCTGCTCGCCGCGCTTGGCGGCGCGCTCGGGCTGCTGTTCGGCGTCTGGGGCAGCCGGGTGCTGCTCGCCCTGGTTTCCTCGGAAGGCGCCCCGGTGCGGCTCGACGTGGCTCTCGATCCGCGGACGCTGGCTTTCGCCGTGGCCGTCGCCGCCGCGACGGGCATCGGCTTCGGTCTGGCGCCGGCGCTGCAGGGGACGCGCGTAGACCTGGCCGCTGCCCTCAAGGAGGGCGCCAGGGCGGCGCTGGGCGGCGGCTCAGGATGGGCTCGCGGGGCGCGGGCGTCAGGGGGTGGCGGCGGTTGGCGCGGCCGCCGGCTGCCGCTCGGACGCGCGCTGGTCGCGGCGCAGATCGCGCTGTCGCTGCTGCTGCTGATTGGCGCGGGGCTGTTCGTGCGCAGCCTGCAGAACCTGGTGCGGCTCGAGCCTGGCTTCGACCGCGAGCGGCTGGTGCTGGCCGAGGTCAATCCCCGGCTGCTCGGCTACGACGACGCGCGGCTGGTGGCCACCTACGACCGCCTGGTCGAGCGCCTGGAGGCCATTCCCGGGGTGCTCTCGGCAAGCCTGTCGCAGTTCCGGTTGCTGACCGGCTCGAGGTCGGTCGCCGAGGTGCTGCTGCCCGGCATCACGCCGTCTCCGGGTCACTCACTGTCCGCACAGCTCACCATCGTGACGCCGCACTACTTCGCGACGGCCGGCATGCCGCTCGTGCTCGGCCGCGGTTTCGAGAGGCGCGACCGCCAGGGGGCGCCCAAGGTGGCGATCGTCAATCAGACCCTGGTGCGCAAGTTCTTTTCCGATCGCTCGGGACTCGGCGAGCATTTTGGTTTCGAAGTCGCCAAGGCCAGCGAGTACGAGATCGTCGGCGTGGTGAGGGACGCCAAGTACAACGAGCTCGGCGAGGAGACGCCGCCGATGATCTATGTGCCGGTGGCGCAGAATCCCGAGAGCCTGCGCGACCTCGAGCTGCGGGTAGCCGCCGCTGCCGGAGAGGCGGCAGTGGTGCGCGACCTGCGTCGCGCCGTCGCCGAGGCGGAGCCGAACCTGGCGCTCCTGAGCACGCTGAGCATGAACGAGCAGCTAGACCGCTCGCTGGCCCGCGAGCGAGCCATCGCCCGGCTGACCGGCTTCTTCGGCGGCCTGGCCCTGCTGCTAGCGGCGATCGGCCTCTACGGAGTGATGTCCTACAGCGTCTCCCGCCGCACCGGCGAGATCGGCCTGCGCATGGCGCTAGGAGCAGCCCGCGGCCGGGTGCTGACCCTGATCCTCGGCGACACCCTGCAGCTGATCGCGATCGGAGTGGCCGCCGGCCTGGCGGCAGCCCTCGTCACCACCCGCCTCGCGGCAAGCCAGCTCTACGGCCTGACCGCCTTCGACCCGGCAACCGTCACCCTATCGACCCTGGTCCTGGTAGCAGTGGCCCTCCTCGCCGGCTTCCTCCCCGCGCGCCGAGCCGCCGACACGGCGCCGATGGCTGCGCTGCGGTACGAGTAGGCCGAGGGGCCTTGCCGAAGTGTAGAGAACTGCGGCAGCCGGCCGAGGGTCGCGACGATCGGGTGCGTTCGAACAAGGAGGATCAGGCGGCGCCCGAGAAGGCCCTCGCTGCTGCTCGCGGCACTGCTATGGGAACGAACAGTCTTGCGGGGAACAGATAGTCCTCGCCGGTCTCGTCGACGACTCGGACCATGCCGTGCTTCTCTGCCTCCAGATCGCCTATCGCCCGGTAGACCTTCCGCCGCTCCAACGATGCCGCATAGCCCCTGTTGTTGACGCAGAGGAGAAATGTCTCGTCACTCATTAACTGCCTCCAATAAGCGTTTGACCTTGAGCTCCTTACGGCCAACACCATGCGCTTCGTACCAGTGTACCTCAGCGCGCACCATGCTGCCGTCCGGCAGGCGCACCGTCGCCAGGCAGCTCGAGATTCACTGGTATGGAACGTGGGGGTGCTTTTCGACAGTATCGGAGATGAGAAGCGCTTCTGAAGCTCTCTCCAGCTCTCATCGAACTCGCGGCAAAGGGTTGCATAGGTCACGGGGTTCGGCAGGGCGAGCTGTCTGCGTAATGAACCGCTTCTCGGTATGGAATGAAAGCACAACTTGGAGGTTCTCTTAGAGGTAGAGAAGTCATTGGGTGCTGATGCCCAGCGCTTGGCTACGTCTCCTAGTGAGCCGGTTACGAAAACGGGAGGCAACTCTCGCGGGAAGAAGCCTCGGGTGAGCAGGTCGCGGAGTTTTTGCATGATTGGCATCTACAGCGAAAATAGCGACAACCCTGGGCACATGTGCCTTGGCTCCGGACCATCTGCGATTCGCCCAGCGACTAACTTAGGCGAGACAGTCTGTCAGGCACTGGCGCGGCGGGGCTCGGCGGGCTGGATGTCGTCTAGCTCTACGGCTACCAGCTTCGAGACTCCCTTCTCTTCCATGGTTACGCCGTAGAGGCAGCCGGCGACCTCCATGGTGATCTTGTTGTGGGTGATGATGATGAATTGGGTGTCGCCCGCGAGGTCGCGCAGCAGGTCGACGAAGCGGACGGTGTTGACGTCGTCCAGGGGGGCGTCGACCTCGTCGAGAATGCAGAACGGCGAGGGCTTGGTCTGAAAGAGGGCGAACAGCAGGGCGATGGCGGTGAGGGCTTTCTCGCCGCCGGAGAGCAGCATCAGGTTCTGCAGGCGTTTGCCGGGAGGACGGGCGACGATCTCGATGCCGCTCTCGAGCACGTCGTCGTCGTCCATCAGGCGCATCTCGGCCTCGCCGCCGCGGAAGAGACGGGCGAAAACCACGCCGAAGCTCTTGTTGACCAGCTCGAAGGTGGTGCGGAAACGCTCGCTCGAGGCTTCGTTGATCTCACGGATGGTGCGCCGCAGACTGTCGATGGATTGCGCCACGTCGGCGCGCTGGGTGGTCAGGAAGCGCTGGCGCTCCTCCTGCTCGTCGTGCTCCTGGACCGCGAGGACGTTGACCGGCCCCAGGCGCTCGAGGATCGCCTTGCAGCGGGCGAGCTCGGCCTCGAGCTCGGCGAGATCGCTGACATCCGGCGTCTGTGGGGGCGCCCAGGGCGCCGCTCTCTCCGCGGCCTCCGGGCTGCCGGCCGGCTGGTCGAGTGAGGACGGCAGCTCCTCGCCGAAGTGCTCGCGGTAGGTCATTGCTACGTGCTCGGCGTCCTGGCGCAGGCCGGCGCCGGCGACGCGCAACTCTTCGATCTCGGTGCGCACCTGGTCGCGCCGGGCGCGGTGGCCGGCGAGGCGCTCGTCGAGGTCGCGCACCTCCTGGCGATGGAAGTCGAGGTCCTCCTGCTCGGAGAGCACCGCGTCCTCGGCCGCGTCGCGCTGCTCGAGGGCTTGCTGCAACTCGGCGTCGGCGCGGGCGAGAGCGGCGTCGAGCTGGCCGCGGCGCTCCCCCAGGCGGTCGGCCTCTTCGCGCCAGGCGGTCACCTGGCGATTGCCGTTCGCCACCTCGGCGGCGAGGCGCGCTACCTCGCGATCGTGAGACTCGAGGCGCTCGTCGAGCAGCTCGAGTCGGCTGCGATGGCCGGCGCTGGCGGTGCGCAGGGCTTCGCGCGCGCCGCGGGCCGACTCCTGCTCCTGGACGGCGCGCTCGAGGCTCTCTTCGATCGCAGCCTGGCGCTCCTCGGCGGCGGCGAGCTCCTGCTCCACCTGGCCCCGGCGCTCGGCGACGCGCTCGATCTCGCGCAGGGTCTCGAGCTGCTCGGTGGACAGGGTCTCGCGCTCGGCTTCCAGGCGGCGATGGCGCAGCGCGGCGTCTTCCTCGCGGGCCCGGCCGACGGCGAGCTCCTGGCGCAGCTGGGAGGTCTCGTTCTGCAGCCGGTTGGCGTCGCCGGCGAGCGCGGCGCGCTGCGTCACCAGGCGGTCGAGCTCGGCGGCGGCGCGGGCATGCTCGGTCTCGAGCTGAGGGATCGCGATCTCGAGCGCGGCGAGCTCGCTCTCGCGCTCGAGCACGCCGGGAGTGACGGTCTCGCCCTCGACGTGGAACGTGCCGGCCTGCACCCAGACGCCTTCGCGGGAGAGGAAGGCGACCCCGGGGTGGCTGCGAGCAAGGCGCTCGGCGTCGGCGGCGGAGCGCACCAGGAAGGCGGGCGGCAGCGCGGCGGCGACGGCGGCCGGCAGCTTCAGTGCTTCGCCCAGCGAGAGCAGCACCGCCGCATCGGCGACCAGCTCGACCAGTGCGCCCGGCGGGGTCTCGGCAGGCGCGTAAGCGCCCGGGGGCTGGCCGGCCACTAGCTCTGCAGCCGGCGGCTGGCGGGCTTCCCCTTGGCCGGCGGCCGTTTGCCCGGCCGCGGCATGGGCTGGCAACTCCGGCGTGGCTGTCGCCGTGGCCGCGGCCGCGGGAGCGGCGGTTTCGAGCAAGATGGCGCGCGAGCGGCCGGCCAGGGCGCGGGCCAGCTCCAGCGCGCTCGCTCCCGGCGGCAGGAGCACGGCATCGGTCAGTCCGCCAAGATAGACGTCGAGGCTGCGCTCCCAGCCGAGGGCTGCGTGGGCCTGCTCGGCCAGGAAAGCGGGGGAGGCGAGGCCGGCGTCGGCAAGCGCCGCCAACAGGGCGCCGCGGCGCTCGGCGTGGGCGCGCGCCAGGTCGGCGAGCAGGCGCTGGCGCTGGCGGGCGCCGTTGATGTCGCCTTCCAGCGCGCGCTTGCGGTCGGCGGCCTCGGCCTCCCGCCGCAGGGTGGCGTCCAAGGCGGCGCCGACGCGCTGCTGCTCCTCGACGCGGGCGGCGAGGCTGCCGTCGATCGCGGCGGTGCGCTCGCGGGCGATGGCCAGGGCCTCGGCGGCCTGGCGCAGCTCGTGGGCCCGGCGAGCGAGCTCCTCCTCAAGATGATGCTGGCGGAAATTGCCGCGCTCGAGCTCGATCTGCGACTGCTGCATGCGCTGGCGCAGGCCGGCGAGCGCGGCGGCGGCGTGGAGCATCTCCGCGCGTAGCGCCTCGACGCGGGCGGCGGCCTGGGCGAGGTCGCGCTCGGCGTCGGCGATTCGGTGCTCTTCGGCGTCGACCGCCGCCGCGGCGCACGTCCGCTCCTCGAGCAGCTCGCCGCGCCGCTCCTCGAGCGTGGCCAAGGCAGCCGCCTGGGCCGCGGTCTCCTGCTCGCGGCGCTCGGCGAGCGCGCGGTCCTGGGCAGCCCGCTCGCCGATCTCGGCGAGCGTCTGGCGGTTGGCCTTGAGGAACTCCTGCCGTCCCTGGATGGTGGCGGCGAGATCGGCGACCCGCTGGTGGCGCGAGGCGACCTCGCCCGCCAGCTCCTCCAGGCGCTCGCGGCCGGCGGCGAGCGCGGCCTCGTCGCGGTGCAGGTCGGCGGCGACGGCCGCCTCGTGGGCCGTCGCGTCGTCGAGACGCGCGCGCAGCTCGGCCAGGCGCGCGCTCTGCAAGCGATGGCGGCCGGCCAGGACGCGGGCCAGCAGGCCGCGGTACTCGCGCTCCGCCTCCTGGTAGCGGCGGGCGGCGGAGGCCTGGCGCTTGAGCGAGCGCAGGGCGCGCTCGACCTCGGAGATGACGTCGTCGAGGCGCAGCAGGTTGGCAGTCGCCTCCTGCAGCTTGAGCTCGGCGACGTTCTTGCGCGCCTTGTAGCGGGTGATGCCGGCGGCTTCCTCGAGCAGCTTCCGGCGCTCCTGCGGCTTGCCGGACAGGATCATGCCGATCTTGCCCTGCTCGATGACCGAGTAGGCGCGGATGCCCAGCCCGGTGTCCATGAGCAGGTCCTTGATCTCCTTCAGGCGGACGATCCTGCCGTTCAGCCGGTACTGGCTCTCACCGCCGCGGAAGACGCGGCGGCCGATGGTGATGCGGCCCTCTTCGGCGCGGGGAAAGGAGGGGTCGGTGCGCAGCGTCAGCGTGCACTCGGCCATGCCCAGCGGCTTGCGGCTCTCGGTGCCGTTGAAGATGACGTCCTCCATGGTGCCGCCGCGCAGCGACTTGGCGCTCTGCTCGCCGAGCACCCAGGTCATTGCCTCGGAGAGATTGCTCTTGCCGCAGCCGTTGGGGCCGACGATGGCGGTGATGCCGCCGGCGAGCTCCACGGTGACCGGATCGACGAACGACTTGAAGCCGGAGATCTCGAGCGACTCGACTTTGAGCATAGACCTCGATCCCAAGGTGAAAGCCCCGGAAAAGCCTGTCCCGGCGGTCGCCGCGCATCGGCGATCAGCGCGATCAGTGCGCTCTCAGACCGCAATACCTGGGGGCCTGCCAACGAGAAGACTACCAGATTTGGTGGGCGCAGGACAACGCGGTAAGGCGCCTTCAGGGCGCCGGCGCGATGCGTTGCTCGCTCGCGGCATCGAACAGATGAAAGGCGTCGGTCTCCATCGCCATCGTCAGCTCGGCCCCCATCGCCGGCGCGCGGTGAGGATCGACCTTGGCGATCAGCAGAAGGTCGCCCACCCTGCCGTGGACGATGACCTCATGGCCGAGCGGCTCGACGAACTCGACGCGCGCCGTGACCGGCTGCAGCGCCGCGTCGCCGCCGTTCCGGGCCGGCTCGCGCACGTTCTCGGGACGGATGCCGAGAACCACCTTGCGGCCGTCCTGGCCGCGGGTGGCGGCGGCGAGCGGCGCCGGCAGACGCAGCTCGAGGCCGGCGATGGCGACGCTCGCCCCCTGGCCGGCGACGACGCCGGGAAGGAAGTTCATCGGCGGCGTGCCGATGAAACTGGCGACGAAGAGATTGGCGGGCTGCTCGTAGACCTCGAGCGGGGTGCCGACCTGCTGCAGCTTGCCCTTCTGCATGACGGCGATCCGGTGGCCCATGGTCATCGCTTCGACCTGGTCGTGGGTGACGTAGACGGTCGTGGTCCGCAGCTGCTTCTGCAGCCGCGAGATCTCCGCCCGCATCTGCACCCGCAGCTTGGCGTCGAGATTCGACAGCGGCTCGTCGAAGAGGAAGACGGCAGGCTGGCGGACGATCGCGCGTCCCACCGCCACGCGCTGGCGCTGGCCGCCGGAGAGCTGTTTCGGTTTGCGGTCCAGGTACTCGCCGATGCCGAGGATCGCCGCCGCCTCGCCGACCAGGCGCGCCATCTCGGCCGCCGGCGTCTTGCGGATCTTGAGCCCGAACTCGAGGTTCTCGCGCACCGTCATGTGCGGATAGAGCGCATAGCTCTGGAACACCATGGCGATGTCGCGGTCCTTGGGCGGGACGTCGTTGACCACGCGGCCGCCGATCTCGATGGTGCCGCCGGTCGTCTCCTCGAGCCCGGCGATCATCCGCAACGCGGTCGACTTGCCGCAGCCGGAAGGTCCCACCAGCACCATGAACTCGTGGTCCCCGACGTCGAGGTCGAGGTCCTCGATGACCGTCACCGGGCCGAAGCTCTTGTGCACGTGCCTCAGCGTCACTGCAGCCATGCGTCGCCGGCGATCAACGCGATGCCGCCCTCCCCGTCGTCGGTCATTTGCCAGAGTGTAGGCGCGCGGCGCGGGCCTGTCCAGCGAGCCGGCCGCGGCGGTGGCGGCGGTGGGTGGCGGCGGCCGCGGGCTCGTGTAAGATCCGGCCTGGATCCTTCACCTTCATGGCACTCTCAGGGTTCAGCGCGTCCGATCTCGAGGCCGTGCGGCAGGCAGTCGCGGCCACGGAGGCGGAGAGCTCCGGCGAGATCGTGCCTTACGTGGTGCCGGCCAGCGATCCCTACCCGGACGCGGCGTGGAAGGGGGCGGCGTTCGGCGCCATGACGGCGGCGCTCGCCGCCTGGGCCGTGCACCGGTTGGCCGGCGTCTGGGGCGGACAGCCGCTGTTCTGGATGGTCTTGCCGCCGGCGGCGGGAGGGGCATTGGCGCTGCTCGCGGTGCACCTCGCGCCGGCCCTCCGCCGCTGGCTGGCCGGCGCCCAGCTGATCGACCGGCGCACGCGGCAGCGCGCCGCGGCGGCCTTCGTCGAGCAGGAGGTGTTCCGGACCGCGGAGCGCACCGGCATCCTGATCTTCCTCTCGCTGTTCGAGCGCCGCGTGGTGATACTCGCCGACAGCGGTATCCATGCGCGGGTGGCGGACGGGGAGTGGGACGCGATGGTGGCGCGCATCGTCGAGGGCATCCGGCGCGGCGATCCGGGGGCGGCGCTGGCGGCGGCGATCCGGGATTGCGGCGATCTGCTGGTCCGGCACGGGCTCCGGCATCCGGCCGGGCGCGGCAGCGAGCTCGGGGACGAGCTGCGCCAGGGAGAGCCGTAGGTGGCGACGGCGGCGCGCGACCGGATGGTTCTCATGGCGGCGCGGGATCGGCTGGCCCTCATGGCGGCGCGCGGCCGGATTGCCCTGATGGCGGCGCTCGCCCGGGCCGCCGCGACCGCGGCCGTGGCCGCTGCCCTGGCGGCGGCTGGGACCTCCGCCATGGCGGCGCCCCCGGCGGCGGCGAAGGAGGTGCCGTTTCTCTCGGGCCGGGTGGTCGACGAGGCGGGCCTGCTCTCGGCAGCGGCCCGGCAGCGGATCGACGGCGAGCTCGCCGCGCTCGAGCGGGAGACCGGCGATCAGGTGGCGGTGCTGATCCTCCAGAGCCTCGGCGGCGAGCCGCTCGAGGAATACTCGGTCAAGGTGGCGCAGACCTGGAAGCTGGGGCAGAAAGGCAAGGACAACGGCATCCTGCTGCTGATCTCGCGCGACGACCGCAAGCTGCGCATCGAGGTCGGCTACGGTCTCGAGGGGACGATGACCGACTTGCGCAGCAACGAGATCATCGACCAGGTGATCCGCCCGCGGTTCCAGCAAGGTGACTTCGACGGCGGGGTCGAGCAGGGAGTGGACGCCATCGTCAAGGTCCTGCATGGGCAGCCGCTGCCGGCGCGGCCCGCGGCGCCGGCGGCCGGCGCGATGCCGATCGGTGGCCGCATCCTCTTCGCTGTCATCTTCCTGCTGGTGGTCGGCATCTTCTCGTTGTTCGCGCTCGCCACCCGCGGTTGCCAGAGCTGGTTTCTCTACCTTTTCCTGGTGCCGTTCTACATTGCGTTTCCGTTCGCCATCGCCGGCCCGGTCGTCGCGGCCACGCTCGCTGGTCTATGGCTGGTCGGCTTCCCGATCGTCAAGTTCCTGCGGCGCGGCAGCGCTCCCTCAAGCTCCGCGCCCTCCGGTGGCCGCCGCGGCGGCTTCTGGGGCGGCATCGTCACCGGTTCGGCGGCGGGGGGCGGCTTCTTCTCCGGCGGCAGCTCCGGCGGCTCCGGCGACTCCGGCGGCGGCTTCTCCGGCGGCGGCGGAAGCTTCGGCGGCGGCGGCGCTTCGGGCGGCTGGTAGAGCTCAGCGCCGCGCGGGGAGCAGCCGGTAGATCCGGTCGGGTCCGTCGTCGAAGACCTTCTCGCCTCGCCCGCCAGGAGCTCCCGCTCCCAGTCCGGCAGCGATTTCTTTACGTCTTTTCGGGACCGTCCGTAGCAGGGGCGGCGCGCAGGCGCGGCAGGTAGAAGGCGCACCAGAGGAGCAGCGGCAGCGCGAGCTTGAAGGGGAGATCGAGCAGGTGCTTGCCGAGGCCGTAGAAGTTGCGGGCGAAGGCGCCGTAGTGGGCGAGGCTCCAGGCGCCCAGGTGAGTGGCGTAGGCGAACTCGACGATGAACACGATCAGCAGGACGTCGTAGGCGACGGTGATCATGGCGGCCGCCGCGAGATTGCCGAGCCGCTCGCGCCAGGACAGGCCGGGCACCGCCAGGAAGAGGGCGCCGAGCAGCAGCAGGTGGAAGTGGACGTCGGTGACGCGAAAAGGGTAGACCAGGCTGTGGGCGGGCGGGAAATCGCGCCGCACGATGTAGGCGTCGTGGTCGCCCTTGGCCATCAGGTCGGTCACCGCCGGGTGCTCGAGGAGGTAGAGGATGCCGCCGGCGCTGCGCAGCAGCACGCGGTTGTAGACTGGCGTGGCTACCCACCACAGCACAGCCACCGGCACCATCCAGAGCAGGGTGTTACGGATCAGCAGCGCGGTCCAGCGGCGGGCCGGTGGCGGCGATGGCGTCTGTCTCTTGGCGCTCAGGTGGCCGGCTCGTCCTGCGGCGGCAGGCGGTTCGCCCAGAAGACCCACAGCAGCACCCCGCAGAGGATGACCACGCTCTGCCAGATCACCGTGTGGGAGGCGTCGAAGAAGCGCGGCAGGTAGGCGCCGGTCAGGTAGAGGCTGACGACGCGCACCAGGTTGATGATCTGGATGGCGAGGATGCCGAGCGCCAGGCCGGCGAGGCGCGAGCTCCAGGAGGCGGGGAAGGCGAGCACCGCGGCGAGAAAGATCAGCATCGCCTCGACGCCGTTGCAGCCGTTGCGGATGTTGACCGCGAAGCGCGGTCCCTGGATGACGGTGCCGTGCAGGGCCACGTGCTGGCCGAACACATTGAGGACGGCGCCGCTCAGGCGCGCGATGCCGCCGGTGAAGGGCTCGATGGCGTGGTCGTTGATCCAGTTGACCGAGATCAGGGTGAAGCTGGCGCCCAGCAGCACGATGAACAGCACCAGGAAGGTGATCTCCCGGCGGTTGCGGTGCCAGAGCCGGGCGGCTGCGGAGGCGCCGGGAGCGCCGCCGCCCGGTCCGGCGCCCGGGCCATCAGCACCGCCACCGGAGAGAGGGCCTCCGGCCGGCGGCGGGGCAGGCCGCGCAGGCCGCGGATGAGAGGGCTTGCGGCGCTTACGAGACATAGGGCGATTGATCTTATGGGGGTGAGCTCGGGCGTGTCCAGGGCAGCACAGCCCCGCCGAGGCGCGCCGGTGGACGATCGCGCGGCCGGAAATCGGCGAGCCCGTCTCGGCTCCGCTGGGAGCGGGGAGACGGGCTCGGGGATGCGCGCGCGCCGCCAGCCGCCGACCTCCGGGGAGGGTCTGGGACGCGCGGGGCGCGGCCTGCCTGGCGCTACTTGGTCGCGACGATCTCCAGGTTCTGGAAGGCCCAGCCGTAAGGCGGGAAGTAGGCGCCGTCGGCGATTCCGCCGAGGCCCATCTCGATGATCGGAGCGTTGCCCTGGAAGACGTTGAAATCGTTGTATAGGCCGCCCAGGAGGTCCATCACCACACCGCCGGCCTTGTTGGTGATCACGTAGTGGAGCGACCGCCGATCATTGTCGAGCGTGATGCTGAAATGGTAGGTGTGGCCGCCTACCAGCGGGAAGTTGCGCTTCAACGTCGTCTCGATGAACGGCGTCCCCAGGTCGATGACGTACTTCTGTTTGTCGAAGTTCTCGAAGCTCCCGAAGTACAGGGTCTTGCCGAAGCGCCGGCCGCCGAAGCGGAACATGCCGATGACGTTGCGGAAGACCACGAAGCTGTTCGGGTCCTTCACCGCAGCGTCGAAGTTGATGCTCAAGCTGTGGTAATCGGTGTGCGGGTCGAGATTCACCGCGATGTGGAGATCCGAGTTGCCCTTGAGGACGCGGAAGAAGGTCCCTGGCCGGCTGTCCAGGACAACCGCGTTCAGGCCCGTCGGCAGCTGCGTGACCGGGTACTCGACCTGGGTGTCCCAGCGGTTGGTGGCCGGATAGGCGCCGAGCGCATAGAACGGCTTGTCGCAGGTGACGGCGACGTTGATGCCTGCGGCGGTGGCGGCGGGCACCTGGCTGAGGATGTCGGGAATGCCCGTGACGCCCATCGCAGGAACGGTGATGCCGTCGCGCTCCTCGATGACCGAGCCCTTCGGGCGCAAGACCTTGACGTTGCAGCTGGCGGCGAGCGGGCCGATGTTGTACAGCTGCAGGTTGCTGGCCGCGTCGGTGGCCTTCACCAGGTTGAGCACGTAGACGGTCGAGTGGGCGGGGAAGAAATCGGTCTCGGCGAGCAGCGGCAGCTTCCAGGCGGTCCTCACCGGCCCTTGCTCCACCTCCATCGAGACTTCCACCGTGTCCAATCCGGCCACCGGTGCGAGCATCACCATGCCGCCGCTGGGCAGGATCGGCGACAGGTCGAGCAGCGGGTTCGGCCGCGAGGTGGACGGACCGACATAGGCCCTGAGGGTCGTCGGGGTCTGGTCGAGGCCGGACTTGCCGTCGGCGACGTAGGTGGCTTGCACGTCCCTGAGAGACAGGTCGGTCCTCACCATCTCCACCTTGGTGACCGTCACTCCTGGGTTGATGGTGGGAACGAGGACGTAGGAGATGGATGCTTGCGCATGGGCCGTGGCGCTGAGGGTGGCGAATGCGACGAGAAAGAGGCACAGTCTTTTCACGCGTCAGACTCCTTTGTTCAGTTGACGGAAACCCAACCACCAATTAGCTGTTGTGATCTTAGCATAAACCCTTTGCGGGATACACCCCCTTCATACTGTTCGCGCATGTCCGGCTGTCCGACAGGTACCTGACCCTATTCACGCCGGCGGCTCCCGGCGCGCCGGCCCCCAGGGTCCGCCGGCTCCCGGCCCCGGTAGACCCTCCGGATCCTTTTGGCCGCCGCCGCCCCCTCCCCCCGCTGTTCCGCGTCCCGCGGCCCGTGCGGCCCGTGCCCGCGCGTTGACAAGGGCGGCGGCCGGTCGTAGGATGCCGCGGACCTCGAGAGCCAGATGGCCAGGGACCTGACGCCGAAGACGACCATCCTCGACGCTGAGCAGATGGCGCGGGCAATTCGGCGGATGGCGGGCGAGATCAGCGAGCGCAACCGGGGAGTCTCCGACCTCATGCTGGTGGGCATCCGCACCCGCGGGGTGCCGCTCGCCGAAGCGATCGCCGCCGAGATCGAGCGCATGGAGGGGCACGCGGTGCCGCTCGGCGCGCTCGACATCACTCTTTACCGCGACGACCTCTCGATGGTGGCGCCGCAGCCGGTGGTCAAGGGCACGCACCTGCCGGGTCCGCTCGACGGGCGGGTCGTGGTGCTGTGCGACGACGTGCTCTTCACCGGCCGGACGGTGCGCGCGGCGCTCGATCACCTGGTCGATTACGGGCGCCCGCGCTCGGTGCAGCTGGCGGTGCTGATCGACCGTGGCCACCGCGAGCTGCCGATCCAGGCCGACTTCGTCGGCAAGACCGTGCCTACCGCGCAGGACGAGCTGATCGAGGTCTGCTTCCCGCAGACCGACGGCGGCGCCGAGCAGGTGCGCATTCTGCAGCAGGCGGAGCGCGCGACGCGCTGACACGATGAGCCCGGCCTCCCCGGTGCGCTGGACGCGCGAGGACCTGCTGGGGATCGCCGAGCTGTCGCCGGGCGAGATCGAGCTCATCCTCGACACCGCCGAGTCCTTCCGCGAGGTCGGTGAGCGGCCGATCAAGAAGGTGCCGACCCTGCGCGGCAAGACGGTGGTCAACCTCTTCTTCGAGTCCTCTACCCGCACGCGGTCGAGCTTCGAGATCGCCGAGAAGCGGCTGTCGGCCGACAACCTCAACTTTTCGGCCTCGGGCTCGGCGCTGTCCAAGGGCGAGAGCCTGGTCGACACCGCGCTCAACCTGCAGGCGATGGCGCCCGACCTGATCGTCATCCGCCACGCCCACGCCGGGGCGCCGCACCTGCTGGCGAAGAAGCTCAAGGCGGGAGTGATCAACGCCGGCGACGGCGCTCATGAGCACCCGACGCAGGCGCTGCTCGACGCCTATACCATCCGCCGCCACAAGGGGCGCCTCGCCGGGCTCAAGGTGGCGATCGTCGGCGACATCGAGCACAGCCGGGTGGTGCGCTCGAACATCCACCTGCTGACCAAGATGGGAGCGCGGGTGACGGTCGCCGGGCCGCGCACCATGATGCCCGTGGGCATCGAGCGGCTGGGGGTCGAGGTCGCCTACACGCTCGCGGAGGCGGTGCGCGGCGCCGACGTGATCATGATGCTGCGCATCCAGCTCGAGCGGCAGGGACGCATGGCGATCCCTTCGATCAAGGAGTACTTCGAGATCTTCGGCTTGACCAGCGCGCGGCTCGCGGGCGCGGCCGAGGACGTGATCATCATGCATCCGGGGCCGATGAACCGCGGCGTCGAGATCGCCAGCGAGGTCGCCGACGGGCCGTACTCGGTGATCCTCGAGCAGGTCACCCACGGCGTCTCGGTGCGGATGGCCGTGCTGTACCTGCTCTCCGGGGTGCACGAGGAGACCGCCTGAGATGCCGGTGACGACCGCCAACGCCGCCGGGCCGGGCGCTCCCTCGGGACGGCTGCTGATCGCGAACGGCAGGCTGATCGATCCCAGCCAGGGCATCGACGGCGCCCACGATCTGCTGATCGAAGATGGCTTGGTAGCCGAGGTGGTGGAGCGTACGGATCGCGAGGGTCGCGAGGGTCGCAATGATCGCGACGGGGGCGGACGGCGGCGGGAAGGCGGGGGAGGCCGGGCAGGCCGCGAAGGGCGGGAACGGCGGGATGTGACCGTTCTCGACGCCGCCGGGCTGGTGGTGGCGCCCGGGCTGATCGACATGCACGTCCACCTGCGCGAGCCCGGCCAGGAGTACAAAGAGACGGTGGCGACCGGCACCATGGCGGCGGCGGCGGGGGGCTTCACCGCGGTGGCTTGCATGGCCAACACCGAGCCGGTCAACGACAATCGGTCGGTGACCGAGCACATCCTCGCCGAGGCTCGGCGCCACGGCTACGCGCGGGTGCACCCGATCGGCGCGGTGAGCAAGCAGCTGGCCGGCCAGGAGCTGGCCGAGATCGGCGAGATGGTGCGAGCGGGAGCGGTGGCGGTGTCCGACGACGGCCGGCCGGTGATGAACGCCGAGCTGATGCGGCGGGCGCTGCTCTACGCGCGGCACTTCGACGTGCCGGTGATCCAGCACGCCGAGGACCTCGACCTCTCGGGCAAGGGCGTGATGCACGAGGGAGAATGGTCGACGCGGCTGGGCCTCGCGGGGATCCCGGGAGCGGCCGAGGACGTGATGGTGGCGCGCGACCTGCTGCTGCTCGAGGACACCGGCGGGCGTTATCACGTCGCGCACCTGTCGACGGCGCGCAGCCTCGAGCTGGTGCGGCGGGCACGGCGGCAGGAGCTGCCGGTGACCTGCGAGGTGACGCCGCACCACCTGGTGCTGACCGACGAAGAGGTGGCGCGGACGGTGTTCTCGACGCAGTGCAAGATGAAGCCGCCGCTGCGCTCGGAGCGCGACCGGCGGGCGCTGCTCGCCGGCCTGGCCGACGGCACGGTGGACGCGATCGCCAGCGATCACGCCCCGCATCATGCCGACGAGAAGGACGTCGAGTTCGACCTGGCGCCGTTCGGCATCCTGGGGCTCGAGACGACGCTGGGGCTCTGCCTCGACCGGCTGGTGCGGCCAGGCGTCATCAGCTTGTCACGGCTGGTCGAGCTGCTCTCGACCGGGCCGGCGCGGGTGCTCAACCTGCCGGGCGGAACGTTGCGCCCAGGCAGCCCGGCGGACGTCACTCTCTTCGACCCCGAGGGGGAGGCGACCGTCAAGGCGGCCGCGTTCCTCAGCCGCTCCCGCAACACCCCGTTTGATGGCTGGGTGCTCAAGGGGCGGCCGGTCGCCACGCTGGTGGGCGGGCGGCGGATCGAGCTCCCGCGGCGGGCGGCGGCGGGCGGCGCGGCTGGGGCTTAGGGGGCGAAGAGGTGGGCAGTGCCGGCGGGCCGTTCATGGCAGGGCAGGGCGCGAGCACCGGGATTGAGACGCTGGCGGCGTTGTTGGTCGGGTAGGGATCGACCCCCGGTGGCGGCGTGACGCTGGCGGTGTTGTCGACGTAGCACACGAGGGGAGAGACCGGCACGCAGAAAAGCAAGCTGAAGCTTCCCGGGATCATCGCCGAGGCGACGAAGGTTGCGCTCTCCCGCGGCCGCAGGCCGACCACGGCCATGAGGTCCCCGGGTTGGTTCGGACTGCAGCCGGCGCCCAGGCACCAGAGCGGATCGATGAGCTCAGGCGCGAAGTCATCGGCGACGACCACTCCGCCGGGGCAGCTCGGTCCGCGGTTGGTCACCACCAGCTGGTAGGTGAGTTTCAATCCGAAGCACCCCACCCCTCCCGGGGCGTCGTCCGTCTTGACGATGGCGTAATCCGCCACCACCCCGACCTGCGTCACGGCTCTCCGGGAATTGTTGCCGGCATCGGGATCGGCAGTGGCGCTGCTGACCTGGGCAAGGCTGATCCTCGGTCCCGCGGCCGTGTCGCAGGGCGCCGCGATGGTGAAGCCTTCCTGCCTGGTCTGGCGGGCGTCGAGCGTGCCGAGATGGCAGGTGAGCTCCCCCGGGTTCCCGGCGCCCCCGCTGGTGCAGGCGCGCGGCAAGGGCGCCAGCGGCTCGAGGGCTGCCGGGAGCTTCACGACGAGCACCGTGTCGACGGCCGCGCAGGGGCCGTGATTGATCACCGTGACGAGATCGGGGGCGGCCGTCCCGCCCGCGGTCAGGGTCACGGGCGCGCCATTCAGCACTTCGAGGTCGGCGGCGGCGGCGGCGATCGGGACCGTGAACTGGCTCTGGTTGTTGCCGAGCTGCGGATCGAAGACCCCCGTGGGAGGAGAGACCGTGGCCTGGTCGGCGAGGCTGCCAGTGGCGTTTGCCGCCAGCCTGGCGCTCACCTCGTAGGTCACGCCGCCACCGGCAGGCAAGCTCACCAGCTCCGCGAGCTGGCTCCCGCCACCGCTCGCCGCGCCGCAACGGGCGCCGCGGCGGGCGCTGCAGGTCCAGGTGATGCCGGACAGGGCGGCAGGGAACTGGTCTCCGACCATCGCGCCGGTGGCGGTGTCCGGCCCCTGGTTGGTGACCTCGATGCGGAAGCGAACCGGCCCGCAGGCGGCGACACCGCCGCGGCCGGGGATCAGGCTGATGGCGAGGTCGGCGACCAGCACGGGTGCGAACGGGGGTGCGAAGAGGTAGGCGTTGCCCGCGCCTCCGGCTTGCAGGAAAGCGCCGACCACTGCGATGCGGTCGTAGATCCCGGTCGCGAAGCCGAACTCGCCGCCGGGCTGGAGCTGCGGCGGCAGGGGCAGGGGGAACAGCAGGCCGCCCGTCGAGGTGAAGAGATAGGCGGCCCCGACGCCGCCGCCGGCGAGGCGGGCGCCGGCGAGGATCTGGTGCGTCCCTGCACGGTCGAAGCTCACGGCGACGCCGAACTGGGCGCCGGCGTCGGCCCCGGCGGTGAGCCGCTGCTCGCGCTGCCAGGTCCCGTCGCGGAGGCCGTAGAGATAGGCGGCGCCGGCCCCGTTCCCCAGGCTGTCGTCGAGCGGCGCGCCGACCACGACGTGATCGCCGCTCAACGCGACGGCGTAGCCGAAAGCATCTTCGGGCTGCGACCCGAGCAGGATCGTGCGCTGCCACGCCGCCTGGCCGCAGCCATCGCAGTCGTAGACGTAGGCTGCGCCGGCGCGCTGGCCTCCGACCGTGGAGAGCGGTGCACCGGCCGCCAGGCGCCAGCTGCCGGACGATCTCTCGAGCGACACCGACTGCCCGAACCCTGCGCCATCCGCGGCCGCGTCGGGGACGAGAGGCTCGACCCTCCCCTGACGGCAGCAGACGTAGACCTTGCCGGCGCCGGCGCCGGCCTGGCTGTCGCCGCGGGCGCCCACCGCCCAGGCGCCGCCGCTCGCAGCCACCGCGGAGCCGATCTGGTCGCCGTCCTGCCCAGGCGGGATCGGCAGCCGTGTGCCGGCGCCAATCGGGCCTCCGTGGTCGATGAAATCACCGAGGTCGAAACTGTAGGCGGCGCCCGGCCGCGCCCCGGTGCCGTTGCTCGCCATCGGCGCGCCGACCAGCAAGGTCGAGCCGTCGATGGCGACGTCGAAGCCGAACCAGTCGCCCGGGCCTCCCTGGCGGAGCTGGAACTGCGAGCAATTGCCGGACGAGTCGATGCGCAACAGGTACACCGTGCCCGATTCCGTACCGTTCGAGCTGGCCAGGTAGGCGCCCACCGCGACCACCAGGTAGGCGACCGCCCCGACGGTCCCGTCGCTCACCGCGAGCGCCGAGCCGAAGCGGAAGCCGGGGCCGGGAGGGGGACTGAGAATCGGGCCCAGTGGAATCGGCGACTGGAATCCGGCTGGGGACGGGCACGCCGGGGAGGCCGGCGACGCCGCGGGCGCCGGTGGTGGGGCGGACGGTGCGGGAGCCACGGGCGAAGCTGACTCTGCGGCCGACGCGGATGCCACCAACGCCAGCAGCGCCACGACCAGGCTGGCGATCGGCAGCGAGCCGCGGGTCCGGTGCGTGCCCTGGGTCGTGCCGTTCATGGATGTCCCGTCTTGGGCAGGTTCAGCAACCGCCCCAGGACGAGATTCGGCGGTTGGGTGACCAGCACCTCGCCGGGCATGGTGAAGGCGGGGCCGCCGGCATGCGGCGCTAGCGTGCCGGCGTGCGTGCTGAGCGGCGACGGCGGCTGGGGCGATCGCCCCGGAGCGACGGCTGTTCCGCTCCCCTGCGGCACGCGGACCGGGCTGCCGCCGCCGGCGCCCCGCACCGTCACCTCGCCCTCGAGCACGGCGACGCTGGTGGTGCCGTCCGGCGCCACCCGGAGACAGAGCGCGGTGCCATGCAGGTCGATGGTGGCAGTCCGCGTCACGATCTGTACCTTGCCCGCGGCCAGGCCGGTCGGCCGCGGCATGATATAAACCAGGTACTCCCCCAACTGCGCGCGCAGCGTCATCTCGGGCCTCGCCACGTCGATCAGCCAGCGCTCGAACACCACCCGGCTGTTGGGACCCATGATCAGCGCGCCGCGCAGGGACAGGGGTGCTTGCGCGCCGCCGAGGGGCGGAGTGCCGCCGGGAACCGGCAGGCGGAGAGCCGCGGCGCCGCAGGGGGCGGGACGACCGCCGATCAAGATCTGCGCTCTGGCCGCCGCCTGGGTGGCCACCTCCATGTGCTCGCAGACCTCGTCTCGCCAGTTGAGCGGGCCGGGCTGGCGTTGCTCGGGCATCTTGCCGCTCACCTCGGGGGTTAGCGTGACCAGCCTGCCCACGCGGGGGGTGTCCGGCGCGGCGCCGGCGGGCACCGGCGCGGCGCTCATCAGCGGGGCGATCAGCAGCGGGGCGATCCAGCGGCAGGCGCGCATCAGAAGAACCAGCTGATTCCCAGGCCGGCGATGGTGCGGCGGTAGCCGAAGACGGGAGTCAGGCCGAAGAGCTCGACGTTCGAGTCGCGCCGGAGGTAGCTGGCGCGTGCGGTCAGGGCCAGGCTGTCGCCCAGCAGGCGGACCGCGGCGACGGACCCCCGCCAGCTGACGTCGTCGCGCGCCGGACCGGACGTCTGGGTGAGGTTCGACTGCGGGCTGTCGAAGCGTTGCCGGCGGCGGTCGACGTCGAGGTAGAGCGTCCAGCCCGCGGGAAGCGGCGCCCCAGCCTCGGCCGTGACCTCGACGAAGTGGTTGGCGAAGCTGGCGCCGGCCTGCTGCTCGCCGCCGGCCGCCGCCACCCGGAGATAGCCGCCGCGGCTGCCCAGGAACAGCGACTCGCCGAGCCCCGCCGAGAGCTCGCCGCCGCTGCGGCGCAGGTCGCCTGCGCCGTCGCCGGCGAAGCGCAGGCTGCTGCCGGCGAGATCGATGCGGGTTGCGGTCCGCCCCGGACCATTCACGGTCAGAGCGGCGGCGCCGCCGGCCAGGCGCAAGAAGTCGGCGCCGCCGAGACCCAGCCAGGAACCGGCTGCCTGCAACAGCAGGCCGAGGCGGCCATCGCCAGCCGGCACCCGCGTGTAGCCGAGCGGACCGGTCAGGTAGCCGCGCGGGTCGCTGCCGTAGGCGAGCTGTACGAAGCCTCCGGCGAGCGAAAGGTCGAGGTCGCTCTGGTTGCGGTATGCGGAGTGGTTGCCGGTCACCCCCAGGCCGAGGCTCCAGCCGCCCCGGTCGTAGAACGGGTGAGCCTCGAGCCGCAGGTCGAGATCGCCGCCGCCGTCGGTGGCGGTGCCGGCCGGCCTGGTCCCTTGCAGCGGCAGCAACGTCGTGTCGTCCGGCAGCAGGCCTGGGTTCGAATCGTAGGACGCCTCGAGGGAGAGACGCCCGTCCCAGCGCGGCGGCGGGCCGGTGCAGACCAGTGGCGAGCCGGAAGACGGCGGTCCGACGAACGGCGGCTCCTCCAGGCCGGGCGGCGGGGCGGTCCCGGCGGTCCCCGCGGCCTCGGCGGCCCCGGCGGCCGGCGCGGGTGGTTGAGCCGGGCCAGGTGCGGCAAGGGGCTGTCCGGGAGCGGCCGCAAGGTGCGCCGCCCGCAGACCGGCGGCGACGCGCTGCCGTCCGGCCT
>Ga0209118_1000262_pt1 | contig 33056 bp, 30 predicted proteins | sample BlaSpr_A8_Ref_M1_FD_187988 | JGI IMG/M metagenome (GOLD analysis project Ga0209118, IMG submission 187988) | Forest soil microbial communities from Thunder Bay, Ontario, Canada - Black Spruce, Ontario site 2_A8_Ref_M1 (SPAdes) (version 2) | ecosystem: Environmental > Terrestrial > Soil > Boreal... | reverse complement strand
TCTTTTGGAATCATGGGATTAGGGTCACACTACCACCAAGATCTTTGAGTTAGAAGGACTTATATGCAAAATCTTCCGGACAAAGGAGTTAGCGGTTCTCCGCATTATCTCTGGGCTGAATGTACAGTTACAGGATTAACTGAAAGCGTGCATGAAAGTCAAGATAGAAATGAGAGAGATCGAGGGGGTTTCCCATTTTGGGAAGCGGACTAAAGTGCCAGGGTTTGAGCTCGGTTCTCACGGACAGCGCCGACGCTTTTTATGCCGCCGATTGCCGCAAGACCTTTGGAGAACTGAAGGCCAAAGGCGTGGAGTTCGTCTCCGAGCCTAAAGATCAGTTCGGCAACTGGTTCAGCATGGCCGCTTGTGCCGCGACGGAGCGTGGTACTATGCGATTTTCACACTCAATTTATGGGTCGGCAAGCGCTACTCAAAGCAGGCACGAAGGTTTCAAGAATCTCTGTCGAGATCAGCTACAGGATTATCGACCTGTTTTCCGCTGGACTCTACTCAAGCCCCAACAAAGCGCTCGAGGAGCTTGTTTCGAACTCGTACGACGCGCTGGCAACAAGCGTTGAAGTGATTATTCCATCCGACGTTCAGAGTCCTGAAGCAGTGATATGGGTACTGGATGACGGGGAAAGCATGGACGTCGATGCGTTTGCCGACCTCTGGCAAATTGCATCGAGCAAGAAACGCGAAAAGGAATCCAAAAATCGCCCTCCCATCGGGAAGTTTGGGATCGGAAAGCTAGCTACCTACGTTCTCGCCCGCGAACTCACCTACGTCACCAAGGCGGGCGGCAAGTACCATGCAGTGACAATGGACTTTGCCAAGATTGATCCAGACACCAAGGCTGGGACGAGGTTATCACTTGATGTTCGGCAGTTGACGGAGGCCGAGGCCAAGAGCGCGGTCGCCCCACTCCCCGACCGCGAGGGCGCAGGATCGAAAGCCCTGCCCTTATTCGGTCGCTCAGCCCCTAAGACATGGACCGTGGCCGCTATGTCAAATCTGACTGCCCTTGCACAATCCCTGGAGACGGGTCGCCTCCGGTGGGTGCTGGAAACGGCGCTACCCCTGAGTCCTCGGTTCAACCTGTACTTCAATGGCGACAAGTTACAGCCGTCCAAGAGTGACCTTACTCCATTGAAGCAATGGGTGATCGGAGATAGTGACTCGGCCAAGGAATTGTCGAGTTCGGAGATCGAAGCGAAAAAGATTAAAAAGGGCCTACATCTGGCCGGCATCGGGCCGATTTCGGGGGTCTCGGAACTCTTTGCTGATCCGCTCGGCGGAAAGTCAGACAAGTGGGGCCGTAGCAATGGCATTTTCGTTTCAGTGCGGGGACGCCTCATAAACATCGACGACGGCTTGTTTGGCCTTCCCGCCCTGTCACACGGCCCGTTTTCGCGATGGCGAATGGAGGTAAAGGCAGACGGGCTCGACGTTGTGTTGCGATCTACCCGTGAGGCGGTGCTGGAGACAACCGGCGTTAAAGAGCTCCGTCGCTACATACTTCACAAGTTCAATCAGGCTCGATCCTTCTACAACCAGTGGCTTGCCGAATGGGAATCGAGCACCCGATTTTCCACCCGCATCGGCCAGACGTCAGCTAGTTTGTCCAGGCGCCCCCTTTTCAACGCGATTAGAGCTGCGATCGAAAGCGGATCGTCGAACCTTTTCCTGACGAAGGTCCCCCTAGGTCTGAGCAAGAGCGAAAAAGCGAAGCTGATCGCAGAACTTGACAGGGAGATCGATTCAGAAAAGCCCGAAGATCTCTTCATTCGCGATGTCGAGTTCGATGCACTGGGGCCGCAGTACGGAGTCGCTTTGTTTGACGTTGCTGAAAGGCGCATCCGCATTAACACCCTTCACCCGTTCTTTGCGAACTACGCAGAGCACTACAAAAACCCGGAGCCCTTCGTGTTGTTAGCTTCCACAGAGGTGCTCACCGAAGGGTTTATGCACGACCAAGGTATTTCTGCCGAGGTGTCTCGGCTTGTGCTGGAACAGCGGGACAGATTTCTGCGACAACTCGTTTATTCCAGGCCAGTCGCGGCACCACTAGTAGCTCAAATGCTGCGCGATACGGTTTCAAGTCCCGACGGCCTCGAAGATGCGGCGTACCGGGGCTTCCGAACGCTCGGATTTGAAGTAACGAAGCTCGGAGGCAAGGGAAAACCGGACGGCGTGGGATATGCCAACCTAGGTGTTCGGGAAGACAAGAATGCCAGCTATACGTTTACCTACGACACTAAGAGTACAGGCAAAGATCGTGTTCAGGCTCACACCGTGGGCTCTGGTACGTTGGCTAGGCACCGAGATAAGTACAACGCCCAGTACGCAATCGCCGTCGCCCGCGACGTAGCCGGACGGGACGATCCGGAGAGCGCGATCAACCAAGAAGCGAAGGGTCAACGCATCACGATTCTGACGGTTGACGATTTTGCCCGGCTAGTATTGGTGGCGTCAACGAGGCAACTGGGTCGAAGCAAGATCCGGAGCCTGTTTGAGACGTGTCATACTCCAAACGAGGTTCGCCGGTGGATCGACGGCATCCTAGCCGCAGAACCTCCTGAATGGCCTCTGCCAGAGATCTTGCAGGCAATTGACGAACTCCAGAAGGAAGGCATTGAGGTGGTCCGATTTAGCGCAATCCGGGTTCAGTCTCCAAAGCTTAGGAATTATCGAGAAAAAGACCTGGAGGGTTGGGTCAATAGCGCAGCCATGCTAGCCGGCGGCTACATGAATGTTGTTGGCGACGTGGTTACGCTAGATGCACCCCCGGACAAAATCCTATCGGAAATTCGGCGTCAGAGCGACAACCTGCCAGCGAAGTTTAGGCCGGAGGCAATGATTGCGGAACTTGAAAGGAACCCTCTTTCTGTTGCGGGGCGGAAAGGGAAGAAAGCCGAGAAGCGTCGATGATCAACATCCGAGAGCTTAGGCCGGTACATCCGTTTCCAGCTCGGATGGCGGCCTCCATCCCGCTGCAGAAACTCACCGGTGCGAGACGACCACTGACGGTCGTTGATCCTATGAACGGATCCGGGACGACCGTCTACATGGCACGAGCCCTTGGACACCGAGCAATTGGTTTCGACACCGATCCATTGGCTCGCGTTGTCGCACGTGTTTGGTGCGGTGACCTGGACGAGGCGAAATTGCGCTCTACGGCTACCCGTGTCTGGGCGAAGGCAGAGAGAGTCTGGCGTTCCTTGCCCGCGCGTCACGCCTATCCCTGCGACGCAGACGAAGAGACCAAACAGTTTGTGCGGTACTGGTTCGACCTCAAAAACAGAAAGCAGCTGGCTGCCCTCAGCAGGGAAATTGCCGGTGTCGGCGACGAAGTCATCGCCGAGCAGCTTTGGTGTGCGCTATCCCGGCTAATCATCGTCAAGCAGACGGGAGCCTCCTTGGCAATGGACGTCGCTCACAGCAGACCGCACCGAGTCTACCGAGTTGCTCCGATGCGTGCACAGGAGAGGTTTCTCGCCTCAGTAGAGTTCATAATTCGAGCTAAACGCGGCCAAAGGGCACCGGGAACTTATCGCATCGAAACCGCTGATGCACGGCTGCTGCCGATGCAATCGTGTAGTGCGGACCTCGTAATAACATCTCCACCGTATTTGAACGCTATTGACTATCTTCGAGGTCACAAGCTGTCACTCGTGTGGATGGGTTTTACGATTAAACAAATCCGAAGCCTTCGCGCCACAAACATTGGATCAGAGGTAGGGGTACCACCCCGCGTCGAGCACGAGGCTATTCTTGCTAAAGTCATCGACTCTGGAAATGCCGAGCCGCGACTACGGAAAATGATGGCAAGATACCTTGTAGACATGCACGCTGTGCTGCGAGAGGCTGATCGCATTCTTAGACCGAGGTGTGAGGCCGTCTTCGTGGTGGGAGATTGCACTATTCGCGGCAGCTTTGTGCGAAACTCTAAGGCGATTGTTGAGCTGGGTGAATTGGTTGGTCTGAGATTAGTCTCTAGTGTGCGCCGAAGGATCCCGTCAGCAAGGCGCTACCTGCCGCCGCCCAGCACTCAGCTCTCGGGACAAGCCCTTCGCAGCCGAATGCGAACTGAGGCAGTAATCACCCTCGTTAAACGTTGAGATCCTTCGTTGGGAGCCTTCGCTTCGCGAAGGTTCCGCTTCCTAAGGATGACAGCGTTGTGTTTATGGGATGGCGGCGTTGACTTCCCACGGCGGGCTCGGGCGGCCGTCCCTACGCGAGTTATTTCAGTTTCATCAGCAGGGGGCGCACTCCACCGGAGTGATTCAGGCCATCAGATCGATTGCGTCTTTTTGTATTTGGTTGACCGTTTTCAGGGCGCTGAGGTTGACCGAAACGTCGGTCTTGGCAAACATCAGCGCGACCATTTCCGTGCTCAGGTCCACGATGTCCAAGTTGGCTCCAGCGGGAGACGCTCCCGCACCGGCCAGCCTGGTTGCGGCGTTTCCCAGTTGAATTTCCGCCTGTTGCAAGCCTTGGAGAGCTATCGCTGAGAGGTCCATATCTTTTCTATCGGCACAAACCGTGGAGGACTTTAGCCGAGGCGATTTGGATGGTGCTGACCTCGGCGGATTCTTGAGCCCCCCTTGGGCAGTTGGATGAGTGGGCCACATTCCGTCGATTTCTGTTTAAGGGTAAGTGTCAAGTGGACGCCGCACGGGCGCGGACGCCCGCGCCTACATTGGTGCTTGAGCCGGGAGAGTACAGAGATCCTTCGTTGGGAACCTTCGCTTTGCGAAGGTTCCGCTTTCTCAGGATGACAGCGTTGTTTTTACAGGGTGACAGTGTTGTCCCCCGGTTATTTCAGTTCGCGCTCGAAGTGGTCTTCGATCATATGGAAGAGGTGATCGCGATCGTCCGAGCCGCGGATGCTGTGCGTCTTGTTGGGATAGACCATGAAGCGGAATTGTTTACCTGCCTTGACTAGAGCTTCGACCATCTGGATGCTGTTCTGGAAATGAACGTTGTCGTCGCCAGTTCCGTGCGCCAGGAGCAGCGAGCCGTGCAACCTGTCGGCTACTTTGGGTAGATCCAGATCGACGTAGCTTGTAGTGTTTTTGTCGGTGGGCAGGCCGTTGTTACGTTCGGTGTAGATGGAATCGTAGTTGTGCCAGTCGGTGACTGGGGCGACGGCGGCTCCGGCCTTGAACACGGTTGAATGGGTCATCGCGTACAGCGTCATGGATGCGCCATTGCTCCAGCCCCACATGGCTACACGGCTGCGATCTAGTTGGGGATACTGAGCGAAGAGCTGATCGAGCGCGGTGAGCTGGTCTTTCAATTCAATTGCGCCAAACTGGTGGCGGACCGCGGTCATGAACTTGCGGTCGCGCGCGGGCGTGCCGCGATTGTCGACGGTAAAGATCGCGAATCCTCGCTGCGCCAGAACTTGATGGAAGAGTCCGGAGGAACCGGTCCAGCTCTCGATCCAGCTATTGGTGACCAGTTGCGCGGCCGGGCCGCCGTAGATATTTACGATCAGCGGGATCTTGCCGGCTGGCGTGCTTTCTGAGGGAAGCAGAAGTTCGCCGTAGAGAATGGTTCCGTCGTCGGCTTTGAACTCGAGGAACTTGGGCGTGGTCAAGCCATAGTCGTACACGCTGCGCGAATCCCATATTTTCTTGCATGTCCCGCTGGCGCTGCAAATCGACATGCGCGGGGGCGTCATGAGGGTGGAGAATTCATCCACGTAGTGCTTGCCATCATCGGCGAATGTGGCGTGATGGGTTCCATCTTTCTGCGAGACGCGCTGGAAGCCTGAGCCATCCAACTTAACCGCGTAGAGCTGGCGTTCGCGGGGGTCGTCCTTGTTGCAGTTGAAATAAACTACGCCTGCAGCCTCATCCACCGCCTCGACGCCGAGCATTTCGAAATCACCCTTGGTGAGCTGGCGTTCCAACTTGGCGTCGGACGCGAGCGGATTCGCTTTGTCGAAGCTATAGAGATAAAGCTGGGTGGTTCCATCGCGCCAGCTTGACCAGAGGAAACGGTCTCCCGACTTCAGGATGGTCATGTCGTCATTGACGTTGACCCAGGCGTCGGGAGTGGCCTCGGTCAACACCTTGCGGGAGCGTCCCGAGCGCGCGTCGATGAAGTAGAGGTCCAGGTTGTCTTGCGCGCGATTCAAGACCTCGGCCCAGAGGACGCCATCGCGTACCCAGCCAAAGCGCGGAATATAAGTGTCCGGATTATCGGTCAGCGAAATCCACTTAGGGTCACCGCCGGACGTGCTGACCACTCCCAGGCGTACGAGTGGATTGGGGTCCCCGGCTTGCGGATACTTTTCCATATCCACGGTGGGATGCGTGGGCATCCAGTCAGTGATGGGATGGGTGGGCACTCTAGTTTCGTCCATGTGCAGGAAGACGATGCTCTTGCCGTCGGGCGACCAGAAGTAGTTACTGCGCACGCTGAGTTCTTCGGCGTAGACCCAGTCCACCTCGCCGTTCAGCAGATTTGCAGCTGTGTCTTTGTCGTCTTTGTCTTTGCCGTCTTTGTCCCGGGTGAGTTGCTTTTCAGTGTTGCCCGATACGGGGCCCACGTAGAGGTTGTGTTTGCGCACATAGGCGAGGCGACTGCCGTCGGGAGAGAATTTGGGATCGCCACTGGGGTCCGGCGACGCGCTGAGTTGGACGGCGGTGCCGTTCTCGAGCGAGTAGAGCCAGAGCTGACCTTGAGGAACAAAGAGCAGGTGTTTGGAATCCGGCGCCCAGTGGTATGGATCGACGTGGTAACGACTGATGCGCTCGATCTCCCGCTCATCCTTGATTTTTTCGAGGGGCGGAGCGAGCGTGGCCAGTTTGGCTTCGCTGACCAGCAGCTTTTTCTCACCCGTGGTGGCGTCCACAGACCACAACTCGCCGTGTGCGCCGGAGTCGTCGCGTTGGATAAAAGAGAATCTGGCGTAGTCGGGAGCCCATTGGATGGTTTCCGGGGGGCGTCCAGTGATGCCGCCGTCGGCGAAGATGGCTTCAATCGTGAGGGGCATCTTGGCCGAGTTATTGGGAGCGGGCGACTGCGCGGCGGCGAAGGGGATCAGTAATGAGTAGATCGACAAAATCCGACAAATGAGTTGCTTCACGAGGCATCTCCCAGCATAAATTCGACGCTAAAGGCAGGGCTGAAAAGTGTACACCGGCAGGGCGGGTTCGTGCAGGTTAGGGTCGGCTTCGTGGCACGAGACGTTGGAAGCAACGTCTCTACAGATGTGCATGGTAAAATCAGGATAGTGCTACTCTTGAAGATGCTTCCAGACGTACAAAACCTGATCGCACTACAACAAGCTGACCGGGAAATCCTGCGTTTGAAGGAAGAAATCGCCGCCCTGCCTAAGCGCGTTGCCGCCATTGAGGAAAGGCTGGCTGGAACCAGAGCGGTCCTGGAAAAAGCCAAGACTGCTGTCAAGGCCGACGAAGCGGCCCGCCGCAAATACGAGAGCGCGATTCAGGACCAGCAACAGAAAATCTCCAAGTACCGCGACCAATCGCTCGCCGTCAAGACCAACGAACAATACAAAGCTCTGCTGCACGAGATCCAGTTCGCCGAGCAGGACATTCGCGCCAACGAAGACAAGATTCTGGAGTTGATGGTCAATGCCGAGATCCGCGAGAAGGATGTAAAGGCGGCCGAGGTGGAGTTGAAAGCGGAGACGGCAGAGATCGAAAAGGAAAAGGTCGAGGCCCGGCAGCGGACTGCGGAAGACGAAGAGCAGCTGGCCGAGTGGAACGCCAAACGCGAAAAGGCACGAGTCGGCGTGGATGCCGATCTGCTGCCTCAGTATGATCGGGTCGCGAAGCATCGCGGAACGGGCCTTTCCGAGGCCCGCGATCACAAGTGCCTGGCGTGCCAGGTCATGCTGCGGCCGCAGACATACAATGAAGTGCGCGCGGGAACTCAAGTTGTGGTCTGCGAGTCCTGCCAGCGGATTCTTTACTACGACCCGTCGAATGACGAGGTGGCAGACCCAGTCGTGGCCGCAAGGCGGCGGAGGGCCCACCCTAAGTTTGAATCCAGCCAAGCCTGGTATTACCGGGCCAGCTTCGAGAACCATGGGGAAGTATTTCTGGTTTATCTCAACCGCAAAGGGGAATCGAGCCGCCACGCATTCGACGGCTCGTCCGGCCGCGGAGTTGGCGATATCCTGGTCCGTGAAGGCGAGTATCGGCTGGCGTTCCCCGAAGATTTCGCCGATGATGTCATCCGCCTGAATGGGAGTTGGACAGAGGCGGAGATCGAGGAATGGGGAAACGAACTTCCTACGGCGACCCTCGACGCTCTTCATCGAGACCTTGATTTGGCGCGTGTGGAATCGCGTACGCGCGGTCACGCTAAGAGCGAGGCTATGGCTTCGGAGCATCCTGCCGCGAGCTGAACGTCTAGCATCTACCTTTCACAGCTATTCAACCGCGGAGCTTTGCTCCGCCGGATAGCCGAGAGCCTGCCCTGAGCGAACTCGAAGGGCGGCTGTCTCCACGTAAGCTGTTGCCGGGTTAAGATTCCTTTATGCCCAAGAAATCAACCGACCTTCACGGGCTTCCCGTGGTGAAAGTTTCTCGCCGTGGAGCGAACCGGCTCAAGGAAGGACACGTGTGGGTCTATCGCTCCGACATCGTCTCGGCGGACGGCATTGCTCCCGGCGCCCTGGTTGGAGTGGCTGACGAACGCGAAAAATTGCTGGGCACGGCCCTCTACAGCAGCGCTTCGCAGATCGCGATCCGCATGATTTCTCGCGATGCTGTCAAAGATCTCGACGGCCTATTGCGGAAGCGTATCCAGGAGGCAATCGCTTATCGCGAGCGAGTGGTGCGGGACGCGGACGCTTACCGGATCGTCTTCAGTGAAGCGGACTTCCTGCCCGGCCTGATTGTGGATCGCTACAACGACCTGCTTTCGCTGCAGGTGCTTACCCAGGCGATGGATACGGAAGCGGTGCGCCAAGTTATCGTTTCCGAGCTGTCTGACCGGCTGGAGCCGGCGGCAATTGCCGAGCGCGTCGATCCCCGAGTGCGGGAGTTGGAGCAACTGGCCGCCCGGTCCTCCAGCCTGTTACAAGGCGAGAAGAAGAGCACAGTGTTTTCCATGAATGGCGTTCGCTTCCACTATGAAGCCTTCGAAGGCCAGAAGACGGGCGCGTTCCTCGATCAACGGGAAAACTATGCCGCGGCGGCCCGGTATGCACGCGGCGACGCGCTCGACGTTTTTTGTTACCACGGAGGATTCGCTCTGCACTTGGCCCAGCACTGTTCCAGGGTCACGGGAGTGGACAGCTCGCGCCCCGCGCTCGAGGTCGCTGACCGCAATGCTGCGTTGAACGGGCGCGAGATCGAATGGATTGAGGCCAACGCCTTCGACCTGCTGCGAGACTACGCCAGCGCCGGGCAGCAGTACGACACGATCGTGCTCGATCCGCCAGCTTTCGCCAAGAGCAAGAGCAATCTGGAAACGGCCCTGCGGGGATACAAGGAACTCAATCTGCGGGCTCTGAAGATGCTGCGTCCCGGCGGGATGCTGGTCACCTGCTCCTGCTCGTACCATGTCAGCCCGACGGATTTTACTGAAGTCGTGACCGAGGCCTCCCGAGATGTGCACAGGAACCTTCGCATTCTGGAGAGCCGGACCCAGGCGAAGGACCATCCCATACTGTTAACGGTGCCTGAAACCGCCTACTTGACGTGCATCGTGTTGACTGTAAGCTAATGAAAAATAGGCCAATAGATGTATTGACAGTAACACACTCATATTTTATGCTTCTTTTACGCTAACGAAACATCCAAGCAAGTGCAGGAGCCATAAAATCAAATCTCTTCAGATTCTGAAGGAGGAATTCAGCCATGACCGTATTGACCCGTTGGGAACCTTTCCGTGAGTTCACTACTCTGCAAGACCGCCTGAACCGGCTATACCGTGATTCGTTCGGCCCCGAGGCGCAGGATCAGTCCCTGACCACGAGCAGCTTTGCCCCGCCCGTGGATGTGTATGAAGACGAACACAACATCACGCTGAAGATCGAAGTTCCGGGCATTGACGAGAAGGACATCGACGTCCGCGTCGAAAACAACACCCTCACCGTGCACGGCGAGCGCAAGTTCGAGAAGGAAGAGAAAGAGGAAAACTTCCGTCGCGTGGAGCGGCAATATGGAAGCTTCACTCGCTCCTTCACCTTGCCCACGACTGTGGATGCGGAGAAGGTGGCGGCCAATTATGACAAGGGCATCCTGAAGATCAGCTTGGCCAAAAAGGCCGAAGCCAAACCCAAGCAGATCAAAGTCAACGTCGGCAGCGAGAAGACCCTGGAAGCCAAGGGTCCGGGCAAAGCCGCGTAAGCTGGCAGAGAACACGTGGGAACAGCCCTCGGCTGTCCGGTCGGCAAAGCTCGATAAGGTTTTACGGGAGACGGCAACATTCCGTCTCCCGTTTTTTATCAATGCCTGTCATTCTGAGCAAAGGAAGAATCTGTGCATTCTTTCACCTCAAACAAATACATGGACCCTTCGCTTCGCTCAGGGTGACAATAGGACAAGGAAGAAACCATGGCCATTCGCTGGGATAAGTTCACAGTCAAGGCGCAAGAGGCAGTCCAGCGCGCCAATAGTCTGGCATCCGAGCACGGCAATCCCGAGCTCATGCCGGTGCATCTTCTGGCCGCACTAGTCGAGGACAAGGAAGGCATCGTCCCGCCCGTACTGGAAAAAATCGGAATCGGTCCGCAAGCGGTGTTGCACGATGCCTACGGTTCCATTGAGAGCTTGCCAAAAGTCTCAGGCGGCGCAGCTCAGGCGACGATTTCCAACTCGGTGAATCAACTGTTAGAGCTCGCCTTCAAGGAAGCCAGCAACTTCAAGGACGAATACGTTTCGACCGAGCACCTGCTGCTGGCGGCAACGCAACTCAAGCGCGATACTGCGCAGGAAATCCTGGCGCGGCACGGCGCAACCCATGATGCAATCCTGAAAGCGCTTACCTCGGTCCGCGGGACGCAAAAAGTCACTGACCAGAATCCCGAAGACAAGTATCAGGCGCTCGGGCGCTATACGCGCGACCTGACCGAGCACGCGCGTCGCGGGAAGCTCGATCCTGTCATTGGCCGCGACGAAGAGATCCGCCGCGTGGTTCAGGTGCTTTCCCGGCGCACCAAGAACAATCCGGTGCTGATCGGAGAGCCGGGCGTGGGCAAGACTGCCATTGTGGAAGGCTTGGCGCAGCGCATCATCTCTGGCGACGTACCGGAAGGGCTGAAGAACAAGCGCGTGGTTGCGCTGGATTTGGGTTCGATGCTGGCGGGCGCGAAATACCGTGGTGAGTTTGAAGATCGCCTGAAAGCCGTGCTGAAGGAGATTGAAGATTCCTCGGGACAGATCATTCTGTTCATCGACGAGTTGCATACGCTGGTTGGCGCGGGCGCGGCGGAGGGCGCGATGGATGCTTCCAACATGCTCAAGCCGGCACTCGCGCGTGGGGAACTGCGGGCTATTGGTGCGACTACGCTGAACGAGTACCGCAAACACATTGAGAAAGATGCGGCCCTGGAGCGCCGTTTCCAAATCGTCTTCGTCGGCGAGCCCAATGTCGAGGACACCATCGCTATCCTGCGCGGACTGAAAGAGCGTTACGAAGTGCATCATGGCGTCCGCATCAAAGATTCGGCGATTGTCGCGGCCGCAACCTTGTCACATCGCTACATCTCGGATCGCTTTCTGCCCGACAAGGCGATCGACCTCATCGATGAGGCTGCAGCCTCGCTGCGCATTCAGATCGATTCGCTGCCCACGGATATCGACCAGCTTGAGCGCAAGGCGACCCAGCTCGAAATCGAGCGCCAGGCGCTGAAGAAGGAAGACGATCGCAACTCGAAAGACCGGCTCCTGCTGATTGATAAGGAATTGGCCGAGGTGCGCGAGAAATCGCATGCCCTGAAGGCCAACTGGAAGCGGGAAAAAGACTTGATCGCCCGCTCCCGCGCTCTCAAAGAAAGAATCGAGCAGTTGAAGGTCGAAGAGCAGGCCGAAGAGCGCAAGGGAAACCTGCAGCGCGTGGCCGAAATCCGCTACGGCCTCCTGCGCCAGACCGAGGACGAACTGAATAAGCTCACCGCGCAGATGGACGGCAAAGGCAAGTCGCGCATGCTGAAAGAGGAAGTGGACGAAGAAGATGTCGCCCGCATTGTCTCCAAATGGACCGGTATTCCGGTGTCGAAGATGCTCGAGGGCGAAGTCAAGAAGCTGATCAACATGGAAGACCGGCTGCGGCAGCGCGTGATCGGCCAGGATCCGGCGCTGGAGCGAGTTTCAAACGCGATTCGCCGCTCCCGCGCTGGCTTGAGCGATCCCAAACGTCCGATTGGTTCATTCATTTTCCTGGGGCCCACGGGCGTGGGCAAGACCGAACTGGCGCGCGCACTGGCCGAGTTCCTCTTTGACGATGAGCACGCCATGGTGAGAATTGACATGTCGGAATACATGGAGAAGCACGCGGTGTCGCGGCTCATCGGCGCGCCTCCGGGATACGTTGGCTATGAGGAGGGTGGGCAGCTCACCGAGCAGGTACGGCGGCGTCCGTACGCGGTCATCCTGTTCGATGAGATCGAAAAGGCACATCCGGATGTCTTCAACGTTCTGCTGCAAATGATGGACGACGGCCGCTTAACCGACGGCAAGGGCCGCACGGTGGACTTTCGCAATACCGTGATCATTATGACTTCGAACCTGGGGTCGTCTTTTTTACAAGCGGAAGGCCTTCGCTCCGACAAGGATTTCGACGAGGCTTCGAAACAGGTGATGAACGCTTTGCACGGACACTTCAAGCCGGAGTTCCTGAATCGCGTGGACGACATCATCATCTTCAAACCGCTGGGCAAGGAGCAACTGGTGAAGATCATCGAGCTGCGTCTCGAGGATGTGCGGCATCTGCTGGCCGATCGCAAGATCTCGCTTGAACTGACCGACACGGCGAAAGACCTGCTGTTCACCGAAGGCTTCGATCCGAACTTCGGAGCGCGGCCGCTGAAGCGAGCAATTCAGAAGCTCGTGCAGGACCCGCTGGCGCTGAAGATTCTTGACGGCGAAGTGCTGCACGGCGATCACGTGATTGTGGACGCCGACAAACGCGCCGGCAAGATGAAGTTCGAAATCAGCAAGCGGGTGGGCGAGGAAGAGCCAGTAAAGGCGAGACGCTAGAACAAGAACAATGGAGGACGGGCGTCTCGCCGTCCTAGTCGAGCTACGCTCCACCGGGCGGACGGCGTCCGCCGCTACGTGGACCTTGCTGAGGGTGAAAACCGCTCCGCCACCGGCGACTGATACAGATACCAGACCATCATCACGCGGACGATGATCCCCAGTGCCGCCCAAAGCAGCGACGCACGAAAATCCACCGCCGCAGCCGAAACACCAGGGATCAGCATCACTACTCCAATGAATCCCGCAACAATGGCTGCCCGCCGCGCCCAATTATTCAGCCGCAACAATCCCCACCCAATCAGCGCGCCTACTGCTGCCATTAGCAGAAACATGTAAGGCCCAGCCAGCTCCAAGCCGCCGAGCAGCGGGGCGCCCAGCGTCATGGACACCGCGCCGGGACACGCGAGCATGACTAGGCTAATGAAACCAAGATAGGCCGCGGCGAGAAAGAATACGATGGCAACCACAATGACTCCGGTCGGAATCGAAGAAAGCACTCCTCGATCGAATTTCACCCGGCCACTGCCGCTGTGCCCTGCCGCAGTAGCCGCTCCAGGGTTACCGACGGGCAAATATTTTGATGGATGTAGTTCATCACGTTCGTTGCCAGACTGCGCACCAGTTTCTCGACCGCCGGGTCGAGCACGCGGCCTGAAGAATCAAACACTTTCTGCACGTTGGGGACGGAAACCGCCAGGGGCAGAACGAAAGCGCCGATGTGAGAAGCAATGCTCCGCAGCTGTTCTAGCGACTTAATCGCCCCAACCGAACCTGCCGCCACACCCAGCAACGCGACCGGTTTCCCCGCGAGCACGGATGGAAAGCCGAGATTCTCGATCACTAGCTTCATCACACTGCTGAGACCACCGTGATACTCAGGGGTCGCCAGAATTATGGCGGTGGCTTGCTTCACCGCTTCCTGGAGTTTGCGCGTTCCTTCGGCGTGAGGATTGATTCCTGGCAGCGGCAGATCGAGCTCCAGCGGGTTGATCACCTCGACGCTAAGCTTCGGATCTTTTCTCAGCTCATCCACCACCAGTGCGGACGCCATGCTGGTGTAGTTCCCAGGACGCACGCTGCCGTTGATCATCACAATGCGGATCGGCTTCGATTCATCTGCCATCGGTTTACCTCAGTGCACTATTGAATCACAAACGACGTTGTAGAGACGTAGCTAGCTACGTCTCTACAGGTGGCGCTAGATTCAGATTACGCCAGATCGAACAGCAGGACTTCGGCGTTTTCTATGCCTTTGATGGTCAGCTTCTGCTCGTCGCTCACGGCGGCGCCGTCGCCCTGTTTCAGCGGCTTCCCGTTCAACTCCACCGCTCCTTTGGCGATCTGCAACCAGGCGTAACGGCCCTTTGCCAATTCATGGGCGACTTCCTGTCCGGGAGATAAAAGTGTCACATACAGGCGCGCGTCCTGATGGATGGTCACCGAGCCATCTCTGCCGTCCGGCCCGGCGATGAGGCGTAGCTTGCCGCGCTTTTCTTCATCCGGGAATGCCTTCTGCTCATAGCTCGGCTCATGACCGGACCGGTCGGGCATGATCCAGATCTGCAGAAGATGAGCCGCTTCAGTTGGTGACGGATTCATCTCGCTATGGCGGATGCCGCGGCCGGCGCTCATGCGCTGTCCGTCGCCGGGGCGGATGACCGAACCTGTGCCCAGGCTGTCCTTGTGCTCAAGCGCGCCTTCCAGAATGTAAGTAATGATTTCCATGTCGCGGTGCGGATGGGTGGGGAACCCTTCGCCGGGTCCGACCCGGTCTTCGTTGATCACGCGCAGAGAACGAAATCCCATGAATCGTGGATCGTGATACTGATCAAAAGAAAACGTGTGGCGGGTATTGAGCCAGCCATAATCGCCGCCACCCCGTTCGTTACTGCGCCGAATATCGATCATAGTGAACTCCTCGTTATAACGACTATTTCGCTTAAGTTAGATGAAGCAGACCAGAAAGGGATTCAGCGCTCCCTCGGAGGCGCAGATGACCTTTTAGGTCTCGAGAGGGATCTCGCGCGCATTGGAACTACCCTTACCCTTTGCGCGTTACTTTTTCTCAGCTTTCTTGCTGGAGGTCTCTGACTTCGACTTATCCGTCGACTTCGAAGATTTTTCTTCCTTCTTTGAAGCTGACTCCTCTTTCGAAGCAGACTCCTTTTTCGAAGCGGACTCGTCTTTCGAACTGGAATCTCCATTCGATGAGGACGCGGTTGCCGAGGACTTCTTGGGGTAGTCGTTGACGTACCATCCTGAGCCCTTGAACTGTACGGCAGGGGCGGTAATCGTCTGCTCGACCGGACCGCCGCAGTCCGGGCACTTCTTCATGGGACGATCGGAGAATTTCACGATCCGCTCGAAGCGGTGATGGCACTTCTTGCATTCGTATTCGTAAAGTGGCATGGACTCCTGAAAATGTTTCTAAGGCGCTCTGGGTTTGATTCTAGGTATTGCACTGCCCGGCGTCAATTCAGTGATTCGCAACTTCCGTCAGAGTACTTGCAGGAGTTCCTATATCTTAGCCAGATGGTGATCGTCGTGCTCCGCGGCGAAGTACAAATGGTCGACCAACCGGATGGGCTTTTTGAGCCGCGGATGCGGGATCGATCGAGCAAACAGCGCAGCCTCAAGCCCTCCAACTCGATCCACGAGTCGCAATCGCGCATTCCGGAACTCGGCAAGAATCTCCTCGATGCGACTCCCGTTGTGGCCCGCTTCGTGAGTTGTCCGGTTGCTCAAGTCGGCGGTCGTGAGTTCAACGGCCCCCGCAAGATAGTCGTCAACTCGCGCCATCCACAAAGGCTCGAGGTCGAGCAAGTGTCCGGCATGCTCCTGCGGCGACCATTTTTCCTGTGGTTTCTGCACTAACCGCTCATCGGGATAAGCGCGGACAATCTCCTCCAGCCTTGCGGGCGTACCTCGCAAGCGGGTGCATAGGTTAGGAAATAACTCCACCGGAAACGAGAATTCGAACTTCCGCTCAAACCAGTTGGGGACTTAACTCATCGATGCACCGAAATTAAGAACGGTTTCGCAAATGCCAATTCAATTGCGCGAACATTTGCCTCAGGGGCTAAAGCCCGCACTCTTGGCGGTCTTGATCGGCAGGGCTGAAGAGGTTGCGGAAAAACTCTCGGCGTTTTCCCGCAACCTCTGAAGCCCTGCCCTCCCACGAAACTATTTGATAAATCAGCTAAGCAGCTCTAGATCAGCGCGTGCGAGGACCTGAATAAACTTCAATGCTTGACTCCTGGCCACCGGTACGCGCATCTATGAACTAGTAAGTCAGATGGGAGTTTTTCTCCCCGCGCTTCTAATTTTCTTGCCAGGAGGCATTATGAAAACTCGCCAGTTGGGACGCACCGGCCTTACGGTTTCCGCCATGGGCCTAGGTTGCATGGGCATGTCGGAGTTCTATGGCGGACGCGATGACAACGAATCGCTGGCCACAATACACCGCGCCCTGGAACTGGGCATCACGTTTCTCGATACCGCTGACATTTATGGACCGTTCACCAACGAAGAACTCGTTGGCAAGGCGATTCGTCGACGTCGCGACCAGGTTGTGTTGGCAACGAAGTTCGGCATCGTCCGCGATCCCAAGGACGTGTCGGTTCGTGGCGTCAATGGCAAGGCTAACTATGTCCGCCAGTCCTGCGAGGCCAGCCTGCGCCGCCTGGGCGTGGACACCATCGATCTTTACTATCAGCACCGCGTGGACCCTAATACCCCAATTGAAGAGACGGTGGGTGCGATGGCGGGACTCGTCAAGGAAGGCAAAGTCCGTTACCTGGGCCTCTCGGAAGCGAGTCCTCAAACTCTTCGTCGCGCGGTGAAGATGCATCCCATTGCCGCGCTGCAGACCGAATACTCGCTGTGGACGCGCGATCCGGAGGACGAAATCCTTGCCACTTGCCGCGAACTGGGAATCGGATTCGTTGCCTACAGCCCACTGGGGCGCGGCTTCCTTACCGGAAGGTTCGGAAAATTCGAGGATCTTCCTGCCGACGACTACCGCCGCAATTCGCCTCGTTTCCAAGGCGAGAACTTCCAGAAGAATATTGATCTGGTGCGTCGGGTTGAAGAAATTGCGAAAGAAAAAGCCTGTAAGCCTTCGCAGTTGGCGTTGGCCTGGGTGCTGGCGCAGGGGAATGACATTGTGCCGATTCCTGGGACCAAGCGCCGTAAATATATCGAGGAGAACGTCGGCGCGCTAAACGTTCAGCTCACCACGAAGGAACTCACCCGAATCGACGATGTCTTTCCATTCGGCGCCGCGGCTGGGCTTCGCTATCCAGAACAAATGATGAAGGCGGTAAATGGATGAGAAAGTCTGAGTACGGAATCGCGCAGTTCAACACGGATGGACAAGAGATACCGAAAAATAACTTGGGGCGGCTGTTAAGGCCGCCCCACGCTAATCACTGGTCACTGTTCACCGATGTCAAGCCCGCGCTGGACTCTCTCCGCCCTTGGCTATGCCCGGCCGGCCGGGCTCCGGCTTCAGCACCTGCTGTACGCCGTCGTCGGACTTGGGCGGAGGCGTCATCTTGGGCAATTCCTTGCCTTCGATGATCATCTTGATCTCGTTAGCGTCGAGCACTTCCCGCTCCAGCAATGCAATCGCAATTCTGACCAGTGCGCCATTGTCTGCCGCTAGAACGCCTTTCGCGGTGTTGTACCCTTGGCCAATGATCCGGCGAACTTCGTCGTCGATCTTAATCGCCGTGGCCTCGCTGTAATCACGGTGCTGGGCAATCTCGCGGCCCAGGAAAATCTGTTCTTCCTTCTTGCCGAAAGTCAGCGGGCCCAGATCGCTCATGCCGAACTCACAGACCATTTTGCGCGCCAGTTCCGTAGCTCGCTCAATGTCGTTGCCTGCGCCGGTACTCATCTGGTTCAGGAACATCTCCTCGGCGATTCGGCCACCCATCATGATGGCGATTTCCGTCTCCAGATATTCCTTCGTGTAATTGTGCTTGTCATCGATTGGTAACTGCATGGTCACACCCAGAGCCATGCCGCGCGGGATGATCGTGACTTTATGCAGAGGATCAGAATTTGGCAGCTTGGATGCGACCAATGCGTGACCTGCCTCGTGATACGCCGTCACCTTCTTCTCTTCTTCCGTGAGAATGAGGGATTTGCGCTCGACGCCCATCAGGACTTTGTCCTTGGCGAGCTCGAAGTCGTACATGAGCACCGCTTTGCGGTTTTGCCGCGCCGCGCTCAATGCAGCTTCATTCACCATGTTGGCCAAGTCCGCTCCAGAGAAGCCCGGCGTGCCTCGTGCCAGCACGGAAAGATCAACATCGTCGGCCAACGGAATTTTGCGGGTGTGGACCCGCAGGATCTCTTCGCGTCCCCGCACATCCGGCCGGTGCACAACCACCCGGCGGTCGAAACGGCCCGGCCGCAGCAGCGCGGGATCAAGCACGTCAGGACGATTGGTCGCCGCCATCAGAATGACGCCTTCGTTCGATTCAAAGCCGTCCATCTCGACCAGCAATTGATTCAGAGTCTGCTCGCGCTCATCGTGGCCACCGCCGAGGCCAGCGCCGCGGTGACGTCCAACCGCATCAATTTCATCGATAAAGATGATGCACGGGGCATTCTTCTTGCCCTGCTCAAACAGATCGCGCACCCGACTGGCGCCGACACCGACGAACATTTCTACGAAGTCCGAACCGGAAATTGAGAAGAAAGGAACATTAGCTTCACCCGCAACTGCTCTTGCCAGCAGAGTCTTGCCCGTTCCCGGAGGTCCGACCAGCAACACGCCCTTTGGAATGCGTCCGCCCAGCTTCTGAAACTTCTGCGCCTCGCGCAGGAATTCGATGATCTCCTTCAGCTCTTCTTTGGCCTCTTCCACGCCGGCTACGTCCTTGAACGTGACTTTCTTCTGTTGCATGGAGAGCAGCCGGGCCCGGCTCTTCCCGAACGATAATGCTTTATTCCCGCCCGTCTGCATCTGCCGGATCATGAAGAACCACAGGGCAGCCAGCAGAATCAGCGGCGCCAGATTCAACAGCCAACTCGGCCAACTCCCGCTGCTGGCGTCCCGGACGGTGATATTCACGCCCTTGTCGCGCAGCATCTTAATCATGTCGGGATAATTCGTGGGAACGGTAGTGTGGAAGGTCGAACCGTCGTTCTGGAACTTGCCATGCACTTCTTGCAAGTTGATGGTGACCTCTTTGACGTTCCCCTGGTCCACATCCGTCATGAATTGCGAGAAGTTGACTTCCTTCTCTTTTTGCCCCGCTCCGCCCGCCTTTACCACTTGCCAGAGCAGGAATGCCGAGAGCACGATCACCAGCCAGAAAACCACGGTTTTAACTGTTGAATTCACCTAAAAACTCCTCAGAAAGTTGCGCCCTGTTCCAAAAACGCAACTGGGGCTCCGCTCACATGATTAGATGCCAGCCGCAGGGATTGGATAGAGGAAATTGCCAACCCTGTCATTCTAACGCTTCTTGTGGGAAAAAGGAGGGAGTTCTTGCCGTAACTTAAGTCACAGGTACACTTCAGCTTGCAGCGGCTAGATAGGGCAGGTTGCGGTGGGTCTGTTCGGGCGATCCCAGTCCATAGCCCACCAGGAACGCTTCGTCCACCAGAAAGCCGAAATAATCCGGCTGCAATTGCACTCTCCGAGCCGATTGCCGGTCCAGCAAGGTGGCCAGCTTGACTGATGCCGCTCCCCGGCCTCGCAGGTCATTCATCAGGAACTCGCTCGTCACCCCGGAATGCACCAAGCCCTCGATCAGCAATACGTGCTGGCCAACGATGGCTAGTTCGTGGCTAAAAAAGATTTCCAGAATGCCCGCCGCAGGGTTCTCTTGCTCCCTGCGGTACCTCGGCTTAATGAACTGGCAAATCACAGGTACTTCCAGGACCCGCACCAGGTCGGCCATGAAAATGAAGCCATTTTCGAGCAGCGCTAGGGCATGAATAGTCTTGCCTTGATAGTCGTAGGAGATCTGCCGCGCCATCTCGCGCACGCGCTTCTGAATCTGCTCGGTGGGAATCACCATGCGTAACTGCTCGGGTTTTGGGTTGGCGTTCATTAGTTTTAAGGTTGTTCGTGTGGCGACGGGCACCCTCGCCCGTCCGCGTCGAGCCAAACTCGACTACTCTCCGAAATCAACCCGTTCCTCCAGCTTCGCCTCCCGGATCAGGACCGCTTCGCCATCCACACTTCGTGGCCGCAACTGCCCTGGCGCCCGAAAACCGCGGACCCAGACGACGTCCGTTCCGCTCACTACCACGGGCCACAGTTTCCGTTCCAGCCCAGTCACACGCCGATCTTGTAGCAGTTCTTTAATCTTCTTAGCGACCTTGGTATGCGCTGGCCAGAAGCGATCCCCTGGACGCCAGTTCCTCACTTTTAGTTCTCCGGCTAACAATTCCCGATCCATCAAACCCTCGGGATTATAACCCTCAGCAGCGTTTCCCGAAACCAATACTGCTTCGAAGCGCGATTTCGTCTCCTGAACCTCGACCGATCCAGGCACGGAAAGGCGATATTCGTAGTCCGACTCCGTGGGTGTCTCTCCTGTGGACTCGAACCACAACGCGCCCGTTTTCCGTGAAACCACCCATCCCTCTGGCAACACCGTAGATTTGGCGGATCCGCCCCGGTTCGAACTCAGTGCGAGAATCTCTTCCACGTGCCGGAAATCCAGCCGCAAACCTAAAGATTTGCTAGCCGCTCGAACCACTCGCCGTTGCAGTGCCAGCGGCAAGTCCACCAAAACCGACAGACTAAGCACGCCTCCTGTAGCCACTTGCCAAACCAACGGCAAAACTCGTGCGACTTCCTTCTCCCAGTATTCCTCCTCGGCGCGTGCAATTTCCGCCGTCTCCGCAAATGCCTCGCGTACCGCAGGATTCAGATAGCGCTCCAAACGCGGCAAGATTCCGTGCCGCACTCGATTGCGCATATGCCGCAAGTCGCGATTACTCTTGTCCTCCCGCCAGCCTTGTCCCAGCGCAAGCAAATAAGCCTCGAGGTCTCTCCGCCTGATTCCAAGCAACGGACGAATGATGCTGGAGGCGCCGGTCGTTTGTTTCGTTTCCTGCTCTTGCTGAGAGCTGAGAGCTGAAAGCTGAGAGCCGGTCACCTTCAACCGAGGATAGATCCCCGCCAGCCCACGGCTACCCGCTCCGCGAACGATCTTCAGCAGCACCGTCTCCGCCTGGTCATCCAACGTGTGCCCGGTAGCAATCCGGTTCAACCGGCCTTCCATAAGCAATTGCCGAAAGTACCGATATCGCATTTCGCGCGCCGCGGTTTCCAGACTCAAATGTTTTTCCGCCGCGTACGCGGCCACCTCGCGGCTTTCGCAGCGCAGCTCCAACCTGTGCCGCTGAGCCAATTGTGCGACGAACCGCTCATCTTCGTCGGATTCAACCCCCCGCAACTTGTGATTGAAATGAACCACCGATAGAACAGTGCCTGCTTCCTTGCGCAATTCCAGCAACACACGCAGCAACGCAACCGAGTCCGCGCCTCCTGAGAGTGCGACCCCGACGCGGTCCCCAGCTCTCAGGAGTGCATGTTTCCGAATATATTCAAGTACGTCCTGCCGCAACCTCTGCACGGGAACATAGTACATCGAGGGATGCTCGTGTAGGCGCGGGCGGCCCCGCCCGCGCGGTTGAGTGCAGCAATGCCACGCCTCGCCTCAGTCCTGCACTCGTCCCAACATCCGGTTCACATCCGCATGCGCCGGCGCCCCTTCCAGCGTTCCGTAAGTTCCGGTAGTCTTCAATTCCTCCGCCATTCTGCCTACCAGTCCCAGCGTCGCCCGCATGGGACCCGAGCCCAGGCTCACCCGGGCAACCCCAAGCTTTTCCAGTCCGGGCACCGAAGGAAACCCCGGTCCCGCCAGGATGTTTAACGGACACTGCACATCCCGCACCAGCCGCGAGATCGTCTCCGCATCCCTCAACCCGGGCGCAAACACGCAATCCGCTCCCGCATCGCGGTAGGCGAGCAACCGCCGGACGGTCTCGTCATATCGGGTTTCAAGTGTGCCTACCTGCTCCAGATACACATCGGTGCGCGCGTTCAGTACCAGCAGCACCCCCGACTTCAACGCAGCTTCACGGACGGCACGGATCTTCTCCAACTGCAATGACAACTCGACAAGCTGCCGGGGCCGATCCGTTCCATCCTCCAAATTCATTCCAACCGCACCAACCTCGATGACCCCGCGTGCGGTGTCAGCGGCATCTTCAGGATGATCGCCGTATCCGGCCTCAACATCTGCTGTCACCGGAACCTTCACCGCGCGGGCAATTCGCGCCACGCGCGCCAGCATCTCCTCGCGCGAGATCTTCTGCCCGTCCGGATAGCCCAGCGTGAAAGCAATCCCAGCACTGGTCGTAGCCACCGCTTCGAATCCAGCTTCTTCGAGTGTGCGCGCGCTAGCCACATCCCAGACGTTGGGCAAAAGCAGAATCCTCGGCCCGTGATGCATCGCGCGAAACGTAAGCGCCTGCGCTTTTTGCTTTTCGATATCGATCATGGGATTCTGCTTTGCTTTGTGTGGGGGCGGGCGACTCGCCCGTCCAAGCCGAGCAAAGCTAATGATTGTCATTCTGAGCGAAGCGAAGAACCTATGCAACTTGCCTGACTGGTCACAAATGACAGACTCTTTTGCTTGGCTCAGAATCGCAATAGCTCCAGGCGGAAACGATCTAGCGCCCCGGTGCCTATTCCCGATTTTTCATCTTTTCCAGGAACCTCCCCACACTTACAACCGCCCGTCCCACTGTCCCACGGCCAATTTCCTGAACATCATCCCACGCCGCCACACGCACCACATAAAACTTCCCATCGAACGATTCCAGCACCGCCTCCGCCCGTATCCGCGACCCGATCCCGCTCGCCGCACGATGCTCCACATGGATCGCCGTGCCCACCGTGATCTCGTCGCCCTCGCAGTAAGGGTGCAACGCGTGGAAGGCTGCCGTTTCCATCAACCTGATCATGTCAGGAGTGGAATACACCGGCGGCAGTTCGGGATGATGCGACGTCAGGGTGTGCTTGAATTCAACCTTCTCCTCAGCCGTTCCGCGAGCGCCAATTGGCATTGCTTTCGCCATAACAGAATCCCACAAAAAGAAAGAGCCAATGATTCTACCGAATCACCGGCCCCATCTTTCATGCTTTGAAAATCGTCTAAGCCGCCACCTTCTCCATCCGCCGCGCCTCGATTCCATCCAGCGCACGCCACAACGCCTTCGCGGCATTCTCTCCCGCGGCCAGCGCTTTCTCCGCCATTTGCGGATTCGCCTCCAGCCGTTTCCCTAACTCCTGACGCCAGACCTGCGAGTGGTAAACATCCGCCGTAGTGTGCAGGGTGAAGTAGGCGGTTACGCGCTCGTCAGCGCCATACATCTCCTGCAGTCCGCGTGCCTTCTCCTTCGCGACCCGGGGTACTTGCGACTCGTAAGCGTAAAAAGCCGCCAGCGCTTCTTCCGGAGTGCCCTCACTCGCCACGCGATGGAAGAACGCAGTCAGCTCCTTAATCTCGGACACCGGACGATGTCCACGCATGTCGCGTCCCGCCCCCATGCCTTCGGCGAAGTCCAGCCACATCTCGGAATGCGGCTTCGATTCCTCGCCCAATGCGTCCGCCATCCCTTTCTCATCCGCCATGTTGGCCAGCACCGCCCGGCGAAGTTCGCTCTCGTCAAGGCGGATACCCAACTCCGCCAGATAGATTGGAAAAGCCTCCACATGATGGTAATAATCCCGCGCGTACTCCCGTAAATCCTCGCGCGTAAGCTCGCCCGCGGTCCATGCCTTATAGAAGGGATGGCAAAGCAGATCGTACTTCGCGATCCGCGTATCCAGCTGTTCGAAGAATTGCTCCGTCGTCATTGATTGCGCCTCCTGGACACTCCAATATACGGTGCCGGGAGGGCGCTTGCAACTAAACCCAATCCGGGAATTGATCGCAACGATAACGCAGTTTCAAGCAATCGGAGAACAAGTCTCGTCAGATAATGTAGGTGTGGGCGTCCTCGCCCGTGCTAGCGCCAGGAAGCTGTATTTGTGCACAGAGGGAAGCGCATAACGATTGTGTCAATTGTTCAAGTATTGCTGATCTCAATTCTGTCCGCCCCCGCGATCGCGCAAACCTCGCGCCCTGAGATTCTCCGAATCTCTCCCACTAGCGGGCCGGAGGGTTCTCGTGTCGAAATCACAGGCAAGAAGTTACAGGAAGCGTCGGCCGTTTTCTTTGGCACTACCAGCTCCGCCTTCAAGCTCGTTTCCCCCGAAGAACTCATCACGCTCATCCCGCACAAGAGTGTCACGTCCACCATCACCGTAGTCACACCCCGAGGGCGCTCATCCAGTCCCTTCGCCTTTGTCGTCTCCAACGATCCGCGCGTGCCCGACGAGGTCAGCTACAAAGCCGGCTACGTAAACCCAGTCCCGCCGCCCAGCGATTTCAAGTCTGCCCTGCTCTGGGGAATCGCAATCGCCGACACACGCGTCCCAGGCCACGAATCCGCCGAAGTAGAAATTGCCTCGACGCAACTCGCCTGCCGAGTCGATGGCAAGGATGTGATCCTCAACGACGATAGCGGCAACGTTCGTGGCGGACTCTACCGCCGCGAGCCATGGTTTGGGACCGATCAGCACGAACCGATGCCAATAACCTATGATCGCCCAAACCACGCCGCTGTGCTCCCGGTGGGCCGACGCCCCGATCGCGTCTGGCACTTCTGGAGTGCATCGCCCCGAGCCGCACTACCATCCGGAAACCTCGAAGGCTGCACTGTCAAAGCCCGCGTCAAGATTTCTCCGGGAGCCCTGCTGCAGATGGGGATGGACTATTGGCGCTCGCCGACCGTCGCCTACGGCCCGGGCGGAAACAACCACGAAGCCGGAGCCAGCAACTGGTATTTTTCTTCTGACCAATGGCAAGAAGCCACCGTCACCGATATCGGCGGGCCGCAATTTTAGCCGGCAGCAGCAAGAATCACGTAGGGACAGCCGCCCCGGCTGTCCAGTCGAGCGAAGCTCGACAGCTTCGGAGTGCGCGTCTGCCTCGGATAGAGTCTCGACATTCCTGGCGGATCAGATATCTAGTCTAGGAGCTGTCTCAGAATTACCATTGGGAACACCGGGGAAGGGCATGGCTTCCAGCCGACCTGCGGAGCTTTGTTCCGCTGGACAGCCGGGGGCGGCTGTCCCCACCTGGGTATGGTGACGGCAGCATCCCCGCCCGCTCATTGCTAGAATAGACACTGATGCCGTTCACCGAACAATTCGACGTAGTCGTTGTCGGCGCCGGTCATGCCGGATGCGAAGCCGCCATGGCCGCAGCCCGCATGGGCCTGAAGACCGCCCTATACACGCTCAATGTCGACCTCATCGCGCAGATGTCGTGCAACCCCGCCGTCGGCGGAATCGCCAAGGGACATCTCGTCCGCGAAGTCGATGCCCTCGGAGGCATCATGGGTGAAATCACCGACGCGGTCGGCATCCAGTTTCGTCTGCTGAACACTTCTCGCGGACCGGCCGTCTGGTCTCCCCGCGCCCAGTGCGACAAGCAAGCCTACCGCCTGAAGATGCGCGAGGTCCTGGAATCCCAGCCAAATCTAAAGATCAAGCAGGCAGAAGTGGCAGAATTGATCGTGGAAGAGTCGTTGGTCATTAGTCGTTCGTCGTTAGCCACCCCCGCGGACGTAAGCGGTTTTGCTAGCGACCAACGACCAACGACTAACGACCGCATCTGCCGCGGCATCCGCCTTCGCGACGGACGCACCGTCGGCGCGAACGCCATCATCATCACCACCGGCACATTCCTCAACGGACTCATTCACTGCGGCGAGCAGCAATATCCCGCCGGACGCTCCGGCGAGCCCGCCGCGGTTCTTTTAGGCGAATCTCTAAAGCAGCTCGGACTGCGCGGGTGCCGCCTCAAGACCGGCACGCCTCCACGCCTCGACGGCCGCACCATCGACTGGTCGCAGTTCCAAGTTCAGCCGGGCGACGTCGACCCTACCCCGTTCAGCTTCCGCACCAAGCGGGTCGCTCATCACGATTCGCAAGTTCCTTGCTACATCGCCTGGACCACGCCGGAAACGCAGCGCATCATCCGCGAAAACGTGCACCGCTCTCCGATGTACAGCGGGCAGATTCAATCCATCGGTCCGCGATATTGTCCTTCGATCGAAGACAAGATCGTAAAATTCCCCGACAAAACCACGCACCAGCTCTTCCTCGAACCCGAGGGACTGAACACGCACGAAATCTACGTCAACGGCATGAGCACCTCGCTGCCGGTTGAAGTTCAGCTTGCGATACTTAAGTCCATCCCCGGTCTTGAGACCGCGGAAATGCTGCGTCCCGGCTACGCCATCGAGTATGACTCGATCGATCCCACCGAACTCGAGCGCACGCTCGAAACCAAAAAGATCACCGGACTATTCCTAGCCGGCCAGATCAACGGTACCAGCGGATACGAAGAAGCCGCCTGCCAGGGTCTGATGGCAGGGATCAATGCCGCGCTGAAGGTGAAAAACGAACCGCCGCTCATCCTCGATCGCACCGAAGCATACACCGCCATTCTCATCGATGACCTGATCTCGAAAGGCACGAACGAGCCCTATCGGATGTTCACCTCGCGCGCCGAGTTCCGCCTGCATTTGCGCATCGACAACGCCGACCGCCGCCTCACCCCGCACGGCCGCCAAGTCGGATTGATCTCCGACACTGCGTGGGCCGACTTCCTGGCCAAACAGCAACGCCTGGAAGCAATGAAACACTTGCTCGGAAAAACCAAACTAACCAGCGCGATGCTAGAGCAGATTGCAAACCCAGAAGCATTAACCCCCTGCCATCCCGAGCGGAGTGAGGCGCAGCCGAACGAAGTCGAGGAACCTGGTGTTTCCCTGCACGCCAACCAACAACAAGCAACGGCCCGCGACCTGTCTGCCGCCGTCGGCCAGACCTGCGCCCAACTGCTCAAGCGCCCCGAGATCACCATCGAGAACCTCGCCCCGGCCCTCCGCGACCTCGACCCGGGATTTTTTGCACGAGAAGAGATCCCGTCCGAATCCGTGGCCGCTCTTTCTGCGGAAGTACGCAACGAACTCAAGTCGGTCGAAACCGAAATAAAATACGAAGGCTATCTGCTGCAGCAACAGCGCGCCATCGAGCGCCTGAAGAAAGCCGAGCAGCGCGCCATCCCCGACTGGTTCGATTACCACGCGGTCAGCGGCCTCTCCCGCGAAGTGCAGGAGACCCTGCTGAAGATAAGACCGCGCACCCTGGCCCACGCATCCCGGATTCCCGGCGTCACGCCGGCGGCAGTTTCATTGGTGCACGTCTACATCGAGATTCAAGCCAAGCGCCGCCAACAAGCCGCCGCGCTGTGAACGGTCGCCGGCTACCTCGATCATGTCCGGAGTCCGGACATGTTGGATACAATTAGGCAGTGAACACATGGGGAAGGTCCGGAACGGCTCTTGTGCTTTCTACGGCGCTCTTTTTTTGCGCCTGCAACAGGAGCAAGCAGCAAAGCCCAATTGTCGTCCACGTCTTGCGCGATGCAAACGGCTCTCCGGCCACGAGGATCAATCACGCTCTTCTTGCCTTTAACGGGACTCGTTTTACGCGCACCGGACATCCAATCATGATCGCAACTTTGGAGCGCCGCGATTATCCGGACACGGTCAAAGTTTTCGCTGATCAGTGCTGCGACCTCATCGTTCTCGACTCTCCTGGCGATGTCCTCCTCGATCCCAAATTGCGACCCGAGCTGGCGCAGGCCCGAAATCTTTGTTCCGGCCGACAAGTTTGTCCGGCATTCGTCCCGTCATGGATCGTCGGTGAGCGCAGCGGGAAGCCGCTCAAATGTTTTTGGATTTCTTGACCTCTCATTGATGTGTTATGACGATGCGCTACGCCCAAATCGAAAGCCCGCTCGGGCCCTTGCTGCTAGCCGCTGATGATGCCGGACTGCGGCAAATCCTTTTCGTGAAGGGACGGCACCCGGCACAACCGGAATCTTCCTGGAAAGAAGACTGCGCCCCGCTTAAGGAGACCATCCGCCAGCTCTACGCCTATTTCGCCGGAGAACTCGAAAACTTCGATCTGCAGCTCGCGCCCGAGGGCACGCCGTTCCAGCTCGGAGTGTGGCGTCGCCTTTGCGACATCCCCTATGGCGAGACCATTTCCTACGGCGAACTGGCTGGTCGAATCGGAAATCCGAAAGCTTCCAGAGCCGTAGGCCTCGCCAACGGCTCCAACCCGATCCCCATCGTGATCCCCTGCCATCGCGTGATCGGTAGCAATGGCAAGCTCACCGGATACGGCGGCGGCTTGCCCATCAAAGAAAAGCTGCTAGCCCTGGAACGCCGACAACTCCGCCTGCTGTGAAGTGGAGGACGGGCGTCTCGCCCGTGCGGCAGTGAGGGGACGGTCCGCTCCAGCCCCACCTGACACTCCGCTCCCGCTTGGGTTACCATAGAGCACAAAGGTTGGACCGCGTTCTTCCGACATCCTTATGAATAAAATTCACGTTGTACTCGCATCGGTAGTTCTCTTGCTCGCTTCTCGCGTCTCCGCCCAGGATGAAGTCAATCCAGTTCTGAAACCACCCAAAGGGGCTCAGGTAGCCATCGTGGTCTTTGAGGATCTGGAGTGTCCCGATTGCCGCCGCGCCGCCCCTCTGGTGCAAGAAGCCGCGAAGACCTACAAGATTCCTGTGGTCCGCCACGATTTTCCGTTACCCTTTCACAAGTGGTCCTTCGACGCGGCCGTGATCGCCCGTTATTTCGATACTCATTCCAAGCAATTGGGCAATCAGTACCGCGATTACATGTTCGAACACCAGCCCGAAGTCACGGCCGAAAATCTTCGCGGATTCGCCGACAAGTTCGCCGCTGATCATAAGATTGACCTGCCCTTCGTGGTTGATCCGCAAGGCAAGCTCGCGGCTGAAGTCGTTGCTGATCGTGACCTGGGAAAGTCCATCCACCTCGAACACACTCCGACCATCTACGTGGTCAGCAACAAAACCCAAGGCAAACCGTTTGTCGAGGTAGTGGACCGCACCCAGCTTTTCCAGTTGATTGACGCCATGAAGGCAGAGTAGTTAATTAGAATGCCGTCATCCGCGAGGAAGAAGATATTCCGATGGCTCTAAGCTTCGCAAAAGACATTCGCCCGATGTTCCGCGACACTCCCGACGTGGATACGATGAAGGATTTTGGCCTCGATCTCGCGAAGTTCGCCGACGTTAAAGCTCAGGCAGAAGAGATTTATTCGCGCGTTCTCGACGGCAGCATGCCCTGCGACAAACCTTGGCCCAAGGACCAGGTCGCCTTGTTCAAACGGTGGATGGAAGAAGGCATGGCGCCTTAGAACGGCAGCCGCGCGATTGGCCTTCGATTCGTCAATCATCCTCTTTCAAATGCATGCTTCTTCTCCAACTCCTCCAGCGCCGCTCGCATATCGGCCTCGAACTTCGCCGCCTGCTCCATCAATGAAGGATTCGCCGTGGCCCACTCTCCCTCCAGCTTGATCAACTGCTGCGCTTCCAATTTCTTGGCGACATCCAGAAGGTGCTCCGAGGAAGTCTCCACATACAGCGCCTCTGCAGGATCTCCGATCCACACCGTCCCGCCCACCAGTCGTGTCTGCCAGTACACTTTCCGTGCCAGTAGCAACGCCATCTCCTCATCACTCGCTTTGCCGAACATCCATTTACTGCGCTTGAAATCATAGTGACGACTGGAAAACTGCACCGGCACGAGCTTTCCCGACTTCGCGAACTCCAACTGCCTGTGGTCCACTTCTTTGCGCAGCGCGTTAATGATCGGCTGTTCCACGTCCTTCGCCTCAAGCGACGGCATCACCTCACGCACCGTCGCGGACAGATTCACCGCCACGGGCGCGTGCAACCCTGCCGAGTTCTCCAGCCGGATGTCGGCGTGCAGCACGAAAAAATCCGCCCCCGAAGTAGATTTCCGAAAGGGCCACGCCAGATGAAATGAAAGTGGCAACCCAGTCCGGGTCACATAGATCTTCTTTTGTTTTTGTCCAATGCCATTGCCTGCGCTCATCACCATCTCCCACAATTGCCAGATATTCTACCGCGATCCGACGCGACTCCACTGATGTTGGACACAGATCACCCCTCCAGTCCCACTCTTACGATCCTGATTCTTGTTTGATGAGATACCCCCGCCAATGAAAAAGGCGGCCCCAAGGCCGCCTTCCACTGAGAACTGACAACGGAGAACTGTAGTTTAACTATTTGCCGGCCGCCGCGCCTCTGGCCAGGCCATGCGGAGCCATCTCGCTGCCCGCCATAAGCGCAGCGATTTTCGTCACGACATCAGCCATACTCCGCCCGGTATCGATATTCGCATCCACCGCGGGATGCCGTTCCCCATCGGTGTGCATGACCAGAACACGCGTCGTCGCCTGCGCCTTCTTGATCACGTAAGGCAGGTGATGCCGATCATTCTTGGTCAAGGTAGGACCAAGGATTACCAGGTCGTACGCTCCCCGGCGCACCGCCTCGTCGATACCCTTGCGGCCCACCGCCGTTTCTACCTGATGGCCCGCCTTTTGGATGGAAACTGCTTGTGAGGCAAGTACTTCCGCGTCGCCCTCACCGTAAAGAATCTTGAGCTGAAATGACGACTTCTCACTTTTTGCCATGATGGATCAGAGCCAGCCTTTCTTGCTGCTGACCTATCACGGTAGCAATGCTCGGGAGATAAGAGAACGTCACCGAAGACCAAGCCCGAATAGGACATGGCACCACTCGGATCTGGCCCGTGGCGTTAAGAGTATGAGTCGATCAATGGCCCGCGACCAAACAACGTCAATAGTTAGTTCGAAAAGCCGTTCTCCGGCGCGCGGATTCCAACTGCAATTGCGGCCATGCCGACGTACAATAAAGCCGCCTTGGCTGTATGACGTCAAGGAATCTAGTCCTTGGGGGATACGTCATGCGTGTGCTAGCCGTCTGCATCATCTTAATCGGTCAGTCCGTTCTCGCCGTTGCAGCCGCTGAGCAACCGGGGCCGGCCGACCCAACCGCAACGGCCACTTGCGATTTCCAGGATGGCATGGAAATCACCGCGCAATTCAACGGCTCCGTCATGAGCGACAGGGACCAGCCCCGCAACGGTAAGGTATGGCTGCCTGGCGGTTCTCCCATCACTCTGTTCACCCAGGTTCCGCTAGTTCTCAACCACGTCGAGATTCCCGTGGGCGCCTACAGCATGTACGTCATCCCGAACAAGAAAGAGTGGACTCTAGTCGTGAGCAAGAATGTCACCAGCCCCAAGACGTACGACGAAAAACAAGATCTGGTGCGCGCTCCCATGGAACTAGGCGGAGTCAACTCCCCGCCCAAAAAGTTGGAGCTCTCGTTTGCCCACGTCGCCCCCAAGCAGTGCAGCATCCGGCTCTACTACGAGACCACCGGAGCGTTCGTGGACTTCAACGAGAAGTAGCTTGATCGCATCGTGGCCGGCTGCGGTGCGAATGCTCTCGGCCTGAACCATAGTTTCTGGCACAATCAATCGCATGCGCCTTCATTTCGTCCCGGTGTTGTTCGCCACCTCCCTAATCGCACAGAATCCCACCACCCAGAAATCCAACACCACCGAAAATCTCCGCGGCGTCAGCGCGCTCCCGAACCAAGTCGCCTGGGCGAGCGGCACTCACGGAACCTATCTCCGTACAACCAACGCCGGAAATTCCTGGCAAGCCGCCCAGGTCCCCGGCGCTGAAGCCCTCGACTTCCGCGATGTGGAAGCCTTCAGCGCCGATCTCGCCTACCTGCTGAGTGCCGGACCCGGCGACCAGTCGCGCATCTACAAAACAATCGACGCTGGTAAAAACTGGGTACTGCAATTCACCAACAAAGATCCCAAAGGTTTTTTTGATTGCATGGCTTTCTGGGATCGCGATCACGGCATCGCGGTCGGCGACCCGGTCGCCGACAATTCGGGCAAGCTCAGATTTGAACTGATCTCAACCGAAGACGGCGGCAAAAACTGGACAGCGATCCCGCCCGACTCGATCCCGACAGCCCTCGAAGGGGAAGGCGCATTCGCCGCCAGCGGAACCTGCATCACCGTCCAAGGCAACATCAACGTCTGGTTCGCCACTGGCGGAAAGGTTGCGCGCGTATTCCGTTCCACCAACGCCGGCAAAACCTGGACCGTCGCCGACACGCCGATGATCCACGGCCCAGACTCCGCGGGCATTTTCTCCATCGCCTTCCGCGACGCTACCCATGGAGTAGTCGCGGGTGGAGACTACAAACATCCCGAGCAGGACGGCGCCAACCCATCCTTTGCCAACCTGGCCTTCACCAACGACGGCGGCCTCACTTGGAAGCTGTCCACCGTATCACCGCAAACCTACTTTTCCGCCATAGCCTTTGCCAAGCCTGGCTCAGCCAAGCCCAGCTCAGAAGGCACAGCCGTGCTGGTTGTGGGATCGACTCGATCGGCCTACGCAGATGACATCGCGAAAGGATCGTGGCAGAAAACCTGGGACTTGAATCTAAACGCGCTGAGCATAAGCCCAGCGGGCAACGCGATAGCCGTGGGCCCCCAAGGCCTGATCGTCAATTTCGCCCCCGCACGCTGAGCCGAACATGGTGTGGAGCGACGGGCGACCCGCACCTGTCCAGAAGGAGCAAAGCTCCACAGAAAGTGTCGCACTGAACTGGGCTTTTCCCAGGTTGGGACCGGGTTTACTGTTTAGTACCGGGTACCCCCCTCCCCCCTTCGCGTGCAAAATCTAGAAAACAAAGGATCTAATTTGCGACTATGTGCTAGATCTTTGAGTTT
>Ga0209118_1000261_pt1 | contig 33075 bp, 29 predicted proteins | sample BlaSpr_A8_Ref_M1_FD_187988 | JGI IMG/M metagenome (GOLD analysis project Ga0209118, IMG submission 187988) | Forest soil microbial communities from Thunder Bay, Ontario, Canada - Black Spruce, Ontario site 2_A8_Ref_M1 (SPAdes) (version 2) | ecosystem: Environmental > Terrestrial > Soil > Boreal... | reverse complement strand
CGGAACGACCAAGGTAAGGAGTGCTTCAACGAGTTCCAGACTAATATCGTGCTGGCGCAAGTGGCTGACACGTAGCAAGGTCTTGCCATTGGCTCGAAACCGCTGTTTGAGAGTCGTGGGGCGACTTTCGTCGACTAAGAATTCACTCTGCACTCCGTAGTGCTGCAGCCTTTCTCCCGCAAAGCTGGCTATCTCATCCCGGCCTGCCACCCCGAAATATTTTACCTGAGCACCAAGCCCCCGAGCATGGGCCGCGACGATGCCTGCCCCGCCAACGAAGCGATCGTGCTTGATTGGGGTAACTACAATCGTGGGATCTTCCTGCGACATCCCGAGTGCATCGCAGGTGATGTATTCATCCACGATGAGATCACCCACTACGACGACGCTCAGCTCTTGAAACCGCTGTACGATTGGCACCAAATTTTCCACGGAGAAGCCGTGGCGCCTCGGAAAGTCGAGAGGTTTGGAAATCGTAAATAAATTAGTCTCGGCGAGTTCTCGTTGCAATAGATCAAGAGAGGAGAAGCGCACGTCTCCAGAGCTAAAGAGGAGCTTGCCGCCGTAGTCGTCCACTACAGCTTGTTCGGGATTGTCGCGTCCTTGGTGCTCCTTACCCTTTACGACAATCGCGGGTTTAAGGAGGGTGATAAAGTGCTCGGGTGAGGCGCGAAGCACGAAGCCGTAGTCCACTATGCCGATGGCGCGAACGGCCTCGAGCCGCAATTGCTCCGGCAGAAGTGCGCTCTTGAAGCTGTCCGCCTGAACTCCGACGACGAGAAAATCGCCGCACTCGGCCGCAAAGTTGAGCAGACGCAGATGGCCAGGATGGACGATATTGAAGTTGCCGGAAACGAAAACGACCCGCCTGGAGGTGGGGCAGCGCGCGCGAATCTCCTTAATCACCGGGAGTAGGGCATCGGGTTCGCTAATAAGCAAAGATTGATTCATGAGATGTGACATAGGCGACCAATACCGCGGGGTGCAAAAGGAGTTGCGTGCTCGCGGTCAATAGGGTGAAACGCGGACAGTCTGACGTACCTGTCCTGTGTTGCTGCAAAGCGAGCATACGCGTATGGGTTTAAACAGGCAATCACATCGGCCATCGCCCGTACGTTGACAGGGCTACTCAATAGGTCACTCCCGCCGTCAGGTCTTTGGTTAGCACGTCAGAAATGGTTTGCGTGAGCTGTTGGGGTTGAAGACCAATCCGCAGGGAGGTTTCAGACATTGCGAGCGATGCGAACCGAGGAAAGGGATCATTTGGGTCGTGGCGCGGTGCGGCGACCGGTTCAATCAGTCCGACGGGTGCTCCTAATGTCTCGGCCAACCGGTAAGCGAACATCGCGTAGCTCACATCTTCTACGCCCGAGAAATGAAATACTCCAGCGCGACGTTCACTGCTAAGGCGCACCAGCCCGCGTACAACAAAGGATACAGAAACCGGCGAAAGAATGAGATCGTGAAACGGACCAATGTTCTCGCCGCCGCGCAGTGCCAAAACCCAATTCGCAACCAGGCCATCGCGATCCGGCAGGACTTTCGTGGGGCGAACAATTGCCAGCCGATCCGTGTTTCCGGTCTTCAAGGCGAAATTGGTGAGGATCGACTCCACGGTGGCCTTCTGTCGACCGTATTCCGTTGTGGGATCGGTTGCGTCTACCTCCGTTGGGAAAGGCCTCAGGCCACTAAAGACTGCACTGCTTGAAACAAATATCGTGAAACAGCCGGCGGCGAGTACGGAGCGCAGGACAGCCAGCGAGTTCGTCACGTTAATCACAAATGTTCCTGTCCGATCCTGCTCACACTGTTGAAACCGCGTCACCCCTGCAAGAAACACGACCACCGGGCGTTGCCCCACAACAAATGCCCGAAGATCCGCGCTCAAAGGAGCGCCGGGATCAAGTCGGCCCAGATCCAACAAGTGCAAATCGGGCTGCCGGTCCGAGCGACGCGATGTTCCTGCTACGTGATGGTTTCGATGCAGCAGTTCTCGCCGCAGTTGATCGCCGATCAGGCTCTCGCTGCCGACTATTAAGTAACAGCTCTCGCTACCGTCACTCATTCGGAAACGGGAAACAACTGAGAGTGCAGCGTACCATCGTACGTTGGCCAACTACCGGATAGTGAGTTGGGATGACAGGGATCATTGGGCTGCGGGAGCGGGTAGACACATCCATTGCAGAAGGCCATTTTGATCGATCAGATAGGCCGCGATAGTGTGGTCATTCCACATGGGACACGACGGGGTTCGACTTGGGCTCGCAGGCAACAGCGATCAAGTAATGTGCCATTGGAAAGAAGCCGGTATGGACAACCTCATCGTTCATTGAAAAAACGAAGACGTTGTGGAAGTGATCTTGCAGAATTCGTTTAAAATCGCGGCCGGACTTGCAGTTGACGTGTCCGGCCTTGCTCTGAGGGGATGCGAATACTTGGGATTCCAGAGATGGTATGCCAATGACGGCTACCCCGTGTGAATTGAGTGACGCATACATGTTTTCGAGGAAATGGCGCTCATTCTCCGGCGCAATATGTTCGAACACGTCGAGGCAGAATGCGGCATCGTAACTCCCGGGAACCGGTCCGCTAAGGATGTCATGAACAAAACAATCTATTGGCCAGTTTGGATTCATTCGGCTCCGGACGTCTTCAATGAAGATCGGATCGAAATCCACTGCGGTGACGTGATTCACCTCCTGCTGCACCAGCCGAGTCCCGAACGCGTCAGCACATCCTATTTCGAGAACGCGATTTCGTCCGCTCAGCATCTTAGCGACGAATTTGTACCTGGCAAGGGTGAACAGTGTTCTGCGCGGATCTTCATTCCACGATTCGTTTGCCATCAACCCGAAGCGGGAGATGCCATGCTTTTCTCTAACTCGGAACAGTAGTTCGTACTGCGCCTCTTTGGTCTTGGGCAGATTATCCGTCATCCAGCGGGACCCCGTATTCGTTCTGGAAGTTGTTGATCACCGAGTGGAACTGACCTCACGCTGCATCCTGATCAGACATCGTCCGCTCACCGTGCCATCGCGCATGGCCGCGATCGCGGTGTTGATCTCGTCCAGCTCGTACCGATGTGTGAGCAATTCGCGCAGCTTGATGCGGCCAACGCGAAACAGCTCGCTGTAACGTGGGATATCCCGCTGTGGGATGGCCTCACCGCCGTGCGATCCGGTTAACACCTTGCCGAAGTGCAACGGCAGCGAGTAAATGTCTACATTGCTGCCTTTGCGCGGTACGCCAACTAGCACGACGCGGCCCTGCGGCTTGGTAAGCTGATAGCCCATTTGGATTATTGCTGGAATGCCCGTGTTGTCTATAAACACGTCGACACCGCTACCCACGATTTCATGAATCGCCGTGGCGGCATCGGTCTTGCTCGAATTGATGGTGTGTGTGGCTCCCAATCTTCTGGCGAGATCGAGTTTACTGTCGTGCAGGTCCACGGCGATGACGGGGTAAGCGGAACAGAGCGCCGCTGCCTGCACGATGTTAAGCCCGATACCACCGGCCCCGAAGACCACGGTGGACTCGCCGATACTTACGCGAGCGTTATTGACGACTACCCCAAAACCCGTCGTGACGGCACAACCGAACAACGTGGCCACTTCCAAATCGCTGTCAGCGGGAATTGAAGTGACACGATTCTCCGAGACGACCGCGTACTCGTTGAAGGTCGTGATCCAGCCTGAGTTCACTTTCCGACCGTCCCAGTGGTAGCTCGCCGTTTCGGCCTCGATGCCGAGGCCCTTGCGCCAGTGCAGAACGACAGTATCACCGCACTGCACATGGCGCACGCCCGGTCCTACATCGACCACAGTGCCGGAGCCCTCGTGGCCGAGCAGGTGCGGCAGGAACTTGTCCTCGCCCTTCGCGCCGTCGATCTCGCCCAGCTGGGACCCGCAAATGCTGCTGTAGTGGATCTTTACCAGCACCTGCCCGGGGGCGAGTGACGCCGGCAATCCGATTTCCGCGACCACCAGCGGCTTTCTGAGCTCTACCAAGACCGCCGCTTTCATGGTGCGTGGTGTGGCCATCGATCGGTTTCCCTTACTCAAAATAGATAAACGAGTAGTCGCCGCTATACCCGGTCTGCTTGAACCACCATTCCCATTCTTCCGGTGTGTTGAACGCCTCGCAAGTGACCTGCCAATAGAGCAGATTGGCCTTTTCGACTTCGCTGCGGTAGGACTCGACACACAAATACTTGTGCTTCCTGCTTACTCGCTCCATCTCGCGTAGGGCCTTGTCCAAATCGTAGCAGTGCAGATTGTGCAGCGTATTGAGCGAGTACGCGAGATCGAAGTGCTGATCGGCCCAGGGCAGGGACGTGGCATTGCCCACCTGGAGCCGCGAGCGGACTTCTTCCTTGGCATTGCGGATTGCATAGTCGGAAATGTCAATGCCGTACACTTCGACACCGGGCACTACCTTGGTCCAGTCGAATAGCATGAAGCCCTTACCGCAACCAATGTCAAGGATCTTGTCGCCCGCTTTGATGCCGTAGCGCTCGACCATAGCGCGCGCCACCTTCTCCCAGCGCCCTTCGAGATAGCGATAGCCGCCGTAGTTAATTCGCCGATCGCCGTCCCAATAGTCGTAGTCCCACTGCTTGGCGAGTTCGGCTGCTTTGGCTTTGGGATAGTCGGGATCGTTCACGCGGGCAAGATAGTCGCGTGTGGTGCTCTTGTGCACGGCAGACATGAAATCGATATAGGGCATGTAGGCTCGGTCAGGGCTGGATGGCGGAAAAGCGATTGTGCGCGAGTTCTAGCTGCGCAAGTTTGCGATGGCCAATGTCAATCATTGGATCAGCGAAGCGCCGACGCTGCGCGGCGATCGGGAGAAAATCGTTAAGAATGATGCAGCACCACTTCATTTGGAAAATAGGGCGCATCAGCCGCGCGCGATTGGCGAGTGCGGCGGCATTAGCGGAAAATTTCATTGCGCGATCCAGGAAAGCATCGTAGAGAGATACATTCATCGGGACGGCGGGCTGGCAAAAGAAGTCATTAGCGAATTTGGCGGGATCATCCCAGCCAGAATATTCAAAATCGATAAACACCAGCGTCCCATCGGGGGTCATCAGTGCGTTATGAAATCCGAAATCCGAAGGCGAAATGCAGCGATCCGCTAGCGGCAATTCCGCGCTGGGGTCAAGGCCAAGGGAGAGAGCGTTGTGTTTCATGAGCTCTTTCAATTGACTCCACTTACTGCGCATCTTTGTGGCGAGATTTTGGGCTTCACAATCGACATTGGATTCTGGAGTGATTCCGTCAAGCCTTGCCAGCCGCGCGTCGACCATATCGAAATGATCCGTCAAGCTGAAGCAGGCTTCCGAAGCGTTGGTCAAGCCCTTCGCGAGTTCACGATGGGCGGGAAGGTTGAGAGCAAGGAAAAATTCAAGCGCTGCGTTCACTTCCTCCTCACCTACCTCTGCTGCGGCAAGCTTGCGGCCATCGACGAATTCAAACAAGGCGAGGCGCGCCTCGGGATCGCTGCAGATAGGATGAGGAATGCACGATAGACCGAGGGCTTGCGCGTAGCTCAGGAATGCATACTCTGCGCGCAAGCGATCGCGATTGTCAGCCTGGTGAGTAAAATACCATTTCGCGATCAGACGCCTGTCGCGGGTCACAACCAGGAACACTCGATTATTGCCACCCGTCGCGCAGCGCTCGAGTGTGATCCCGTCTGCGCTGTGCTCGCCGGCAGCCAGCAAGGCGGCGATCTCGTCACTCAGTGCGTGGGCACCCATAAGCGCTCGAAGTGGTTGGAAATTGCAGCCCAACTGGCGAACGCCGTCAGGCCAGGCTGCGCGTGGTGTTGGTCGGGGTCGAACAGCAGCGGAGCGGTGCTCTTTGGGAAATGGTCAGCGAGCAAAATTTCCGGCAAGTCATCAATGAAGTGTGTGCAGCCCAAGACTTCGATGCGCGATAGTTTTTCTGCCTTTGTGAGCTCAAAGAACACACTTTCAGGCGCGATTAGACCGGATTTTGTAAGACAGGTATCGATCCAGTTCCGCGCGGCTTCATGCAGATCATATTTGGGTCCGAGGAATGGATGTCGTGTACGGTGGCTTACGATCGCCACCTTCAGCCCCTGTTCGCCAGCCCACCGGAAAAAATCCAATACGCCCGGAAAGAACGCGGCCTCGGCCATCCGAGGTCCGTAGACGTAGCCCTGCAATTCCGTCCAGTCATCCTCGCGGCCCGCTTCCCGGAGGTGACCACGCACGGCAAGCTTCGTGGGTGAAAGGTCCCCTGGGACGAGGCCCTTTTCTACGGCGACTCTGTGAAATAGGACGTCGTAGGCGGCGATGGTGTTGTCGAAGTCAATACCGATCAGCATGAACCAGCCCCACCGTGCCCTTCAATGCCGCATGGTGTGCAGCCTAGCTAGCACTTTTGTCGAGATATTGTCGGCCGTGAGGCCGAACTTATCCCGCGCGTACTCCTGCGACCCAACCTCATGCATGAAAACGTCGTCAGTGCCAAAGGAGAGCAGCCGGGCGCGCGGCGCCTCCTGTTCTGCGAGCCACTCGGCGATGCTGCTGCCGAGCCCGCCGATTCGACCATGCTCTTCGACGACGGCGATCAAAGGATAGCGCTCGAACAGCTCCAGGAGCCGCTCGCGGTCCAGCGGCTTTACGGTGTGGAAGCTCTCAACGCGCGCGGAAATTCCTCGTTCGGAAAGGCGGTCCGCTGCAGAGAGGACCACCGCCATAATGTTGCCCGTACTTATCAGGCAGACGTTCTCTCCCTGTCGGATCGTAATGGCGTGCCCAATGCGAAAGTCGGGGGGTTGCTGGTGAATCACCGGTTCGCCCTTTTTGCCGATGCGCATATAGACGGGCCCATCGTGCGCAATGGCGGCGCGCAACGCCAGGCGAACTTCCACTTCGTCGCAGGGGGCAAGCACTGTCATGCCGGGAAGGGCCCGCAGCAGCGCAAGGTCCTCGCATGAATGGTGTGTTGGCCCCAGTTCGGCGTAGGAGAGTCCCGCGCCGGTGCCAACGATTGTCACGGGTGCACGGTGATAGCATACGTCAACGCGGATCTGCTCGAAGCAGCGCGTCGTGGTAAAGGGGGTGATGGTATAGATCACGGGGCGAAGTCCACACAGTGCCATGCCCGCTGCCACGCCCATCATATTGGCTTCGGCTACACCGCAGTTATAGAAACGCGATTCGGCGGCTGTCTTGAATTTGTCGAACATCTTATTGCCGATGTCCCCCGACAGTAGCACTACGCGAGGGTCCTCGGCACCCAGCTTGGTGATTTCATCTGCGAACGCGTTGCGCATCAGGCGACTCCCAGCTCTTTCTTTGCCGCGGCAAGTTCCTCGGCATTGGGCGTGCGGTAGTGCCAGTTATTGTCGTCCTCCATGAACGATACGCCCTTGCCCTTCACCGTGTGCGCGATGATCGCGACGGGCTTTCCGCTGCCGTCGGGCACTCGCTCGAGCAGTTGGACGAGGGCGCGGATGTCATGACCATCTGTTTCTTGAGCATTCCATCCAAACGCGCGCCACTTCTCGACGAGCGGGCTGAGCGCCATGATCTGCTCGCTGCGTCCGGTCGCCTGCCATTTGTTGAAGTCCACGATGACGGCTAGCTTGTCCACCCGCTGTGCGGCGGCCAGCATGGCCGCTTCCCACACCGAGCCCTCATTGCATTCTCCATCGGAAAGAAGCGCAAAGACTCGGTACGGGTGGCCCTGGATTCGCGCCGACAGCGCCATACCGAGGCCCATGGGCAAGCCGTGTCCAAGCGAACCCGTCGCGGCCTCGATGCCGGGCAGGTGGTCGGGAGTCGGCGGATGCTCGGCGAACACGCTGCCATCCTGACCATAGGTCTCCAGCATGGACTCAGGATAGAAACCTCGCGCTGCGAGGACATGAAACAACGCCGGCGCGCCGTGCCCTTTGCTCAGTATGAAGCGATCACGCAGAGGATCACGCGGTTGCGCGGGATCGATGCGCAGCACGTGAAAGTAGGCCGCCACAAGAATGTCAACACAAGATAGACACGAACCAAGGTGCGGCGTCTGCGTCTTGTGGGAGTTCTCGATGATGCGGGCGCGAAGCGTGCGAGCGAGACTGCTGAGTCGCGGAAGGTCGAGCTGCGCGGCCCTGTCAGGCTTTGTGTAGGTAGTCGTAGCGCTCATTCTTGAGGGTTTCGAAGTTGGATCTGACCCAGTCGATGCATTCATCAAGCCCTTGGTTGAGACTGACTTGCTCCCGCCAAGCCAGGAGCTCCCGCAACTTGGCGCTGTCGAGCATGTATGCGGCATCCTTTCCGAGCCGGTCGCCTACGATTTCAACGGAGTCTTCGAAGCGCACATCCAGCTTGGTGCAGATCCGCTCCACCAGTTCGCGGATGGTAACGATTTCGTTGGTGGAGATATGGTAGGTCCCGCCGATCGGCGCCTCGCGCGCGATACGCAAGGTCGCATCCGAGACATCTCGCATGTGTATGAACGAACGGCGCGACAAGCCACCGCCCTGCAGCTGTAGCTTTCGTCCGAGCAGGATGAAAAGTATGGTTCGCGGAATGATACGGTACAGCTGCTGCCCAGGTCCGTACACGTTCGCGGCACGCGTAAATACCGCCGGGAAACGATACGCCTCAATGAAGGTGCGCAGGCTCATGTCTCCGGCCGCGCGCGATACGGCGTAAGGGGTGCTCGGATTGAAGGGCGTTTCCTCCTTGATCGAACCTTGGGTGCTTCCGTATACCTCAGGAGTAGTTACGTGCACGTACTTGTCGAGATAGTCGACATGACGCAGCCGTTCATGTAACCGGACCGTGGACACTACGTTGGTCATGAACCAGTGATCCGGATTTTTCCAGCTTTCCGCCACCATGCTCTGCGCAGCGAAGTTGACAACGTAGTGAGGGCGCTCGTCGTTGGCAAGCGACATGATAGTGTCAAGATCATGGTTGAGATCCAACCGATGGAAGCGGAATGCGCCGTCCTTCCCGTCCCAGCGGTACGGTAGAAATACGCGATTGGGCTCCGGCGAGCGACTTACACCGATCACCTCGTTGCCCTGCTCAAGCAAGTATCTGACGAAACTGGCGCCAGAAAAGGAGTTTGAACCGAGGATGAGGAACTTTTCGCTGCCTGACATGGGTTAAAATTTTCCGGGAGGATTGGCGTATAGCCACTGCATAAGCATGTGACCGACGATAAGCTGCAGGTCCTCGGCGATCTGCATGTCATCCACCGCAAAGTGAATCGGGGTTTCGGCGAGAGTCTTACACTTTCCTCCCGAGTAGCCGAGGATAGCAAACGTTTTCATGCCGATTTCGAGCGCCTGCTCGAGGGCGCGCACGATGTTGGGCGAGTTGCCGCTACCGGAGAGTACGATCAGTATATCGCCTCGCCTCGCCTGCACCGCAAGTTGCATGGAGAAGATAGCGTCATAGCCTACGTCGTTCGCAAGGCACGTAAGTACCGCACTATTGGCGGGAAGTGCGGTGACCCGCAGTCCTGAGCCAAGCTTCTTCGAAATGCCATAAAGGAAGTCATTTGCAAGATGAATCGCATTGCCGGCGCTCCCCCCGTTACCGCAGATGAATACCTGTTGCCCGCTTGCCCAAGACTCGCGCAAGCTCTCTCCCAAGAGTTGCACACCGGCCCAGTCGGCCGACTGCAACACCTCGGACAAGCGCCGAGTGTAGTCTATGAAATGCACGGAGGCACTACGCAGTGGCGCGTTCATCGAACTACCTCCTGTTGCATCCATTTCAAGTTGTAAAAGCGGTCCTCATCCTTGAGTTCGCCCGATCGGTACTTATCGGCAATCTCGCGAATGGCATCGTCAATCTTCTTCTTTGGACGGAAGCCGGTGGCGAGCAGTTTGTCCGAGTTTACTCGGTAGGAGCGGGGGTCGTTCGATTCCGTGACCTTGACTTCTGCGGGAGCGTACTCGACGACTCGGTGCGCAATCTCCATGATTGAGATATTTTCAAAGCCGGCATTGTAGATGCCGCGGCACTCAGGATGATCGAGCATGAATACATAAAGATCGGTGATGTCATCGATATGGATGTTGGGGCGAGTTTGATCCCCGCCGAACACCGTGATCCTGCCTTTGCTAAGCGCTTGCATGGTGAGCATGTTAACGGAAACGTCTAGACGCATGCGGGGCGAATAACCGCAGACTGTTGCCGGTCGGATAATCTGTACTACAAGTCGATCGGCGTACGATAAAAGGACGCGCTCGGCTACCATCTTTGTTTTGTTGTACTCTGAGATCGGCTTAAGTTCCAACTCCTCCGTGACCTGCGGCTCGTCCTTCACCCCGTATACACTGCCTGACGACGCATATACAAACTGCTTGACGCCCTTTGCTACGGCCTTGTTAGCTAGCTGCATGGTGGCGAGGCAACTGATTTCCCAAGTCAACTTTGGATCCAGATCCCCGCAGGGATCATTCGCAACTGAAGACAAGTGAACAATCGCATTGACGCCGTCGAGATTGATGGCATCGATGTCGCGCACATCGCCCCGAACGATTTGGAGCTGCGGATGAGGTTGGAGATAGTTGCCGAACCACATGATGTCGAAGGCCACAACTTCATGGCCCTGCCTGAGTAATTTGGGAACTAGCACGCTTCCCTTGTAACCACACGCACCGGTGACGAATACTCTCATCGCTCTCCCTGAAAAGACAGTATGGAAACTTTCGCCGGAACGCGGTCGGGCTCGACGGGAAGGTCTTCCATCGATGCGACCGCACCATGATCGAGAGTCATAACTCGATTGCAAACGGACGAAATCAGCGTTGTATCATGGGAAGCGAGCACCATAATCTTTGCCTTATCCAGGAGCCTGCGCAAACGGTCTTTCGCGCGCTCCGCAAAGATGCTATCCCCAGCGCTCAGCCATTCGTCCATAAGAATGATATCAGCCGGCACGCAAGTAGACACCGCGAAAGCTAGTCGCATCGCCATGCCACTGGAATAGGTGCGCATCGGCATGTGCAAATAGTCATCTAGTTCAGTGAACTCACTAATTTCATCGATGAGATGCTCGATTTGGCGACGGCGCAGGCCCATGATCGTTCCCCGCAGGTAGATGTTTTCCCTGCCGGTGGCCTCGAGATCCATGCCGAGCCAAATATTGAGCATCGCCCCGACGCGGCCGCGAATCTCGAGTTCGCCCGATACCGGTTCATACGTTCCAGCTAAAACACGTAGGAGGGTAGACTTCCCGGAACCATTCTGGCCTACCAACCCGACCCGGTCGCCTTCTTTGAACTCGAAGCTAACTCGATCCAGGGCCCGAACGAAGACCCGCTCGGCAGCATCTTTCGCCAGGACCCCACCAGTCGCGGCACGCAAGAATGTGCTCTTCAATGAGCGCGATACACCGCCGTAGATAGGGAAGTCAACTACCACATCCTTGGCGCGTATGTAGCCCATGCTTTTCTAGACCCAATAGGCGATTCGCCCGCGGAAACGAGCAAAAACCGCAAAGGTGAGGAGCCAGCCAACAATCGTAATGAAGCCCACGCACGCCCAACTCATGACAGAGGCCGGTCCAATTAGCAGTGGCGTGCGCACGATTTCAACAAAGTGGTAAAGCGGGTTGATATTGGCTGCCCAGACATTGCGGCCTAGCGTGTCTGCGCGCCACATCACGGGTGTCAAGAAAAAGAGCAACTGGAGCAGGCTTTGAACGATCTGGGGAATGTCACGGAAACGTGCACAGACCATCCCGAGAGCCAAGCCAATCCAGACGGCGTTGATGCATAGAACACACAAGCCCAGAGGCATTAACAGCATGTGCCAGCCAAAATTGGGCGGGTAGAGTACCAATACTACAATAATGATGATGAAGTTGTGAGCGAATATGATGAGATTGCGCCACACTACTCGCAGGACCTGCATCGATAGCGGCAGCTTGATTTGCTTGATCACCGACTCAGCTGAGATAAATGCCTGACAGGAGTCCAGCACTACACCTGCAATGAGCTGCCATACGACCAGGCTGGTGGCAAGATAGGCAAAGTAGGTGGTTAGATCAACATTAAGCAGTCGACCGTAAAGTGGCCCCATCCCGGCGACCATTGCACCGGTGCTGATGGTCAACCAGAACGGTCCCAGCTTCGAGCGTCGATAGCGTTGCTGGACTTCCTGCCAGCCCAGCGCAATCCACACATGTGTATCAAATAAGCTTCCTGCGAGATCCTGTGCAGCGAGCGCTAAATATCGGGAGGAAAACCACACCAAAAAGAGGACTCCGGGCATTGAACAGCAGGCCGAGGAACAAAGTATAAGTGCTTCGATGCAAGCTGCACAATCTATTTCCACTGCCCGTAAACGATATCGCTGCTTGTGAGTATGTCGTGCAAACTGCCCAACGTCGCTTGATTGGTAACGACCCTTGGGACTCCTTCAGTACAGCCCGGCCGCGTCTGCGTTCTAGGCGATAGCGAAGGAATAACGGTTGAGAAGCGTTGCCTCAACGTGCAATCCATGTGACAGGAGCCGTGATGCTATGATCGAGATTGGCTGTGGCTGCCGGAGTCGTTGAGCGCGAGCGGACGCCTTAGGTCGGCACGCCATCGCAGGGATGAGCAGAACTTTGTTGATCTTCAAAACACGTCGAACCTTTGGGCGCCAGAGATGCGCGCTTAAGTTTTGCAGACACGTTAGCCGTGAACTTTACGATGGATAGTAACCAACGGGCTTCCCACACAATGATGGGGCAGCGCGATGACATGCCGTCCAAGGCGTTGACTTCCGTCATCATCGTCAACTTCAACTGTGGCCCTGTGCTCGCGGAATGCGTGCGATCCGTTCTATCCTCGACGGTGCCGGTCGAAATCATTGTCGTCGATAATCTTTCGAGCGACGACAGCGTGGAGCTTCTCGGTAAAATCGTTGGCTCAGAGACTCGAGTCAGGATCGTGGAGAACTACCGCAATTCGGGATTTGCGGCAGCGTGCAATCTAGGGCTCTCCTTCGTTCGGGGGCGCTTTATCTTGTTTCTGAACCCCGATTGCCTGATTAGCCACAATACGATTGAGTGCATGCAGATTGTCATGGCCGCGCACCCGGGGGCAGGTATCGGCGGCTGTCTCATCCGCAATCCGGACGGATCGGAACAGCCGGGATGTCGGCGCTATATACCCACGCCTTGGCGGGCCCTGGTCAGGGTTTTGCAGCTTTCGAAAATCTTCAGCAACCAGCCGCGCTTCCGTAGCTTCGTGCTCGTCGGTCAACCCCTTCCAGTGGAGCCGACGCCCGTTGAAGCCATTTCCGGTGCATTCATGTTTGTCAAACTCGACGCGATCAAAAAGGTAGGTCCGATGGATGAAAGCTACTTCATGCATTGTGAAGATCTGGACTGGTGTATGAGATTCCACAATGCGGGCTATGACATTTTGTTTGTGCCGGATGTCGAAGTGACCCACGCAAAAGGTGTAAGTAGCGCGAATCACCCCATCCGTGTCGAATACTATAAGCATCGCGGGATGACGCGCTTTTATCGCAAGTTCTTCCGTCAACGATACCCGACGATTCTGCTGATCGCGGTGAGTATTGCAGTGTGGCTTCGATTCGTCGCCAAGGTCGCCTACCTGGAATTGGGACCGTCTCCGAGACGGGCCCCTTTTCGAATCTCGGCGCATCCCGAGGCGCTACTGGCCCATTCGATACCTCATCCTTCGCTCCCGGGTCGTCCTGCCATCATCGTGGCTGGCGCCTCGAGCCAGATCGGGCGCTTTCTGATCCCACGGCTGCGAGCGTCCGGATTCCACGTGCACGCGTTGAGCCGCCGGGGCGCAACTGCGACCGAGGTCATCGAGATGTTCGTTACCTGGCATCAGGTCGACATAGAGCGCTCACCCAAATCGGTCCCCGTGGAAGGAGCGGAAACCTTCATCCACCTCGCCCCGTTGGCTGCACTGGTGCCGATGTTGGAATCGTTATCGAGGCAGGGAGTTCGCCGCATCATCGCCTTCAGTTCGACCAGCCGATTCACGAAACTCAGATCAGGGGACCAAGGCGAGCGGGAATTGGTCCGAACGCTGATTGATGCAGAGGAAGCTTTGGCGACAAAGTGCGCCCGGCTGGGGATTGCCTGGACCATCTTTCGGCCGACCCTTATCTATGGCTGTGCAAGCGATAGAAATGTGACGACCATTGCAAATTTCGTTCGGCGATTTGGCTTCTTTCCCGCAGTCGGCGGGGCGACCGGAAAACGCCAACCTGTCCACGCCGACGATTTGGCCCAGGCCTGTGTCGCCACCATCGATTGCCCCGCCACGTTTGGGCAGGCTTATAACCTGAGCGGGGGCAACACCTTGACCTATCGAGAAATGGTCGAAGCGATCTTTCGCGCTACAGGCCGCAAGGCAAGAATGGTGAGCGTTCCGATCTTTCTATTTCGGGCCACGGTCAAACTGGCAGCCTTTTCGCACCGCTATCGCAAGCTTAATTTCGAAATGGCGAATCGGATGAATGCCGACCTCTGCTTCGATCATAGTGCGGCGACACGGGATTTCGGTTATCAACCCCGGGGATTCGATCTTACGGGTGGAGCCGTGTAAACGAATGGAGCGCGGCTTTTGCAATATTGGCCGGCACCTTCTCCAGTACGATCACGATAGCTCGGCAGCTGCCGGGCCGCCAAGGTACGCCGGTCCTGTTGGCGGCGCACCTCGATGTAAGCGGAATAAACACCGGGGGTGGGCGTCGTGGATGGATTCTTGAAGCTTGCAAGCTTGCACAGTCCGCTGACCGCCACCCGGATATAATCGAGTAACTTTGTCGCAGCACTTGCGTAGCGTGACTGGCCGGTATTGTCAGTACGTCGGCCATGAGCGGTAAGGCCTAGGCGAAACTGCTGCGCCGACATGAGCTATGTTGCACAACACCGGGCGCGAAGGCTATGAAGGCAGTAATACTTGCAGGCGGTATGGGGACGCGGATCAGCGAGGAGACCGTGTCCCGGCCAAAGCCCATGGTCGAGATCGGAGGGCGGCCGATTCTTTGGCACATCATGAAAATCTATTCGGCACACGGTATCCACGATTTCATCATCTGCCTGGGTTACAAGGGCTACTTGATAAAGGAGTATTTTTCCAACTACTTTCTGCACATGTCCGACGTCACCTTGGACATGGTCAACAACCGCATGGAGGTACACCAGAACAATGCCGAGCCGTGGCGGGTGACCTTGGTGGACACAGGCGAGAACACCATGACGGGCGGGCGGCTCAGGAGGGTGCGTCCGTATCTGGGAGAGGAGGACTTCTGCTTTACGTACGGCGACGGACTCAGCGACGTGAACATCACGGAATTGATTCGCTTCCACAAGGCGCAAGGCCGAGCTGCAACGCTCACGGCAGTGCAGCCCCCGGGCCGCTTCGGCGCCGTCGTTCTGGATCATGAAAAGGTCATCGGGTTCCGCGAGAAGCCACAGGGAGACGGGGCGCTCATCAATGGTGGATTCTTTGTGCTTTCGCCTCAGGTCCTCGACTCGATTACCGGTGACGAAACCGTGTGGGAACGCGAGCCGCTGGAACACCTGGCAGAGACGGGGAATATCTCGGCCTTCTGCCACGAAGGTTTTTGGCAGCCCATGGACACCTTGCGTGACAAGAACATGCTCGAATCGCTCTGGAACTCTGGCGCTCCGCCGTGGAAGGTATGGTGATGAACCCGGACTTCTGGCGGGGAAGGCGCGTCTTTCTGACCGGACATACGGGTTTTAAGGGGAGTTGGCTCGCGCTTCTTCTGAAACGGCTGGGTGCCCACGTGACCGGCTATTCACTGGCGCCGACGCAACAGAGCCTCTACGAGGTTGCGTCGGTCGCGCGCGATCTGACCTCGGTGGAAGCCGATATCCGCGACTTCGATCGACTTTCATCAGCCTTGCAACGCTTCGCGCCGGAGATCGTCATCCACATGGCGGCGCAAGCGCTGGTGCGGCGCTCTTACGCAAAACCGCTAGAGACCTATGCCACCAACGTCATGGGTACGGCCCACCTGCTCGAGGCGGCCCGGGGGTCTTCCGTCACACGCGTCATCGTGGTCGTGACCAGTGACAAATGCTACGACAACAGGGAGTCGGTTTGGGGTTACCGTGAAACCGAGCCACTCGGTGGCTATGATCCCTACTCAAGCAGCAAGGCCTGCGCAGAGCTGGTCACACAGGCTTATCGAAACTCTTTTTTCCCGACGCCTGCCGCGGCGCTGGCGACCGCTCGCGCCGGAAACGTCATCGGCGGGGGCGACTGGGCCGAAGACCGCCTGGTCCCGGATATGGTGCGCGCCTTTTCCGGCGGCCGAAAAGTGAATATCCGGAATCCCGGAGCGATTCGTCCCTGGCAGCATGTGCTGGATCCCCTCGCAGGCTACCTTCTGCTCGCCGAGCGAATGTACGAAGCGCCCGCCGAGTACAGTGGAGCATGGAACTTCGGGCCGGCAGACGAGGACGCCAGGCCAGTCGCATGGGTCGCCGCCGAGACGTGCCGGCAGTGGGGCCCAAACGCCCAGTGGGAGCGCGATGAGAGCCTACAGCCGCACGAGGCCCACTACCTCAAACTGGACTGTTCCAAGTCCCGGCAAATCCTTGGCTGGCTGCCCCAGCTGAGAGCCGTCGACGCCCTGGAATGGACGGTCGCCTGGTACAAGGCATTCTACGCCGTGCCCGGAAACGCCCGCCAAGTGACCGAGCAGCAGATCGAGCGTTACCTGGAGCACTGATATGAGCGAGCCCCTCTGCCGATCGTGCGGAGCGCCCCTGCGTGACACTTTCATTGATTTGGGCATGTCCCCGTTCTCCAATTCGTATATCCGCGTGCAGGATGCGCAGCAGATGGAACCCTTTTTTCCTCTGCACGCCTACGTCTGCGGCTCTTGCTTTCTTGTGCAGTTGAAGGAGTTCGAGAGTCCGCAGGACATCTTCAGCGACTATGCGTACTTTTCGTCTTACTCGGACAGCTGGGTGGCACACTGCAAGGCTTACGTCGACTACGTTATGCAGCGCTTCGGGTTAGGTGGCGGTCATCTGGTGGTCGAGGTGGCGAGCAACGATGGCTATTTGCTCAAGTTTTTTAGGGAAAAGAGCGTTCCGGTGCTTGGGATCGAGCCCGCGGCCAATGTTGCCGCGGTCGCTCAGGCTGCCGGGATCCCGACGCTGGTGAAATTCTTCAGTGTCGACACCGCCCGTGAGCTCGTCGCAGATGGCAAGTGCGCCGATCTGCTACTCGGAAACAACGTGCTTGCTCATGTTCCGGATCTCAACGATTTCGTACGCGGCATCGCAATTCTGCTCAAGGCGAGCGGCGTGGCGACCTTTGAGTTTCCGCATCTCCTGCGGCTCATCAAGGAAAACCAGTTCGACACGATTTACCATGAGCACTTCTCCTACTTCTCATTCATCACCGCCGAGCAGGTCTTCGCGCGGCACGGCCTGCAGCTCTTCGACGTGGAGGAATTGCTCACCCATGGCGGCTCTCTGCGCATTTTTGCGCAGCACGTCGGTGCGCCCCATCCCCTCTCCCCCCGGGTAGCCGAGCTTCGTGATCGCGAGACCCGCCTTGGGTTGCTGCGGATGGAAACTTACGCTGCTTTCACTGAGCAGGTTAAGGAAACCAAGCGCAACCTCCTGTCGTTTCTGATCGGCGAAAAGCGCGCCGGCAAGTCGATCGTGGGATACGGGGCACCGGCGAAGGGCAACACCCTTCTAAATTATTGCGGCATCCGCGACGACTTCCTCGACTACACTGTAGACCGCAGTCCGCACAAGCAAGGGATGCTTCTTCCGGGAACGCGTATCCGGGTTTTCGCTCCGGAGAAGATCCGCGAGACCAAACCCGATTATGTGTTCATCTTGCCGTGGAACATCAGGGATGAGGTTATGGAACAGATGCGACACATTCGGGAATGGGGCGGCAAATTCGTGCTGGCCATCCCAACGGTAAAGATGGTGGGATGATCTTCACGCCGACTGATCTTCCCGGCGCATTCCTGATCGACATCGAGCCTGGTCACGACGAGCGCGGTTTTTTTGCCCGGACGTGGTGCGCTGTCGAATTCGCCCGGTACGGGCTTAAAAATACGCTCGACCAATGCAATGTCTCCTTCAACAAGGCAATAGGTACGCTGCGTGGGATGCACTACCAGCTCCCGCCGAATGAAGAGACGAAGATCGTCCGCTGCACTGCCGGTGCGATTTACGACGTGATTGTCGATCTTCGCCGCGACTCGGCAACTTACATGAAGTGGGTTGGCGTCGAATTGACCGCGCAGAACCGGCGCATGCTTTACATTCCGGGCGGTGTCGCACATGGGTTCCTGACATTGTCCGCGGACTCGGAAGTGTTCTACCAGATTGCTGGAGTATTCGTACCGGCGGCGGCGCGGGGCTTGCGCTGGGATGACCCGGCGATCGGCATAACCTGGCCGGGTCCACCGAGGGTTATCTCCAGCCGCGACCGTGAGTATCCGAACTATGACGGATGACTGCTACCGCCCGCGCTTCCTGCGACGGCAGTCCATGCCCACGTGGGAGCGCTTCGCCGCGAGACACATCGAATGAAGGAAGCGATCAGGGATATGTTCGATTGCATGCTTCAGGGCAATGAAGTCTATTTGCCCTCCAAATTCTGGCAGCAGCTGAATGAAAAGAACATCATCCAGCTGGAATCTACTGGACTCCAGAATATCAAGCGTACCGTTGCCCAGAACTACTTCACCTGGGTGGTAGGACTTCGCAACGATCAATTCCGGTACTTGGCGATGCGGACGGGGTTTGGTGGATGGGGGGAGATATTGCGACAGCTCCCAGCCTACGACCCTAGTACTGGCGTGAGCCGGGCACGCTTCTATGAGCTATGTATCTTCACCAGAATGCTTTGGAGACTTGCCGTGTCGTATGACACGCATCGACTTCTGGAGCGGATTCAAGAGCCGCAGTTCGGGAACCCGTTCCCGATTTTTTTTCGCGGCCGATTGATCTCACAGGACCTGGCGAACTCCGTACTTGAATTGTATTCAATTCTCGATGCCGTTCCCCTGGTCTTCGCCGATCGTCCAACGGTATGCGAGCTCGGGGCAGGCTACGGTCGAAACGCTTATCTTTTCCTGGAGGCATTCAAGCAGAGCAAGTACGTGATCGTCGACATTCCCCCGGCGCTCTACGTTTCCCAAGAATATCTCGCGCGAGTGCTTCCTGATCGCAAGATCCTCCGGTTTTCCTGTTTCCTGGACATGGCCCAGATGCGTGAGCAGCTCGAGTGGGCCGACGTGGCCTTTCTGTTGCCCCACCAAGCCGAGTTACTGGCTGAAAAAAGCGTGGACCTGTTCATCAACATCTCATCGCTGCACGAAATGACGCGGCCACAGATCGATACGTACTTTGGCTTGATCGACCGCCTCACCCGGGGCTATTTCTATATGAAGCAATGGAAGAGCTTTACCAACCCAAGAGATGGCATCACGATTCGGGAAAGAGACTATCCGTACCCGCAGCGTTGGAAGTGCCTGCTATCTCGAACGGCTCGAGCCCAACCGGCGTTCTTTGAGTCCGTTTACGCCGTCGGTCAAAATTCTGCGGTGGCGGAAAACCAACCGGGTCGGACGTGAAACGAGTGCTGTTGACCGGCGCGAGTGGCTTTATCGGTGCGGCATGCATACCGCATTTGCTGGCGGCCGGGTATGACGTGCACTGTCTATCGCGCCAAGCGAAGCTCTCCGAACCCCAGGTGACCTGGCACCTCGCCGACATCCTCGCCGCCGGGTCCGCCGAGCGGGTGATCTCTGCTGTACGTCCATCGCACCTTCTCCACATGGCGTGGTACGCCGTGCCCGGCCTGTACTGGACCGCACTGGAGAACTACGGATGGGTCGGGGCCAGCATGGATCTGCTTCGGGTGTTTGCTGCCTGCGGTGGTGTAAGGGCGGTCATGGCGGGAACGTGCGCTGAGTACGATTGGCGATATGGCTGGTGTTCCGAGGCTGTGACGCCGCTCAATCCCGCAACGCCGTACGGCGTGTGCAAGAATTCACTTCAGACCATGGTGACGGCCTTCTCGAGTGAGGCGCGCTTGACCACCGCCTGGGGCCGAATCTTCTTTCTCTACGGACCCGGGGAGCATCCGTCGCGTCTGGTCTCATCCGTCATAACGGCTTTACTCAGGCAAGAAACGGCGGCATGCTCATCCGGGGAGCAGGTACGAGATTTTCTCCACGTTTCAGATGTGGCCCATGCCTTCGTATCACTGCTGGACTCACCTGTCCAAGGGGCAGTGAACATCGCTTCCGGGCAACCGACGGCTGTGCGGGAGGTGGTTAGCGCGATCGGGCGAAAGTTAGATCGGGAGGACCTGCTTCGCTTCGGCGCCCGCCCAACGCCACCAGGCGACCCCCCGCTTCTTGTTGCGGATGTGCGACGCCTCAACGATGAGCTCGGCTGGCGGCCGAAATACAGTCTGGACGCGGGGCTCGATGCCGCAGTTGAATGGTGGCGCCAAAATCTCTTGCCTCGATGAGGCAACGTCGCGGGGCCAGCGTCTGGCGACTGTAAGGTAAGGCGCAATATCCTCTCCAACCTTGCGGGTGGCGCCTGGATTGCCGTTTTGATTTGACGTTGGCGACAATTCCCCTGCGGGTCAACATCCTCGGGGTCGAGGCCTGTCGCCTCCTCGGCTTCATTGCTATGCCCCCAAATGATATTGAGCGTGTTGGACCTAGGGCTATCAAGCCCCGCTATTCGCGAGATCGCGGGCCGATCAGTCGCCTGGCGGACAAACAGTCGAGCACTTTTGCGCACGACGGCGAAGATTTACTGGTACCTTGCCGCTGTGGTTGAGATTTGGCTCAGCGCAGCGCCTTTGCGCGTTGCTGGTTAAGCGGACCCTGCTGGCAACAGCGGATATCTGCATCAGAAGTACGCAAGTTCCTCAACGTATCCTCGACGCATTCCGTAAGGATATCTGTGCTTGCGTACGGTGCGCGTGGATGAATCCATAAGCTCTCGGGCTGTGAACTCGTTCGCCTCGTGATTAATCGACAGGAAAACAGTCGTCGATTCCTGGATCTTTTGGAAGTACTTTTCCGCAGTTTTGCGGTTCATCTCTGTTATCGAGTCGACATTGATGATAATGTCATAGTGTTCTGAACCTTGCAAAAATGAGGTCGGGCGCATGAGCCTTACTCGATCAGCGGAGTCCGCGAAGACTTCATTATCTAATTGAACGCAATTCTCTCCCAAGGTCCTCATCAAGAAATAAGCTTGCGAGACTGCGGTAAACGGGAGGTCGACTATTGCGTAGCTGCGAACCCCGAACTGCCTAGCATAATAAGCGGTTCTACCAAGGCCACCGCCGATCTCCAATACGCGCGGATTCGGCAGTCCACTCAAAAGCTCTTTGATCCGGTTTGCCTGATATACGGCGTGAAACGTGCGGTAGCTTGCGATTCCCGAAGCAGTCCTGATACCGGACTCGTCCGGGTACGGATTGGGAAACTCAATTCTATGACCAATGACCTCTTCGATCAAAGCGAGAAGTTCATCGGCCTTCTTCTGAAACTGAGTCTGGCGCGGTGAAACCGGGTTTTCGAACCTCAGAGCGCCAAGAACTTCTGCGAGGCGGACTAAATGATCCTGGCAGAGTTTGGCGTGCCCCATTGCCATGGCCGGATTCCTCCTGAAATTCTCGACTGAATCAGCAACCAGGTTGTCGATTCCCAAGAACAGATTAGTATCCCCCGGTCTGCGCAGCAGGCGAGCCAATTGCTCCGAGTCTCCGCCGATTAGAGTCTGATGCAGAGCCGACTGAGCGTTAGAGATGGTTCGCCAGACTGCACTGGCTTTGATGGGCTCTGCCTCGCAAGACTTGAGGTAGGCACGTCTAATGCGCCCTATGATACCTGCGTCCTCACACTTCTCGCCGGCACTGGTGCCAGGCTCGGCCTCGATCGAATCATAGGGCCGATGCATCAGCGGTTGAATCCCCTTTCCGGCATCCACATCGCTTGGCGCGTTGTTCTGCCAGATCTCTTTGGCAGGCGTTCGCAATGCGCTTGCGGTGAGTTTGCCAAGCCAAAGTATTTTTCGCGCTATTTTCATAGTTGCGTATTCCGCTGACGGATGACGACGACTCCGATCGAAAGTGACCGGTGATTCCAGAATGACTGTGACCAGCGGAACGCCGGGCCCGCGCTGTTTAGGGTTTTTACACTGATCGGTCACGATGCGTCAATTCAGGTTCCGTTGGGTTTTCTTTGCTTGAAACAGCCCGCTTGCGCATTGAGTCACCTTGCAGATGAATTCGGTGCGCATTGTGCAATGAACGGTCGAGGATCGCGTCCGCTGGCGTCAGATCGCCGATGTCAATCGTGCCAGTTTTCGGTCGGCAATTGACCGTGGTGAGACTGGAGGGCCCCCCGATCATCGAGGAGTCCAGCAAGTCATTGCGCTCGCGTGGGCCGAGATCGGGGAAATCGCGAAGTCATCGGTCAATACGAGGTCAGCTTTGGCGATGGCGCAACCGAGGAATGTCTTCCCGCAGCCGTTGGCCCCCCATGAATAAGGAGATTCTGTCCGGAGTCGCATCTGGCGGAGGCTCGTCACTTGCTTGCGATTGAGTCCACGCTGGAGCGGAAGTCGAGGGTCCTCGATGCACGCCCGTTCCTTGAGGGTTGCGTGCTGCAGCACACGAACGAGTCGTCGGTTGCCGCGGTGGATAGGCTCCCGATCGACGAGCGGGCCGGAGCGCTCTTGGAAGCACAGGGCTTGGGCCGCGCTCCGGGTGCTCTGCTTGCTAGCAGATGGGCGGCGACCCGCTTGCCTTGAAAAGAAGCACTCGACTCGACCGTGCCAGTCATCAGCACGTCGATCTTCTGCTCACCAAGGCGTGCGGGACGCTATAGTAATGGCCGTGGGGCGTCAATGTGGTAAGCGATTGCGGAGAATTTCCTCGCACCGCGAAGCCCAGATTACGACTGTTCTCGACGATTTTCTATTTCGGGCCATGGTCAAACCGGCAGCATTTTGCATCGCTATCGCAAGCTTGATTTCGAAATGGCGAATAGAATGGACGCGACGTCCGCTTCGACCACAGCGCGCGGCGACACGGGATTTCGGATCGACCGCAAGGTTCGATCTTACGGGAGCCTTGCGAGTAAATGGAGCACATTCTTTTTGCGTTATCACCAGATATCCGCAACGGTAGGAGTGCGGTAACGTGACGCGCCATTGGCCTGCGGGATACTGATGGTGGCCCCTGTTCATCAATATTTCATCGCTGCACGAAATGACGCGGCCACAGATCGATACCTGCTTCGGCATGATAGGTCGCCGCACGCGCGGCTGTTCTATATGAAGCAATGGAAAAGCTTTATCAACCCGAGAGATGGGATCACGATTCGCGAGGAGGATTACCGTATCCTCAGAGTTGGTATGCTTAATACCTCGAACGGCTCGAGCCCAACCTGCCTTCTTCGAGTCGGTCTATGCCGTCAATCAGAACCTCGAAAGTGGTGCAAACCTGGGCGCACACCTCCCGCATCCATGAGGCGACGTCGAGGGGCGAACGTGTGGCGACTGTAAGGCGGAATATCCTCTCCAACCTTGCAGGGGGCGTCTGGATTGCGGTTTTGACGCTGGCGATCATTCCGCTCCAGGTCAACATCCTCGGGGTAGAAGCCTATGGTCTTCTTGGCTTCATCGCCACGCTGCAGATGATATTGAGCGTGTTCGACCTCGGGCTATCGAGCACCGTTACGCGTGAGCTCGCTGCCGATCACTCACCCGGCCGACAGCGAAGTCGGCCCCTCCTGCGTACGACGGCGACGATATATTGGGGGCTCGCTGCCGGCGTCGGGATCTCGCTTTGGCTCAGTGCCGGTGCGATTGCGCGTTTCTGGTTTCATCCCCAGCAAATCGACATCCAGCTGCTGGCGCAGGGACTGCGCGTGATCGCCCTGTATCTTGCCCTGCGTTGGCCGGTGGCGCTGTACGCGGGAATTCTGGCCGGCTCGCAGCGCCTGGATCTTCTCAACGGCGTCAAGGTCGCAACGGCCTCCTTGCGTCTGATCGGTGGAATTGTCGTGTTGCTGGTTTGGCGCGACCTCAGCCTCTTTCTCTGGTGGACCGCGGTCAATGCCATTGTCGAAGTCATTGCGTACGCGTGGGCCTGCCGGAAGAACTTCCCCGATATGGATTGGCGGCCGGGCTTGTTTCCACAAGCGCTGCAGGAGGTCTGGAGATATTCCATTCGCATGAGCGCGATCTCCGTACTGGCTTTGCTGATAACCCAGCTTGATCGTCTGATCGTCAGCAAGCTTCTCTCGCTCGAGTCCTTTGGGTACTATTCGCTCGCCTACAATACTGCAGCAGGTGTGTCGGTCATTCTTTCGGCGATTAGTGCTGCTATGTTGCCTTCTTTTGCTGCAGCAGACGGTAGCGGTAGCCGGGACCTTCTTCTTCGGCGCTATGATCATGCCAACCAAGTAATGCTGTTTTGCGTGGGATTTCCAGTGCTGGCGCTTATTTTCTTTGGTGAACCGATATTACGTGTATGGGTAAATCCTGATGCGGCCGCAGGCGCCTACCAGCCCATGACCTTCCTCGCCGCCGGGTTCTGGCTCGGCGCAGCGACTTCCAACGCCTATAGTGTCGCGCTGGCCTGTCGCAGGCCTGGCCTGCCTCTCAAAGTCAGCCTGGTAAGCGCCATTCCCTATGCACTGGGGCTTTACTGGTTAACTAGCGTCTACGGCGCGAATGGTGCGGCGGCGGCATGGATGACGCTCAATCTGGTTTACGTTCTTGTACTTGTTCCGACGGTCCACAGATTTCTCCTCGATATTCCCGTCGTTCCTTGGTTTCTTCGAACGTTCATGCCCTTCTTGCTTCTCGGCTGTGCTACGTTCGGGATCACGAGGCTCGCTTTCGATCGGTGGTTCAGCGCGATGGGACTCACCCAATTGGTCGCGGCGCTCACATTTGCTGTCTTCGCCTTTGGAGCCTTGGGCTACCGACTCTTGAGCGTTGAAATTCGTGCCGATCTGCTTGGCATCTTCCGGCGTGTCGCCGGTATTCAGGCCTAGAACAAACCAAGATATGCAGCGCTGTCCCTACTGCTTAGGAGCCGTGACGGCGCTGTTTGATGCGGTTGACGAGAACCACTGCATATCGGAAGTGCCCTTCAGCTATCTGCGGTGCGCATCATGCGAGACCGTCTTCCTTCCCGCTCCACCTGCCGACCTGGCCCGCTACTATGAGAACGAGTACTACGAAATCCCGACCCTGGAAAAGCTGAAAGCGATTGCGCGAAAGGACCGCAACAAGATCGACACCGTGACGAGATTCGCGCGCAGGGGACGCTTGCTTGAAGTCGGTCCGGCCTTCGGCGTGTTCGCCTGGCAGGCAAAGCAGGCTGGCTTCACCGTCGATGTGATTGAGATGGACGCGCGCTGCTGCGAATATTTGCGCGATACCGTGCAGGTCAATGTCGTGCGCAGCGATGATCCGATCAGCGCAATGGCGAAACTGCCGCAACATGACGTGATTGCCATTTGGCATGTTTTGGAGCACCTGCCCGATACACTGGGCTTCATGCGCGCGGCAGCCGAAAACCTGACGCCCGGTGGCGCGCTCGTCGTCGCGACGCCGAATCCCGCTGCTTTTCAATTTCGCATCATGGGGCGACGCTGGCCGCATCTCGACGCGCCGCGCCATCTCGCGCTCATTCCCGCACCACTGCTTGCGAGCAAGGCGCGAGAGCTGGGACTCGAGCAGGTTTATTTGACCAGCAATGACCGTGACGCGCGGAGCTGGAACCGTTTCGGCTGGCAGCGTCTGCTGATGAACCGCTTTGCGTCGAAGTTCATGCAGCGCCTGATGTTCGCTTTCGGCTACGGCCTGAACTTTTTGATGGGCCCCCTGGATCGCCGCGACTTCAAAGGCAGCGCCTACACGATTATCTTCCGCAAGACGGCCGACCGATGAAGTTCTCGGTTCTGCTGCCGACACGAAACGGCGGTCACTACCTCGACAGCTGCATCCGCTCAATTCTGGAGCAGAATTATTCCGACCTGGAATTGATCATCTCGGATAACGCCAACACCGATCAGACCCCGGAGGTCATCCGCCGCTTCGCCGGGGACCCCCGGGTGAAGGCGTTGCGGCTCGAGTCTGCGGTCTCGGTCACCGAAAACTGGAACAACGCACTCAGCGTTGCCACCGGCGACTATATTCTCATGATGGGCGACGACGACTACCTGTTGCCGCGCTACTTCGCGAAAATGGTGCAACTTCTGGACAAGTATTCACACCCCGATTGCGTGGTCTACAACGCCTATTCTTACATTGCGCCTCAGTCGATCGGCGGCAATGCGCAGAGTCTCTATGGCGAATCGCATTTCCGCTTCGGTCCGGATCTCACGCGCGAAGGACGCCTCGACGCGAAGCAGCGTTTCGGCATCGTGCATGACATGTTTCGCTTTCGCGTCCGCATTCCGCTCAACATGCAGACGACTCTCGTCTCTCGACGCGCGTCGGCGACGATTCCAGGAGGCGCGTTCCAACCTCCGTTTCCGGACCACTACGCCCTCAATTCCCTGCTGCTTAGCGCAGCGCATTGGGTGGTTTCGCCCGAAAAGCTTCTGATTGTCGGCGTTTCACCGAAATCATTCGGCCATTACGTTTACAGCAATCAGCAAAGCACTGGGCTCGCCTATCTGGGTATCGACCCGAACTTCACGGGACGACTGCCAGGCAACGAATTGATGAACGGCATGCACATCTGGCTGAATCTGCTCAAGCAGCATTTCCCAGTCGAGTTGAGAGACATAACCATTGACCGGGCCGGTTACGTGCGGCGCCAGGTGTACGCATGGTATGTGCAGAAGAAGTTGCGGACGATCACTGCGCGCGAGCTTGTGCGCAATCTCGGCTTGCTGTCTGGGTCCGACTGGCTTGGACTGCTGTCCTCGGGGTGGGACAAGGAAAGCTGGAGGCGTCTGCTGCGCGTCGCGAATGCCGACCGAAAAAACGCCGCCGAGGCGCAGTGGCAGGGCCTACAGCATCTCGATGGAATAGCGGACATCGGCCAGTTTGCGCGCTGGTTGGCAAGCAGGGAGACGGCTCCTTGAGTGTCGACCTCTCGCGGTTGCGTATCGGCTATGTGCCTTACAGCGACACGCTGGAGATGCCGGGTGATCGGCGGCGCTTCGTGCACTACGCGCGCGACAGGAATGTTAGCTTTGAGATCGCCGACCCGGGTCGCAGCTACGACGTCGTGGTTTTGTCCGAGCGTGCCGACATCAGCGTGTGGACCCGGTACCGAAAAGGTAAGCTCGTCTACGATCTTATTGACTCATATCTTGCCATTCCGAGAAACGACTTCAAGGGGCGACTGCGCGGCCTCGCAAAGTTCGTGTCCCGCCAGAGCCGGTACCTCACCCTCGACTATTGGAAGGCCCTTGAAGCGATGTGCAGGCGAGCCGACGCGGTTGTCTGTACGACGGAAGAGCAAAAAAGCGATATCTCCGAATTTTGCCCCAATGTTCATCTCATTCTCGACGCTCACGCTTCCGTTGCCCGCACCGTAAAGCAATCGTATGCCGCCAGCCGGCCGTTCCGTCTGGTATGGGAGGGACTACCCTATACCTTGAACTCGCTTGAGCTCATCCGTCCGGTGCTGGAGAGGCTGCAGCCTGCATTGGCCACCGAATTGCACTTGGTCACCGATCTCGAGTACTACCGCTATCTCGGGCGATACGGCCGCAGGAGTACCGTCGAAACGGCCCGGCGACTGTTCACCGACGTGCGACTCCATGCCTGGCGAGAAGATGACTGCGCAGAAATCATCTGTTCCTGCGACCTCGCCGTCATCCCGCTCACGCTTGCCGATCCTTTTACTGCTGGCAAACCGGAGAACAAACTGCTCTTGTTGTGGCGCATGGGCATGCCGGTGCTCGCTTCAGCGACGCCGGCCTACGTGCGGGCGATGGCTGGCGCGAGCCTGGCGATGGTTTGCGCGACCGAGGATGAATGGTACGCAGCGTTGCAAAAATACGCCGGGGACGAGGCGGCGCGATATGATGCCGGCCAGCGTGGCCTCGCGTATGCCGTGACCCACTACAGCGAAGAGAAAACGCTCAGCCGCTGGGACGACTTGTTCCGGTCGCTCTTCTAGGCATCCAATAATGTGCGGGATTACAGGTTTCCTGGGCGGAGATTTTTCCCCGGACACGGCCGGACCCATCGTCGATGCCATGACCGGCGCCCTCGCTCACCGCGGGCCTGATGCAACAGGGCGCTGGCTCGACGCCGAAGCGGGGATTGCGCTTGGCCACCGGCGGCTCTCTATTCTTGACCTGTCGCCGCACGGCGCGCAGCCGATGCAGTCCGCGTGCAGTCGCTATGTCCTTTCGTACAACGGCGAAATCTACAACTTCGCCCGCCTGCGCGCGCAACTCGAAGCAGAAGTTGCCGGCTTGCCCGCCTGGCATGGCCACTCGGATACCGAGGTCATGCTCGCGGCCATCAGTCATTGGGGACTGGAGCAGGCCGTCGGGCGGTTTGTCGGCATGTTCGCCTTCGCGCTGTGGGACCGTCGCGAGCGAACGCTGATCCTCGCGCGCGATCGCCTTGGCGAAAAACCCCTTTACTACGGCTGGCTGGGTAAAGCGTTCGTGTTTGCGTCGGAACTGAAAGCGCTCAAACACCATCCCGCTTGGCGCGGCGAGGTCGATCGCGATGCCCTCGCGCTCCTGCTGCGCCACAACTACATTCCCGCGCCCCATTCCATTTACACGCAGGTGCGGAAGTTGCCGCCGGGGACATGGCTCACTATCAAGCCTTCGGTCGCCCGCGGTGGTGAGTCGCCCGAGCCGCACGTCTATTGGTCGGCGCGCGCGGTCGCCGAACGCGGCACGAGGAACCCGCTGGATACGTCTGCAAGCGAGGCCGTCCAGCAGCTGGACCGTTTGTTGCGCGTTTCGGTTGCCGGGCAGATGGTCGCTGACGTGCCGCTCGGGGCGTTCCTCTCCGGCGGAATCGACTCCTCGACGATCGTGGCGCTCATGCAGGTGCAAAGCACGGCGCGGGTGAGAACCTTCACCATCGGATTCCCCGAGGCAGCCTATGACGAGGCGCACCACGCGCGCGCGGTGGCTCACCATTTGGGTACCGATCATACGGAACTTTACGTCACGCCTGAAGAAGCGATGGCGGTGATACCGCGCTTGCCTGCGATCTACGACGAACCTTTTTCGGATTCGTCACAGATCCCCACCTTTCTGGTTGCCGCGCTTGCTCGACAACATGTCACCGTCAGCCTGTCGGGCGACGGCGGCGATGAATTATTCGGCGGGTACAACCGTTACTTCTGGGGGCGCAGCCTGTGGCGGCAGGTCGGCTGGATACCGGTGCCGCTGCGGCGGGCGATTGCGGGCGCAATGGTCGCGCTGCCGCCGGCACGATGGGAGGCGCTCTTCAATCGGCTGTCGCCGCTGCTGCCACGCCGGCTGCGCGAGCGCAATCCCGGCGACAAGGTGCATAAGCTCGCACAGATTCTCGGCGTGAAAGGGCCGGAAGCGCTCTACCATGCGCTGGTTGCTCATTGGACAGATCCGGCGGCCGTCGTGTTATCCGCGCAAGAACCCGCCACTTTCCTCACCGACCGGTCACGCTGGGCCGATCTGCCGGACTTTACCCAACGCATGATGTTTCTCGACACGGTGAGCTACCTGCCCGACGATATCCTGGTGAAGCTGGACCGCGCCAGCATGGCCGTGAGCCTGGAGTCCCGCGTTCCATTGCTTGATCACCGCGTGGTCGAATTCGCATGGCAGCTTCCACTCGCTATGAAGATACGCGGGGGCGTGGGCAAGTGGGTTTTGCGCCAGGTCCTCGAGCAGTACGTGCCGCAGCGCCTCGTCGACCGGCCGAAGATGGGCTTCGGCGTTCCGCTCGATTCATGGCTGCGCGGGCCATTGCGTGAATGGGCCGAAGCATTGTTGAGCGAACCGCGCCTGCGCACCGAGGGGTTTTTCGATCCCCGCCCGATCCGCGCGAAGTGGGCAGAGCATCTCAGCGGCCGCCGTAACTGGCAGTACCACTTGTGGGACGTGCTCATGTTTCAAGCGTGGTTCGAGGCACAATGACACGACCCAGGCGGCTGCTCTATGTGGTGAATGACGCGGGTTTCTTTCTCTCTCATCGGCTGACTCTCGCCTTGGCTGCCGTCGCCGCCGGCTACGAGGTGCACGTCGCGACTCCACAGGACCAGAGTTCGAGCGCCATCGCAGAAGCGGGACTCGTGTTTCATGCGATCCCGCTCAGTCGCAAGGGTACGAGACCCTGGCTCGAGCTGCGCTCGCTCTGGGCGTTGACGCACCTCTACCGCCGGCTCCGTCCGGATCTAGTACATCACGTGACGATCAAGCCGGTGATCTACGGTGGCATCGCGGCCCGTTTGACGCGGATTCCGGGAGTAGTCAATGCCGTTACGGGTCTCGGAACCATCTTTATCGCCCGCAGCATTCCTGCCTCGCTTCTGCGTGCATTGGTGAGCGTCATTTATCGCTTCTCTCTGAACCATCGCAATCAGCGAGTCATCTTTCAGAATCCCGATGACCGGGACCATTTCGTGGGCGCAGGCCTGGTAAAGGCCGAAGACACGACGCTCATCAGAGGCGCCGGTGTCGACATGGGTCGTTTCATGCCGAGCCCGGAGCCATCCGGTGTTCCCGTCATCGTTCTCGCTTCGAGAATGATCGCGGACAAGGGGATCGGAGAGTTCGTCGCCGCGGCTCGCGAGCTTCGCGGCGAAGGCGTTCACGCACGCTTCGTTCTGGTCGGCGATACCGATGCGGGAAATCCCACCGCCATTGCTTCCGCCACGCTCACGGCCTGGCATGAGGAGGGCGCGGTAGAATGGTGGGGGCAGTGCACCAACATGCCTGCGGTATTGGCTGCGGCGCATATCGTATGCCTGCCCTCGTACCGTGAGGGCCTGCCGAAGGTGCTGGTGGAAGCGGCAGCCTGCGGGCGGCCCTTGGTGACAACCGATACGCCGGGGTGCCGTGACATCTGCAGGGACCAGGAAAATGGGCTGCTGGTGAAGGCGAAGGATGCGCATTCCCTGGCGGCCGCGCTGCGCCGTCTCATCCAAGACGCGCCGCTGCGCCGTCGCCTGGGGGCTCGGGCGCGCCAGATCGTGGAACACGATTTTTCCGACGCCACCGTGATCCGGCAAACCCTGGCGCTGTACCGGGAGCTCTTCGCCTGATGCAAGCGGCGTACTTCTACCCCATGGGATCCGCGGCGATTACGGTCCTCGTTTTGCGCTGGCTCCTGTCAGGCCGCTTGAGCCGTCTGCCACTCGATCAGCCCAACCTGCGCTCGCTGCATGCCGCCCCCGTGCCGCGCAGCGGCGGCATCGGCATCATGGCCGGTATCCTCGTAGTGGGCGTCCTGCTCGCATCTCAATGGCCAATGTTGCTCCTCTGTACCGCCCTCCTTTCATTGCTGTCGTTTATCGATGATCTGCGTGGGCTGACTCCAGCCCTGCGGCTGGCGATTCACGTGATCGCGGCGCTCGCGTTCGCCATCGCAACCCTGCCTCACCTGTCGCCGCTCTGGCTTGCGTTTCTAGTGGTCGCCATCGTCTGGGTCATCAATCTCTATAACTTCATGGATGGATCGGATGGACTGGCGGGAGGCATGACTTTATTCGGATTTCTCATCTACGCGGTAGCCGCATGGCACGCAAGCCTCACCGTGCTCGCCGTTTTTTCCTTGTCCATTGCCGCGAGCGCGCTCGCTTTTCTTTTCTTCAATTTTCATCCCGCACGCATCTTCATGGGGGATGTGGGTTCCGTTCCGCTCGGCTTCCTTGGCGCAGCCATCGGCATCCTGGGATGGCAGGCCGGGGCCTGGCCGGGCTGGTTTCCGATCCTTGTTTTTTCCCCGTTCATCGCCGATGCGACCGTCACCCTCCTACGGCGCCTGCGGCGCGGCGAGCGAGTTTGGGAAGCGCATCATGAGCACTACTATCAAAAGTTGGTGCGTAGCGGCAAAGGCCATCGCTGGACCGCGGCGGCGGAATATTCGGTCATGGCCCTCTGCGGTGTGTCTGCGCTGTGGGGGATGCAGCAGTCACTTTTCACCCAGATGCTGCTATTGCTGTGCTGGGCGCTGATATACGCTTGTATCATGGTGGCCATCGAGCGCCGGTGGCGGGAGTTTTCTGCGCAGAAGGAAATCAGTGGCCAGTCCGAAATTTAAGTGGCGCGCGCTCCTTGCCTTCGTCCACGACGGGCTGGCGGTTCTCGTTGCGTGGTACCTCGCCTTTCTCTTCCGGTTCAACTTTGAAATCCCGCCGCTCTATGGACAAAGCCTGTCGCTTGCACTGAGGCTCATCACCCCCATCGCGCTCCTCATTTTCTGGCGTGCCGGCTTATATCGCGGCCTGTGGCGCTACGCGAGTTTGCCCGATATGCAGCGCATCCTGGTTGCGGTACTGCTCGTCGCCCTGGCGGCGCCGGTCACCTTGATGCTGCTGCAAGTCACCCCGCAGCTACCGCGGTCCACCCTTTTGCTGGCGCCGATCCTGCTCTTCGGCATCATGTGCGGCAGCCGCATCGCGTATCGCGCCTTCAAGGAGCGGAGCCTCTACCGGCTGACTCATTTGAAGGGAGATCCGGTACTCATCCTGGGCGCTGGAGACATCGGGATTCGTCTGGTCAAGGATCTGCAGCGGAGTCTGGATTGGCGCGTGGTGGGCATTTTGGACGACGATCCCGTTAAGGTAGGGCGTCTCCTCCAAGGGGTGTCCGTACTCGGCCGGCTTGACGAATTGGCACGCTGGTCACGTCGTCTCGGTGCGCGTTGCGCCATCATTGCCATGCCCTCCGCGACGCGGCTGGAACGTCGTCGTGCCATGGATTTGTGCGCGGCAGCCGGCGTTCGGGTATTCACCGTGCCCTCGCTGGAAGATGTCATGGCGGGCCGCGTTTCCGCAGCGCAAATACGTCCCATCGAGATTGAAGACTTGCTGGGGCGGGACCCCGTGCAGATCGATAACCCC
>Ga0209118_1000260_pt1 | contig 33131 bp, 27 predicted proteins | sample BlaSpr_A8_Ref_M1_FD_187988 | JGI IMG/M metagenome (GOLD analysis project Ga0209118, IMG submission 187988) | Forest soil microbial communities from Thunder Bay, Ontario, Canada - Black Spruce, Ontario site 2_A8_Ref_M1 (SPAdes) (version 2) | ecosystem: Environmental > Terrestrial > Soil > Boreal... | reverse complement strand
CGAGAATCGCGACCAGCGTCGACCATTCATCTCTGGTATGCGGCATCGACGGTACGACAGTATCGCGCACCACTCGTCCCCAATCAGCCCCCACCACAAACGCGGTGATCGGGTAGGCGAACAGAACTAGCACCAGCCACTTGAGCACGTCCGCAATCTGGTGATAGTGGAGCCGGACCGTTGCCCACGAAATCAGGAGTGCGAAAACCACTACAAACAGATGCGAATTGATCCCCGACAGCATTTCGGCAGCATCCGCCATGCCGGCGAGGTCTGCCGCGATGTTGATCGTGTTGGCCGCAAGCAGGGCCACGATGAAGACGTATAGCAGCCAACTTGGAAATCGCTGCTTAAAATTCCCGGCCAGGCCTTGCCCCGTCACCTTGCCGATTCGGGCGCACATCATTTGAACCGCGGCCATCAGCGGCCACGTCAGGAGCGCGGTCCAGAGAAGCTTGGTTCCAAGCTGCGCGCCCGCAACCGAATATGTGGCAATGCCGGATGGGTCATCGTCGGCGGCCCCGGTGATAACGCCGGGGCCAAGCGACTGCAACAGCACTCGCATCCATCGAGATGGGGCAAACGTCGGCACGAAAGAGTGGGAGCGTAAACTCCCTACGAATCAGAGCGCAAATCCGCTCACAATCCTGCGTGGCGCGCCACACAAATCGAGCGCTCAAAGTGGTCCAATGTGACCAGACATCCGTCTTCGCCACTTATATCATGTTGCCTAATGAAGAAGTGAGACGACCGTTACAAAGGCCAGTCCAGCTTCCTCTTAACAAAGTGAGGTACAAAATGGAAACCGTATTGGTTGTTCTTTTGGTGCTGTTTTTGCTCGGCGGCGGCGGCTGGGGATACTCTCGCTGGCGCGGCTAGCGCGATCGCAGGATGAACGCGCGATCATGCTGCTTGATCCTATTTGCGGTGTTTTATGAGGGTTCGAATATGCAGAACAGAATCCGAACCCTCTTTCAGGTTCCCTGAACTAAGTCAGCCCACCTGAAGTTTTCTCTTTCTTAGGCTTCTCAGGAAAGCCGCGTACCTCATGCATCCGAATACGATTCTGCACGAAATTCAGCAACTCTACAGCGTGAGCGACCGTCTTGACTCGCTGGCGGAACAACATCCGCTTGTCTCAGAAGCACTCATCACCATCTCGGGAAGCGTTCGTAACACCGCCACGTTGTTGGAAGTGCTGGTCGCGACGAAAATAACACCGCTCTCCGGATTAGATTCAGCAAGTGCCTGATTTGCGCGGTGCTGTCTTGGGAACTTTGTTCTGGGATTTCTACGCGGAAGCTAGTCGTGAAGAACGATATTTAGAAGTGAACTGTGAACTTGCAGCCCGCTCCCGCCATCATAGTCAACGAAGCCCAACGTTCTAAACTTATTCATGAAAAAACTGACTCGTGACCGGGTGGTGCCGATCATCTCGGCGAGGGTCTCCTGACTGATCTTGGGGATTACAGTCTCGGGTACGCCTTCCTTGCCGAAATGTGCAAGCAAGAGCAGAATTCGAGCTAGCCTCTTTTCGCTGGAATTGAACAGTTGGTCCACTAGATCCTCTTCGTATCGGATGTTCCGTGCCAGCAGATACGCTACGAACAGATCCGAGAACGTGTGTTCCCGGTGAAGCGCAAGCATCATTGCCTTCTTGTCAATTTGCAGCAGTTCGCAGTCCGTCATTGCGGTTGCGGATCCCATGCGTAGGGCCTGTCCCGCCAGGCCCCCTTCTCCGAAAAACTCGCCCTCGCTCAATATCCCCAGGGTTGCTTCCTTGCCAATCTTGGATACGACCGTGAGTCGAACCTTGCCTTCCTGGATATAGAAGACGGCATCAGCCGCGTCCCCCTGCGTGAAGATTGTTTGTTTCTTGGGAAAGACCACGACTTTCCTACCCTCGCCGATAGTAGCAAGGAATTTCTTGGGGTCGAAGTCGCGCTTGTTGTTGACCGATTTTGTTGGCGGCACCAAAAGCTTTCTCCCGGAGTAGCGCTACAGTCGCGAATATCTTGTCAGAATGCCGATCACCAAAGATGTTCACTTTTGCTCATATATTGCAAAAAACCCGCTGGCGGACCCCGATGAAACCGGCCGCTTTGCTAATGTGTTGAAAATGAGCAATATTGAGCATTTTTCAGCTGTGAAAGGTTGCATCATGCGGAAGTGAAAACCAAAGAACTCACGTTGAAACAGATCTTATCCGTGCCTTGTCCTACTTGTGGCGTACCGGTCGGAGAAGCTTGTGGACTGCATACGGGTGCCCTGCGCACCGAGCCACACCGAGATCGGAAACTTTCCGCAGCCGACGCCGTGGAAACGAAGCCCGGCAAACGATAACCGCCAGTGAGGCCACGGGGCTCTTTTGCGCAGGCAGATTGTCCCGCCCCATAAAACGGCAGAACACCCGCTTACTGTCGCCCGTGTTTCCCCGGATTCCCGTTGGAAACTTCACCCTTGAGCGGCCGACGTTCCACCCCTTCATGAAAACAGGCTGAGATGTCAATCTTCGACGAGCAATAAACAGAGTCGTCGCGGTCGAGAGTGATTGCCTACTCGTTTGAGAAATTCTCATGCGGCGAGGTGCTGACCTATGAGCCGTATGTCAACAAGTTAGCACAGCCTTGAGCCTCCGTATGAGCCTTACAAGAGCCTGTAGTCGCTGGGCGAAGGTCAGTCGAGGAGAGCCGCGCGATTTCGCGCGAATCTGACAACCCAATATGTTGAGTCTTCGTCAGATTGTTTTGAAAAGTGAGCAAATCTGAGCAGTCACACTATTAGGGAAACAGTATTGTGGAAGCTGCTGTAACGGGGCAGTCCCCTGAGAAGGCAGACAGTCCTTGGTGTGGGCAGGCATGGGTTAGTGTTGGCCAGGTTGGCCACGTTCGACCCTCACGTCCGCCCGAGATTTCCGTACTTGGTGCGCCGTCGCCCCGACCAGCACCGAGGCTGCCGACCGTAGCCGAAGTTTGACAACGGTTGCGCAGAAGCCTAGCATTGTAATTGAGCAAGTTACCTTTCTTACTCTTTCAGGTTCTCTGAACTAAGTCAGCCCATCTGAAGTTTTTCCTCTTAGCCGTCCCTCTGAAGGAGGAATTGCATTATGACACTATTGACCCGTTGGGAGCCTTTCCGTGAGTTTTCGACCATGCAAGACCGCATGAACCGCATGAACCGTCTTTTCCGTGAGTCCTATAGCCCCCAAGGCCCGGAAGAGGCATTAACGACAACCAGCTTCGCGCCGCCGGTGGACATCTACGAAGACGAGCACACCATTATTCTGAAGCTTGAAGTCCCGGGCATCGACGAAAAAGATATTGATGTTCAGATCGAGAACACCACCCTCACCGTCCATGGCGAGCGCAAGATCGAGAAGGACGAGAAAGAGGAAAACTTCCGCCGCGTCGAGCGGCAGTACGGAAGCTTTACCCGCTCGTTCACGCTGCCCAATTCCGTGGATCCAGGGCAAGTGAGCGCCCACTATGACAAAGGCGTGCTGAAGATTAACCTTGCCAAGAAGGCCGAAGCCAAGCCCAAGCAGATCAAGGTTAATGTTGGCAGCGAGAAGAAGACCCTCGATGCCAAGGTTCAAAGCAAGGCCGCGTAGAAAGCAGCCTGGTTGTCGAGAAATGGGAGGCGGTTGATAGCGCCTCCCATTTGTTTGTCACGCGAGTGTTTGGTACCCCGAGGCGAGAGGAAAAACCATGAAAAACATTAAATTTGTTGTGAAAGTAAACCGCGGCGGTACTCGCGCCCCTGAATACGTGCAGCGCATTGACCGGGCCCCCATCCAGACCACAACCAATCGTAAGCTGGCACTGGTTATGGGAAGATTCACGGCCGAAGACGCTGTCAAATCCATCCAAAATTCCCGGCGCAACCCGGAATTAGTGCCTGTAGGTTGTGTCTAGTATTTTCGGTATGGGACAGCTTCGCAAAAGTCCCGTCTTCTTAGCCCGTTGATTAGCGCATTGAAACGAAGCACCGCCAACAACCAGGCGGGTTGAACTGGCGCTTGCCGACTGCGGTAGGCTGGAAGAACACTGCGCGCCACTTGCAAGGCCACGCGCGCAAACGGCAGGAGTCCCACTTCGCCCATTGCTCCTCCTGCCCTATCAGAAAATACCCGCCTCCCCTCCCGGTCGATCCTCAAATCCCAGACAGTGCCGAGGATGTCAACAGATCAGATGGGGTTCTAATTGCGGTCTGCCGAGGGTTTTCCAGTATCCGTCTAGCAAACGCCAGTCGCAGCGGCCCTGCTTCCAGTAGACCGTACTATCGTTCTGCGACCAGCGGACGCGTGGGTTTGAAGCAAAACATGGAACCGCGGCTTCCTAAATGACGTACCGTAAGTCAGGAGCAGAGCGATCGGTTTCTCCAACACGGGTACTGCTTCCTGAGCTATGATTTCAAGTCCGCACTTATCCAGAGGTTTTGAAGAGGGAGTGTTATCCGTGCCTGTGCGCCTGAGACTAGCCGTCTGCTTGCTTGCGCTGTTGCTGGCTGTGCCCGTCTTCGCGCAGACCGGCAGTCCTGCCGGGATGGCGATCCCCGCCACTACGTCGGCCATCAACTCTCCAACCCCGCTGTCGCAGCGAGTTGTGGCTTACGACATGGACGCTAAGTACAATGCCAAAGCTCATGCTCTCGACGCCAGCGAAACGCTCACATATCACAATCTCACTGGGCAGCCGCTGGACACTTTCCCTTTCCATCTTTATTTGAATGCTTTTCAACCCACATCTACTTGGATGCGGGAAGGAAAACGGGAGGGGACTCGCGGGCAGGACTTTAAGAAGTGGGAAAGCAAGAGCTACGGAGCGGAGGAGATCAAGAGCTTTGAAGTCGTGGGCCAGGGCGACTTCGCCTCCCAACTGCAATACATCCACCCGGATGACGACAACAAAGACGATCGCACTGTAGTTCAGGTGCACTTGCTAAAGCCCATCCCGCCCGATGGGTATATCCAATTCAAGATCAAGTTCCACGATCAATTTCCGGAGACCCTGGAGCGGACTGGTTGGAATCGCGACTTTGTTCTCGGTGGTCAGTGGTTCCCCAAGGTTGGGGTTTGGTGGCATGGCGCCTGGAATTGCCACCAGTTTCACGCTTACACCGAGTTTTTCGCGGACTTCGGCGTTTATGACGTCAAGCTCACGGTGCCCCAGTACGAAGTGGTTGGGGCCGCTGGCATTGAAGTTAGCAGCCTGAACAATGCGGACGGCACGAAAACCGTCAGCTACCACGCGGATGACATTCACGATTTCGCATGGACCGCGAGCCCGCATTACTTGATCTATAACGACACCTTTCAAGGCAGCATGGGCCCGGTGAAGTTGCGAATCATGATGCAGCCTGGCCACTGGAGTCAGGTCGAGCGGCAGGCCCGCGTTCTCAAAGAAAGCATGGACCACTTCGACCGCTGGTACGGTGCGTATCCTTACAAGACTCTCACTTTGGTGGATCCGGATCCGGGTTCGCAAGCGTTTGGTATGGAATATCCAACATTCATTACGGGAGGAACCACTTGGTGGGAGCCAGAAGGCCTTCACTTGGGTTCTGCGGAAGCCATCGAACATGAATTTGGCCATCAATACTGGTACGGCATGGTGGCCACCAACGAATTCGAAGACGCTTGGATGGACGAGGGTATCAACCAATACACCCAAATCAAGGTCATGGATTCCATGTTCGGCGCGTCAACTTCGGTTCTCAATTTGTGGGGAATCACCGCCGGAGAACGTGACCTCGCCAGAGTCATGTACGAGGGTGTGGCCGATCTTGATCCGATGGCAAAAAATGGCTGGCAATATGCCGATTCCAATTCCTATGCCGGAGTCACCTACGGCAAGACCGCCGCTATGCTACTCACTCTCGAAAGCGTGATCGGCGAAGATACCATGCGCCAGGCCATGCACACTTATTTCTTGCGATACCGCTTCACTCATCCCACCAAGGAAGATTTCCTGAAGACTATTGAAGAAGTTTCGGGGAGAGACCTGCGCTGGTACTTCAACCAGGCAGTCTATGGCACGCAGGTGTTGGACTACGAAGTGCTGAAGATCAATTCCACGCCTGTCGACTGGTACAAAGAAAACCTGAAAGAGAAAAAAGGCCAGACGGAATATATCTCCAATGTCTGGATTCACCGCAAGGGTGAGTTCGTCCTGCCCGTCGACGTCGAAATCAAGTTCGACAACGGCGACAAGGTCCGCCAGCACTGGGACGGACAAGACCGCTGGGTAAGATATGCGTACCAGAAGAAGGCGAAAATAGAATCGGTAGAAGTCGATCCCGACCATAAGATTCAATTCGATCGCAACAACTTCAATAACAGCCGAACCGCGGAAGTGAACGGCGCGCCGGCGCGCAAACTGACAAACTACTGGACCTGCATCAGCCAGTTCTTCGCGCAGTTCCTGGCCTGGTGGCTGGTGTAGGGAGAAATCACAATGAACGAGAATACGAATCTGGTTTCCGCGGGTGCTGGCATCGCAGGCCGCAACAAGCGTTACGTCGTATGGTTTTACCTGCTCAACCTGGCATTTGCCCACTTCGGAGCGGCCGCCTTCAACGATAGTGCGCATGGCGTTCTGGACCACAGCCTCTATGCCGACAAGTTGCTTCATGGATTCAACCTGGCTGTATTCATCGAACTGCTGGCACGTCCGGAATTCGGGGCGCTCCCCAGTGCAAGGGCGCCCGCAATGATATTCGGCGTTGTGTTCTTTCTGGCGAGCTTGCTGTTCATGCCCGGAGTGCTGCTGGGCTATGCCTCTGACCATCGGCTTCCACGCGATGAATTTTATCGCGCCTGCGGGCGCAATGTTTGGCGATTCGTGCGCCTGTTTTTGCTCTTCGCCGTGATCGCAGGCATCATCGCCGGTATTCTGTTTGGCGCGCTGAACGCACTGGTTACGGCCGCGGACAAAACTTCCAATGAAAGGCTGCCATTCTTTACGCAGATCCTCGGCACAGGAGTCATTTTTCTGGTGCTGACGGTCATACGCATCTGGTTCGACCTTGCCCAGACCGACGTGGTCCTGCGGGACCAGCACGCGGTACGCAAATCGGTTGCCGCCGGATTCCGCAAGACGCGGCGCAGTCTCGGACGTCTGTTAGGCAGCTACGTCGTGATTGCAATCGTGGCGCTGGCCGTCCTGGTGGCTGGAATCCTCCTGTGGAAAACGATCGTTCCGCCCAGCAGCGTGGTGGGTGCGTTCATCGTCGGCGAAGCGACTTTGCTACTGCTTCTCGCTACCCGTTTTTGGCAGCGCGCCACCGCGGTCGCGTTCTATGTGAGAGAGATGGCCGAGCCAGTTGTCGAGGAAGCGCGACCGATTCCCATTTTTGCGGCACCGGTGGTTCCTTAACACAAGGGCACAGCCCAATTTTCTGACCTAGCCAAACTGTGCGCCCGCTTCCCGGAGCGGCGTGTAGCCAAACCCACACACTGTCCGTGACCGAACACCATCCCGCCCAAGTCTCGTCTCACTAACTTATTCACCATCAACAATGTCGGCATTGGTCTGTAGCCTGCTATTTCGTTTGGGGCAAGCCTACGACGGGAGGACGCAATGCAAACCCTAATGACTGCAGTAACAGTGACCGCAGGGATGGCCTTCTCATTGGCAATCGCAATCCTGGTGGAAGAGTTGATCTTTGGAAAAGTGTTCGGCCTGTTCTTTGCCCGGCAGGCAGTGCAGATCAAATCTGGACAAGAGCGCTGAAGCGCCCAAGGAGGATGTATGTTGTTCTTGAAGTATTTGCTCATGTTGGGCGGCATCGGGATGATCACGGCGGCCGTTGCAATTCTGGCCTACGACATTTTCCTGGAGATGAAATACCGGCAGGCGCTTGCTGTGGCCGGCGCGGGGCCGCTGCCGCCGGTGCCGCGGATGCGCTGGCGAAGCTCTCTGGCGCTCGTATTGCTGGCGTGGGGTCCGATTGTGTTGGCGTTGGGCATCGTGGTTGTGCCCAGCGGCATGGCGGCAGTTCGGGTCAGCCAGACCAGTGGAACATTGCCGGGCACACTGTATCCGGGCGCGCATTTCTTGGTCCCGCTCGCGGAAAGTGTTGCGCTGTTCGACACCCGCGACCAGTTGTTCACCACCGGCGCTTTGGAGAACACGGGCAATGCCGGCTCTGGCAAAGGCGCAAAGTCAGAGCCGCTGAATGTGCAGGCGAAAGAGGGGCTCACCCTCGGCCTGGCCATTACGGTGCGATACCGGCTCGATTCCAAGCACCTGGACTACATTCAGAGCAACTTGCCTCAGCCGGTGGAAAAAGAAATCGTGCCGGCGGTGGTTGCGAGCGCATGGCGTGAACTCGTGCCCAACTACACCGTCCGGGAAGTATTCGCGACGAAGCGTGAGGAAGTTCGCAAGCGCGCGTCCGACGTCATCACGCAGAAGCTGGCTGCTGACGGAATCATCGTGAAAGAAGTGATGCTGCGCGACATCCAGTTGCCGCCCGAATACGCGAAGGGATTGGAGAGTCTGCTGCTCAAGGAACAAGAGAGCGACCGCATGGGGGTGCAGACCGACATCCAGCAAAAGCAGGTAAGAATATCGGAACTTGAAGCCGAGGCTACAAAGGCTCAGCAAGTAAAACAGGCAGAGGGAGAAGCCCAGGTGCGCGTGCTGCAGGCGAAAAGCGAGGCCGACGCCATGCAATACACGTTGCCGCTCAAACAGAAACAAATTGAACAATCGAAGCTGGAAGCCGAAGCTCACAAAGAAACCACGGTCAAGAATGCGGAGGCACAGGCGGAGGCCAAAGTGATTGACAGCAAGGCTGAGATGGAGCGGCGCAAGTTGCTGGCGGAAGCGGAAGCGGATCGCATCCGCGTGACTGCCGCGGCGGACGCGGTGCGAATGCAGAGTGAAGGCGCGATTCTGAAGCAGAATCCGCTGCTGATTAACAAGATCGTGGCGGAACGGCTCTCGGACAAACTGCAAATCATGATGGTGCCGGCGGACGGAAAGTTCTTCTTCGCCAATGACGTGCTGCGCAGCATGAGCGTGGCAAACCACGCCAGTCAGGCGGAAGAACCGGATGAGCAGCAGCCGAAGTAAGTCTCGTAGCGCCGGCATCTTGCCGACAAGATGCCGGGCGCTACAGAAGGTGACTCCAGTCAGTACAGGGCTATATGCGAAGCGCCAACGTCAATGCGGTTTATAATGCGCGCATCCCGCACATGCGTGCTCCGTCATCACGGTTTCCACGTGCTGCCTGCCTTTTCGTGCTGATGCTGATGCGCGCGCCGATGATCCTGGCAAGTGACTGGCGCCCGCCCGAAGAGCAACTGGCGCGAAAAATTGCCGCGGCTACTGGTCCGGGAGCGGTGGCGTTGGACCTGGTGAACCGATCCTCTGTCAACCGCCCAGACGTCGAAGAGATTCGTCGAGGGCTTCTGACCGAGCTTGCCGCTCTCGGAGTGCGGTTTGTAAATGCAGACCAGGCCGCCGCCACGGTGCAGATTACCCTTTCTGAAAATCTGCAGAATTATGTTTGGGTCGCCGAGATCCATCAGGGAAACAACGACGCTTCCGTCGTCATGGTTGCCACACCCAGGTCGAGTCCAGCCGCGATCGAGCATCCGGCGAGCGCGCTCGTGATCCATAAGACGCTGCTGTGGATAGACGAAAGCCGCATCTTGGATGTTGCGTTGGTGAACAGCAGCCCGCAGCACATGATTGTTCTCGAACCGGAGAGCGTCGTACTTTTTAAATTCCAGGATGGCCGCTGGCAGCAGGAAGAGTCACTGCCGCTATCGCACTCGCGTCCGCGGCCGCGCGATCTGCGGGGCCGATTGGCTTTGCGGAAGGATCACCTGTTCGATGCGTATTTGCCGGGGACATTCTGCCGAAGCACACCGACTGCTCCTCTGGCTATCAACTGCTATGAAAGCGATGATCCCTGGCCACTGGGGACAGATCAGTCCGGCTTAAGTGCGTTCTTCACTCCCACAAGAAATTTTTTTACCGGGGCGCTATCGCCGGGTATCGAGAAGCAGACCACGGTGAAAGCATTTTATTCGGCGGCGGTGCTGCCCAGAGATAAGTACAAGCTCTGGATTTTTGCCACCGTCGACGGTCAGGTCCACTTATTGGATGGAGTCACGGATCAAACTGGGGGCAAACTGGGCTGGGGCAGCGACATCGCGAGCGTGCGGAGCGGTTGCGGGCTGGGTGGGCAAGTTTTGGTCACTAGCAACATTGACAACGCCAGCGAAACGGTCACAGCTTTCGAAATTGCGGATCGTGAACCCGTCGCCGTGAGCCAGCCTGCGGAGTTTAGTGGCAGCATCACGGCGCTTTGGGCCGATTCGGACGGAACCGGCGCCATCGCGGTTTCGCAGAATTCGGAAACGGGGAGATATGAGGCTTACCGGCTTTCCATTACTTGTGGCCAGTAGCCTGCTTTGGGCTGCCGGCTCGAGCGCCGCCACGCGACCGCACTACGGTGGGACTCTGCATGTCCAGATGCGGGCTGCGCCTACATCTCTGGACCCTTCCGATTCCAATCAGCCGGGCTGGTTTGAATCGCGCAATCTTTTTAGTCTGATGTTTGACACCCTAGTGTCATTGGACGAGCAGGGCAAGCCTGAACCAGCGTTGGCGAGTTCATGGCTGGCCGAGCCTGGCAACCAGCGTTGGCAGATTCTCTTGCGCCGCGGAATTACTTTCCAAGACGGAGCGCCAGTTACTTCGGACGCCGTCGCTGCCTCGTTGCGAAGGACGAATCCAACCTGGAAAGTATTCTCTGAAGGAGAGGCTGTCATTATAGAGCGCGATTCCGCGGCTCCCAATCTTCCTGCCGAGCTGACTTTGCCGCGCAATAGCATTGTCAAGCGCGAGGGCGGGAAGATTTCCGGCACTGGACCCTTTGCGGTCTTCCAGTGGGATCCGGGAAAGAGGCTTTCGCTGGCGGCACGCGACGACTATTGGGACGGTCGAGCGTTCCTGGATGCGATCGAAATTGAGATGAGAAAAAGCTTTCGCGAACAGATGATCTCGTTCGACCTCGGGAAAGCGCAAGTGATAGAAGTCGCACCGGAACAAGCGCATCGTTCGGGCGCGGAAGGCCGCCACGTGGAGAGTTCAGCTCCGGTGGAATTGATTGCGCTAGTCTTTAGCCACGATTCGCAGTCGCCAGAGGATGGACGACAGCGTCAAGCTCTCGCGCTCAGCATTGATCGCGAGCTGCTGAATACGGTCGTGCTGCAAAGTGGAGGAGAGCCTGCCGGCGGACTTCTGCCGAATTGGATGACGGGCTACGGTTTTCTTTTTCCGGCATCGATTGACCTGCCGCTTGCGCGGCAGGTGCGCAGCGAGATCCCACACACCACTTCCTGGACTCTGGGTTACGACCCGGCTGATCCAACAGCGCGCGTGATCGCCGAGAGAATCGCGCTCAATGCCCGCGATGCCGGGCTGGGGATGCAGATCACAAATGCGAGCAGCGCCGACCTGCGCCTTGTCCGGATTCCATTGATCTCGCTCGACGCTCAGAACGCTCTCGGTGAACTGGCCGCCGGGCTTGGACTTCCGCAGAGTAAATCCGCATTCTCTTCCGTTGACGATCTTTATAGCGCGGAGAGCAAGTTACTGCAATCGCAACGTGTGATTCCTTTGCTGCATCTGCGGACGGCGTACGAGGTGTCTAATATGGTGAAGAATTGGAGGACAGCCCGCGACGGAAGCTGGCGTTTGCTCAACGTCTGGCTGGCCGCGGAGAAACCATGATCTTCCGGCGCAAACTTCTGGCCGTGTTCGCGCTCACCGTCCTCGTGTCGGTGGCGGCTGTTGCCTGGAGCATCTCGTCACTAACACACAGGGCTTTCGAAAAGGCAAGTGAAGAGCGCACTGCAGCCTTGGTCGCGCAATTCCGCCGCGAGTTCAATCGTCGAGGTGAAGAAGTCGCGCACCGTGTGGAGACCATCGCAGCGAGCGAAAGCACCACTCGCATGGCTCTCGCCTTGAGCCACGGTTCTCCTGACTACGGCGCATATCTCAACGAAGCCAAGACGATTGCGGACAATCAACAGCTGGATTTTCTGGAGTTCATCGACAGCCAGGCCGCCATCATTTCGTCCGCGCAATCGCCGGCCAAATTTGGCTACAAGGAAGCTCTCACCCTCATATCCGCACTTCCCAAAGATGCTTTCTTGAAGCAGGAGGAACTGCCCGACGGCGCGGCATTAGGACTGTTTGCAGTGAGAGAGGTGAACCTGGGCGAGAAGCCACTTTTCGTGGTCGGAGGCCGCCGGATTGATAAGGACTTCCTCGCCAGCCTTGAGCTTCCCGCCGGCATGCGAGCCATGTTTTACCAGAATCTGGGAAGCAGGTTTTCTCCCCACTTCTTGATTGACACTTCAGGCGCAGTCCAGCAAGCGGATCAAATTGCGCCAATTATTCAGCAGCTTCAGCAACAGCGGCGGGAGACCACGACTCTTGTGCACTGGTCCTCCAATGCAGTCGATGACGAAACCATCGACGCCATCCCGCTCAGCGGACGGGATAACCAACTGCTTGGCGTCCTACTGATTGGAGATTCACGTCGCCCTTATGTTGAGCTTCGCCAACACATCCGCTCGGCAGCTTTATTGTCAGGAGGCGCGGGGATCTTGCTGGCTATTCTGCTCAGCGGATGGGCGGCGGCCCGGGTCACGCGCCCGGTGGAACAACTCGCTCGGGCCGCACGGGAAGTCGCCTCGGGCAACTGGAACGCGCAGGTGGCCGTCACTTCGTCCGACGAACTGGGCGAGTTGGCGGAATCGTTCAATCGCATGACTGGCGAGCTGCTGGCGCAAAGAGAGCATCTGGTGCAGACGGAACGTGTCGCGGCGTGGCGTGAGTTGGCTCGCCGTCTGGCGCATGAACTGAAGAACCCTCTCTTCCCGTTGCAATTGACCGTCGAGAACTTGCTGCGGGCGCGACAGCAGAGTCCTCAGCAGTTCGAAGAAATCTTTCAGGAAAGCTCCTCCACTTTGTTGGCTGAGATCGCGAATCTCAAAGCCATTATCTCGCGCTTCAGCGAGTTCTCAAGAATGCCCCAGCCGCAGTTCCAGCAAATACAACTCAATGACGTTGTGCAGAATGTAGGCAGGCTGTTTCAGGCGCAGCTTCATGCGCCGGAGCATGTGTACATTGCATGTAAACTGGAATTGGCCGAACCCATGGAGCCCATCGCCGCCGACCCTGACCTGTTGCACCGCGCACTCTCAAATCTGGTGTTGAATGCGATGGATGCTATGCCTCAGGGTGGCTCGCTTATGCTGCGTACGCGCCAGGACGGCGATCTCAGCTACGTGGAAGTTTCGGATACGGGAACCGGGCTCACGCCAGAAGAGTGTGAGCGCTTGTTCACTCCTTATTACACCAGCAAGCCGCATGGCACGGGGCTCGGGCTGGCAATCGTTCAGTCGGTGATTAGCGATCATGGTGGCAGAATTAGCGTCCGAAGTGAGTCCGGACGCGGGACGACGTTCGCGATTGAACTGCCGCGCAATGCCGACAAACTGCAGACAGCCGATCAAGCAAGCCGCGCCATTGCCGCAACCGTGAGGAGCGACTAGTGCCGCCACAGAAAGCAAGCCTTCTGATAGTGGATGACGAGGCCAACACTCTGGCCTCGCTTTCACGCGCATTCCGCCTGGGAGGCCACGAAGCAACGGTTTGCGATAACGCTGTGAAGGCGCTCGAATTTGCCAGGACGCAGAACTTTGATTTGATTTTCTCCGACGTGGTCATGCCCGGCAAAGACGGGCTTTCCTTTCTCGAAGATCTCCGGTCGCAGGGGATCACGGTTCCGGTGGTTATGATGTCGGGCCAGGCACACATTGAAATGGCGGTTCGCGCCACGCGACTGGGAGCCCTCGACTTTCTGGAAAAACCGGTCTCCACGGAAAAGCTGCTGCTCACAGTGGAGAACGTGCTCAAACTTCGGCGTTTGGAATCGGAAAACCGGCAGCTTCGGCAACGTCTGGGAAAGCACGAAATCGTTTGGACCGCGGAGGTTATGCGGAAAGTCATGGCCCAGGCAGAACGCGTAGCGGCAAGCGAGTCACGAGTTTGCATTCTGGGAGAAACGGGCACCGGAAAAGAACTGGTTGCCCGCACGCTGCATGAACGCAGTCCGCGATCCTCGGGTCCTTTCATCACTCTGAACTGCGCCGCAGTCCCGGCTGAGCTGATCGAGTCGGAACTCTTCGGACACGAGAAGGGCTCATTTACCGGCGCGGCCGCGCGCCACACGGGAAAGTTCGAACAGGCGGAGCACGGCACAATCTTCCTGGACGAAATCGGCGATATGCCTCTGTCCATGCAGGCCAAGCTGCTGCGGGTGCTGGAGGAAGGTGAAGTGGAACGCATCGGCGGAGACAAAACTATTTCCGTGGACGTACGCGTTCTGGTTGCAACCCATCGAAACTTGGAGACTCTGGTGCGCGAGGGCAAGTTTCGTCAAGACCTTTTTCACCGAGTGTTTGTGTTTCCGCTCGTTTTGCCTCCTCTGCGAGAACGTCGGGAAGACATTCCGGCATTGGTGGAACACTTTGCCCGGCAGGTCTGCGCTCAGAACAGTTGGAAGGCGATTCCCTTCACTCCAGAATCGACTGAAGCTCTTGCGGACTATCCCTGGCCTGGTAATGTCCGCGAGCTACGAAATGTCGTGGAGAGGCTGATGCTGTTGGCGACCGACGGGCAAGTGACACTGGAGACAGTTCGCTCCGCATTGCCTGTTGCTCCGATCAGTTTGCCTTCGTCGGGAACAAGCTCAGGCCCGCTGGCTGAGCGGGTGCAGAACTTCGAGCGCGAAGCGATTCTCGCGGAGCTGAAGCGGAGCAATTATCACATCACGAATGCAGCCAAATCACTCGGTCTCGAGCGCAGCCATCTCTACAAGAAAGCGGAGCAGCTCGGAATCGATATTCAGAAGCAGCGTCGCGAAGAAGAGTCCGACGATTCCTAGGGTCAAACCACTAGCCATTTTCCCAACGCCTCATTTGATTTATGCTGTCCCACTTGGAACATTTCAACCGGAGGGCCACGTGATTCGATTTCCGCGTCTGATCCTGATTTTGCTCGTTAGCAGCTTTACCTTCTCGCTCCTAGGCGTCAGCCAGGCACAGCAGTATCAGGAGAGCACGTATCAGGAAATGCGCTGGCGCATGATCGGGCCTTTTCGTGGCGGCCGGACCCGCGCGGCTACCGGGGTACCGAATCGGCCCAATCTTTTTTACATCGGGGCGGTGAATGGTGGCGTCTGGAAGTCGGACGACTATGGCCGCACCTGGACACCCATCTTCGATCAGGAGCCCACTCAATCGGTCGGCGCCATCGCGGTCGCTCCATCGGATCCCAATATCATTTATGTGGCGAGTGGTGAAGGGCTGCACCGTCCTGACCTATCGGTCGGCAACGGAATATATAAGTCCACAGACGCGGGCAAAACGTGGACCCATCTCGGCCTGCGTGACGGGCAGCAGATACCCGCGCTCGCGATTGACCCACGCGACCCGAATAGGTTGTTCGCCGCAGTGCTCGGGCATCCTTACGGTCCGAATGATGAGCGAGGCATCTTTCGCTCGACCGACGGCGGGAAGACTTGGCTGAACGTTCTTTCCGTGGACGAGAACACGGGCGGTTCCGACATCGAGATGGATCTCTCGAGACCTGACGTGCTCTACGCATCTCTTTGGGAAATGCGAGAGGGGCCGTGGGAGGATAACAACCAGTTTCAAGGAACCGGTGGAGGGCTTTTCAAGTCCACGGACGGCGGTAGTACCTGGCACCCGTTAACCAGAGGTCTGCCCAACAAACTCACGCAAATCAATGTGGCGATCGCAGCCAGCGAGCCCAACCGGCTCTATGCAACTGTGGCAACGACTGAACATGGGGAATACGGCTCCGCCGCGGGTCTGGGCGTGTACCGCTCCGACGACGCCGGTGAAAACTGGCACGTGATCACCAGCGACCCGCGTCCTGCTATGCGCATCGGCGGCGGTGACCTTCCAGTTCCAAAAGTGGATCCCAAAAATCCCGATGTCGTGTACAGCGTGAGCATCGTGACCGTGCGGTCCACGGATGGTGGCAAGACCTGGACGGGCATTCGCGGCTCACCGGGCGGGGATGACTACCAGAACCTCTGGATCAACCCCAATGACCCAAAGATCATTCTTGTGGTCAGCGATCAAGGCGCCATTGTGACCGTCAATGGCGGACAGACATGGAGTTCGTGGTACAACCAGCCGACTGCGCAGCTTTACCACGTTGGAGTCAGCAATACCTTTCCCTACCGGGTTTGCGCCGGACAACAGGAAAGCGGTTCAGTGTGCATTTCGAGCCGCGGCAACGACGGCGAAATCACTTTTCGCGACTGGCATCCTGTCGCCACCATCGAGTACGGTTATGTCGCGCCCGATCCGGTCGATCCCGATATTATCTACGGAGGCGGCAGGAGCGAGGTTTCGAAATATCATTGGTCTACCGGGCAGGTGCAAAACGTAACGCCCATTCCAGTGCGCAGTGAAAAATACCGCACCGACCGTACCGAGCCTACCCTCTTCTCGCCGATCGATCCTCACATTCTTTATTTCTCCTCTAACGTGCTGTTCAAGACCACGGATGGCGGACATTCCTGGCAGACCATTAGCCCGGATCTCACACGGGAAAATCCGGGAGTCCCTCCGAGCGTGGGCACACTTGCCGCCAAGAATCCGGATGCGGGGAAACAACGCGGAGTGATTTATGCGCTCGCTCCGTCATTCCAGAACGTAAACACTCTATGGGCCGGGACCGACGACGGCTTGATCTGGATGACGCACGATGGCGGAAAGAATTGGAGCAACATCACGCCGCCGGAATTGACCCCATGGAGCAAGGTTACACAAATCGAGGCATCGCATTTCGACGACCAATCCGCCTACGCGTCCGTGAGCCGCTTCCGCATCGATGATCTGCATCCTTATATCTACCGAACCCACGATGGCGGCAAGACGTGGAAGCTGATCTCAAGCAGTTTGCCAACTGATGCTCCGGTCGACACTGTGCGCGAGGACCCGGTCCGCAAGGGTCTGCTTTTTGCGGGCACTGAAACCAGCGTCTGGGTTTCGTTTGACGACGGCGATCACTGGCAGTCTCTGCAATTGAATCTGCCGCACACTTCGATGCGTGACTTGGGGATTCACGAGAACGACCTGATCGTCGCCACCCACGGCCGATCGTTCTGGATACTCGATGACATCACGCCCTTGCGGCAGCTCGCCGATTCGATGGCGAATTCAGAAGCATATCTTTTCAAACCCGAACCGGCTTACCGCGTCCGGCGCAGCACGAATCCCGACACTCCGATCCAGCCGGACGAGCCTACGGGCGAGAATCCTCCCGACGGCGCGATCCTCGATTACTTCCTCGCGCAGCCTGCTTCCGGCCCGCTCACGATTGAAATCATCGATGCGCAAGGAAAACTGGTGCGCCGTTATTCCAGTGCAGACCAGCCGGAAGTAACGCAGGCAGAACTGGAGAAGCAACTGATTCCGCTGTACTGGATCCGCATGCCGAAGATTCTTTCAGCCAGCGCCGGAATGCACCGCTGGATTTGGCATCTGCGCTATCCCGCGCCCGCCTCGCCGCAGCACGAGTATCCGATTTCGGCGGTTCCTCACGATACGCCCAGATCACCGCTCGGCCCACTCGCGCTACCCGGAGAATACACCGCACGACTCACCGTAAACGGACACACTTCGACGGCCCCGCTCACGGTAAAAATCGATCCGCGCGTAAACACGCCGTCCGCCGGTCTCGAACAACAATTCAACCTGGAAGTGCGTCTGGCCTCGGATTTGACTACCAGTACGGAAGCGGTGGCACAGGCGCATTCAGTCCTCGATCAGCTCCACACGATTGGGGCTCAGCCCAGTGGCACGCTCGCGGCATCGATCAAAGCATTCGATCAGAAAGTGGAAACACTTTTACGGGGGCCGACGCCGGCCGTCGCCGGTGCTGCGCCGGAACCGACTCTCACTCGCGAGAATGGCGCGGTGGGCACGCTCTACGGCAGCGTGGGACAGGCCGATGCGTCGCCGACTGCGGCCCAAATAAACGCGGTGGCGGATACCGAACGTGACCTTTCCGCAGTGATGAAACGGTGGGGGGAAATCAAGAAGTCCGATCTGCCGGCGCTCAATCGCCAACTCAGAAGCGCCAACTTGCCGGAGATTAATCTGGAATCGAAGACTCAGACTGGTGAAGCTCAGACCGATCTGGAGTAACAACTTGATTAGCAGGTCATTCAGCGATCAAGAGATTTTCAGCAAATGGCCATTCCTCATCAATCCACTGGGCATCACAGCGGAAGCCTGCCTTCTCGGCGATTTGAAATACTTCCGCGGGAGAATACTTGTGACTGCTCTCTGTCCAGATGGTTTCGCCTTCAAGGAACGTGACTGACAAGCCGGCCGCGGGGATCGTAACGGTTTGGTTTTTCCGAGAGCGAATGTGCATCTCCATGCTGCCCACATCCTGATTGAACCGGGCGACGTGTTCGAACTGATCGAGGCTAAAGTCGGCATTAAGCTCCCGATTGATTCGTGCCAGCAGATTTAAGTTGAATGCCGCAGTCACGCCCAGCGAATCATCGTACGCATCGAGCAGTTGATGAATCGGTTTCGTCAAGTCGGTGCCCAGCAGCAGCGCGTCGCCCGTTTGGAGGATCTCGCGCATTTTACGCAGGAACTTTACGTCTGCTGGATGTTCGAAGTTGCCGATGGTGCTGCCCAGGAATAGGACCAGCAACTGCTCTCCCTTCCGGCGTCTAGCAGCCACCTCCAACAGTCCATCAAGATATTCGCGCTCGAAGCCGACGATGCTGACCGAATCAATGTCGCCGAGTTCACGCTCGCACATGGTGAGCGCGGCCCGCGAGATCTCGATGGGGCAATAGGAAATATGCTGATGTCGGCTCAGCGCTTCGAGCATCCACCGCGTCTTCTTTCCGCTACCGCTGCCCAACTCGGCCACTACGGTCGGAGGTGTAAGTCTCGCCACAATGTCCTCCGAATGCCGGCGCAGAAGACGCTCGTCGGCACGAGTCAAACCGTATTCCGGAAGGACGCTGATGACTTCGAAAAGCGCGGACCCAACACTGTCATACAAGTACTTCGAAGGCAGTTCCTTCTGTCCGGGCTTGGTCAAACCGAGACGTACATCGGTGATGAGGTCGGACTTGGTGTCGGTAGTAAAGGCGTGGGTCAGCATGCTGTCCTCCGAAATCGATCAGTTGCTCACGCAGCGAAATCCTGCGTACACGTACTGGTAATGGGGCTGGAACCAGTTGCGAAACGAGCGGCGCAACATGCACGCGGCAGTACGCGCTGAGGCCCCTTTCATCACGTAATGTTTGCCGTCGAAGAAGTCGGCGGAGTAGCCGGGATAAAACGAAAACCGCTGGAAGCCGGGAAACGGCTCGAACCGGCTCGATGTCCACTCCCAACCGTTGCCCAGCAAATCAGCGACGCCGAAAGCGCTCTCGCCCTCGGGGAACGCACCGACTGGAGTTGGGTCCCAGTTCTGGAAATCGAAATTACCCTTGCTCGAGTTCGGAGCCGCAGTGCCCCAAGGGAAGGGTCTCTCGGTACCGTCTTCTGCTCCATAAGCCACCCGATGCCACTGCGCTTCCGTGGGCAGCGACTTCCCTGCCCAGCGAGCGTATGCGCTCGCCTCGGCGTGGCTCACATACACAGGCCAGTCCAGAGGCAAAGGGATTTCATCAAACATGGTCCGGCAATACCATCGTTCGCGATTCCGCTTCCAAAACACAGGATGGCTAATCTCCTGCGCGGTTCGCCAATTCCAATCCTCTTCTGTCCAGCAGGCAGGATTCTCATAGCAACCTGCGGTTACGAAATCGAGGTATTGGCCGTTAGTCACTTTATATTTGTCGATTGCGAATGCCGTGACGTCGACGGCCTGTGCTTCGTACTCGTTGTCCCAACCGAAAACGCTTCTGTTACTGCGCGTGAGTCCAAGCGTTGCCCGCCCGGCGGGAATCTCGATCATTCTTGGCGCCACTGCTGGAACAATCAGTTCAGGCTTGCGCTGCATTCGAAGCTTCCGTTCAAGCGGCAACTGGTGGAGCATGTACGCCAAGGTTTCCCCGTGCATGAGCCGATGCTCGATGGCGACATTGAGCAATGTCTTGGCGGAAAAATCTGCCCCGACCGGATTAGTATCCCAGTCAGAGGATGTTAACGCGGTCAGACCTTCATCAATGCTGCCCCGGATTCGCTTGACGTAGTGACGCGCATCCGCCACGGATGGCCAATCGGTAGGTTGGTCGGACGGCAATGCCCCGTTTACTGGATCAATTCCGAAGGCGAATAACTTGTCGAAGTCGGGATGGAAAGTCTTCAACCCCAGAACCCGCTCTCGCAGAAGGTTCCAATCGAATGCTTCCAGATGACCGAGATAAAAAATGATCCGGTGTCTTTCTGGAATCGGCCGCTCGTAGAGAGAGTCGAGCTTGACGATGCTAAAAATCTCATCAGTTCGACTTCGAGCCTCGGCGAGGCGCTCAAACAATTGATGCCGAACTTCGACTTCCTTTTGCGCGACGAGCATCTTTGCCTCCAAAGTCGCCTACATATACTCTGTGATTTCGTCTTCGTTGCCGGTCTCTCGTGGCACGCCTGATTCCAATTCCAACCCGCGCACCAGCTTCCCGCAGCTAACTCTTTCTAGATGGTTTACCAGAACCCCAATTACGAAGCGCGCGGAAACCCTCGGCGGAAGTCTACTTTCGTCCCGCCATCTGGTAAATTCGCCTCACCCTTAGATGCCCGCCGGCTCAGGTTGGTATGATGATTTTGCGGGCGCATCGGCTCTTTTCCAAACAGGCTGGCAAATGAGCGAGATACGCGGCGACAATTATGAGATCTCCGGACCAGTTTCCGTTTATCCGAACTCCGAGTGCAGTAAAATGTAGCACTTCTTCTGGGTAGCGTTTTTCATCAGGAGGCGATATGAACATGCAGAACATCACCCCCGACCTCTGGCCGGAATTGCCCCTTGACGCGTGGAAGGACACCTACGCGACCCTCCATATGTGGACGCAGATCGTGGGCAAAGTCCGGCTTGCGCTCTGCCCAAAACTCAATCATTGGTGGGAAGTGCCGCTCTACGTCACTCCACTCGGACTCACAACTTCTCCCATCCCCTATGAACGAGGGATTTTTGAGATTGAATTCGATTTCATCCATCACAAGCTGCTCATTCGGACCAGCCAAGGCGCGGAAAAAGTAATGGCGCTGGCGCCGCGATCCGTTGCCGATTTTTACAAGGAGTTCATGCAGTGTCTGCAGTCACTAGGGATCCACGTAAAAATCTGGAAGATGCCATGCGAGGTTCCCAACCCGATCGCCTTCGACCAGGATACAGAACATGCTTCGTACGATGCGGAATACGCGAACCGCTTCTGGCGGATACTGGTGTGCGCTGATGAAATCTTCAAAGAGTTTCGGTCCCGCTTCATCGGCAAGAGCAGCCCGGTGCATTTCTTCTGGGGCAGCTTCGATCTGGCGGTCACGCGCTTCTCGGGCCGCCGGGCACCTCCGCGAGAAGGGGCAGACCTGATTACGCGAGAGGCATATTCGCATGAAGTGATCAGCGCCGGTTTCTGGCCCGGTGGTGGCGACATAAAGGGTGCGGCATTCTACGCCTATGCGGCTCCGGAACCGGCAGGTTTAGCCGAGGCGCATGTCCGCCCGGTAAAAGCTTTCTATCATCCGCAGATGCACGAATTCTTTCTGATGTACGACGACGTTCGGCGTGCCTCATCGCCAAAAGCCGTGCTTCAGGAATTCCTACAGAGCACCTACGACGCCGGCGCGAGCTTGGGGAACTGGAATCGCGAGGAACTGGAGAGGCCTGCAGCCTGAGCTGCATCTATCTCTCTTGGACTTGAATTGGCGATTATCTTTGCGCGCTCTGTACATCCAGCGTGCGCACCAGCCAAGGGATAATAACCTGCTTGAAAATGACGGGATCAGGCCACACCTTGACCTGTCGCCCCAAGTGGCCGCCCTGTGGATTGATCCACGCATCTTTCGGAACGTCACCTTTGCTGAGCAGCAAGTAGATGTCTGATATTGGCACCTGGGTATCCAAGGCTCCGGCCATGACCAGCATCGGTGTGGTTGGTTTGCCGAGGAGACCTTGTTTCACCAGAGACATCTTGGCAAGGCTTGCCGCCAAGTCGTCCAGCGTATTGACTCCATCGAAAATGCTCATCAGAGCCGGCACTTGATCGAACAAGTACTCTCGATTCCCCAGAAGCGAATTCATCAGGAAATCTTTTTGAAAGAAAGTATCAATGGGCGGGGACTGAGCACTTGCTCCCCGCAACCTCGCGCGCTCGACGATGGAAAGCTTGGCCGCCCAGTACGCGCCCCAACTGACGCCGTGAACTGCGAGCTTAGTCTTGTCCACTTCTGGCCTGGTCTGAACGTAGTCGATCACGCGCGACACCATTCGGTCCGCGGTTTCGCTTACTTTGATAGGCGACTGACCCGTGCCCGGCCCATCCACGGCGAGAAAACCTATCCCGTAAGGCAGGATTGCGGCGAAGCTTTCCGACAGATCTTCTTTGCGGCTGTCCAAACCGTTGACCGCGATCACCAGAGGCACCGGACCCTTTGGGTTCTTCGGGAGCCGCAAATACGCGATAATCTCAGACCCTTCGAAGGGTATGTGAACGACTTCCAAGGGCGGATCCCAGAAGCTAGCATGCGCCAGGAATGCTTCGATCGCCTTCGCATAAGCTCGTTGTTTCCCCGGAGAGGCCGGTATTGGCCAACGGCCGAAAGAGTATAGCCGCCACGCGCGAACGTAGTCCGCATTGGCCTTCGTGGGATCGGTGTTCTCCAGCGCCTTCGCCTCGTTGAAGTACCGGTCGGCCACGCCCATGAAGGCCGCCGCCCACTCATCTTTATCCTTGGTATGAATTTTGTCGAAAGCTTCCTTCACATCGCCGGGATCAAGTCCAATCAGCGGATACTGGCCGACCTCGGCGCGATGGATGGCCTCAGCTTTGATTTCCTCAATTGTGCGCTCGGGTCGTTGCTGCGCGAAAACAGCCGGCGGGATTAGCGCGGCGCATATCAGTAGAAGTGTGAAGGCGAAATGGCGGTTCTCCATGATCCATAGTCCATTCTGGTTTGGTGGTCGAACGAGGCTTCTCGGAAAAAGGGCCGGACGGTACATTCTGTCCGGCCCTCGGGTATCTGTCAAAAACCTGACCGCCGGCTAGAACGTCAACTTCAGCCCCAACTGGATGGAGCGAGGGCCTCCAGAACCTACAGCGGGATTGGCAGCCGCTATGTCAGGCGTGGCGCAACCACAACCAAAGTTTGGGCCTGCGGGATCGTTCAGCCCGAAGCCATTCTGTCCGCCATAGGGGTTGGCGAAATTCGGATGGTTCAGAATGTTGAAGAACTCGGCTCGAAACTGGGCACGCAGGCGTTCCCCGAAGTGCCAGTTCTTGGCCAGCGAAAAATCCAGGTTCCTGAAGCCCGAATCGGGGAAAAGGTTCCGGCGCATCGTGCCGAACTGCCCTGGGGGTGGCGGAATCATGACCGAATTGCCTTTGGCGTAGCAGCCCAACGTATTAAGGGTCGACGTCGCTCCGATCGCTGCAGCATCGTTCGTGCAGGCGGCCGGGAAGTTGCCCACCGTGTAGTGAGGAATCGGCGTTGGTCCTGACTTGAAATCGGATGGGTTGCCAAAAAAGTCCCAGCGCTGCGGCGTAGCCTGCGGCGGGCTCACGGGGAGGCCGCCGAGGGCTGCGACATCGCTGGTCAAATCAATCGGCCCCCAATATTGCGGGCTGGCGAGGGTTGCAATCGAATTGATCTCCCAGCCTTCCAACATCTGGCCATAGCCTTTTTTGCCAGGGAGCGCGTAGGTCAAGGAAAGCGTTAGCCGATGGCGAACGTCGAAATCGCTGTTGGCGTATTCCTTCGCAACATTGGTGGAATCCTGGGGAAGGCCGTACCCGGCGCCAAAGTCCCAGTTCGCACTTACGTCGTCGAGCGCGTGCGAATAAGTATAACCAGCCACCAAGCTCAGGCCATGATAGTTTCGCGAAGTCAGCGTCGCCTGCAAACCGTTGTAGTTTGATCGGTAGAAGTTCCCCATCTGAAAAATATTGCTGAGGTAGGGAAACCTCGCGTTAAAGGGTCGGGTGGCCTGCGAAGCCGTACCCGGACTCTCCTGATTGATGTCCCGAATCCCGGCCAGATTCGCCCCGTGATTGCCCACGTATGCAACCTCCAGAGTCACGTTGGGCGCGAAGGCGTGCTGAACGTTCAAATTCCAGCTCCACACGTAAGGAGTGGTGATATTGCGATCAACTCCCATGATGGCGCATGGACCTGCCGCGTTGGGATCGCAGTTGATCCCGCTGCTGCTGAGGTTGCCATAGAGAGGTGTATTACTGTCCCACTGAGGCGGGAAGGGCGGGATGGTCAAATTACCCGTTGTGATCGTGCCTCCAGCGGTAACGGGGTTGGCCGTGCCGGTACCGGATATGACAGCTCCGGTGGGAATGCTGGGCAGCCCGAAGCTGTTGTTAAAAGCCAGGAACGTTTCCCAGTTCACGAATTCGTAGGTCAGGCCTCCCCCACCCCGGACTACCGTAGTCCCCTTGCCATTAACATCCCACGCGAAGCCAAAGCGTGGAGCGAAGTTCTTGGGATCGGAGTTGTAGGCGCTGCCGATCTGTTTTCCCACCTGCACAATGCCGAGGTTGGGATCGAAGTTACCGAGCAGATTGTGGGCTTCCTTGATGACGGAGTTAAATTCGTAGCGCAACCCCAAATTTAAGGTCAGGGTTTTGCTCACGCGCCAGTCGTCCTGAACGAACCCGGCGTAGGACCAGCTATGCGACTGTCGGGTTGGATTGCCCGTTAGCACCGATGCCTTGAAAGGGTCGCCCGCGAAAAAATCTTCCAACTGGGTGGATGCGGGCAAGGCGACGCCGCCGAGGAAAGTGATGCTGCCCCTGGCGTTGCCAAACGCACCACCGCTCACGTAGTTCCGATGGACCGAGCCGCCGAACTTCAGAGCATGCTTTCCCGCAGTGTACGATACGTGGTCGATAAACTGGGTGATCGAGTCGGGCCCTTGAAACTTTGGCCACTTAAAGCCGCCCAGTCCGGGGAAGAAATATCCGGCAAAACCGATGCGCGGCAACCCTCCGCTGAAAGGACCGCTCACCCCGGTATTAAGACCATAGCTTGACGCCGGTGTATTGAGATCGCCAGGCAGCGTTGGCTGGTAGAGGCGGTTGTATCCGAATCTGGCTTCATTGACCCAACGCGCACTGGGGGTGAAAACCCAGCTTCCTCCGATCACTTGGGCGCGGGTGTGGATCTTGGACCGCCACTTGTCTTGCAGTTCCGGAAAATCCTCGACCGTTCCCGAGTTGTTACCGAAAAAGTACATGCCGCTGACGCTGTGGCGCTGACTGAGGTGGTAATCAACCTTGGCGACTACATTGTCGACCCCGACCTGATTGGGAAATCCGTTGACTATGTTGATGGTTGGACTGTTGTTGGTAGGGAATCCAGTGCCGTTGCAGGTGATGGTAGAACCTGAGAGCGCGCAGCCCGCAATTTTCAGGCTGGCGGCGCTGATCGGAATGTTGTTTGCCTGCAGATCAGCAATCGCATTCGGAATACTGCCGGCACAGTCACCCGAAACCAGGCCAGAGGTACAGTTGGGTGTTGCAGGCGCGGGCATCGCCACCATCGACGGACTGGTTACGCCGCCGAACTGGTTGCCCACGTCATATCGTTGTCCTTCATACGATCCAAAGAAAAAGGCTTTGTCCTTGATGATCGGCCCGCCGACCGATCCTCCAAACTGCTCCAGAGTGCGGGGATTCTTCGGGCTCGGGAACTGACTGAAGGCGCACGGACTACTGGCGCAGTTGAAGAAGTTGCGCGCATCCATCACACCGTCGCGGCCGAAAGCGAACGCGGTACCATGAAGACCATTGGTGCCCGATTTGAGCCCAACATTGACGATAGCGCCGGGCTTCCAGCCATATTCCGCCGGAGGATTCTCCTGCAAGTTGAATTCCTGGATGGCGTCGATGGGCAGGATGGTCGCTGAGTCTCCCGCAATGCCAGCCCCATTGATAATGCCCTGCCCAGAGAAGGGTTCGCTATTATAAAGGCCGTCTATGACATAGGCGTTGTCTTCGGCGCGCAGTCCGTTGCTGCTGGTGGTGGAGAACCCTCCACCCGGATAGCGCACTACGCCGGGCCGCAACTGCAGCAGGTTCTCATAATTGCGGCCATTTAGCGGCAGGTCATTGATGGCCTCATTGCTGAGCGTTCCACCCAAGGTGGAGGAGGTGGTATCGAGCAGCGGCACGTCTCCACTTACGACGACCGTCTCGGAAACTTGGCCGGGCTGGAGCGCAAGGTCGATCCGTATATCCTTCGCAACTTCCAGCTGGATGTTAGGCCGCTCGACGGACTTAAAGCCTTTGGCCGTGGCGTGGACCTTATACATGCCTGGAGAGAGGTCGGGAGCCACATATTCTCCGGCTTGGTCCGTGGTCAAAGTTCGGGTGAGGCCTCTCTGCACATCCGTGATGACCACTTCGGCGCCAGTCAACGCAGCCCCGGTTTGGTCTGTAACAGTGCCCAGGATACGGCCCGTATAGGTCTGTGCGAACAGCGGTAGACAAGCCAGAAATACGCCAATATTCAATGCGAACAGTCGAATGGGTTTGATCGGGGAAGACACAGGGGCCTCCGCTAGAGTATGCATCCGCGATAATCGCTTGTCTGTGCGGCGATACAGCTATGCCCAAGTTCGCCAATCGTCAACGTCTTGCATCCTGCAGCCCTAGGGCAAACGTCATAGCCGCACCGAATGTCTAGAAACTGTGGTCTGACAGCTCTACCACCATATGCAACCTTGTGTCAAGCGACTTTGCATCAGGTGCGTTGACAGAAGTGATTCTGTACTTGCTGGAGTGGAGCCAACGAAGCAACTGGATCCCAGCTTTGGGGCGGGGTTCTTCAACGCCTGTTCCTTGCTGAGCCTTAGGGGAACGCTCCTGCCCCCGGCCTCTCGCGATGCCCACGTTTGCGAGATGGCCGAGCTGGCCACTGACTGATGAATGATTGGAGATTTTGAGTGATGCGGGTGCGATTAACTTTTTGGGGGAGGGCACACGATGTGGCTCGTGTTCACTGGTTACTGCTGATTCGTCCGGCTACCATGATGAAAGCTGGCTCATTTTGCCGGTGGCCGAGCAAACGTACCGCTCTCTCTCCCGTTGCCTTAATCGAAGGTTTGACGCTGCTGCCCTGTGGAAGCGGGCTATAGAAGACAAGTCCCCATACGCGAACCGTCGCGCCATCGCTGATTGCAGCAGACAGCTTCTGCAGATCCGCCCCACGTTGCTGGTAAACATGCATGGTGTAGAAGAACGGGTTGAGAACATTCATGGACGCGTCGGTGGCGAACACCAGGTCGAAGGTAAACGTACCTGGCGTGTTCCCCGATTGATAATTTGCTACGGTGCCAGTAAGGGTCTGGGGTTCAAGTTTCACGGTTTCGGGAACCACGAGAGCCGCATTGCCGTTTGAGTCGCGCTGGATTGCCCTCATCGACTGCACTTGCACATGTTGGCCGAGCACCAGGCTATTGATGTCAAACTGCAACGACTCCAGGCCGGTCATGTCCATATCGTGGGTGTCCACAACGAAATTCGGATTGTTGCTCGGGTCGACGGAAACTCCTGAGCCTATGATCGAGCTTTTCATTCCATCTCCGGAACCATCTTGTGAAGCAAGAGTCACGACGTTGGAGTTTGGTATGTAACCGCTCACTACACCTTCCATGACGGCTCCGCTGTGACTCTCGAGCGCTTCTACATCCGTGGCTACCAGGGATCCGTCTTTGGCAGACCGGCCGCGCACGGCCACGATCAACCCCTGAAGCGTGGAGAGGCTGGCATTATAGAACCGAGTGTTATGGTCAGCCGTGAAGGTCAACCCGGAACCGGTCTGCCCATCTGTCAAAGTTAATGAACCGCTGGAGATATTGGTCACCGAACCAACAATCCGGTCCACTCTTCCGGTCTCCGGCTTTTGCAGACCCAAAGTGCTCACTTGAGTAGCCTTGACGCGAAACATTTCGCCCGTGTTTCTTATCCCACTGTTCCCCATACCCAGGGTATTCACGATATTAGTTGGGCTTATCTGCAAATTCAGCACAACCGGTGTTGCGCCGACCGTAAGTGCTGGATTGAATTGAATGGTTGTGTTGTAACTTTTCGACAATTGCTTGGTCACCAAGAGATTAGTCACGGCATTCAGATAAGTCATTCTGGCGCCGGTTGCTGCGATAGCGATCTGCGTATATCGTCCGCGCCGAAGTTTTGTAACCGCCACGGTTTCGTTGTCGCCAGCCCAGTGCATGACTTCGACCCTAATAGGGTTCGAGACTAGCGTCGTGGTTGTGCCATCGGCGGCTTTTGCGACAACAGAATTCAGCTTCATTTCGAAGCAGATGATGCCGTCCGAGGGAACTCCAGCGATTCGAAGTTGAACGGCTGTTTTTTCGACCCTCGGCTCCGGCTTCTCGGGCCTAACGTCTGCCGCTCCGCACGCGACCGAGAGCAAAAGGACTATGGCAGCCACCCAGCTTGATCCCCGACTCTTTGTGGTTGCTTCTAAGTTGTTCGCTGAAGTTCTTGTTGCTTTCATAAGTGCTCACCCCACTCACGTATTGCAGGGCGGGGGCCAACCACGCCCATTTCGGGAATATCATTGCAAATCTATTATTATCAACAGCATAGCAGGGTTTCGATCGTGTCCATTTCCCGAAATGGGAATCGCAGGCTGTAGGAAAAGCGGATTCAGCGTTCGGATTCCGTACGGGAGTCTAAGTCACGACGGGGGGAGAACCTTTGAATTATATGTGCAGAGCCTGGAAGTCGGTCATTTGGCAACTCCGGCTGCTTTGGTCCCAGGATCGCTGTTTGCCTGACTCTCGTTCATTTTGGAGAGCATCTCGTAGATCGTGGTTCTACTGATGCCTAAGATTTCGGCGGCACGTGCTTTGTTGCCGCCGACACGCTCCAAAACTCTTGCCACATGCCGGTTCTGCAGTTCATGCAATGACAACATATCCTCGTCTGCAACACTCCCGACGCTCGCCGTGCCCGCGAGCGGTTCGGGGAGATCACCCACATCAATGGTGTTTCCTTGGGTCATCATTGCAGCATTCCCAATGACATTTTCCAACTCGCGTATGTTTCCTGGCCAAGAGTAGCCTGCCATCCGCAACTGAGCACGTCGTGTGATCCCATTAATCTGTTTGCCGTACTGATTTGCAAACCTTTCAACAAAGTACTTTTGCAACAGCGGCAAATCTTCCTTTCTATCCACAAGACGTGGAAGGGAAATCTCGACCATCGCCAACCGGTAGTACAGGTCGTCACGAAACTGACCATCTGCGACCATGGCGCGGAGTTGGCGATTCGTGGCCCCTATCACGCGAACGTCCACGGCATGAGCGGTGGGCGAGCCGACACGCTGTACCTCGCGTTGCTGAAGCACTCGAAGTAGTTTGGCTTGCGCGGGCGCCGACAACTCTCCAATTTCGTCCAGAAACACAGTGCCGCCGTGGGCCTGCTCGAAAATTCCGATTTTGTCCTGGGTTGCACCAGTGAACGCCCCGCGTACGTAGCCGAAGAGCTCACTCTCCAAGAGGGTTTCCACTAACGCGGAACAGTTGCAAACCACAAACGGCCCGGAAGCCCTGGGGCTCAAACGATGCAGAGCCCGCGCCACCAGTTCCTTGCCGGTTCCGGTTGCCCCGGAAACCAGGACGGTTTGATAGTGGGGTGCAACCCGGCGAATTCTAGCGAATGTTTCCAGTATGAGGGGGCTGCGACCGATCATTTTTTCAAACTGAAAAGTGTCCACTAAGGCTCGATCTAGTTGAAGAGCGCGCTGCCGTTTCTCCGCGTCCTCCAACAGAGCCCTAATGCGGCAGCGAAGCTTTTCCAAGTCCAGTGGTTTGGTCAGGTAATCGCACGCTCCCTTCTGAATCGCCTCGACGGCGGATTCAGGAGAGTAGTGCCCGGTCATTAAGATGACATCCGTCCCCGGATCAGCCGCCGCAATTCGCTCCAGCAATTCCATCGCGTCCACATTCGACATGACGAGGTCAAGCAGTACGATCTGAGGACGAGCACGCAGAAAGAGTTCGAACCCCGCTTCCGGATCGCTCGCAGTAAGGATCTGAAGACCTTTCTGTGCCAGAGCCTCAGCAACCAGCTCAAGATTCTGAGGAGTATCGTCTATCACCAGCAGTTTCAGGGCTATGCTCTTATCGCTCATATCATCCAAATCTCATATCGCCGATTCGAGAAAATCGCTCCGCCACATTTTGGGACTGAACAGAGCACCTCTACCGGTCTCCCTAGTGGCTGCTTGCCCTCAGCCTGCGCAGGTTCTCGATGGCATCGTTCAGTCGCTGCCGCTCTTCCGCAGCCTCTGGGCCGATGGCGTCAAGTTCGCTGCACCGCTGTTTCATATCGTGTTCCGCCAGGTCAATCTTTGGCAGCCTTTTTTCTACGTCCGACTCCGCCACCGCGGCACGATATAGGACGACCCAGTTCTGGTTTTCCATCGCGACGTTCAAACTCCGCGACGACTCCATGACGCCGGAGCTAGAAACTGCTGGAGGTTCTTCCATAGAATGCGGGACATGCTCAAGGCTGCGGAATTTGTCGGCGACCGACTCGGGAAGACTCTCTTCCAACCGGCGCGAGAGCCACTCTTGTAATTCGGAGGCCAACTGCGGGGGAAGCGAGGTGAACTGCAACCCGAGGTACCCCTCTTTGCACCAGCAGATTGTCGAGTCAACCGCGAACCGGGATTCGCGACCCGGAAGGGTGAATTGGACCTGCGCCTGGACGCCGGTTCTGAGTGAGACCGACGTAGTAATGGCGATCCCACCTTCACTGATGTTCAGGGTCTGGCCGTGAACCTCCGGCATGTCGGGTCTGCGAATCGCCGCCGGAATCTCGACCGGGCAGCGAAAGTAGCGGCGCCGCTCCCGCACGATCAGACCATAAGCAACTTTCAAACTTCGGTCGATCGAAACCCGGGAAAGAGGTCTCCGTAATACAAAATTAGATCCCGCCTTGAAGGCGACCGCGGTTTCGGCATCGCTGTCGCTGATGGTGAATATCACGGCAGTCCGATTCGCAGGGGAGAGCCGTATTTTTTCCAGGACCGCCTTAGCCTGATCTCCCAACCGGAGATCAACAATTAGAGCTTCGAACTTTCGCCGGTTTAACAAGCCCAGCGCAGTGGGAACCTCGAAACATACTTCTGGGGACATGGCGAGTTGTTGCATCGACGCGCTGAGTTGTTCGATGCTAGCAGCATCATTGGAGACCACAAGCGCACTTCCCATAGACACAGAAGGTGCAGACGCAGCTGCATTCGCGTTACTCATGCCATCTAACCTCTTGGTCGCGGCGATTCACGTTTGGCACGTGAACGCCAAGCCTTACGGACGCTGGCTTGCGCTGATTTGCTGCCCGGCTCTTACTTGCTGGCGCTGGCTAACACGCCTTTCACGGCTTCAATCAGATCTGCTGAATTGTTGTCTAACATTTTCCCCGATTTCTCGAAGAACGCCGCCGCACCTTCTTTCACGAGCTTGGCTTCATTGGCTTGAGACAGGCCGCTCAGTACGATGACAGGAATGTTTCTCGTCCGCACGTCGCTCTTAAGACCCTTAAGCACATCGAGCCCCGTGATTTTGGGCAAAAGCATGTCAAGCAGGATGAGATCAGGGATGGTCTCCCGAGCGCTGCGTAAACCCTCCTCTCCGTCTCCGACACCGATAACTTGAAAGCCAGCCTTGACGAGGGCCCGCGCATTCGCGGTCCGCAGTAGTTTGCTGTCTTCTATCAGAAGTATTGTCATAGTTTCTCAGAATCTCAAAAACAAATAGCGATGCTAAGCGACGCGGGTTGTCTCTGCGTGCCAGAATGGGAATGGAGAAATGCCTGTATGGGATAAGTCACGCGGACGTCCGTTGAGGTCCTCTATTCTTCGAATCCGGAAGACTTTGCGATCTGCTTTGCAAAGTGGAGTGACCGGTTTGCAGGTCGGTCTTGACTTTCTTAAGTTGGGATAAATAGACAGCCGCTGTCAGCAGCGCTCCAACACCGCAACCCGCCAACAGAAGTCCGAGGGCAAGCCAGTAATCCATTCCGCAGCTCCATTTCGCACAGACGCGAGCAGCAGAAACTGCTGCCCCCCTCGAAGTGCCATAAGCATCTCCGCAATCCATTCTCCGTCAATTCGGGTAGAAGTCAAGAAAAGGCCCATTTTGTCTGAATCTCAGACAATGCTGAGAACGCGAAGAACCGCGGGCGGAAAGGACGGGGTCGGTTCGCACACTCCTCGAATCGGGAAATAACAGGGACAGGACAAGCCGAGCCATACCGCTAGAGAGAAACATGATTCGCTAGGCTGCCGACTTCTGCATGAGTTTCATGTAGCTGTCCATCGACTGGGTCAACTGCGCATCCACCTCGTCCGCGATCGTCATCACATCTGGTAACAGCAAGCTGAAATCCAGAGAGTTCGAATTGCCCTGCAACGTCCCGAAGATGGTCACCTGCAGTATTCGCGATTCATGCACCAGCATTGCGGGTGTGTAGCCTTGATGATATCGCAGCTTGCCATGGGCTACGGCGGCAGCGGAAAAGATGGCATCGCTGTCCTTGGTGGTGGCGCTGGACTTGCTCAGGCGCAGAGCCAGGTCTTCAACCAGCTTAGGGAGATGTCCAGTGCGCTCCTCATCGCTAAGCCGAAGGTGGTTGAGTTCACTGCTCTGTTTCGCCCGCGCCAACCAGTCTTCGACGATACTGCTGACGCACCGCTGCAGTATCACGCCCACTCTCTCCTTTTCCAACCGTTTCGTAGGTTTGCGATTGAGCACTCTTTCTCGGACGAGTTCGGTGAGCCGCCCAATCTCGAACGGTTTCACCACGATTTCGTCCGCCTCTAG
>Ga0209118_1000259_pt1 | contig 33238 bp, 21 predicted proteins | sample BlaSpr_A8_Ref_M1_FD_187988 | JGI IMG/M metagenome (GOLD analysis project Ga0209118, IMG submission 187988) | Forest soil microbial communities from Thunder Bay, Ontario, Canada - Black Spruce, Ontario site 2_A8_Ref_M1 (SPAdes) (version 2) | ecosystem: Environmental > Terrestrial > Soil > Boreal... | reverse complement strand
ACCTGAGGGAAGGGATGACGGAGGTGAGGGAGGGGATGACAAACCGGAGGAATCGGAGGGTTTGGCGCGGCGGAGGTCGACATCGGGGCGGCCGACGAGCCAGAAGCTTTGGTTGCTGGAGCGCTTTTTCTTGAGGTCGTCGGTGAGGAGGTCGGCGTTCATTTGCGCGGTGAGGAAGGTCATGCCGGTTTTTTCTTTGGTGAGGTCGTCGATGTCTTTGGCGGCTTCGGGATCGAATTGGAAGGCGGCGAAGACGAGGATGGCGGGTTTGGGGTGGAGGGTACGGGCTTCTTCCCAGGCCATTTCAACCTGAGTGCTAACGAGCGGTGCGTAGTCGGGGCCGAAGGAGATGACGACGCGTTCGGGTTTGCCGTTCTTGGTTTCTGCGTCGGCGTGGAGCCAGCGAGTGCCGCCGAGAGGTTCGACGCGGGAGAAATTGATCATCTGGCCGCCTTTGCCGCGGATGCCGGTTTTGAGGAGTTCGTCGCGCCAGTCGGATTGGCGGAGGGTGGGGCCGGAGCGGGCGATGGAGGCGTCGGCGGGTTGGGGCTGGCTTGCGGAGGAAAAAGCAGATCCCTCACCCCGCAAAGGCAGCGGGGATTCGGGATGACAGACCACGGGGAGGTCGTCGATGGATTTGACGTTGGGGGCGGGGACGGCTTCGACGGTAAAGGGGCCGGAGATGCGTGCGCGGGAATTGTCAATGAGCGGCTGGTCGTAAAGAGTTTCCTCGCCAGGAGGTTCGTTGTTGGCGATGGAACCTAAGGTGACGTGAGGGACTCTTCTGTATTCGAAGCCGCTGTCGACGCCTTCGTCGGGGTGAGCGAGTTTGTAGTAGTCGAAAGTGGCGCCCATGAGGCGTTGTTTGGCGAGCGTGGTGGCGACGCGGGAGGTATCGCAAGTGACCCAGCGGCGGCCCCATTGTTCAGCGACAATTGCTGTTGTGCCGGAGCCACACGTAGGATCGAGCACAAGGTCACCTGGGTTCGTGACCATTAGTAAGCATCGTTGAATCACTTTTGTATGGGTCTGGACTACATATACTTTCGGGTCGCTAAATCCTGCAGCAGTGTCCTCCCAGCTGTTCTCCAATTGCATGAAGGCAAAGTCAGAGTGGTACTGTCGGAAGTAGATATTTGAGCCGAGAATGAAAAGGCGGTTCTTAGCCTTTAGCGTCTCGACTCCATCTTTGGTTGTTCTCCAACTCTTGCGACCGAGCGGTTTGAAGGAGCGGCCTTGAAACTCGAACTCGAACGTGCAAGTAGGCGTGTAGCCAGATGACCTGAGGTCGGAGCGCTTAAATACTCTGGCGCGCTGATCCTTTGTCAGACTGCCGGTCTCTCCTGGCTGAAGCTTGCGATATTGACCGGTTCCATCATCGAGATAAGAGAATTCTGACTCGGATTCTATAAACTGCTCTCTGAAAAGTGGCCGGAACTTGACTTTGTCATGGTCTTGGCAGTACCAGACAATGTAGTCGTAAACTTGCGCCAGACCCTTTTGGCCCAATGGACTTTTGCTTCTGAAATTGATTTGGGCGAAGAAGTTCTTCTCTCCAAACACCTCATCCATTACGCCTCGAACCAAATGAACATTTTCGTCACCGATTTGGACGAAGCAGGAGCCGGATTCGTGAAGGAGATCTTTGGCGAGGAGGAGGCGGTCGCGGAGATAGGTGAGATAGGAATGGATGCCGAGCTCCCAGGTGTCGCGGAAGGCGCGGACCATTTCGGGTTCCTGGGTGAGGTCTTCGTCCTTGCCGTCTTTGACATCGCGGCGATTGACGAAGGGCTGAAAATTGGAGCCGTAGCGGATGCCGTAAGGCGGGTCAATATAAACCATCTGGACTTGACCGGCCATGCCTTCTTTTTCGATGAGAGAGTTCATGACGAGGAGAGAATCGCCGGCGATGAGGCGATTGGACCAGCCGTGGGCGTGGCGGTAGAAATCGATGGCTTCGCGGAGGGGCGGATTCTCCTCGCGGGTTTCGAAGAGATAGCCCTGGACTGGGCGGCCGTTGCCATTGCGGCGGCGCACGGCTTCGATGATGGTGCGCGGGTCGATACGCTCGTGGACGTGGAGGGAGACGGTGGGAACTTCGAAGGAGGTGTGCTCTTTCTTGCCGGCCCAGACGAGCTGGGGATCGAGGTGGGGGTCGTATTCGTAGGTTCTGTGCGTCGGGGTGGGCGGATCGGTTCGCGGGGTGACGAGGCCGACGGGAGGATTGTTGATGCGCTTTTTGCTTTTGTGGTCGTACTGCTCGATTGGGCGCTTTTTGGGTTTGGCCGCGGGCTGATTTTTCGGTGGCTTCTCTTTCGGCACGAAGCGCTCCCAAGGGCAAAGTAGAAACTAGAAGGCAGAAACTAGAAATGATTCTGCCGGGCGAGATTTTACTCGACCGTTACGGTGAATGCTAGGAAGTGTTGAGTATATCTCGGGCCGAGACTACAAGAGCAGATTCCTCTCTGCGCAGGCCGACCCTTTCACGAGAGTGAAAGGGGAAGAAAAAGTCGGCCTGCTTCGTTCGGTCCCGCAGACCCGTCCGGGATGCAAAAAGCGCATCCCGCAGGATCGACCGGGACGCAAACTGCGCGAATGACGGGCGGTGGGGTCGGGTTATGTCGGAGCTCCTTCGGCTCCGCTCAGGACAAGTTCCGCTCCGACCCCCAAAGAGCAGAGCAAGATGGCGAGGTAAACTCGCCGCTACAAAGGTTCTCAGATCCATTCAGCCAGTTTTACGGCACGACTTAAGTCGTGCCCTGACGAATGCTAAAGCGGACTGGCGGGGGAGAGGCCGCAGAAGAGAAAGCCTCAGGGGCTAAAGCCCCTGAGCTACAAGGAGAGGTGGAGGATGGGTGGGTGAGCCGTTATGTCGGAGCTTAAGCTCCGACCCCCAAGGACGGGCGGGGTGAGCGGCGTTGACGCGAGCGATGACGCGAACTAGACTGCGTGGCCATTACTCACGACTGGATCGTTACTGGAGGCATCGTCCGATGAATGCACGGAGATCGATTGCGGCTTTGGTTTTGTGCGCCGGGTTCTGCGGCGCGCTGGTGGCGGCGTATGGCCAAGAGGCCAAGCCGGCAAAAAACGATAGGGCGTCAAAGGCGATGCCGCACGACGGGGGCGTCCCGAACTTTAAGTATGACTCCACGTGGCCCAAGCTCCCGCTGCCGAACAAGTGGACGTTTGAAGGCATCACCGGATTGACGGTGGACAAGGACGATGTGATCTGGGTGCTTAACCGCCCTGGCGACTTCGATATGGACCCGATTTTCAAAGTCCCGGAACGCACGGAGAACTACGCGTCGCTGGAGCCACCGACGGCGATGTGCTGCGTGAAGCCGCCCGCCGTGTTGGCCTTCGATCAGGAAGGCAACCTGCTGCGCACATGGAACCCCGTTGACGCAACCAGTTCGGCACTGCACCTGATCCTTGCGGATCACGACGGCAACATCTGGATCGGGTCAAACACCATGCGCAAGTACACGAAAGACGGGAAGCTCCTTGCCGAGATCCCGCGCGTTCCGGAATCCACCGTCAAGCCGGGCCAGTATCCCGGGGATACGCAGATGGTGGTTGGGAATATCGAGGGCGGGGAATTCGATGAGAAGGCTCGCGAACTTATTTTCTCCGACAGCTATCTGAGGGGACGCATCCTGGTGTACGACATGGATACCCTTAAGTTCAAGCGCGGGTGGGGCGCTTACGGAAAGCCATTGAGCGAGATTAGCGTGACTCCGGACAAATACGTCCCCGGTGGCACGCCGCCGAAGGATTTCGTGAATCACCTGACGTTGTCGGTCACGCGCGATGGGTATGTCTACGCGGCCGACCGTGGCTCCGACCGGATCCAGGTCTTTACCGAGCAAGGGAAATTCATGAAGGAGTTCAACGTAGCGCCGGAAACGCTCGACCGCGGATCGACCGGCGGACTTACGTTCTCTCCGCCCCCCGAACAACGCTACATCTACGTTTCCGATATCATGAACAACGTGGTGTGGATCGTGAACCGGGCGGACGGCACGACACTCGGCCACTTTGGATTCTTCGGCCACAGCGGCGGGGGCTTTCATTGGCTTCACATGGTGGCGACCGATACGCATGGGAACGTCTATACCGGCGAGGTGGATACCGGGAAGCGCGTTCAGAGGTTCCTGGTGGGGCGGTAGAAGTGCCAGCGCTCGGCGTTTCGGCTCGACCCACCCCGCGAAGACTCCCGTATCGTCGCCAACTCGGAGACTATCCAGCCTTCGCAGGAACTAGAACAACGAGCGTGTAGGCACCGAGGGCAATGCCAAGGGGCCCGTGGGTTAGACCGAAGAACGCCGCGAGCAGGCCAAGCCTTCGAGCGGATTGTCCGCCGGACATCAAGGTCAGGCCGGCGATGATGGAAACAACGCCGGCTACGATGCCTAGAATAATCACGAAAATCAAAAAGACATGAAATAAGTCCATCAAGGTAAACGGATTGGGAACGCGAGTGAGCAGCGCGCCCCACATCACGGTTAGCGTGCCGGTGTATAGAATGACTCCAAGCGCGCCAACAAAGCGGAGAACGCCATACAGAACCCATAGAATCCCAAGATTTCGCATGGATACTCCAGAGCCCGAAATTCCGTCTTTCACTTCCCGGCCCGCCGACAATGTACATCTGACCTCCTCAACGTGCAATGGTCCGGCCAGGGTTTTGAGTGGCGGGTGGCCAACGCAATTTCTCTTGAATTTTGACTTGACGATTTGTCACGGCGAGAGGATACTACTTGTTTAGTTAATTGGAGTGGAATGAAATGAGGGTACCCAACCCTTTCGAAAACCGAAAGGGATCGGACACCCTCGTGATGGTGAGTTTAGATAAGGTCTAAGTGTGCGACGGCGCTCGGTGCGAGATGGTAGAAAAAAATGAAAATGTGTTGGCCACCCGGCATCGCGGTGTCTGAAGCGGTTGCCGGATGGAGAGCGAGGCGCTAAGAAGCTGCCTTCGCGCGGGCCATCTCTGGCGCTCCGACGAGCTCATCAAAAAGCGTCCGGTAATGAATCATTGCCTGGCGCAATTCTTCCGTACTGGCCTGCCCGCGCGTCTGACGAATGGCGATTCCGTGGGCGGAACGGTAATTTTCGAGAACCAAAGGATAGTCCACGGAGATATCCGCCGCGCGCTGTTCAAAATCACTTACCGGATAGCCGCGCGTTGACATGACATCGCCCAGCAGCTGATCGGCTTCCGTTACTGCCCCGCCGGGGCTGTCAACGAAGCGCGCCTGCACCCTGCTCCAGGACTCCACGAAGCGAGCGCGATCGGCCGGACCGAGCGGCCGGATGTGGAGACTCTCCACCCGATCTGTGCGCTTATCGAGCCCCGCTTCCGCATGCCGCCGGCTCTTACCCGCTTGCAAGGCGCGGTCATATTCAGCGCCACCAAACTGAGTGCGGAGTTTTGCACTGCGGCGTTTTCGGCCAAGAATCATCGCGGCGATGGCCACGATCGCAATGACAATCACCACGCTGCAAATGATGATTATTGTTGATGGGTTCATAGGAATTATCTCAACTTTCTTGCCAAACCCATGGTTGGAGTTTGGAGCGCTTCATTTCCACGGACGGAATCGGACAAATGATCCGTCATCGAAAGGGCTGGTGTCTGTTCCATTGCGGACAGTTCGATCGCTTCATGAATCCCGGGAGAGCAAGAGCGCGGCCAGAAGTGGAAGCAGAGACTGACCGCAAGGATCAAGTGAACGCAGGAAGACGCGCAAGGTTTTTCGCTCGTTTGTAAAAACGAACCCGCCACCCAGTCACATCAAGAAGGAAAAAGCGGGCATCGGTGGGTGCGGCTCTTGACCCACCCGAAGGGAATTGCGTACCGTGGAGCGCTAAACTTCCCCGGCGCACAGGAGTGTATCAATGCCCCAAACGAGCTGCACCATGATCCACCAGCGCTCCTGGATTTTGTTTTTCTTGCTGGCGGGTTTCAGTGTTCTCCCGTTGGGTGCGCAGGGCAAACGCAAAGTCATCATAGATCAAGACTGCGCGGGCCCAGGCGGTACGGATATGCAATCTGTCCTTGCACTTGTCAATTCTCCCGAGACCGATGTTCTCGGCATTACCGTCGTTACCGGGGATGGCTGGCGCGACGAAGAAGTGCAGCACACCCTGCGACTCCTCGAAATCATTGGCCGCACCGACATTCCGGTTTTTCTAGGCGCCGTCTTTCCCCTTGTCAACAGCAAGGAGTACATCGCGCGCTGGGAGACACTTTACGGCAAGGTCGTCTATCAGGGCGCGTGGAACCACGCGAAGGGGCACGCGGTGCACGGTCCCTGGGAAATCCCGCCACTGCCCGAGGGAACACCGACAACGAAAGCCGCCGATGAAGACGCCGCACATTTCCTGATCCGCATGGTTCACCGATACCCGCATGAGATCACGATCTATGCCGCGGGACCCATGACCGACCTGGCGCTGGCAATTGCGCTGGAGCCGCATTTCGCGGAACTCACCAAAGAGCTGATCGTCATGGCGGGAAGTATCAATCCCAACACGGACAATCCGGAATTCCGGCTCACGCCGAAGCGTGAATTCAATTTCTGGATGGATCCAGAAGCTTCGCACGCGGTACTTCACGCTCATTGGCCCCGCGTCGTTCTAACAACAGTGGATATTTCGGTGAAGACGCGCATGGAGAAAAGATTAATCGCGCAAGTTGCGAAGAGCACGACACCCGCGGCTCAATACGTCGCGAAGTATGCCGAAGGAAATTATCTTTGGGACGAATTGGCGGCGGCCGCGTGGCTCGACCCGAGCATTATCACAGAATGGGAGAAATTTTATATCGACGTCGAAATTGACCACGGGGCTTCTTATGGGGATACGCTGTCCTGGGTGCCCGGCAAACAGCCGGAGATGGGCGAAGCACTTGTCGAGGTGCAGAAAGACTTGGACAAAGAAAAGTTCTATAAGTTCTATGTGGATTTGCTGACACGGCCCACGCCATCAGCGCACGCCGCCGCGCCTGCGGTGAATTAGCGCAAAGGCGCAAGTGCAATCTGCAGGCGGGGCCCATCGAGGAGCGAATCGGGGAAAAACATGCCGAGAACCACGCAAGTCGTCGGAATCGGAAGCTGCACCATCGATTATTTCGCGATCGTTCCGCGCTTGCTGGGACCCGATGAAAAGATCAATGCCAATCGGATGGAAATACATGCCGGCGGGGTGACTGGCAACAATCTCACGCAAGTGGCGAGGCTTGGCGCAAGCGCCGGCTGGCTGGGGCTGATCGGTGACGACGAAAGCGGCCGGTTGATCGTGAAGGCATTCGAAGAAGACGGGCTCGACGTTTCCGGCATCGAGGCCGTTAAAGGCGAGCAATCGTCGCTTACGTGGATTCCGGTCGATGCGCAGGGCGAGCGCTGCATTTATATGTTTCCGAACGTCAACGGAAAGCTATCGGTGGAGCAGGTGCGGACACGGTTTGCCCCGCTCATCCGAAGCGCCAAGCATTTTCATACCGAGGCCTCGCAGCTCCCGCTGCCGCCGGTCAGGGAGGGGATGCAAGTCGCACGCGACGCGGGTGTACGGGTGATTTTCGATCTGGACGTTGCGCCGAGCTACTTTGCACAAGCTAAACTTGGCGCCGAGAAAGACCTGATTGCCGCCCTGCAACTTGTTGACGTCTTAAAACCATGCAAGGCCGCAGCCCGGGAGATTACGGGCGAAACCGATTACGAAAAAATCGCCGTGAAATTGCTGTCGCTGGGCCCCAAGGTCGTCGCGGTCACCATGGGCGCGGAAGGTTCTTTGATCGCGAGCGCAGGCAGCGTGGCTCACGTTCCGGCGTTCAAGGTAAAGGTTGTGGACAGCACGGGCGCGGGTGACGCCTTCATGGGCGGATTGTCCTATGGCCTTCTGCAGGGCTGGGATCACAAGCGAGTGGGATTGTTCGCCAATGCCTGCGCCGCTCTGTGTTGCACGAAAGTGGGCGCACGGGCTATGGGCAAACGCGATGAAGTTGTGGCTCTCATCAAGGCGCAGCGCCCCTCGGAAGCGTCGGGGTTCTAGCGATTATCTCGGGGGCAGGCCAAAGCGAGACTACTCTGCGGACCGATTCGCGGCGGCACCTGACCAGGAGGCGCACAGATGTTTGTTCCTCACAGTATCGCTTTGGCTTTGCTGATGACAATTGCCAGCGCGGTCTGCTGGGGTTCGTGGGCCAACGCCTTTAAAGGAGTCAAGAATTACCGGTTCGAGCTCTTTTATTGGGATTATGCCGTCGGGATTTTTTTGATATCGCTGGTTTTGGCGTTCACGCTGGGCAGCACCGGACATAATTCTGCGAGCTTTCTAAATAATGTGAACGCGGCGGACCGCTCCAACATCATCTCCACAATGATCGGAGGCGCGGTCTTCAATCTCGCGAATCTTCTCCTGGTAGCCGCCATCGACATGGCGGGCCTGGCGATCGCATTTCCAGTCGCTATCGGCATCGCGCTGGTCGTCGGAGTCATTGCAAGTTATGTCCTGCAGCCCAAAGGCGATGCTGGCCTGCTGGCCGCCGGAGTGACTTGCGCTTTGATCGCCGTGGTTCTGGACGGCAAAGCGTACGGCAGCTTGTCCAGCGTGGGCCGCGCTGTCACGAAGAAGAGCATTGTCACTTGCGTCATGTCCGGTTTCCTGATGGGCAACTGGGCGCCCTTCGTGACGCGCGCCATGACGCACGGAAGAACGCTCGGCCCCTACAGCGTCAGCGTGTTCTTCACGCTCGGCGCGCTGCTTTCCTGTTTCGTTTGGAATGTTTATTTCATGAGAAAGCCACTTGTCGGCGAGCCGGTGCAATTTGGAGACTTCTTTCGAGGTCCCGGGGCGGGTCATCTGCTCGGCCTTCTGGGTGGGTGCATCTGGGGAATCGGGACGGTTTTCAATCTCGTGGCGGCGAATTTCACGGGCGTGGCAATCTCCTACGCGATCGGCCAGTCCTCGCCGATGGTCGCGGCCCTTTGGGGCGTCTTCGTTTGGAAGGAGTTCCAGGGCGCCAACCGCCGGGCCAAGACGTATCTCGCCTTGATGTTTCTCTTCTATCTTTTTGCCATTCTACTTGTCGCTCGCGCCAATACCGCCAGTTGACGGACAAGCTAGGAAAAAATTCGATGGATGAAATGCCAAAAAATCTTGCGTTGATTGCTTGACGGCCCTGCGCGCGTGCGGTTACTGTAAGTGGAATCAATGGTGCCAATTTGGCATCCATCGGCGTTTTTTTGTTGGGGGAAGCGCCGGGAGAGCCTGACCGGGGGATCGAATGAAATCAGACGATAGGAAGTGTGGCCGCGAAGCGGTCGGCACAGTGAAGTCTGCTTCAATGACGACGAAGATTCGCAGAGTGTGCGCGTTCGTGCTTGGGAGCGCGGCAGCATTGCTGCTTCTCTGCGCTAGCACAGGGAAGGCGCAAACTTTCCGAGGAACGATTCTCGGCACGGTGATGGACTCGTCCGGAGCCGCGGTGAGCGGGGCGACGGTGACCGTGAAAAACATCGAGACGGGATTACTGCGCACCGCCGCGACGGGGGAGGATGGAAGTTATTCAGTGCCGGAGCTGCCCATCGGGAATTACAGCGTAACGGTAGAGATGAACGGCTTCAAGAGCGGGGTGATGACGGGAATTCGCGTGGACATTTCGAGCGAGCGGCGGGCCGATGTGACGCTGCAGCCCGGGGCGCTGGCGCAGACAGTGGAAGTATCGGGCGAGGCCCTGCCGCTGGTGGAGACGACCTCCAATACATTGGGCGGAGCGTTCGAAAGCAAGCAGGTGGAAGACCTTCCGATCAACGGGCGCGACTACACAAAACTGCTGATTAACGTGCCGGGCGCGGCGGGCGAGCCGAATGGGGCCGGCGATTCGCCGGGGTCGTTCGGTTACGTAGCCGTGAACGGCAACCGCGGACGCGCGAACAATTTCATGCTGGACGGCACCGACGAAAATGACGGCTATCGGAACGATCCAGCAATTAATGAGGGCGGCGTGTTTGGCACGCCGGGAACGGTGCTGCCGCTCGACGCGATTGCGGAAGTCCGGGTGCTGTCGAATTTCGAGCCCGAGTATGGGCGCAATGCGGGCGGGGTCATCAACATCGTGACCAAGAGCGGGACGAATACGTACCACGGCAGCGCGTATGAATACTTCCGCAACGATCACCTGAACGCGCGGAATTTCTTTAACAGCGTCGGCAAAAAGGACGCTTTCCGCAATAACCAATATGGCGGGACGCTCGGCGGGCCGCTGGCCAAAGACAAGACGTTTTTCTTCTTGGCTTACGAAGGACAACGGGAGGGCGGGGAGATTACCTCGCTCAACGTGGTGCCCTCGGTGGCCGATTTCGGGAGCGCCGTCGCCGCCATAGGTGGTGATCCGACGCAGTGCGCGACGACGATCATAGCCTGCGTCACGAATCAGCCCGGGGGAGTCATTAATCCGGTGATTCTGAACTTCTTCAACTTCTGCCAGTCGAAAGGGAAGTGTTCCGGCGGAAAAGACATTTGGCCTGGAGTTAACGTGGCGAATGCAGCGACGGGGGCGGCGAACTCCGTCGACGGCGTTCGTTTCTCAAACAACATCAACAGCATGATCGTGAAGATCGACCACACCGTCAACAAGAACAATCAATTGAGCGGGCGCTATTTCTTCGGGGACAGCACACAGAGTTTCCCGCTGGGACTTGCGGGAGGGAATAACCTGCCGGGCACGAACACGGTTGCGCCGATCCGCACTCAATTGGTGTCGGTCAGTCTCGTGAGCACGATCTCCTCGAACGTCGTGAATGAGGCCCGCTTTGGGTGGAACCGCTATCGCAACGGGTTCTATCCAGAAGACGCCAGTGTTTTTGGCAATCCCAACACCTCCCTCGGGTTGAATACCGGCATTACGAATCCGCGCGACTTCGGACTGCCCACGATGCGCTTTGGAGTTCTGTCGTTCCTGGGTTCGTCGCCATTCTCCAATCCGCGTGATCGCGTGGACGCCAACTGGCAGGGCATCGACGGATTGTCCTGGAAGCGCGGACGGAACGACATCAAGTTCGGGTACGAGTTCCGCGAGACTACCGTACGGTCGTTCAATAACTTTAGCTCACGCGGCGTGCTGGTTTTCAATGCCCTTTCCGATTTCCTTAGCGGCACGCCCCAAGGAACGGCGCTGTTTTCGAGCCGCATCATCGTCGGCTCAACTGACCGCGAGGCCCGGCAGGGAAACGAAGCGCTCTACGTGCAGGATTCCTTCCGGTGGACCCGCAATCTGACGTTGAACGTCGGATTGCGCTGGGATTACTTTGGTGTGATTCATGAAGATAAAGGGCGCTTCAGCGTGTATGACCCGGCGGTAGGTCTGGTGCACCGCGATCCGCTCTACGACAAGGATTTCCATAATTTCAGCCCGCGGATGAGTTTGGCGTGGGATGTCACCGGCAAGCAGAAGACCGTCATTCGCGTGGGGTTCGGTGTATTCTTTGACGACTTCTCGCAGGATGCCTTCACCGGGCAGATTTACGAAAATTCCTTTAATGCCGGTGTGGCGTATAACGCCATCGGGCCGGACCCGGTTTTTCTCAACAAACAATTGCAGGTTGATTCAGCAGGGAATCACCTGCCGTTTGTTGCCGGGCGACCCGTGTTTGTTCCCGGCAATGTGGGTGCAACGTCGGACGCATCGACGGTGGACAAACACATGCGCACGCCGTATGTTTACAATTTCAATTTGAATGTGCAGCAGCAACTCTTCAAGAACACCATGCTGCAAATCGGTTACGTGGGATCTTCCGGTCACAAGCTGCTGAGGTTACGCGATATTAACCAGCCGACTCACGCAGAGATCACCAAAGAAGATTTGGCCTGCGTGCCTGCCCCTTGTATCCTCGATGGAGGCGTCAATCGGAACTTCACGACACCACTGAGCGCGATTGCGCCTAATGCACCCTTTATCCTCAACCAGCTCGAAGCTTCGGCGGTCTCGCACTACCATTCGCTGCAGACTTCGCTGACGCAGCAGAACTTCCACGGCTGGACGAACCAGATCACCTATACCTGGTCGCATTCGATTGATACGGCCAGCGACAGTCAGGACTACGTGCCCAATGCGGCTGAATCACAGGATGGCACGAACACTAACGCTGAGATCGGGCCATCGAATTTCGATCTGCGGAACCGCTTTGTGTGGTCCTCGAGTTATGACCTGCCCAGGTGGAAGTCCGGGGGACGCATGGGCGAAGGCTGGATGCTAAGCGGCGTCTGGACATTCGCGAGCGGTCACCCCTTCAGCATGAACTACAACGGCCTTGACGATTACAGCGGCTCCGGTTCCTTTGTGGACCGCCCCGATATTATCGGGCCACTTAAGTACAATCAGAGCGACCCAACACATTTTCTAGACCTGACTGCATTTCACATCCCGTGCAGTTATCCTACTGGCGGGGGCGATGGCTTTGCTGGTACCTGCGTGCCGGGGACGCGCCATTTTGGCAACCTCGGGCGCAATGGACTCCTTGGCCCCCATTACCGGAATTTTGATCTTGCCATCAGCAAACAGACCAGAATTTCGGAACGCTTAAAGCTCCTATTCCGGGTAGATGCTTATAATTTGCTGAATCACCCGAATTTCGCCAACCCGTTGGCGGTCGCGTTCTTTGCGGATGCGGCTCCGAATCGGTCAGCGGCTTTCCCGGCCGGTGTAGATCCCGCGACAGGAAGGCACATCGGCAACCTCGCCATCACGGCGACGTCCGACGTCGGCGTGGGTAACCCTGTGCTCGGCGGGGGAGGGACGCGAAGCCTTCAATTCGCTGTAAGACTTCAATTCTGAACGAATTACTTCAGAGCTAGTTCGGTTCCTTTCAGTGGCCCGGCGATTTCGCCGGGCCGCTCTCTTTTCCGGGCACTTAATCAGGGAATGAGGCCCGATCCGCGTAACTTAGGCCAATCGGCAATTTCTGGTAAAGTGCTGACAAAAGGAGAGGTTGCCCCAATATCGCCGGGAAATGGTATCTGCCCCCCGTTGTTACATTTGTGTAAGTTTTTGGGGCTTTGCTGCGTATAAGCCTATGGAAGCGCTGAGACCAGGCCGGATGAGCGCCCCCGTTAAAATCGAGCCGACAGAAGCGATTACGCGGGCCAAGGCCGGAGACGGCGAGGCCTGGAGCGAGCTCTATGGGGAATACGCTCCGGCGATTTTCCGTTTCTGCCGGAGGGCGCTGCCAACACGCGAAGACGCGGAAGACGCGACGACGGAAATTTTCATGAAGTTGCGGGATAAGCTAGTGCAGTACGACCAGAGCCGGTCGTTTTCGGCGTGGCTGTATAAGGTGGCGGCCAACCATTGCTGGGACACGCTGCGGCGGCGAAAGATCCGCCAAGACAAAGAGACCGAGGACGTGGATAGTGTGCCGCTGGAGCACCCGGATGCGAACCAACTGGACAAGTTAATCGAGCAGCGCACCAGCGAAGAGGTGCGCAAGGCGCTGGACAAGCTGGGAGGACGGGCACGCATGGCCTTGGTGATGCGCTATTACTCAGATATGAGCTACGACGAAATTGCGGATGAGCTGGGAGTGCGGCGGGCTTTCGTGGGCGTGGTGCTGCTGCGCGCGCGGCATGAACTCCGGCAGGCGCTGGAGCGGACGAGCGCGCTGGCCGCGGGAGGCGCATCTTGAGCGAGGCGACAGGGCAAGGAATGAACCACCTGGATGAAATGACGTGTCTGCTGTACTTGGAGCGGCAGCTCGACCGCACACGCGCGCAGGAAGTTTCCGCGCATACGCAGGATTGCGCCGCTTGCCGCACGTTAATGCGCGCCTTGGAGCGCGAATCGCGGCTACTGACGCGCGCCATGCTCGAAGAAGAAGAGCCGTTGCCGGCGCGGCTGGCGGAATTTCAGGAGCGCGCGAAGCGTTCGCTGCAATGGATTTGGGGGGTTGCGTTTGGACTGGCGGCGACGGGCGCGTACGCCCTCTATACCGGCTATATCGAACCCTGGCAGCAACAACTGGAGCAGGCGGGGTTTGGCGGAACAAACATGCTGAGCCTGCTGGTTTTTCAGGGTGCTTTTTGGAAAGGATGGCAATCCATGATCACACTGCTCGAGGTGATTGCGCTGCTCACACTGGCGGGTTTCGGCGCGGCGTTGTTCCGGCGGCGCATGCGGCGGGGCTCGGCGCTCGCGCTGGTGCTGGCGGGTTTTTGCACAGTACTGGCCTTGCCGCAAGGAGTCTCGGCCTCAGAGTTCCGCAAAGGTCATTCCGTTGAGGTGCGGGAAGGTGAAACAATTAAGGGAGATATCTTTTTGTTCGGCGACCGAGTTCGAATCGAAGGCACGGTGGACGGCGATGTATATGCCTTCTCGCAGGACGTGAACGTGAACGGCCATGTGACAGGCGACGTCATATCGTTTGCACACACACTTCGGATTGGCGGAAAAGTGGACGGGAATATTCGGGTGGCTCTGAATACTTTGACCGTAACGGGGAGCGTGAGTAAGAACGCTCTGATTTTCGCTGATTACGCAAATCTGGACTCGTCCGGCAATATCGGCGGGAGCATAACAGCGTTCGCGGAGAGTTTGAATGTGGATGGCAAGCTGGGGCGGGATATTCTCATATACTCGAAACATCTCGGCGTTTCTGGCACCGTTGGCGGGGGCATCCAGGCGAAGGGCAGCACGATGAGTATTGGCGCAACAGGTGAAGTCGACGGGCCGGTGCGCTTTGAAGGAGAAAACGTACCGGACGTGTCATCCGGCGCGAAGCTCGCCTCGCCGGTGCAGTACACGAAGTGGGAACACAAGTCGGAGTATCGTAGCAGCCACTACTATATTTGGCGCGTCATTTGGACGGCGGCGTTGATTCTGTTCGGATTGGTCCTGTTTATGTTGCTGCCTAAATTTGGAAGGGAGACAATAAGCGCCGCTGAGCAGTTCGGAGCGCCCATGGGGCTGGGAGTGTTGGTCTTTTTCGGAGTGCCGATCGCGGCGGTGATCGCATGCATTACGGTCGTCGGCATACCGTTGGGAATTTTGGCTCTAGGGATTTGGTTTTTGGCGCTTTGCTGCGCGGAGCTCGTGGTAGGTGCCGTGGTTGGCACTTGGATCCTGGGCCGGGGAAGCAGCAGTTGGGAAATCGTCGGGAGGATGGCGCTGGGGTTCGTGCTGGTGCGAATTGGCTTCACGCTCTTGGCTCAAGTACATGTGTTGAGATCGCTGGGAGCGTTGGGGATCTGGATGTGGGGAATGGGCGCGGTCTCGCTGGCGCTTTACAGGAGGTTCCAGCCGGTGATTGCGCCGGGAATGCCATCCTCGCCGCCATTACCACCGAATACAACGGTAGGCGGCGTGCAGCCTGCATAAGTCTGCAGGGATCCGTAACCGAGTGAAAAGCTAAAAGGGCCACTCCCCTTTGCTGGAGCGGCCCTTTTGGTTTGCGGAGGCGGAAATTCCAAATTCTGAGTTCGGCCTGGACGAGGGCCGCGCTTAGTGCTTGCGAACCTTCGCGGCGAAGAACGGGGAAGTCAAGAAATTCGGGATGTACAAAGCGCGCAAAGAGACAGTGTCTCCTGTATTTAGGGTGGTGATGTTGGCGACGCCATCGAAATTCGTTTGATTGGAAATTTGTACAGGGATGTTCACGAAACCGTTGATGCCGCCGAGGAAACTCGGCAGGGTCGAAGCGGAAACACTGAAAAATGTTCCGGCTGGCTGGATGGAGATCGTCGCGGTCACTCGCGAGAAGCGCAACAGGACAGTGTTCGTGTTGACCAGGACGGTAGAAATTGGCCCCGCAGTGGGAGCGGGGTTGGCTAGTACCTGCATCCGTACCGTTTGCCCCGCAAACACATTCGAGAGAGTGGCGAAATCGGCGATGTCGCCGGGGGACGACGCGAGGACCGCGCTCAAGCCCTTGGTGTCGACCGAAAACGTGGGCGTTGCGCCGAGCTGGGCTACGACGACGGTCCCTCCAGACGCGGCGGTGAGCACAGAGTTTCCACTTACGACGGTTTTGTCCGATAGAACGATGGAGATCTGTAGTTTTCCCAGGTCCGTCAGGAAGACCGTGCCTTCGACTTCATCCACGGCGACTTTGTCCAGGAGGTCTGCCTCCAAAAGCGTCATGGTGCCATCCAAGTTGAGGGCCGCATCGATGCTGACGGTTTGGTTGGCGAGAAGACAAGTAATGTTTTGCGCAGAGCAGACGGTGGGGTCGATGTTAAAAGTGGTGCTTGAATTGGCGACGGCGGTAATCGTTCCCTTCGTGTCGGAATGAACGGTGACACTGTTTCCACTGATTGTAGTAAGGACGCCGGTGAAGTCCTCGATCAGGTCCAATGAAGCGGAGGGCGTCCCCGTGTGAGGCAAGGTGGCGGCAGTGAGCACACTGGGCTGGGTGAAATCCACAGAGACGGCGCCGTTGGTCATGGTGATGACGTTGTTCAGATTGAGGTCGAGCGAGAGCCCTGTTTGTTCGTTGGCGGTTAGGGTGAGCGGGAATGGGGCGGTCGTGAGTGTAATCGTTCCTGAAGCGGCCGGCTTGAATTCGCAGGGCGTGACCGTGCTGACCGGGCAAGCCGTAGTCCCGCCCGTGAGCGCGCCGTTAGTTTGATTCATAAGGACAATGTCCGGAGCACTGAATGCGACGGTCGCGCTGGTGTAGTTGCCGCTGGGCACGGTTGAGGTGCCGAGAAAAGCCGAATCGCTTTGCAGGTGCGTAAGTTCGATGATTGGGGTGCTGGGATTTAACGTCAGATTGACCGGCTTCCCGGTGGAGGGAGTGAGCGAAACACCAGTTACAGTCACTTTGAAAGACAGGATCGAGGTACCGGCCAGCAACGTGTCCGTCATGGTGAGGCTCAACGTAGTATTGCCGCCACCACCACCGCCGCCACCACCTGATTTTGGCGTGCCGCTGCAAGAAGCCAGAGAGACGGCAGCCACCAATAGCGTAGATAAGAAGACATCCTTGCGAAACATCGCGTACCCCACGTGAAGATAAGCTACGAGCGCCCTTCACGGCACTCGCCCTGATTCCCCTTAGAGACTCTAACGCCCGAAAACAGCTCACGGGACTGCAAAACAATGTTGGTTGCTCAACTGCTTACTGCCTTGGATGCGAAATTGATTTCGAGTGTTTCGCCCTCTGCGGGTGGCCAAAGAGAAGCCGCAGGGTATGTTATGGTTTGAGTGCACAATCGCGTAAAGATTTGCACGAACCGTCAGCAAAGAACGCGATCAGAAAGGTGAGTTTTGGCAAAGCGCTCAATGAATTCGGCCGCTGGCCCTTCCGAAACGAAGGGGAAACGCGCTATGCATAGCGCGGAGCGCGGATATGTCTCCCGTGAGGAGGATCCTGCGGCCGGAGGACGGGCCCTCGTTGAGGAAGAGGACGCACGCTCGGGCGTTGCCGGACAGGAAGGGCCCTCGATGCGGGATGTGTTCGGACCGGGGGGATTCCTCGAGAAATGCATGTACGGTGTGTACGAGCACCGGCCAGCGCAACTGGAAATGGCAGAGATGGTGCACGACGCCTTCGCAACGCATCACCACGCAATCGTAGAGGCAGGCACGGGGACGGGCAAGACGCTGGCGTATCTGCTGCCGGCGATCCGCAGCGGGCGACGGGTGGTTATTTCAACCGCGACGAAATCATTGCAAGAGCAGCTTTACCAGAAGGACGTTCCTTTTCTGCAAAAATACTTCGCGCCTGACCTCAAGGTTGCGGTGATGAAAGGGCGCTCGAATTTTCTGTGCCGCGCGAAACTCCATCAACTGGCCGACCAGCCGATCTTGAAGGGTATGGAGGAGATAGATGCGTTCCGTCAGATCCGCGATTGGTCCAAGCTGACGGAGACCGGCGACCGCGCCGAGCTGACTTTTCTGCCCGATGATTCCGAATTATGGACGCGGCTCGACGCGCGCCGGGATACCTGCACGGGGCAGAAATGCAGTGAATTCAACCGGTGTTTTGTGACAGCGATGCACCAGCGCGCGAAAGAGGCGGACCTGATCATCGTGAATCACCACTTGTTTTTTGCCGACCTGGCGCTGAAGCAGGACGATTTCGGCAGCATCCTGCCGGAATATTCGGCGGTGGTGTTTGACGAAGCGCATGAAATCGAGGACGTGGCCAGCGATTATTTCGGCCGAGAAATCTCAAATTTTCGATTCGAAGAGCTGGCACGTGACGCCGATCAGACGCTGCGGATGCTGCATCTGGGTTCGCCGGCGCTGCTGCGGCGCACGCAACGGATCCGCGAACGCAGCCGGGCATTCTTTGACACTTTTCCGCCGCGCGACGGGCGCTTTCCGTTTGCGCGGAACGAACGCGAGGCTTTTCTCGAGCAGAATCGCGAGACTTATGATGCGCTAACTTCAGCGGTGAAAGGGCTTGAAACGGAATTCGCGGCACTGGCGCAGAAGCCGGAGGAGTTGCTGAGGATCGCGCGGCGAAGTTTTGAATTGCGGCAGGAGATGACCTTCCTGTTCGAATCGAACGAACGGAATTTTGTCTATTGGTACGAGCGGCGAAATAAAGGGGTGTTCCTCGCTGCCACGCCGATCGACGTGAGCCACATCCTGCGCGAGCGCCTATTCGAAGCGTTCGACACTGCGATACTTACTTCGGCAACGCTGACTGTCGGCGGCCGCTTCGAATTTATCCGGCAAAGACTGGGCCTGGACCACACGAAAGAGCGCGCGCTACCGCAAGAATTCGACTTCCTGCGGCAGGCGCTGCTCTATCTTCCGCGCACGGTGCCCGATGTTCGAGACCCGGCGTTTTTGTCCAAGGCGGCGGATGAGATTGTCCAGCTTCTGGAGCTCAGCCAGGGCCGGGCCTTCTGCCTTTTTACGAGCTATTCGCAGATGAACGAATTGTTCGAGCGCGTGCGCACGCGGGTGGAATTTCCGCTGCTGCTGCAGGGGACGGCACCGCGTTCGGTGCTTCTGGAGCGGTTCAAGAACACTCCTGGCGCTGTGCTATTTGCAACTTCGAGCTTCTGGCAGGGCGTGGACGTTCCCGGCGAGCAACTTTCCTGCGTTATCGTGGACCGCCTGCCCTTTGCAGTGCCGAGCGATCCCATCGTGGCCGCGCGGGTGCGCGCGTTGCAGGAGGACGGCCGCAACCCCTTTGCCGAGTATCAGGTGCCCGAGGCGGTCCTGGCGCTGAAGCAGGGTTTTGGACGGCTGATTCGAACGAAGACCGACCGGGGCGTGCTGGCACTGCTGGACACCCGCATCCTGCGGATGCCCTATGGTAAGATTTTCCTAGAATCGCTGCCGAGCTACGGAACGACGCACGAGTTGGCGGATGTGGCGCGATTCCTCGATGGAAAAGGCGGCCGCACAACGGCCAGCGCGGCAAGCCCCGCCTGAGTTAGACACGTCCTGGGCAATTCCGTGACAGAAGTGTCTGCCTTCGCTGAGCGGGGATGAATTATTGTGGAGAACCATGTTTCAAGTCAGCGTCGAAGAGACTTTTTCCGCCGGCCATGCGCTGCGCGGATACAAAGGCAAATGCGAGAACGTGCACGGGCATAATTACCGCGTGCGCGTGACGCTCGAAGGGCCGCAGCTCGATTCCATCGGATTGCTGGTCGATTTCATACATTTGAAGCAGGTAATCCGGGAAATTATGGGCAGGCTCGATCACCAGTTTATGAACGACCTCGATCCGTTCAAGACCGTGAACCCATCGGCGGAAAACGTTGCGAGGTATTTTTATGACGAGGTGACGCGGCGATTGAAAGATTTGCCGCCGGGCGCGCGCATCACCGATGTGATTTTGTGGGAGACGGACACGAGCAGGGCACAGTACCGGCCGTGAGCATGAAGCAGTTACGGGTGAAGTGATGAATCGCGCTTTATTCATCATTCTGGTCCCAGCGCTGCTGGTGGCGGCGGGATATGTAATCGTGTTGCGCGAGATGGGTTTTTCGCCCGGATATCCAAGGTTGATTGTTGCGGTTGCGCTATTTGTTGGAACGCTGTACTGGTTGTCGCGCAAGGCTAAGCGAAAAGAGGATGCCGGGCGTCAGTAAGGGATCAAGGTTTCCGCGGCGAGGGAAAAGCCGAGTCCCTTCGCGCATGGCGCGACCAAAGTCGCAACTTCCAAGCTCATGATCATCACGGAAATATTCAAATCGATTCAAGGAGAAGGCACGCGCGCGGGCTTGCCATGCATTTTTGTGCGTTTGACCGGCTGCAACCTGCGTTGCACGTGGTGCGATACGACCTATGCGTTCCATGGCGGAACGAAGATGAGCGTCGCGGAAGTCATTTCGCGTGTGGATGAACTTGCAAGCCGCACTGGCGGCGCGATTGGTGCACAGGCTGGGGTGCCGCTGGTGGAGTTGACGGGCGGCGAGCCGCTCCTGCAGGAAGAAATCTATCCGCTGGCGGAAGAGCTCCTCGCTTCGGGATATACCGTGATGATAGAGACGAGCGGGGAACGCTTCATCGGACGACTGCCGCACGAGGTGATCAAGATTGTAGACGTGAAGTGTCCTGACTCCGGTGAGGCGGATAGCTTCAACATGGCCAATCTCGCCGCGTTGTCAGCGGAGGATGAGGTGAAGTTTGTCCTGTCCTCGCGGCGTGACTACGAGTTTGCGCGCGAGTTTACGGCGCGGCATAGCCTTCCGGCGCGCGTGAAGCAGATTCTGTTTTCGCCCGTGTTCGAGGACCCGCAGGGCAAATGGCCGGGTCTCGAGCCACGCACGCTGGTCGAATGGATTCTCGCGGACGGGCTGCCGGTGCGGTTGGGCTTGCAACTGCATAAGTTTATCTGGGACCCGGCGACGAAGGGTGTGTAATTCGCGATGACGAGAACGGCGCATGATGCACGCAAGGCTGTGGTGCTGTCGAGCGGGGGAATGGACTCGTGCGTGAGCCTGGCGATGGCGCGGGTGCGGCACGGAGCAGAGAATCTCGCGCTGCTCCACGCGGGCTATGGCCAGCGCACCGAGCGTCGTGAGCGGCGCGCGTTTGACAACATTGCAGATTTCTACGACGTGAGTGAGAGGCTTGTGGTGCAACTCGACCACTTTCGCTCTATTGGCGGCTCGGCGCTTACGGACACAAGGATCGCGGTGCCGGAACACGAGCTGGGCGCAGTAAAACCGGGCAGCGGCTCCATTCCGGTGACCTATGTGCCCTTCCGCAATGCGCATTTTCTCTCGGTGGCGGTGAGCTGGGCGGAAGCAATTGGCGCCGCGGCGATTTACATCGGCGCGGTGACGGAAGACAGTTCTGGATATCCCGATTGCCGGCCGGAATACTACCGTGTGTTCCAGGAGCTCATACGCGCAGGGACACGGCCGGAGACGCAGATCGAAATCATGACGCCGGTGATCACGTTGAAGAAGAGCGAGATCATCCGGAGAGGCATCGAGTTAGGGGCGCCGCTGCATCTAACCTGGTCATGCTACCAGAGCGAAGAAGCAGCCTGCGGCACGTGCGATAGTTGTTTGCTGCGGCTGCGAGCTTTTGCAGAGGCAGGAGTGCCGGACCCCATCCCTTACCGGCAGAGGGTTGCCGCACAGCACTGAGCTTGGATTCCGCGCCAGATTATAGATAATAGAGCGCAGCAGGCCCGGAGATGCCGGGCAGGGGCTTCCCGCGACGAACGGGAGAGTGACCGCGAAACGGTCAACAGGAGAATAGAGAATGAAACGAATTGCGTTGGCTCTGGTGAAACCGGCGTCACTGAAAATGATGCCGTGGGCGCTGGCCGTGATATTGCTGGCCGCGTTGTTTTCGGTGGCTGCGCCTCGTGCCGCGGCGCAGAATGGGTCCATCAGCGGACAAATCATGGACATTACTGGAAAACCCTGGGCGGAACTCGGGATGCAAGCAGTGAGCGATCAAGGCGCAAAGCAAGAAACGAAGACCGACAAAGACGGAAAATTCAGTTTCCACAATCTGCGGACGGGGATTTACAGCGTCCTTGTGGTATTCCCTCCGCCGAATACAAACCCGCCTTACGAGACCAAGTGCAGAGTGCAAGGCAGCGAGGACACGAAAGTCGATCTGAACTTCAAAGATGTCATCGCCAAGCAGGGCGCCGCGGCTCAAGAAGCGCTCAAAAAGCAGGAAGAAGAGAAGCAGAAGTTTCAGAATATGAAGGGACACTTCGACGCGGGCGTGGCTCTTCTGGATCAAGTGAAACAGGCGAAGAGCGATTTGGCAAAGGCTCCCGCAGACCAGCGTGACACACTCAAACAACAGGTCGCGGATCTTTCCGGCAAAGCGGTGACGGAATTGGAAGGTGCGAAGGCCGCGGCGCCGGAAAAAGATCCAAATCTGCATCTCATTTACGCCAGGCTTGCCGACGCCTACGATACCGCGGGCAGGAGCGACGACGCGGCCGCCGCATACAAGCAGGCCATCGACCTGAAGCCGACGGCGGCGTATTACAGCAACCTCGGCGGAATTTTGGGACGCTCGGGTAAGACTGAGGAAGCCATGGCCGTGTATCAGAAAAGCGTGGAACTGGATCCGGCGAACGCCGCTCAAACGTGGCGCAACATCGGAATCACGCTGTACAACGCGAATCGCCTGGGCGACGCGGTGGAACCACTGAAAAAGTCCGCCGAGCTTGATCCGAAGAATGCACAGACCTGGTATCTCCTTGGTGCGGCCTTGGTATACAAGATGACGATAAAGAAAGTGGGAGATAAAGACGTACCGGTATTTGCCCCAGGAACCATCGAGGCTTATCAAAAGGCAATCGAACTCGACCCCAATGGTCCTTACGGGACCCAAGCCAAGCAAGGGCTCGAACAGCTGCAAATGATGGCTCCGGGCATCGACATGAGGGTCAGCTCAAAGAAAAAGAAGCCCTAAGCCGTTCGGTGCGCAGGATCTTTCGGGCCGGTTCCGCAATGCGGGGCCGGCCCTATCTTTTTTGCGCAGAGCGCAACATCGGCTCTTATCCCCGGTTGGTCTCCAGGATAAACATGTACATCGGGTCGAGCGAATGTTCCATCGAGTACACTACTGTGAGTTAGCCAGGGAGACTCCTCTGCAAGGCACATCTCCATTCGGAGCAGGCAGGCTCGCAGCGGAATGGGCGGTGCTGGTTGAATGCGCTGCGCCGGAGTGTAATCCACAACGACTTTCTGATTTGCTGCGCAGAAAACCAGACTGGCCCGTGTTGCTGCCTCTCGCGGAGGAACACGGCGTCCTGGTGCAGTTGGCCGAGAGAGTGCTTGGGGAGCAAGAGTCGAATGTGCCCCGGGAAGTGCAGCGGAAACTGCGGAAGAAACGCCGCGCTCTACTTCTCCTCACCTTAAGCTTGATGGCGGAATTGTTTCGTCTGCTGGATAGTTTCCGGGCGGCGGGCATGGAAGCGCTGGTGGTGAAGGGGCCGGCACTGTCCGAGAGGGCCTATGGCGATGCAAGCATACGGCAATATGAAGATGTGGATCTGCTGGTGCGGCAGCGCGACGTCACAGGCTTTGCGGAATTGATGATCAGCCGCGGATATGAACCTAAAGTTCCGCTTAGCGCAATCTTGGCCGGGAAAGTTCCGGGCGAATATGTTTTCAGATGGCCAAATACGAACCGGAGGATAGAGCTGCACACGGAACAAACGCTGCGCTATTTCCCACGCCCGCTTCCTGTAGAGGAATTTTTCAAACGGAAAGTTTTCTTATCGTTTGACGCGCACACTGTGCCTGCGCTGTGCGTCGAAGACGAGCTATTGCTGGATTGCATCCACAGCGCAAAGCACTTCTGGGAGCGGTTCATGTGGATCGCGGACGTCGCCGCGTTCGTGTCCCGGCAAAAAGATATCGACTGGGATCGAGCGTTTTTGACGGCCCGCCAGGTCGGCGGGGAGAGAATGCTGACCTTGGGCTTGCTGCTGGCGGCGGAAACGTTCCAGATAAAGTTGCCGGGGGAAATTGAGAGGGTGATCCGATCGGACCAGGGGGCACAGCGGCTGGCCGCCGAAATCGCGCGCCAGTTGCTGTCGGTGAGATTTGCGCGGCGGACACTCCTCGAGCGCGCTTCATTTCGAGTGAGGATGCGGGGCGCGCTCCTGCCGGGACTCTCCTATCTGTTGAGATTGACGCTTTCTCCCACCGAAGAGGACTGGGTGGGAAACGACGAAAAGGAAAGGATAGGACTGTTCACGGCGTTGCGGCGGCCACTGCGATTGGCACGGAAGTACCGGCGCGAAGGCCCAGATTAGAGCGACGCGAACTTTATCTAAACGCGGTTTAGAAGTGTGCCACAAATAGAAGAAGGCCCGAGCGCGAGGCTCGGGCCTCTTGCGAAATTTTCACCTCAAATGTTGGTCCGATGCGAAACTAGGCGCTTCGTTTTCGGCGCGGGAGCCGGAACCTCGACGGTCAAATTTATCTCGCTCCTGTTGCGCAGGACGCCGAGTTTCACCGCCTTGTCATCGTGCTTTGCCGCCAGCTTGGCATGAAGATCGCCGATCGAGCGAACGCGTTCGTCATTGATCTTTGTGATGACGTCGCCCGCTTTTACACCGGCTTTCTCCGCCGGCGATCCGGGATTCACTTCGCGGACGAGCACGCCTTCGCCATCCGGCGCTCCGAAAAAGGTGCCAAGCTGGCCGCTGAGATCCTCCGCATCAATTCCCAGCCGTGGACGCATGCCCGGCAACAACATTCCGCCCCAATCCATTTCGGGGATATTCGGAATCTCGACTGATTCGGGGATTTCCGGAACGCGAAAAGCAAAGGTGCCGGGTGCCGCTTTCATCCACTCGCTGTGGCGGTCTTCCGCTTTGCCGAGCGTGACGTTGAGGGTTTGCGCGCGGCCGTCGCGCCAAACGGTAAGCTGCACCGAGCGTCCGGCAGGAATTTCGCGAATCATCCGGCGAAATTGCGTCACGCCTTCGACGTGCTGACCGTTAATCTCGGTAACAACATCGTTTTCCTTGAGGCCCGCTTTGGCCGCGGGGCTGTCGGGAACAATGCGTTCAAGCACGACTCCGCGCTCAGCGGATAGCTTCAGGTCTTTCGCTTTTTCAGAAGAAACTTCGCGCGTTTCGACCCCAAGCCAGCTCCCTCCTTCGGCACTATCAAAATAGACGGAAATATCGTCCGCCTCCGGGGTCTGCACATCGTCGAGGTTCTTGAGGGCTTGCACTCTTTGGGCAAAAATTCGCCCGGATTCCTGCACTGCGCGGACTTCTGCCATCTGGATATTCGCTCCGCGCCGGCCAGCCAAGCGCTCCTGCAAGAGTTCCCGCAGGTTTTCAAGTTTCTGTTGAAGCGCAGATCTGGAAGAGCTCGCTCGTTCTTGCGGTGTTGTCGATGAGGTTGCCGAAGGGCTGGGCAGCGCGGCAAGCACAACGCCGAAAGCTGCAAGTCCCCCAGCAATGATTAGCACGCGGTATTTCATCGTCGTCCCTCCCTTTCGTTGGATTAGACGCGGCTGAGGCTAAACCGTCGACCGCAGGGCGACCACTCGAATTCCGCCATTCACGGTGCGCAACCGGATCGGCGCGCCGCCATTCCCCAGCCGGCCGTGCATTTCGCGGGGACGCAGCGAGCCTTCCATGCTCATGGGCAATTCCGAGAGGAAGTTTCCGTTCAGACAGCGCGCTTCCAAATCTGCCTGAGTGTCCGCGGGGACAGCCAGAAGAACGGATCCATTGGTGGTCTCCGCAATCGCTTCGTTCTTCTCTTGAACATGGGCCAACTCCAGATGCACGTTGCCGTTGGTGGTGTGCGCATGCACGTTTCCACCGCTTTCATAGACTTCGATATTGCCGTTCACCGTGTGCAAGTCCTCAACGTCGTCGACGCCGGCGATGCGTAGCGTGCCATTCACGGTTCCAATATGCTCGACGCGCGCGCTGTGTGGCACGTGCACGATATATTCGACGGCCACCTCAACCCCTTCGTTCTGCGGATAATGCGTGGCCACGGAAATCGCAGCGGGCTTTGCATCAACTTCGATGGAGACGCGTTCGAGATCGGACTCTTTCTGTTTCGCGCTCTTCACTGCGCGGATCTCCACCGTATCGCGGTCCCAGGCTTGTACTTCGACGGCTCCATTTACATTCTGAAGCTCGAAGGAGCCTCCGGGCTGCAGCGGATAGGATTGGTTGAATTCTTTGTTGATGGCGAGGCAAGGGACTGCCCAGGCCGCGGCCAAAATGAGGACGAACAACCCGAGCGATCGAACGACCGGTCGAAGCATAACGTTCTACCCCCTTCAAGACATCTCAAAATCGAGAACCGAGGACCCGAACGAAATTCGTGCGCGTCTGCGCGCGTGTACTGGTAGATCAGTGCAACTGAAAATTAAACGTCACGGTCGAGATGACGTCAATCTGTTTACCGTCCATCCAAACGGGTTTGGCACGCCACCCCTTGACTGCATCCATCGCCGCATCGGCGAGGACAGGTGCGCCCTCAAGCAGCTTCTCTACCTCCACACGGCCGTCTCTCGTCACGCGCACCTGCAGTCTGACAATGCCCTCCACACCGGCTTTCCGCGCTAGCTGGGGATAGGACGGCTTTGGGCAATGAACGAGGCGCTTTTGAAATTCGCCCGCATCCTCGCGGAGGCCGCCCAGAAGCGCGATTTCCAGCTTGTCCATCCAACTATCGAGCCAGTCGATTTTTTCTTCGGAATCCGGAGCTACGCTTTGCGTGGGAACAAGCTCCTTGTTGGCCACCGCGGTGAATTGCGGGATCTCACTGAGACGCTGGGTCAAGCGTTCTTTTTCCTCGCGAATGAGCGAATCGCGGAGGGCGATCTCGGAATCGAGGTATTGCAGGCGGATTTTTCCCGCGGTCGTGCGCAGCTTGAGCAGCGGCCCGCCGCCATTCAGTACACCCACAGCGCGCCACGGGCTCCCGTTGCGGCTTGCCGGAGAGCTGAAGGTCAGACCGAGTGCAGGATCCGCTTCGATGCGGCGTGCCCCACCCGATTCGACCACAGCTTCGATGTTGGCGGCGAGATTGCGTGGCAGGAAGACGACGATATCGCCATCACCGGAAGAGAGTTGCGAAGCACCAGCAAGATTAACCGCGCCATTAGCGGAGGGCGCATCGGGATTGATCCATGCCGTGATTGTGCCGCCGGCGGTTGCCGCGCGCACGGAGCCCGCAACGCGCGTCAGGCAGATACTTCCAGCGCTCGATTCAACCTCCATCGGGCCCGAGACGTAGATCACGCGGATGCCACCTCCGCCGGTCTGCGCACGCACGGAGCCCCGCACTTCGCCGAAATCTATCTGGCCGCCACCTGTGCGCACGCTCACGACGCTTCCTGCCTTCCCCACCGTGATGTTTCCTCCCACGGTATCCAGTTCGGCGCGTCCTCCGATCTCACCGGCGCGAATGTGGCCACCGCCGCTCCGAAGCACAGCATCGCCCGCGATATTTCCGGCGATGATGTGCCCTCCAGCCGTGAAGGCATTGATATCACCCGCAACATCGAGCACCTGGATGTGGCCGCCTTCTGTTTCCAGTTTGGCCACGGGACGAGCTGCGACGCCGCGCAGACTGGCAAAACCGATCTTTCCCGTATGAATATTTCCACCCTGGGTCACGAGCGTGGCCGTGCCTCCGATATCTTGTGTCTCAATGTCTCCAGCCTGGGTGTTCACGTCGACGCTGTAACTGCGAGGGACACTCACTTCGAATTGCACCCAGAATTGAGCCCCGCCAGCGGCGTGGGCGGCTTGCGGCGGCAGCGCGCCGTTAATCTCCACTCCAGAAGTAGAAGATTTCGCGGTGAGCGAATAATGTTCCAGGAGACTTTGCGCCAAAGGAGCCCGGGCGTCCGTTTCGATATGAACTGTATAGCGGACGACTGGAGCAGCGCCAACTTCGAGAGAAACAATCCTCACGGAACCGAGGTCGGCAGTGAGCCGGAGAGTGAGGCTTTCTCCGGCCTGCAGAACTCCGGTGCGATCGGCGGAAAAATGCTGTGCGGGAGGCTCGCCAGGCTTCGCGAAATTCAAGGTGGAGGGCTTGGGCATTCCTGCGGAAACGGCGGTTTCCGTGCAAAACGCGATGGCGAAGAGCCAGACGATCAGGCTGCCGCAGGGGATCAGAGCGGCTTTTCGAAGAGTCCGGCGAAGAGTAATAGTCATCATCGATCGAACAAAAATTTTTCTCATACAACGCGGACGAACTACTGCACTTCGTGAGGCCCGATCTGCCGAAGAGCTGCCGCGCTGCGCATGCGAACATAACGGTTCGGGTCGTGTCGCTGCAAATCCTCGAGGGTCTGGACGACGCGCGCTACGGAGGGATCAGGAGGAATGGAATCCTCACCGGGGGTGGATGGAGTATCGGCAGCTTCACTTGGATTGTTATCTAAAGCGCGCACGAGCAAATTGACGGCCTCGACGCGCACGCCTGGATTAGTATCGTGATCGAGCGCTTCGAGCAGCGCTTCCCGCACGGCCTTGTCGCCCCCCGAATCACGGAGCGATTCAATCGCTTTCATCCGCACCGCAGGATTCCTGTCCTTGCGAACCGCGGCAAGCAGGGCGTGGCGTACGTCCGCATCGCCCGTGCGCGATTTCAGCGCTTCCAGGCAATCGAGCCGCACGCCGGGATCAAACCGGTCATCGTTTTCGATGACGTAGGTGAGCACCCGGCGCACTTCGGTGTCGTCCAAGTTTCCCGAGAGCACCAGCGGTTGTTCGGCCCGGAGCTGAAGCTGAACGGTGCCGAGGGCGGAATCCTGGCCGGGCGTAAAGTTGATGCCCGCTACAGACATTTTGGAGAGCTGATCTTCGGTTATCTGCGGTCTGGCGAGGACATTAACTGTTTGGCCAATGGAGTTGACGCCGTTGCGGGAGGGAATCCACTGCAGGACTTGCGTGCCGAGCACCGCACCGAACAATATGAACGCCGCAGCGCTCCAAGCGGGCCGCAAAGCCATCCAGCGGCGCACCCAGCCGAAAGGTCTCCACTGCTGGCGCACCGGCGGGGCCGCCAAGTCGTCGAGCAGTTCGGCGAGTTCGCTGCGGCATTGCGAGAGCAAGATCCCTGAGGGATCGAACTGCTCGGCAGGCTGCAGCGCGTCGGCAAACGCTGTATTCAGGGTTTTTTCTTCCGCGAGCTGTGTGGAGCAAACGGAGCAGGCAGCCAGATGTGCTTCGATAGCGGAACGCTCAGCAGCGTCCACTTCATCGCACGCGTAGAAAACCAAAAGCGGGGCAACATCCGAACAGCGGGTCATTTTGTTGCGAGCGCTCACAGCAAACCTCCCAATTGACTGCGGAGTTTGCGGGTGGCGCGGAACAATGAGTTCTTCACGGTCTCTTCAGTCGTGCCCAGCGCTTCGCCGATGGCGCGCAGCTTCAGGCCTTGATAGTGCTTCATCTCGAAAACAATCCTCTCGCGCGGAGACAGCCTTTCCATTGCTATGGCGATCCGCGCTTGAATTTCCTTGCCGACGAGCCGCCGCTCGGGATCCAGCGTGGGGCGATGCTCACGCTGGCGTTCGAAAAAGTCAGTGATTCCTTCGTCGTGGTGGGCGGCGCTGAGCTCCGGCGCCTGGTCTTCGGGACGCGCCTGGCGGCGGCGCAACTGGTCGAGGCAAACGTTGGTCACGATGCGGTAGAGCCAAGTATAAAAGCTGCACTCGAAGCGAAACCGGTGGAGATTGCGGTACACCTTCAGGAAGGCTTCCTGATAAACGTCGCGGGCATCTTCCGGGCGCTTCATCAGGTTGAGGGCCAGCCGCAGAACGTCGCGGTCATAGCGGCGCACGAGTTCCTCGAAAGCCGTTCGGCTGCCACTCTGCGCCTCGGCGACGAGGGCCCGTTCGTCAAGCTGGGACAAAGAAGTCATCGTAGCCACGGCGGCTTCAGTACTGCCCGCCCGGCCGGATTCATCGGCAAATGCCAACGCCCATCTTGGATGCGGCATATTTCGCTTTCTCTTCGCGCGAAGCCGTGTTGCCGCATATCCAGCAACACTTTAGCTGAAAAAGATGCTTTTTAGCTTAACACGGAGTCCCGCGTGACCACCCAAATTGGACGTACCTCGACCGTGTGGGTGAGCAGCCGCTTCCAGTCTTAGTAACGCAAGTGCGGCGTTGTTTGTTTCCGATTTCCTTCAAACGACATTGCTTGTCCAGGGCGATAGCCCCGGAGAAAGTACCCTCGCCTACATGCTACCGATGCTGCGCAATCGCCAAGCCGCGAATGGCCAGGCCAGGAGAAGGAATAACGTGAGAAGGACCGCATAGCCGTTCGCGCGATAGAATGCATTCGGCTGGCCCATTAGTTCGGTCACTCCCGCCAACAGCGTGGTAACAGCGAGGGCCAAGAAGCAGCCTAGGATGTTGAAACGCATGATTCGACCTACGCCGAGAATCAGAACGGCGAGCAAGATGGCCTTAGTGAAGAATAGCTTGGCGAGGTCGGCTGGGTTGCCCCAATTGCTGCCAACCAATGAGAACGCTCCCAGAAAAAAGAGCGAAGCTCTCAGCCAGCGAGGGCGAAGCTCCGCCGCGACAAACGAAACGAGCAGAGCAACAATGCCCGTAAGGAAAAGACCGCGCAGCAGAGCCCTGCCGAGGACGGAAGCGGCGGGCAGAACGGCGTCAAAATCCTGCCCGAAGGAAACTTCCGCCGCCCTGTGGAGTGTCGGCCAATAGACGGAGACGACTTGGAGAAGACGACTCAGCCCGAGAAGCGCGGCTCCGCCTCCCAGACCGATCCACAACGCGTCGCGATAGTATGCGGGCGGCATATCGATCCAGTGGGGAATGCGTTCTTCGCCAAAGGCGCGCGAAGCGTAGTACCACGCAGTTCCGAAAAGAAGTGCCAGAGCGCTGAAGTAGAGCGCCGCACCGAGAATGAAGCCGACGCCGAGTCCGCCAAGCATGGTTTTGTACGGGATTGCCGTGTTGTAGAGATTGAGGAAAGTGGGAATGCGATTGCCCAGAAAGAACACTAGGACGTATGCAAGGAGCCCCCAAGTTGACCAAAAGCCCAGGCGCTTCCAGGGGATGGAGCGAACAGCCTCGGAACGAAGATTCTTGAGAAAGAGGATGAGCGCAGCAAGCCCCAATCCAAGGTAGAACAAGATGGGCACGGCGTAGTCCACGAGCATGCGAGGCAGGGTCAGCTCCTCTTGCTTGCGGCGCCAGTCGTCGGGAATTTTGATATAGGTCCGGTAGTTGTCGACCTCATCGCCCATGACTGACACCTCAAGCCGCGCAAACGCATGCCCATTGGAATCGGCTGCTGAACCAAGCGCGGAATCGAGCGGTACATTTTGCTGCCAGGTTAGTGTGTGATCCGTTCGATGAGGGCGTTTGTCCGAATTAGATTCGACCAGAGTCCACTGGCTCAAATCGATTTTCTTTTCCTCTCGCAGAAATTTTTCGGCACGCGCCTGAGCTTCTTCTTTTGCGAGCGAAGGGCCCGGCGCGGCTTCCGCAAGCGTGTGGCGGATGGAATGCAGAGACCCGTCCGGCTTGAGGACGACTGCGTACTCTTCTGGCTGGCTATCGCGGAAGTAACGTACGCGCCAGAGTCCGCCTGGCACCTGCTTTGCGTAGATATCGTTCAACCGGGCAATTCCAATCCGCTGCCGCAGAAACTCATTCGTCACCGCATCGGTCGTGTTTACGAGCACCGTAACACGGTGGAAAGACTTTGGATCGAGGCCCCGCTGGCGAAGGATTTCATCGGCGCGAGCTTGCCCTGTCTTTGCATCCACGGAGAGTCTTAGGTAATCACCGATCGCGGGTTCTTTCAGGCGCCAAGCCACTGCGCCGCCCACGAGACAACAAGCTGCGAGAAAGGTGATCGTTCCCGCAGTGAGCGCATCATAGCGCCGGCCCGCAGCCTCCACGCCTGAGGAAGGCGGAGTGACGGCAAGCGAAGTGTCCTGAACGGGCTTCGCCCGGTTGAGCAAATCCTCAGCTGCTTCGAACCCGCCACGCGTCAGATAGGAAATGGCAGAAAACGTGAGCGGAGCGACGGCCGCTGCCGCAACAATGGCACCGGACACTCTGAAATAGAGGCTGTTGGAACGGATCAACAACAACCCCACCAGCGAAGCATCCACGGTGTAATGCCAGATGAGCGTGGCAAGAATGCCCCAGCGGAGCATCACAATCCCGGCGACGATTCCGATGAGGCCCACTTCAAGGCCGCGAATGTAAGGCGGTTCGTTCGGATAGGCGGAATGGAGAAAGCTCCAGGCAAAGGCGGGCAAAATCACCGCGAGGACGCGCGAGCGTGTCACTCGATGAAGGAAGGGAATTGCAAAAAGCCGGAAAAGGAACTCCTCGCTGGTCGAAGCTAGCAGGCCGATGGCCACGCCGGCAATCCACGGGAACGTCGTGTTGACGGAATTTTCGTAATTGATTTCCTGTGGAGCCCATGCTCCAAAACGACTGGCGATCATGTAGAACGCTACAATGAAACCGATGTGCGCAGAAGCCATCGAAAGACCGACGATTGAAGAAGAAAAAAATTCTTTCGAGCGCAACCCTCGCGGCGTGAATGCTTCGCGGAGCCGCAAGTGGCTCGGCTGCGAGGCGCGGTAGAGCGGTTCGGCGCCGGGAAGAATCAGCGAGATGGTCAGAGCGGAACCCAGGCCAAAAAGCACCGCCTTGGCGATCTGTTCGAAGATGAAAGTTCCGTAGGAGGAATTCGTGTCGTAGCTCGCACGCGCCAGCGGCCATTCGTTGAGCTGCATGAAGAATAGCAGCACGGCCACAACGATTCCGAGCTTGATGGCGTCGCCCCAGCTTGTTTGTCCCCGGCGCGTTAAGGAAATTCCGAACCAGAGCGCGGCCCCAAGCAGAACTGCATAGGGTAGAAGGGCCAGTTCGTTATAAAAAATGTTTGTGGAGCGGAGCTGCAGGTAGCTGCGCTTCCAGGCTTCCGGCACTTGCAAGTATTGCTGGGTGCTGCCGACGCGGTCGCCCTGAATCGCAACCTGAAGGCGGTAGGGGGCATCCTTGGCGCGGAAGCCGTGCTCTTCCCAGGTGAACGACCAGTCGAGACGATTCGGGCGTTTGTTCGAGTTCATCTCTTCCGGCAGGAAGTCCCAATTGCGCAGGTCAATTCCGAGTTTGCCGCTGAGGAAATTTTGCGCCACGGTTTGGGCAGTGGTTTGATCGAGCGCCGCGCCCGCGCGTGACTCTTCCTCCTTGTGGCTATAACCTACAATCTCGCCGGCGGGGCTGACGCGAACGTGAAACTCCTCCTCCTGCTGCGGCTTGAAAAAGCGGACATCCCAG
>Ga0209118_1000258_pt1 | contig 33290 bp, 23 predicted proteins | sample BlaSpr_A8_Ref_M1_FD_187988 | JGI IMG/M metagenome (GOLD analysis project Ga0209118, IMG submission 187988) | Forest soil microbial communities from Thunder Bay, Ontario, Canada - Black Spruce, Ontario site 2_A8_Ref_M1 (SPAdes) (version 2) | ecosystem: Environmental > Terrestrial > Soil > Boreal... | reverse complement strand
GCGGCGGCCCGCCCACCGCGGCGACCGCCGGCGCCGGCGCCGAGACGGCCGCCGGCCAAGGCGACGGCGTCTGGATTGCCGGCCGCGAGGAGGCCGACGTCTATGCGGCGGTCGGCCTGGCCTGGATCCCGCCGGAGCTGCGCGAGGACCGCGGCGAGATCGAGGCCGCCGCGGCAGGCCGGCTGCCGCGCCTGATCGAGGTGGCCGATTTGCGCGGCGACCTGCAGATGCACTCGACCTGGTCGGACGGCCGCAACACGCTCGAGGAGATGGTCGCCGGCTGCGCCGCCCACGGCTATGAGTACATGGCGATCACCGACCACAGCAAGGCGCTGGCGATGGTCAACGGCCTCGACGCCCGGCGCCTCAAGCTGCAATGGCTGGAGATCGACGCCATCCGCGCCCGCCACCCGGAGATCCAGCTGCTGCGCGCCATGGAGATCGACATCCTGGCCGACGGCAGCCTCGACCTCGAGGACGAGATGCTCGCCGGCCTCGACCTGGTGGTGGTGTCGATCCACTCCCGCTTCGAGCTGCCCGCCGAGCAGCAGACCGCGCGCGTGCTGCGCGCCCTCGAGCACCCCGAGGTCAATATCCTCGCCCATCCCACCGGCCGCCTGATCAACCGCCGCAAGCCGATCGCCATCGACATCGAGACCGTGCTCGCCCGCGCCGCCGAGCTTGGCGTCGCCGTCGAGCTCAACGCCTCACCGGACCGCCTGGATCTCCGGGACAGTCACCTGGTGCTGGCACGCGAGCTCGGCTGCCGCATCGTCATCAGCACCGACTCGCACCGGGTCGCCGAGCTGGGCACGATGCGCTATGGCGTCGAACAGGCGCGGCGGGCCGGCCTCGAGCCGCGCCACGTCCTCAACACGCTCGGCTACCGCGAGTTCCTGCGGGCCATCGCCCGCCCCGCCGCCCCCCGCGCGGGTAACCCGCGCCCGTAACCGGCGCCCCGCCCGGCCCGTCTGACGGGTTGTAGGTGAGCACGGGCGCCCTTGGACCCGCTCAAACTCGAAGGCAGGGGCGCCAAAGAGCAACGCCGATGCAACTCCGGACTGGGCTGGAGCGTATACATACATAGGAGACGTCATGAGAGAGCCGAGACAGAAGTCCCCGAGAGCGATGGGCCTGCTGACGCTGGCCGCGATCCTGGTCCTGCTGGCCGTGCCGGCGCTGGCCCTGGCGGGGCAAGCCGCCGGGACCACCGCGTCAGAGCACCAGGCGCATTTCGAGATGCACCTGCAGAAGATGGCGCAGAAGCTCAACCTCACCGCGGAACAGCAGGCCTCCGCCAAGCAGTTGTTCCAGGACTTCCAGACCAAAGTGGCGCCGCTTCACCAGGCGCAGCAGACGCTGCACACCCAGCTCAAGTCCGCGCTGGCGGCACCCAATCCCGACGCCGCGAGTGTCGGGCAGCTGGTCATCCAGATGCACCAGGGTCGCGCGCAGCTCAAGTCGGCGATGGAGGGCTTCCATCAGCAGGTCGAAGCCCTGCTCAACCCGGAGCAGCTGGCGCAGTTCAAGCAGATGCTGGCCGATCACCCCGCCTTCGGGCACCACCGGGGCATGGTCTCAGACCCGTCCCAGTAGCGCTCCCGTCCCCCGTCCCCGCAGTCGCATCCCCCCCTCCCCTCCCGGCCACACGCCGCGGAGAGGAGGGGGCCCCCGCCTTCAGCTCGTTTCGCTCCGTCCCTGCTCGGGCTGCGCCCTCTCCGACTCACCTGGATGCTGCTCCTCTCTCTTCAATTCCGCCGGCCTCCGCCGCGACTTCTGACCCAGGCACTCGAACTCCCAGTCAGCCCACGGCCGGCCAAAGTTCGTCGCGACATATCTCGAATATTTCGAATCATCCCGGAGACCATACGGCTGCCGCGTCACCGAATCGAGCTCATAGAGCAAGAGCTGGGCAACTCGGATTCCAGGATACAGGGGAATCGGGTGACTGCCGGCATTCAATAACTCGAAGACGATCACCCCTTTGTGGCCAGGATGAATCAGCCCGGCGGTGGAGTGAACGTTGAGACCTTCCCTCGCCCAACTGCTCCTCCCCTCCAGCATGCCTCCGATCTGCGGCGGTAGATCAATGTATTCCAGCGTACAGCCCAAGGCAAACTGGCCAGGATGAAGCACGAACGCCGTCGTCGGGTCAACCAGCTTCACGGTTTCATAGAACCGGACCATGACCTCCGGATCAGACCTCTCGAGCTGGTTGAACCAGATCGGATCGATGTGCGTCAGCCGGTCCATCTTCTTGACCACGAACTCGGTTCCGAGCCGGAGGTCCAAGGTGGCGCCCACCTGGCTCTTGCTCAGCAACGGTGTGACGACAATGGCATTCGTCAGCAGGGCGTAGACGACCTCACTGTCGGTCAAGATTCTAGGCTTCATCGTTCAAGATGCCTCGTCAAAGTCTTGGTAGAAGCTCAGGATCTGCGCTCCCTCGATCGACTTGGAGATCACCAGATCGAGTCCATTGACGTCTCGCCGCAGTGCGGCCAATCGCTTGCTTCCCGCCACGGGCGTCCTACAGAAGTCGTCAAGCAGTTGGGTCGTATAGGCAACGGGCGCGCCTGCCCTGACCTTGCTCGAATCCTCGTAGCTCAATTTTCTGAGCAGCGCCGCGTTGAGGATATGAACGATCTTGTTCGGCTTGTCGCGAAGCTGGTCGAGCGCCTCCTCGAACTTCCCTCGAATCTCCTCCTCCGATCCAAACGTGATGCGGGCGCTCGGCTCTCGGCGGGACGCGATGATCTCACCGCTGGTAACCCGCCTGCCCAAAGCCTCGATGATGGCTGCATCACCTTCCGTTAGCAGCATCGGCGCCACCTTACGATATGACGGCAACTCGACGATGCTCGAGGCAAACTCTTGCAGATCGGCATTGGACGGATAGTCACTCTTGCCGGAGCTCGCCGCCGCGATGTCTTCGAAGAACTCCGTCCTGAACCGCTCGTCCTCGTAATCCAGCTGTAGCCGGCCCTCATACTCGGTTTTCAGCTGGCTCACCAACGCGCTCTCCAAGCTCTTCGGTCCTTCCCGCAACCGCCGGAGGATGTAATCCACGCGGCAATCTGCCTCCGGGTGCCAGCGGGAGCGCCGCCGCAACGAGTAAGGTATCCAGTACGCGACGAAGCTGACAAAGGCCCCGAAGTAAGCGGGACCGAGGAAGTCCGTCGCGAGGAGGTCGGCGACGATCTCATGTGTCCACTCCTCCAAGACCTTGCGCACCGCGCCGCTCTTGCCCTCGACCAGCGGCAGCTCTTGGGCCGCACTCACGATTCCCGATTCGACACCGATGATATGAGCCAGCTCATGGACCAGGTTGGGCCAGATCAGGGGGTTGTCCTTCTCGGCGGCCGGGACGTGCAAGACGTTCTGGGGAACCATGCCGCGGGATGCCGCCGATGGAGGAACCAGGATATGCGAGAAGTTATAATCTCCCGACAGCAGAATCGTCCAGGCTCGCCGCTCCAAGCTTCCGGATGCAGAACGATAACCGCTCTCTTCGATCACCCGCCTGAGGAAGACCTCCAATTCGGGACTGGGCCAGGGCGCCGGTATGTGCGAGACGTAGCCGTGGAGCCGCCGGAACTCTTCTGCCGCCGCGCGCGCCTCTGCATAAAAGGTCGATCTCTTGTCGTGGACTTCGCGCGCAGACAGCGAGATGAGATAGGTGGCCTTCCGATGAATCTCTTCGGTGAGAAGAGCCAGGGAACCCAGCAGATCGATGACGATCGGAGGAACCTTGTTACGGCCGTCTGGAGCCGCGGCAGCGCGCTCGACGAGATATTGATCCAGACGCGTGCAACGCTCAACCAGGTGGCCAAACCAGTTGCAAAACAGCGAGCGGAAGTCTAGCATCACCCGCTAGAGCGCAGCTTCGTCGAGCACCAACGCCAAGGATGCAAAGAACCTCCTGGCCTCCTCCAAGGCATCATTACCCGCCGCCACGGGGTCTGCCGACAACGAGAGCAGTCTGGCCTTGGTGGACAGATAGCCCTTTGAAGCTACCAGGGCTGCAAGAGTTGGCCCCAACTCTGGGCCTTGCGATACCAACATGCGCTTCGTGCGGGTGCCGATCAACTCCGCGGTGTCGTGAGCGCCGGTCGAGCGATCGGAAACGAAAGCTGCAGCCGCATCCAACCGCCCACATAATGCCAAGGCGAATTCCGCCGCCTCCGAGGGCGGGACGGCGCCCGGTTTCCCGTGCTGAGACAACATGAATCGCCAGCTTGCCTCGCTCGCCGCACGAGACATGCTGAGCTCTGCATCAATTCCACCATAGGATCGGGGCGTCAGCTCATCGATATGCGAGATGATCTCGTCCGGCGAGCCGTGGCGAAAATGGTCGCGTAGGACGCCAAAGGCTTCCAGTGGATCAATCCTCTCGTACGCCGGCCTGGTCGTCATGTGGCCTCCGTTGCCTGCATGATCGGCAGTTCTATGCATCGCAAGTTGCGAACGCAGATCTGGATGTGCTGCTGCGTCCGGTGTTCAGTTCCTTCAAAGAGGGGCCTCCCCTCGAGTGCTACCGAGCGAATCGTATCGGCCCCGACTTTCTCCGCGAGGTAGTCGAACATCACGCAGTCGCGGTAGCGTCGCTTGGCGAAGTTGACGGGGACTGCCTGCCCGCGTGATTCGTAAAGCGCCTTGAGCTCCTCAAAGGCCTCGTTGAACGCCCGCTCCCAGAGCGGGGCGTCGGTCAAATCCAAACACCTGCCCAGGTTAATCGTAGCATAAAGCACCGCCTCCTCGCCTGGGTGTCGACTCGCCGCCCACTGCCGAGCCCGACCGGGACCCTCCCAGAAGTAGACTCCGGGACCGAGCCAGTCCCATTCGTTTCGACTCTCTTGAAAAGCTTGTAACTGAAGGATTCTGCTCGCTCGGGAAACCGAAGTCGCATGGTAGCCGACCACCGTTCGTTCTCTGTCCGGCAGTGAGGTTTCCTCCTCCTGGTCGCGCTACCCGGATGACCCCGCAATTCTTGCTCAGACAGTAGAGCACGAAAGCAGCACTGTCAAGAATAGGGGGGTGCGGCGAGGCCCCGCCGGGACCGCGGAGCAAGAGCTCCTTTAGCCCCGCTTGTACATTGCCGCGTCGAGCACCGACCAGAGGTGGACGGCCCAGCCGAGCAGGAAGAACCAGAGCACGCCGGCGAGGACGAATTGGATGAGGGCCATCAGCGGCCGGCCTTGCAGGAGCTGGCCGAGGCCCGGGATGACGAAGCTGGCGAGTGCCGCGATGACGTTGCCTGTCGAACCCTGTCCGGCCATCTTTCCTCCTCCGCGCTCCGCCCGCCGCCCCATGCGGCCCGAGCGGTGATGAAACTCCGCGCTCGTTGCTAGCAAAACGCGCACCCACCGCCTCCGGCGCTCTGCCGGTGCTCAGCAGGCACTCAGCCGGCGCTCAGCCGGCGCTTGCCGGAGAGCCTGGGGCGCCGGAGACCGCCGCCGCGGGCAACTCGGCGGTCGGCAGGAAGCGCGGCGGCCGGCGATGCCGGGTGGCTTGCTCGAAGGCGTAGGCCAGGCGGATCAGGGTGGGCTCGCTCCAGGCGGCGCCGATGAACGAGATCCCGACCGGCAGCCCGAACACCTGCCCCGCCGGCAGCGTGAGGCTGGGGTAGCCGGCGACCGCCGCCGGGGTCGAGCTGCCGCCCGAGGAAGCGTCGCCGTTGACCAGGTCGATCAGCCAGGGCGTGCCGCCGGTCGGGGCGACGATGGCGTCGAGACGATGCCTGGCGAGAGTGGCGTCGATGCCGCGGCGGCGTGCCAGCTGGCGGCAGCGGGCCAGCGCCTGGCGGTAGGCGGGGTCCGCCAGCGTGCCCTTGGCCTGCGACCGCACCAGCAGCTCCTGGCCAAAGAACGGCATTTCGGCAGCACGGTGGCGCTCGTTGAAAGCGATGAGCTCGGCCAGGCTGCGCACCGGCGCGCCCGCGAGGCGTTCGCCGTCGCCGCCGCCGGCTGCGCTGGCCGCGCCGCCCGCGCCGGCCGTGCCAACGGCACCGGCGGCTCCGGCGGCCCCGGAGGTCAACGCGCCGAGGTAGGCGTCGAGGTCGTGCTTGAACTCGTAGAGCAACACCTCGAGCTCGGGGGCGTCGAGCTGGCCGGCCGTGGCGATGTCGGCGCGATCGACGATCACCGCCCCCTGGCGGCGCATCTCGGCGATCGCCTCCTCGATCAGCGGCGCGGCGGCACCGGGCTCGAAGAGGTGCTTGCGGGCGACGCCGAGGCGCGCTCCCTTGAGCCCATCGGCGCGCAGGAAGGAAGTGTAGTCGGCGAAGGCGCGGCCGGTCGCCGCCCCGGTCGCCGGATCGTCCGGGTCGGCACTACCACCGCCCACCATCGCCCCGAGCAGGATCGCGGCGTCGGCGACGGTGCGCGCCAGCGGTCCGGCGGTGTCCTGGCTGTGCGCGATCGGCACGATCCCGGAGCGGCTGAGCAGGCCGACGGTGGGCTTGATGCCGACCAGTCCGCAATGGCCGGCCGGCGAGACGATCGAGCCGTCAGTCTCGGTGCCGACCGCCGCGGCGCAGAGGCTGGCGGCGGCGGCGACCGCCGAGCCGGAGCTCGAGCCCGAAGGCGAGCGGTCGAGCGCGTAGGGGTTGCGGCACTGCCCGCCGCGGGCGCTCCAGCCGCTCGACGAGCGGGTCGAGCGGAAATTGGCCCACTCGGACAGGTTGGCCTTGCCGAGCAGCACCGCGCCCGCCTCGCGCAGCCGCCGCGCCACCCAGGCGTCGCGCGCCGGCGCCGAGCCGGCCAGCGCCAGCGAGCCGGCGGTGGTGCTCATGCGGTCGTGGGTGGCGATGTTGTCCTTGAGCAGGATTGGGATGCCGTGCAGCGGTCCGCGCGCGCCTTTCGCCCGCCGCTCGGCGTCGAGCGCGTCCGCGATGGCCAGCGCCTCCGGGTTGACCTCGAGCAGCGCGCGCAGCTCGGGGCCGCGCCGGTCGAGCGCCGCGATGCGCGCCAGGTAAGCCTCGACCAGCCCGCGCGAGGTATGCCGCCCAGCCGCGAGCCCCGCCTGCAGCTCGGCGATGGTGGCCTCCGCCAGCTCGAACGCGTTGTCGGCTGCCGGGCCCGCCGGCAGGGTCGCGCCGGCCGGCCGGGGCCGCGGGGCGGGCCCGCCGTCCGTCGTACCCGCCGCGCCCGCCGGCTCTCTCGCGCCCGGCACGGCGTCCTGGCCGGTCCCTTTCCCCACCTCGCCGAGCAGCGGCGCAGCCACGGCCAAAGCGCCGCCAAGCAAGCTGCCGCCCAAGAAGGCGCGGCGGCTGGTTCTCGGGCCGACTGCTGATTCTCCGTCCATGGCAGGCCTCCATGCTGCGGCGCGATGAAGAGACTTTCGAAGGCGCATCTTATCCGGCCGGCGGCCTAGCGATTCCGCAGTAGCTCCTTAAGCCCCCACTCTGACCGGATCTGGCGACCAAAAAGTCGCGCGATCGGCGGCCAGGCAGGGGCCTGCTCAGGGTGGTCTTGGCAAACTACTTCACCGGGACGCGGCCCATCCGGCCGCCCTCGATCGAGGCCAGCAGCCTGCTGCCGGCATTCTGGTCATAACTGTTCTGCGCCGTCGCCTTCTGGGGCGTGCGGCGCGGCTCACTGATGCGCGGCCCGGACCTCGAGCCAGGACCACCCAGGCCGAAATGCGGAATCGCTGGCTGCGGTCGGATCGTGTTGACGGGAGCCCCGGTCTTAGCTATGATCACGCAGAACTGTGTAGCACGTAGACAGCGTGCGAATGAGGAACCCGATGCGGCGCAACGTCACACTGACCATCGACGACGAGCTGATTCACAAGGCACGGGTGCTGGCAGCCCGCCGCAACCGTTCGGTTTCGGCACTACTGCGTGAAGAACTGACTCGCCTCGTGATGCAGGACGAGGCGTACCAGGCCGCGAAGCGAACGGCCCTCGAGCGACTCCAGCGAGGTTCGCGCCTTGGCGGCGGTCCTCTGCCCGCGAGAGACGAGCTCCACGACCGTGGCCACCTTCGTTGATACCAACATCCTGGTCTACGCCGAAGACCGCGATGCCGGCAGCAAGCACACCATCGCGAGGGACCTGGTAGGTGATCTCTGGCGCTCCGAGCAGGGAGTACTGAGCGTGCAGGTCCTCCAGGAATTCTTCGTCACCGTCACACGTAAGATGCCGCGACCTTTAGCCCCCGGCGGAGCCCTCGCCATCGTCGAGCAGTACCTCACCTGGCGAGTCGTGGAGAACACCGGAGACCTGCTGCTCGCAGCCATCCGCAGCGCATCGGACCTCAGGGTCTCATTCTGGGATGCCCTGATCCTGGAAGCAGCCCGTATGGCGCGCTGCGACCGCCTGTGGACCGAGGATCTGAATCACGGTCGACGGATCGGTGAGCTCCTCATCGTCAACCCCTTCCTGCCTCACTCACCACCTGCCGGCGGAGCCGGCGGATAACGGCGAGCGATGCCAATTGCGCGATCGGCGATCGCGGCCTGCGTTGGCTCTTCCCGGAGGGCCCTTGCCGCCGTCTTGCCGGCCGCCGCCCTGACCCTGGCCGCCGCCGCGGGTCTCCTGGCGCCGGCCGCCGCCGCCGCGCAGGACCTCCGGGCGTTCGCCGCCCGCACCACGGTCCACGTGGTGGCCAACGGCTGGACCTTCATCCTGGTCGAACGGCCGGTCGCGCCGGTGTTCTCGTTCTGCACCATCGCCGACGTCGGCTCGGCGCAGGAGGTGCCGGGGATCACCGGACTGGCGCACATGTTCGAGCACATGGCGTTCAAGGGCACCGACAAGATCGGCACCCGCGACCCGGCGGGCGAGAAGCGGGCCATGGATGCCCTCGAGACCGCCTACCAGGCGTACCAGCGCGAGCGCCTGGCGCCGCATGCGGAGCCGCGGAGGGTGGCGGCGTTGCTCGCCGAATGGAAACGCCTCGCGGCCGAGGCCGACCGCTTCGTGATCAAGAACGAGCTCGACGACATCCTGTCGCGGGCCGGCGCGATCGGCGTCAACGCCTCGACCGGCGCCGACGAGACCCAGTATTTCTATTCGCTGCCGGCGAGCGCGGTCGAGCTCTTCGTGGACGTCGAATCGGAGCGTTTCTGGCACCCGGTCTTCCGCGAGTTCTACGAGGAACGCGACGTCGTGCAGGAGGAGCGCCGCATGCGCGTCGACGGCGAGCCGCTGGGCAGGCTCTCCGAGCTGCTGGTCGCCACCGCCTTCGCCGCCCACACCTATCATCATCCGACGATCGGCTACATGAGCGACCTCGAGGCCATCACGCGCACCGACGCCGAGGCCTTCTTCCGCGCTCACTACGTGCCGGCCAGCATGGTCACCGCCATCGTCGGCGACATCCACCCGCAGACCCTCATCCCGCTGCTCGACGCGCGCTTCGGTCTCATCCCGGCGCGGCCGCTGGCGCCGCCCCTGCGCACCGTCGAGCCGCTGCAGACCGCCGCCAAGAGCGTCACCCTGGTCGACCCCGCGCAGCCGCAGCTGCTCGTCTCCTACCACCGCCCCGCCGTCACTGACCCCGACGACCCGGTCTTCGAGGCCATCGACGACGTGCTCACCGGCGGCCGCACCTCGCGCCTCTACCGCGCCCTGGTGCGCGACCAGAAGCTGGCGGTCGAGGTGGAGTCGTTCTCCGGCATGCCGGGCGAGAAGTATCCGAATCTCTGGACGGTGGCGGCGGCCCCGGCGATCGGCGTGTCCGCCGACCGCGTGCTGGCGGCGGTCGACCGCGAGCTCGAGCGGCTGGCGCGCGAAGACGTCTCCGACGCCGAGCTGGCCAAGTTCAGGGCGCGGGCGCGCGCCGCCCTGGTGCGCTCGCTGGGCAGCAACCAGGGGCTCGCCACCGCCCTGGCGCACTACCAGACGCTCTACGGCGACTGGCGCGAGCTGTTCCGCGAGCTCGACCGCTTCAACCGGGTCAGCAAGGCCGACGTCCGCCGCGTCGCCGGCGCCGCGCTGAAGCCAAGCAACCGGACCGTGGCCACCCTCGTCACCGAGACCGCGACCGCGACCGAGAACAATACCGAGACCGCGCCGCACGAGCTACGCGAGCCGCACGCGCCGAGCGAACCGCACGAGCCGCCCGCCGCCGCTCCCGGCGGTGCCCGGCCACGGCCGCCGGCCCCTCTTTCCCCGCCACCGCCAGGCAGTCCACCGGGAGAGCGCTGATGCGCCCGTGCAACAGCCTGCGAGTCTGCGCTCTGCTCCTGGCGGCCGTCGGCGCCGTTGCAGCGGTTTCGGCCACCGCTGGCGCCGCGCCGGTCCCGGCCGTCGCCGCCGCCGCGTCCGCCCCGGTCCCTGCGCCCGCCTCGGCACTTGCGTCCGCCCCCGCACCCGCGCCCGCCCCGGCCGTCGCCTTGCCGCCATCGCAGCCGTCGCCGTCACCGCCGTCACCGCCGCCACCGCCGCCACCGCCGCCGCCACAGCATCAGCCGCCGCCGTGGCCGCCCGCCCCGCCACGGCCGCCGCGCTTCGAGATCCCGCGGCCCCAGCAGGCGGCGCTCGACAACGGCATGGTGGTGATGCTGCTCGAAGACCACGAGCTGCCGCTGGTCACCGTCACCGCTCTCGTCCGCACCGGCTCGCGGCTCGACCCGCCCGCCAAGCTCGGCCTGGGCGCGCTCGCCGGCGAGCTGCTGCGCACCGGCGGCATCGCGCGCGGCGTCGACACCCGTCTCGCGCCGGCCGGCGCCCTCTCCGGCGATGCCCTGGACGACCTTCTGGAATCGCACGCCGCCGCCCTGGAAGTCGCGGTCGGCGAGAGCTCGGCAAGCGCCAGCCTCCACTGTCTCGCCGAGGACTTCGCCGGCCTGCTGCCGGTGTTCGCCGCCATGCTGCGCTACCCGGCCTTCGACGCCGCCAGGCTCGATCTGGCGCGCGACCTCGCCAAGGACCGCCTGGAGCGCGAGAACGACGATCCCGAGGCGGTGCTGTGGCGCGAGTTCGCCCGCCTGGTTTACGGTCCCGACTCGCCCTATGGCCGCACTCCGAGCTTCGCCACCCTGGACGCCGTCGAGCGCGCCGACCTCGTCGCCTGGCACGCTCGCCAGCTCCAGCCGCAGAGCGTCGTGCTCGGCCTGGTGGGCGACTTCCACGCCGACACGGCGCTCGCGGCGGTGCGCGCCGCCTTCGCCGACTGGCCGCGGGGGTCCGTCCAGCCGCCCGGCGGCGAGTCCTTCCCCTACCGCCGCCAGCCAAACCCCGGCCTGTTCGTGATCGACAAACGTGACATGAGCCAATCCGAAGTCGCGATGGGTCATCTCGGAGTGCTCAAGAACGACCCCGACTTCTATGCCCTGCAGGTGCTCGACGACGTGCTGTCCGGCTCGTTCGCCTCCCGCCTGGTGAGCGACGTGCGCACCGGCAAAGGGCTCGCCTACGAGGTCGAGGGGCGGGTCGGCAGCGACTGGGACCATCCCGGTCTGGCGGCGCTGAGCCTCTCGACGAAAGCGCCGACCACCGCCGCCGGCATCGCCGCGCTGCTCGCCGAGGCGCGCGACCTCACCGCCAGGCCGCCCACCGACGAGGAGGTGGCGAGGGCGAAGCAGAGCATCCTCGCCTCGTTCGTCTTTCATTCCGACTCGCGCGCCAAGGTGCTCGATCAGCAGCTGGTGTTCGAGCTCTACGGCTACCCTCCCGACTGGCTGGAGCGGTACCGCGCGGCGATCGAGGCGGTCACCACCGCGGCCGTCCGTCAGGCTGCCGCCCGGCACCTCCATCCCGACCAGTTCACCATCCTCGTGGTCGGTCCCGGGGAGACCACCGACCGCTCGCTAGCCCAGTTCGGCAAGATCAACCCGCTGCCCCTCCCCGACGTGGCCGGGGGCAAGCCGCCTCGCTAAGCTGCCAGTCTGTCTGAATAAACAGTACCGAAGGAGACCGATAGCCGGAGGGGAAGGAGGAGGCCCGCGGGCGGCGGACTCCTCCGGCCGCCGTTGGGCGGGCTACCGCAGTCCTCCACCCCCACATCAGCGACCTCGCCCACCGGAGGCCGGAGGAGTCCGCAGCCCACGGGCCGGCCGGGAGGGTTCCCCGCAGGCGCGGCATGGATCTTGCGACCGTTTCCTATTGCGGCGTGCCACGTCGCATCCGCCACATCGGCAGGGAAACCACGACACCCAATAGGAGGCCCGACATGAAGATGGAGTCCCTGAAAGACCTGTACCTCGAACAGTTGCGCGACCTGTACGACGCCGAGACCCAGCTGGTCGAAGCGTTGCCGAAAATGGCCGAGGCTGCCCACAACTCCGACCTCAAGAATGCCTTCAATCAGCACCTTCGCCAGACCCGCGAGCACGTCACCCGCCTCGAGCGGATGTTCAGCGCGCTCGGCGAGAAGCCGGAAGGCCAGACTTGCCACGGGATGAAGGGCCTGATCAAGGAGGGTCAGGAGATGATCAAGGCGAAGGGCGATCCCGACGTGATCGATGCCGGGCTGATCGCCGCGGCGCAGCGCGTCGAGCATTACGAGATCGCCGTCTACGGCACCGTCCGCGCCTACGCCGAGACCCTCGGCGCCGAGGCGGACATGAGGTCGCTCGAGAAGACGCTCCAGGAAGAGGAAGAGACCGACGACAAGCTCACCGAGATTGCCGAGAGTCACATCAACGTCGAAGCCGAAGCGGCGATGCGGCGCTGATCGATCGGACCGCTCGCGCCGATCGCACCGGCGGCGCCGATCTCACCGACTGGCGATGGGTGCCGAGCGGTCCACCTGAATCTTCTCGAAGTCTCCTGCGGCGCTCCGGACGGGGTCCGGGGCGCCGCTTTTTTGCCGCCAGCAGTCGCCCCCCTCCCGCACGACGTCCGTGAGACTCTGGTCGTTGCCGATCACCACCGAGTGAATCTCGCGGCTCGGGCGAGGGTCAAACGTGTGGAAGACCGTTTCGCTCCCTTGAACGACGCTTCCTGCCGGCGGTCGCCCCGGTGGTCGCCGGCGCGCCCGATGGCAACTCTCGGAGCAACTCGAGGGTCAGCTCCTCGAGCTCGAGCAGCTCCCCGGGACCCGGCGGCTGGCGCACCAAAGGCGGCGCGTCGCTCCCGCCTGGCTGCTCGCTGGGGGCGCTTGCGCCGCTCGCCTCGATGCGGGCGAGCCGCCCCTCGAGAAATGCCGCGATGACCGCCGGGTGCACGTAGTACTTGCGGCAGATAGCCGGCCGGTTGCCGAGCTGCTCGGCGACCCGCTTGACGGCTTCCGCCGCTCCCGCGAGTCGCGCAAGGGGTGGCCGGCGGGACCGAGGTAGCTGAAACCCTTGCCGCGGCGCCGTCGCCGGATCCCCGGCTTGCTGTCCATGACGTACCGCAGACCGGCCAGGCGGGCGCTCAGCACGGGATCGGCGGCCACCGCCTGCGGATTCTCGACGAGCGCGCGGGTTGAGGATTCCAGCATGTTCGAGGCTTTACCTTGCAAGATTTGCACGCCGGCGATCGCCGGGAATCGGCGGAGACCGGAAGAGACTGTCGGAGATCGCCGGCGCTCGTCCAGAGGTTCACCATCAGGCGCCGGCGCCTGAGCTGTGCATCCGCCATGCCGGCAGAGAGTCAGGCGAGGGATTTCGCCTTGGAAGCCAATGGCATGGACCCTGCACAATCACCCGCGCACGGGAGGTCTTCGATGGTGGGTGCGCGCGCTGGTGCCCGAGATGCAACTCGCCTGAGGGCCTTGCCGATGCCGGAGGATCGAATGGCGGTAACGACGATGCGGCCGAGCCCCGAGACCCCGCAAGCGGCGGAGCCCGTGCTGGGGCGCGCCCTGCGGCCGGGAATCGTGCTGCTGAACGCGCCGGGTGGGGCCGGCGAGCCCTGGGCCGACGATCGCGCGCTGGCGCTCCTCGGCTGCCGCGACCGCGCCGAGCTCGCGGCGCGCTGGCCGGCCATCCGGCAGCGGCTGCTGGCCGAGGGCCTGCGGCTGGCGGACCCATCCCGCGGCCGCGGCGCCGAGAGCGCCTCCGGCACCGGCGCGTCCTCCGGGACCTCCGGGTCGAGCCCTTCCGGAGAGACGTCCATCGCCGCCACCGAAGTCGAGCTGCCGCCGGACCTCACCGGCGGGCGCCACCTCAAGGTCGTCATGGTCTCGATGGACGGCTCCGGCGCGGGCCCAGGCTCCAGCTCGGGCCCAGACTCGGACTCAAGCTCAGACCCCGGCCCCGGCGCCGCCGGCAACGGCCGCCCAGCCGCGCCGGCCGCGCTGCTGCTGCAGGACGCCGAGCTCGCGGCGGCGCTCGAGAGCGACCTGCGCGCGGCATCGCAGATGCGTTCGCTGGCGCAGATCACGCCGGCCGTGGCGCATGACCTGCGGGCGCCGATCAACGCCATGGTGCTCAACCTCGAGGTCCTCAAGGAGACTCTCGCCGCTCCGCCGAGCACCATCCCGGGGAACCCCGCATACCCGGCCAGCCACGCGCACCCGGGACAGCCGCAGCGCCCCGGGGGCCCCGGCCGCGATCCGCGCGAGCGCCAGCAGCGCTACGTCTCGGTGTTGCGCGAGGAGCTGTCGCGGCTGCACCAGGCGCTCGAGCTGTTCCTCGCCCACGTCTCGCCCCGCGGCGACCGGCTGGAAGTCCTCGACCTGCGCGAACCGGCGCAGGATCTTGCCGCGTTGCTGCGCCCGCCCGCCCACAAGCAGCAGACCAGGATCGAGCTGCTGCTGCCGGATGCGGCGGTGCCGGTGCTCGCCCAGCGGTACCAGCTGCGGCAGGCGCTGCTCCACCTCGGCCTGGCCGCCCTCGAGCGGGTGCCGCGCGACGGCGCGCTCGAGATCCGCCTCGAGCGCCTGCCGGCGCGGGCCCGCGCCCGCCTCCGGATCGCCGCCGGCGCTCAGCCAGGAGCGGCCCCCGCGGCCTCTGCCACGCCTGCGGCGGCCTCCGCGATGCCCGCGGCAACGCCGGCGACGCCCGCCGCACCAGCGACGCCCGGCGAACCCACCACGCCCGCCGCGCCGGCAACGCCCGCCGCGCCGGCGGCCCCCGCCGCGCCGGCACCCCCCGCGGGGCCCCACTTTTCCGCCGCCGGCACCGAGGCCCGCCAGCAGGTCGCCCACGGCATCGTCGCCTCCTTCGGCGGCACCTCGCGGTCGCTGGACCCGGATGTCGGGGCTGCCTCGGCGGCCTCGGCGGCCTTTGAGATAGAGTTCCCCCTAGCCGAGTCCAACTGAGGTCACGATGCCACACGCTCTCGCGGTCGACGACGATCCCAATTTTCTCTCGGCGCTTGCGGAGTTGATCGAGGGCCAGGGCTTCACCACCAACACCGCGCTCAACCTGCGCGACGCCCGCGCCCAGGTGAGCCATCGCTCTCCCGACGTGGCGCTGGTCGATCTCTACCTCCCTGACGGCAGCGGCATCGATCTGCTGAAAGACCTCGAGAGCGGCGCCGCGACCGAAGTCGTGCTGATGACCGGCCACGCCGACGTCGAGAGCGCCGTCCAGGCGTTGCGGCTCGGCGCCAGCGACTACCTCACCAAACCGCTCGACATCGGCCGGCTCAAGAGCATCCTGGCCAACGTCGCCAGCATGCAGCCCAGCGTCGGCTCGGCCGGCCAGGCCGCCGCCCGCCGCGACGGCGACGGCCGCGAGGAGGGCGCCGAGCCGGAAGTCGGGCGCCTCGGCCTGCTGCTCGGCGCCTCCGAGCCGATGCTGCAGACCTACGAGATGATGAACCGGGTGGCGCCGACCGACGCCACCGTCCTGCTGGTCGGCGAGAGCGGCACCGGCAAGGACCTGGCCGCGACCACCCTGCACCTGTTGAGCCGCCGCGCCAAGGCGCCGTTCCTGCCGCTCAACTGCGGCGCCATCTCCCCCACCCTCATCGAGAGCGAGCTGTTCGGCCACGAGCGCGGCAGCTTCACCGGCGCGCAGCATCGCCACAAAGGCTACTTCGAGCGTGCCCACGGCGGCACCTTGTTCCTCGACGAGATCAGCGAGATGCCGATCGAGCTGCAGGTGAAGCTCCTGCGCGTTCTCGAGACCGGCACCCTGGCGCGCATCGGCGGCGATCAGCAGGTCGCCGTCGACGTGCGGGTGATCGCGGCCACCAACCGCGATCCGCACCGCGCGGTGGCGGACGGCAAGCTGCGCGAAGACCTCCTCTACCGGTTGCAGGTCTTCCCCATCCAGATGCCGCCGTTGAGCGAGCGGAGCGGCGACGTCGACCTGCTCGCCACCTACTTCCTCGACCAGCTCAACGAGCGCCAGGCAACCGCCAAGCGGTTCTCGAACGACGCGCTCGACCGCCTGCGCAACCATACCTGGCCCGGCAACGTCCGCGAGCTGAAGAACGTCATCCACCGGGCCTTCATCATGGCCGACGAGGAGATCACCCCGCGCTGCCTGCCGCGCGAGGTCGGCGGCGAATCGGGGGCGCTGCGCAGCCTGCACTTCCAGGTCGGCGCCTCGATCTCGGACGTCGAGCACCGCCTGATCATGGCCACCCTCGATGCCTATGCCGGCAACAAGCGCAGGACGGCGGAAGTGCTTGGGGTGAGCCTGAAGACGTTGTACAATCGCCTCAATACGTATCGTGTCAGCGAGGCCTAGACACCCGGAAGAACCATAGTCTCTCAGAGCATCCGCAGGGGCGGGCCTATCGCCGATCGGCGCCGATCGTCGCCAATGTGCCGGCCGCGGCTCTGCGGACGACGCGGCGGCCCCCTTGAGGAGCCGTTCGGGAGAGTGTATACTCTCCGATCGTCCAACGACCTAGGGACTGTCCTGGACAGGAGGCTGTGGCACAAAATCTGCTGTCGTTCCCTGTGGGGGGTCCCTACCCCCACCGGCACCATGGTTCAAGGTTTGTGAAGTCTGCTTGCGGCGGCCGCCCGCTACCTCGGCGGCGACGCCAGGCCCGAGGAAGAGGATGCAGATGTCGCCGATGCCGTTGGTGCAGGTAGATGTCGATGAGAACACGCGATGGACAGCCACCGTAAGATCCTCTATGTTCTCCGTGCTCGCAGCCTGAGCCTCGTCATGCTGGCATTGGCCACCACCGCATCGGCGGGAACGTTGGGAGCACTGACCGGCTGCAGGACGGCTGAGCCGGCGCGCCTGCAAGCGGACGACTCGACGATCACCTCGACGATCCAAGCCAAATTGGCCTCCGACGACGACCTCAAGCCGTACGAGATCGCCGTGACCGCCAATCGAGGCGTGGTGACTCTGAAGGGGCGGGTGAAGACCGGCGGCGCACGCGAGAGGGCGGAGCGCTACGCGCGCGAGACGGACGGTGTACAGCGGGTCATCGACCTGGTCAAGGTGGGCGATCTGCGGTAAATCGCCCTGTCATCTTCAATCCAGTTACATGTCAGAAGGGAGACAAACCATCATGAAGAAGTCGCTCGTTTACCTGTCCTTGACGTGCTTGCTGGTCGGCCTGCTGAGCCTGGTCGGCTGCAAGAAGGAGGAAACCACGGAGGAGACGACGACTCCGGCGACCACCTCCACGACCACCACCACCGAGACCACCACCACCAGCACCGAGATGGGCACCGGCGCCATGGGCACCGACATGGGCACCGGCGCCTCCTCGATGGGTACCGACAACATGGGCACCAAGTAGAACAGCGTCTCGGAGCTGCATTTGCGAAGGGCGCTCGCGCGGCGGGCGTCCTTTTTTTATTTTTCCTGCAAACGCCCCGGATCTCCTTGCAACTCCCGGTAAAGAAATCGCCAGCCGGAGAGGGTCACCAGCCGGAGGGGTAAGGAGGAGCCCGGCCGGGAAGGGTTCCCCAGAGGCTTTTTCATGAGGCCGGGCGGCGGATGTCGAGCAGGAAGCGGGCGGCGGCGGCGCGGAACTGGTCGGTCCACTCGTGGCCGCCATCGAAGATGAGGGGGTGGATGTCGACCCCTTTGGCGCGCAGCAGCTCGACGTCGTGCTCCATCTTCACGGCGTCGAACCACTCCTCGCTGCTGCCGCGGCCGAGCAGCACCGGTGGAAAGCCGCTGAGATCGCGCTCGGCGAGCTCCGGCGGCAAATCGCCTCCCAGCACGATCACCCCCTGGCAGGAATGGCCACAGGCGGCGGCCGCGCGATAGGCCATCGCCGCTCCCTGCGAGAAGCCGAGATAGACCAGGCAAGTCTCGGCAGGCAGCTCGCGCCGCAGCTCGCCGACCACTCCGGCCACGAAGGCGATGTTGTCGGCGATGGCCTGCTCGCGGTTGAAGCGGGTCATCCAGCTCGCGATCACCTCGCCCTGGCGGTTGTAGAAGGGATGCAGCGCCTGCACGGCGCAGAGCGCCCAGCCGGCGGCGCCGGGGATGCGTCGCAACTCCGCCAGGTGACGCTCGGCGTTCTCGCCATAGCCATGGAAGCCGACCAGGCAACCCGCCGGCGCGGGCGGCATCTCCAGCAGGTAACTGCCGTGCACACTGGTAACGATCTGGCGGGCTTCCACCAAGGGCTCTCCTGCGCAGCGACGCGCGAGTTTGGAACGCCGGGAGACGCCCCGGCAGTCACAAGCCGGTAACCCCGCGAGCGCCACGGACATTCCTACAGGGGCCTTCGGAATCAGGGACTCGTCTCCGTCATTTAAGGCATACTTAGCTCCACACAAGGAGGAGCGAGGAATGGGCGACGACCTCAGGGGCAAGGTATTGCAGGACCTGTCGGACCTCAGCCATGTTCCAGTGCCTCAAATCAAGGACACCGACAAGCTGGCGGATGACCTCAATCTCACTCACAACGACCTCGTCTTCCTGACGATGTCCCTGCTCGCGGCGATCCAGCAGCACAAACCCTCCGCAACCCTGAAAGTCTCCGAGGTCGAGAAGCCAGGCATGACGGTTGGCGACCTCGTCACGTTGGTGAACGCGAAGGTACAGCCGTGAGCCGTGCCCGAGCCTCGTCCACCTTTCTCGTGGTCGTCGCGCTGACCATCGTGTGCGCTCAGGTCGCGAAGGCTGGCGGCAATGCTGAGCAGGATCAGCAAGCTGCTGCCAGCTCCGCAGCGACCCCGCCTGACCACAGCGTGCTCGGACGCCTCGAAGCAACGGGTGTCGTCGTCCGTCAGAGCTTCGTCGGAGTCAATGCAGAGAATCTGCCGGCGACCGTGAGCTACGTGGACTCGACGCTTTCCGGGCACTCCTACCTCGTGGATCTCGCGGTGAAGCTCAATGGCTTCCAGCCGGTTTCTCGGCCGGACCAGACCCTCTTGGTGAGTCCATCGGTCGAGTGGCACAGGTCCGACCGCAAGGGAAACGGCATCAACAAGCTCTCGGCGGCCGGCAATGTCGAGTATTTCGTCAAGACTGGAGCCGGAATCAGGGACGGGCTCATCTTCCAGGGGCAAGCGAGTGTCACCAGAGAGGTGGTGGGGAACCAGACCGAGGAGATGGCCAGCCTGCTGACGACCCTGAGCCACAAGGGCGGCCCGGGCGACCACCTGCAATACCTCGGATACGGTTTCTACTACCCCTATCTAGGCTTCGAGTACTTCGCGAACCTGCCTCTCACCCAGGGCACGACGACGTTGGCGCCCGCCGTCGATCTCGCTTTCGCGACGGGACGGCTCTACCTCGAGATCCACCCGTTCAACTCGAAGCCCAAGGGACCGAGGCGGTTTCAGCTCATCGGCACCTACACCTACCGCAAACGGGTCGGGGGAGACCGAGACGCAGCGCAAGGTTACGGCCTGCTCGAACTGAGCGCTCTCTACTACCTCGACGCCGCGCGGCGCGTGGCGATCGGGTACACATACGAAGACGGACACAATCCGACCAACAACTTCCTCTTCGACCGGAGGTCCTCGATCGCCTTGAAGCTGAAACTCGGCGGCGACACGTAGACCAACTCATCGCAGCCATGAGGCCGGCGGCGGATCTCTCGGCGGGCGCCGACTCGCCGTACACTCCTCTTGGATCTCGGCACGCTTCGATCGAGGAGGAACGAATGCGATCCTTCGTCGTCCTGGTGCTCTGCCTGGCGGCCGTCGCGGCTGCCGCCGCGGACCTCTCTCACATCGAGACCTTTCTCGGCGAGATCTCCTATGACGAGGTGCAGGTGTCGCCGGACGGCTCCCGGCTCGCCTTCGTCACCCGCCGCAACGACTTCGAGCGCGACCGCGAGGAGCTCACGGTGTGGATGCGCGACCTTGCCGGCGAGGGCCGCGGCGCCCGCCCTGTGAGGCTCCTCGCGCTGGGAAGCTGCTCGACCCTGCGCTGGTCCCCTGACGGCCGGTCGCTCTCGTTTCTCTCCGCTGCCGAACCTCGGCAAGGCTCTCAGCTCTTCGTCGTCAGCCCATCTCCGGGTGCGGCGGCGCGGCGGCTCACCGACCCGGGCCGCTTCCCCGACGGCATCGACCTCTACGACTGGCTTCCCGACGGCTCGGGCGTGGTGGTCGAGGCGGCGGATCCGCCGGCGGGAACGGCGACTGCCGACGGACGCCGCCGGCAAGACCGCTATGGCGACGTGCGCCGCCTACCTGCTCCGCCGCCCTCGACCTCGCTGTCGCGGATCTCCCTGGCCGACGGCCGCGTCGAGCGGCTCGCCGCCGTTCCGTTCGACGAGCCGGGAGCCCTCGCGGTGTCCCCGGACGGCAGCTGGCTGGCGGTCGCCGGCAGCGGTCAGCGCGAGACGGTGGAGAGCACCGAGGTGGCGCTCCTCCCGCTCGCCTCGCGAGCGGAGACCGCCCCGCCGCGCCGCACTCACAACCTCGTCCTGGAGGATCGGCTCTGGTGGGCGGGTCAGCAGCTCTTCGCGTCGGGCATGGGAGAGGACAAAGATGGGCGCTACACCGGGACCGAGCCGCGCCTGTACCGCGTGGACACCGCGGGCACCGGCGACCTCCGTCTCATCCGCGCCGCGCCTGCGCAGGCAGGCAGTCTCGGCGAGGTGGTGCCGCTGGCGGACGGCTCGCTCCTCACCGTCACCACCGTCTCGACGAGAATGCAGATCTCCCTCGTCGACGCCGCGTCCGGGAAGGTGCGAACGCTGCGCGACCAGCGGGGCTGGATCGCCAACCTCTCGGCCGCGCGCTCCGGAGAGCGGATCGCCTTCGTGGCCGCCGACGCTCATCACTTCGGCGAGATCTACGTGGCGGACGCGCGGGAGGGGGTCGCCGCCGCCCGGCCGGTGACCGACTTCAATGCCACCCTCACGCGCGGACCCCTGCCGGACATCGAGACCGTGAGCTGGGATGGGGGGGATGGAGTCGCGGTGGAGGGGGTCGTCTTCTGGCCGCCCGGGCGGAAGGGAGAGCGCGGGCTGCCCCTGATCGTGGATCTCCATGGCGGACCGTTCGGAGTGGCGCGCATCGAGGCCGTCGATCTCTTTGGCACCTATGAGTCCTATCCTGCCCTGCTCGCCGCTCGCGGCTTCCTGGTGCTCAATCCGAACTACCGCGGGAGCGGCGGCCGCGGCGACGAGTTCGCCCGCGGGATCGAGGGTCACCGCTGCTCGCGTCCGTCGCTGGACGTCATCCGCGGCGTCGAGAGCCTCGTCGCCCGCGGTTGGGCCGACCGCGAGCGCGTCGGCCTCATCGGCTACAGCGGCGGCGGCGGGCTCTCCAAATGCCTGATCGGCCGCACCGACCTCTTCCGCGCCGCCGCCACCGGCGCGGGCGTGTGGGACGACATCTCCCTCGTCGGCACGACGCGAGGAGGCCTCTGGAGCCAGGTTTTCTACCAGAGCAAGCCGCCATGGGAGGACTTCGAGCTGTGGTGGAACGAGTCCCCGATCGGCGGCCTGGGACGCGTGAAGACGCCCACCCTGATCGTCGCGGGCGAGCGCGACGGCACCGCCCCCGCGCAAGCCGCCGAGCTCTACCACGACCTCGTCTGGCGCGGCGTCCCGGCGGAGCTCCTCCTCTTCCCGGACGAGCTCCACATCTTCACCAAGCCATCGCACAAGCGCACCAAGATCCGCGCCGAGATCTCCTGGCTGGAACACTACCTGCTCGGCAAACCGCGTGAGGAGTGAAGCCCGTTACGTTGAAGGCCTTTCAGGCATGACCATCGAGGTGAACATGGGCAGACGCTTCGGCAGCAGGTTTGCCTGCATGGAGCACCTACGATGCCGCCACAAGCGAAACTGAAAGCGCGCAGGTCATTGGTGCGACCTGTCTTCTTCCCGTTCTAGCGCTGATCTTCGCTGTGGCCGGAGTCTTGGTGCTGCTGAGCATGGCGGAACCACGCAACTGAACAAGCGCGAAAGGAGGTGAGAGCTGTGCTGCTCGCGATCGTGCTGGCGACCGCACTCGCGTCGTCACCGCCGGAGTCCCTCTTTGATCTACGACCGCCTCAACAAGCACGAACGCCAACGGGCATGCAAGAGATCTGGCTTGAATAGATGATTTGCAATACAGCGATGTAGTCATCGGCTTTTCAGCTGTGTTGCTTTCAACCTGTTTGTCGTATACGCTCCGCCGCGACAACTGAGCGAAGTATCATGCTGCGCCATCTCCTCCGGGAGGACGGATGTCCAAAGCGGGGAAGGAGTCTGACGAGGCGTTGCGCCTGTCGCATCGGCGGCACTCGAGGCAATGGGCGGCCGCTCCTGTCCTCGGCCTGCTGGTGGTGCTGGGAGGAGGAGCGGCCCGGCTATCCGGCCAGACCGTCACCTTGCAGGCCACGGCCGACACGGTGATCAAGCAGGACAGCCCCAACCGCAACTTCGGCGCCCAGAAGACGCTGGTCCTGAAGGAAAGCGGCAACCGCGTCCTCGTCCGCTTCGACCCGGCGGCGATCGCCGCGGCGGTGGGCGGCGGCAGCCTGGCCTCGGCCCAGCTCCAGCTCTACATCGGCGCGAACGCCGCCAACTGGGGGCCGACCGGCCGCACCGTCGACGCCTACCGGGTCGACGCCGCCTGGGTGGAGAGAGCCGCGACCTGGAACTGCGCCAACGACACCAACCTCGCCAACTCCGCGCCCGATTGCGCCGCGCAATGGAACGGCGGCACGATCGAAGGCGACGCCATCGACACCGTCGTCCTGACCAACGCGAGCGCCGGCTGGATCCAGTTCGACGTCACTGCCGACGTCCAGTCCTTCCTCGCCGGCACGGAGAACGACGGCTGGCTGATCCAGAAGACCGACGAAGGGCAGGCCGGCCGCGTCGACCTGGTCTCGCGGGAGGGAACGGCCGGCCAGGGACCGCAGCTCGTGCTGCTCAGCGAGAGCGCCACCGCCGACACCGTGCCGCCATCTCTCGCCATCGTCTCGCCCGCGCAGCCGATCGTGGTCAACGTCGCAGCTCCGCCGATCGCGGTCGCCTACCACGACGGCGGCTCGGGCGTAGACACCGCAACGCTACAGATCCTCCTCGACGGCCAAAACCTGACCGCCGCCTGCACCGTCGGCGCCCAGTCGGCAACCTGCACTCCGCCGCCGCTGGCCGCCGGCACCCATACCGTCGTCGCCAACCTCCGCGATCACGCCGGCAACGCCGCGAGCGCAACCAGGAGCTTCCAGCTGCTGATCGGACCGAGCGTCAACACCCTGACCTTCCCGGTGACCGCCGACACCTACATCACCCGAAGCGCTCCCGACCGCGAGCACGGGCGCACCGCCTTCTTGCGGGTTGCCAAGAGCGGTCCCAGCCGGGCCCTGGTGCAGTTCGACCAGGCGCCCCTCGCCACCGCGCTGGCCGGGAACACCCTGGTCTCGGCCCAGCTCGAGCTGTCGATCGCCGCCAACGGCAACAACTGGGGAGCGAGCGGCCGCACCGTCGGCGCCTACCGGCTGACCACCGCCTGGTCCGAAGGCGCGGCGACCTGGGACTGCCCGGCCGACTCCAACCTCGACAACCACAAGCCGGACTGCGCCGCGCTCTGGAACGGCGGCGCCTTCGCGTCGAGCCCCACTGCCACCGCGCTCCTCACGCGCCATCTCGCCGGCACGGTCACTCTCGACGTCACGAGCGACGTGGCCGCCTTCCTCGCCGGCACGACCAATGCCGGCTGGCTGCTCGCCAAAACGGACGAGACCCAGAGCGGGCGGGTGGATTTCGTCTCCCGCGAGGCGAGCTCGGGCCAGGCGGCGCAGCTGGTGGTACTCTTTCAGGTCCCTCCGGGCGACGTGCCTCCACCTGCCGTGGTCCTCACCACGCCCGCTGACGGCGCGGTGGTCAATGTGCCGACCCTGACCGCGGCCGGCACGGTCACCGCAGTCAATCCCCTGGCGAGCGTGACCGTGAACGGTCAAGCGGTGACCTTGCAGGGCTCTACTTTCTCTGTGCAAGTGAGCCTGAGCGAGGGTCCGAACCTGGTCTTGGTGCAGGCGATCGATTCCAACGGCAATGTGGGCGTGGGATCCGCGCGGGTAACCCTCGACATGACGCCGCCGAGCTTGACGGTCCTTCAGCCGGCTGCCGGCGCGTTGATCAACGCTGCCAGCGTCCCAGTGAGGGGGCAGGTGAGCGATGAGACCGGCATCGCCAGCGTCCACGTTGCCGGCACGCCAGTCACGATCAACAGCGACGGCACCTTCGAGACCTCGGTGTCACTGGCCGAAGGCAGCAACTCGATCGCCCTCGAGGCCTTGGACTTGGCAGGCAACAAGACTGACCAGAACCTCAACGTCATCCGCTTTTCCTTGCCGCAGCTCGCGATCACCTCGCCGGCCGATTTGAGCTATCTTGCCACCACCACCGTTGCCGTCTCGGGAACGGTCAGCGATCCATCCGTCACCGTGACCGTCAACGGCCAGCCGGCTTCGGTGGCAGGCGCCACCTTTACGGCGCCCGGGGTGCCGCTCCTCGAAGGCGGCAACGTCCTCACCGCCACCGCCACCGGCGCCAACGGACATGTCAACACCGCCACGATCAACGTGGTCCGCGACCTGACGCCGCCGGTCCTCTCGATCGCTTACCCGCAGGATGGTGCCACGGTCTATACCCCGACCGTCATCGTCTCAGGATTGGTCAACGACATCGTCGCGGGAACGGTCAACGCCTCCCAGGTCACGGTCACCGTCAACGGCCAGCCCGCGGCCGTCGCGAATCGCTCCTTCGCCGCCACCGTCTCTTTGGCGTCCGGCACCAACGTCCTTTCGGTCCGGGCGACCGATGTGAGCGGCAACACGTCACAGGCCGCGGTGACGGTGCACCAGCTGGCCGCGAACACCAAGCGGGTGGCATCGGTCGCGGGCGCCGGGCAGTCGGGGGTGATCGGAACGCTGCTCGGAGCGCCGCTGGTGGCAGCGCTCCTGGACGCGACGGGGCAGCCGGTCGCCGGGCAGAGCCTGTTCTTTCGGGTGCGCGGCAACGACGGCACCCTCGACCGCGGCCAGCGCGGCCTCGCCGTGACGACGGATGCGACAGGCCAGGCCGTCGTACACTTCACCCTCGGAACCCGCGCTGGCACCGGCAATCAGGTCGTCGAGGCCTTCGCTCCCGGCTTCGCGGGTCGGGCAGTGTTCCAGGAGACGGCATTGCCTGGCAGCTCCTCGCTGATCGTGGTGGACTCGGGAGACCAGCAGGTGGGCATCCCGGGCCAACCAGCACCGCGTCCCCTGGTTGCCGTGGTGACCGATGGCGGCTTCAATCGTCTCCAGGGGGTCCCGGTGCAGTTCGCGGTGGTGAAGGGACTGGGAAGCTTCCAGAACGGCCAGCAGGCTGTGACCGCCATGACGGATTCCGACGGGCGGGCGATCGTCACCTTCACCCTGGATCCAACCGAGGGTGTCTCAAATAACGCCGTGCGCGCGACCATCGTGAGCCTCTCCGGCGGCCCTGCTGCCAACTTCATCCTGTCGGGGCGCGCTGCGGGCGACTCGGCGGCGACGACGATCAGCGGCGTGGTGCTCGACAACGCCAATCAGCCTGTTCCCGGCGCAACGGTCAGCATCCGCGGCACCCTGATTACAGCGCAGACGGATGCCACCGGGCGCTTCCGGCTGGCCGGTGTGCCGCCGGGCACTCCCACGTTGATCGTCGACGGCAGCACCACGCAGCGCCCTGGCACCTGGCCGGACCTCGAGTACTTCATCACCGTGATCCCAGGCCGCGACAACACGGTGAACATGCCGATCTACCTGCTGCCGCTGGATCAGACCCACGGCCTGCAGGTGAGCGAGACAGTGGGAGGCATCCTCACCTTGCCGCAGGTCCCGGGCTTTGCGCTCGCGATCGCTCCTGGCTCCGTCACGTTCCCCAATGGCGCGCGCAGCGGCGTGGTGAGCGTGACGGTGGTCCATGCCGACAAGGTGCCGATGGTCCCCAACTTCGGCCAGCAGCCGCGCCTCATCGTCACCATTCAACCGGCCGGCGCGCGCTTCGACCCACCGGCGCGCCTGACCCTGCCCAACCTCGAAGGCTTGGCGCCGGGATCGGTCACCGAGATGTACTCGTTCGACCACGACCTTGGACACTTCGTCAGTATCGGGCCGGCGACGATCAGCGACGATGGCACCGTGATAACGGCCAACCCGGGGGTCGGCGTCATCAAGGCAGGCTGGCACTGCTGCGGCAACCCGGCGGCCATGGCGATTCCTTTCGAGTGCCCGGACTGCAAGACCTGCGACCCCGGCCTCGGAATCCTGTGCGTCCCCGACCCGAAACTGGAAGGTAAATCCTGCCCCAACGTGCCACCCAACGTCTGTCGAGGCGGCACCTGCCAATGCGCCATTCCCGTGAACTTTAAGGAGACCTCCCACAAGGTGTTGCTAGCACAGCTGGACTTTATCTACAGGTGGGAGTCGAGCACTGGGCACCTGGAGGATCTCGCCAACTGTGAGGTCGCTGAAGCGATCTTCCTTCCCAGCAACCCCTACACGTTCCCCAGGCCTTGGGCAGGGTCATCGGGTTCTCCCTACACGACTACAATTGTCCCGGGATCAGATGGTGTCCTGAACGATACGAACACGTTGACCGGCCCGCTGCTGCAGATCACGAGGCCGGTCGTTCCTGGCCATTTCACGGTGCAACAGTACTTTACCTATAGGTGTCCATGCCATACTTCTGCGCCGGGGACGCTGCCTAACCTCCTCGGCCCGATACCGATCACTCGGAGTGTGGTGCCGAATCCCGATAACTCCTGGAAAGGATGCATTCAGAAATCAGGGCTTATCTCCTGTATGACGATTTCACCTAACTAGGAAGCCGAGAAAGCGGAACACGAATGCTGATCCTGGCACTTTCGACCTGGGCGTTGATGGGGAGGGCTGCGGCTCACACGCCGGAGCGGCAAGCACCAGGCACGCCGCCGGTATGGTGCACGGTCGCGGCTGAGCAGCCAACGGTTACCGTGGGGGAGCCGCTCTGGCTGCGCATGGAATGTGAGAATCGAAGCGCCGTCGAGCGTGACTTGGACTTTCAGACCGGCAGCGGGGTTGGCTGGCACGTATCACCGGAGATGGCGACGCTGGCGTGCTTCCCGCTGAGCGACGTTCAGAACGTTCCGCCCGGCCGGGTCGCGATCTCGGTAGGGAGTCATGTAACCATCCGCGCCCTGCTGAACCGTTGGAGCGGCATGATGAAGCCGGGCTCCTACCGCCTCAGGCTCGTAGACTGCGCTGGGGCGTTCAATCGGGACTTCAAGGGTGGCCCATCGCTCAGCAATGAAGTTGCCTTCAGCGTCTTGCCTCTCGACGAGCAGCGTCTCGAGAGGATCTGCAAAGACCTGGAAGGTCAGGCCCTCGATCGAGCGGCGCCCACCGGGGCGCGGCTACAGGCGGCCGAGGCGCTGAGCTGGGTGGATCTTCCTCTGGCCGTGCCCTACCTCCACGCGGTCATGCTGGAAGCGAGGAACGGCGTTTCCGCCCTCGCGGTGCAGGGCCTGGGCCGCATGGGAAGCCCGCAGGCGGTGCGCGTCCTGGTTGAAGCCTATGAGAAGGACCCTTTTCTGGGAATGACGATCGCTACGACCCTCTACACCATGCATCCCACCGGCCTGGATGCCGAGCTCCAGGGGCGCGTGAACTACATTCTGCAGCACCCGATCAAGATTGAGCATTAGTGACGATGCGTGGCAAGACGATGAATGGTCAGCCATCGGGGGCTAGCTTTCCGCTGATGGGCCCTGGTGCATGAGCCGACTTGACTGTCAAAAGGGGCGCTGGATGATGCAACAGAGAACGTTGGCATCCTTTGAGAATGCCCGGCGCAACCTCTGGCTGAGCTCTCTTGCACTGGTCATCGCCGTTGCTCTCACCGGACCGTTGGCAGCCCAGCTCGACAGCACCTGCATGGTCAGCGCCCTCAATCGCACTGCTCCGGTGGACGACAGCGGTGTCTGGCTGCTTCCCAACGTTCCCGCGGACTTGGGCAAGGTGCGTATACGCGCGACCTGCGTTGCGCCGGATGGGACGGTGCGGTCCGGCGCCTCGGCGAGCTTGTACGCGTTGCCGGTCAACGGCGCTGTCAGCGTGCGTGACATTTCATTCCAGAGTCCGACCCCCGTGCCGGAGTCGCTCACTCTTACCGCACCCTCGAGCAGCCTTGGCTCTCAGGGGCAGACGGTGCAATTGACGGCCCTCGCAGCGTACGCGAATGGCACCACGACGGACGTCACGGCTTCCGGCCTCGGCACCGACTACCGGACGAGCAACGCTGCCATTGCCACCGTTGGCTCCGGAGGCTTGGTCGTCGCGCAAGCCAGCGGCGTCGTGATCATCAGCGCTACGAACGAGGGTGCTCTTGGCGTCGTGCAGCTGCAAGTGGTGCTCTCCGGAAGCTCGGTGGGCGACGGCATCCCCGACGATTGGAAGATCGCGCACGGCCTCGATCCTCACGATCCCCTGGTGGCGTACGAGGACCCGGATCGCGACGGCCTGACCAACCTCGAGGAGTACCAGGCCGGCACCGACCCGAACAACCCGGACACCGACGGCGACGGCCTTTCCGACGGCGACGAGGTTCACATCTACCACACCAACCCGCTGCTCTGGGACACCGACGGCGATGGCATCTCCGACGGCGTCGAGGTCAAGACCGGCAGCAACCCGCTCGACATCCACAGCTTCAACCTGGCGGCGGCGCTCTCCTCGATCACGGTGTCGCCGGCCTCGCTCCGGCTGGTTTTCAACACGGTGAGCGGCGAGGCATCGCGGCAGCTCCAGGCGATGGGCAACGTCATCGACGGCCGCACCATCGACATGTTCAATCCGCTCTACCAGACGCAGGTCGCCTCGAGCGACCTGACGGTGGCGAGCCTCGGAGCGCAGCCGGGGCGGGTCTATGCCGGCCAGAGCGGCGGCGCCACCATCACGGTCAGCAACAGCGGCCATGCCGGCGCGGCGAGCGTGACCGTGCAGACGTTCTCGCCAACCGTTCTGGGCTTCATCTTCCTCCCCGGGTTTCAGAACGCGGTCGAGGTTGCCGGCACCTACGCCTTCCTGGCGTCCGGCGGCGCTGGGCTGAACGTGGTGGACGTGACCAACCTGCAGCAGCCGGTCCTGGTCGCTCAGCTGGCCACTCCGAGCAGCGCCAACGACGTGCGGGTCGCGGGCGCCGTGGCCTACGTCGCCGAGGACGGCGGCCTGTTGCTCGTGGACGTGACCGACCCGACGCATCCGGCGCGGCTCGGCAGTCTGGCGCTACCGGGCGGCAAGCAGGTGCGTCTCACCGTCGGTGGCGCCGGCCTGGTGTACCTCGCCGATCTGAGGTTCGGCCTGCGCGTGGTGAACGTGAGCGATCCCCTGCATCCGGCCGTGGTCGGCTCGCTGGCGCTCCCGGGCACGCCGCGCGCGGTGAGCCTGGGCGGCTCCGGGCTGGGCGGCTTCGGCTTGACCGGGTCCTATGCCGTGGTGGCCTGTGGCGACGGCGGAATGGCGGTAGTGGACGTGAGCAACCCCGCGGCGCCACGGCAGGTGGGCTCGACGCCACCGGGCCAGCCGCGCGCCGGCAGCGTCACGGTGCGTGGGCACTATGCCTACGTGGCCACCGGTGAGGAAGCGATCTATGGGGGCCTGCACGTCGTCGAGCTGGCGGATCCGACCAATCCGGTGGAGGTCGGTGCAACTGAGGACGACCTGGGCGTGGCTCGGGCGGCGATCGAGGATCGTTTCGCCCTCGGTGCGCAATTCTTCCTCTCCGGCCAGGTGCCGATCTTCGACATCGGCAGCGTGCCTCCCGTCTATACGGCAGTGCTCGATGTGAGCGCAGTGAGTAATTTCCTTGCCTCGCGGCGGGGCAACGACATCGCCTTGCGCAACGGCGCGGTCTTCGTGGCCGCCAACGGCGACGTGGCCGAGTTTTCCGCCATCAGTGACTATGGGAGCGGCATCGTCACGGGACTCTTCGAGCTGCCGGTCGATGGGGTCACGACCCCGCCGACGGTGAGCATCACCTCGCCTGCCGCCGGAGCCACCGTCCTGGAACGGCTGCCGGCGACGGTGAGCGTCACGGCGCAGGACCAGGTGTCGGTCGCCTCGGTCAGTGTCCTGGTCAACGGCACAGTTGCCGATACGCTCTACAAGCCGCCGTACCGGCTCCAAGTCACGGTGCCCTCCGGCCAACCGACGGTGACGCTCGGCGCCGTGGCGACCAGCATCAGTGGCGTGCAGGCGACCACGCAGGAGACCCTGAACATCCAGTCCTACCCGTTGCCGGTCGCAACGCTGCTGGCCCCGGTGCCCGGCCAGACCGTCGTCGCCGGGACGACGCTCCCCATCGCCGTGACGGCGAGCGACGCCGTGGCGGTGACCAAGGTCGAGATCTATGTCAACGGTCAGCTTATCCGCACGCTCTTGGCACCGCCGTACCTCACCGGAGCGACCGCCCCGCCGGCACCGGCGACGCTGACGGTCACCGCGATCGCTTATGACTCGCTTGGGGCGGGGAATCCTTCGGTACCGGTGATCGTGACGGTCGTGCCCGACGTGCCGCCGACGGTGGCGGTGTTCTCGCCGGTCGACGGCGCGCAGGTGGTCGAAGGCACCTCAGTGTCGATCGTGGCGGGAGCGAACGCCGCCACCGGCATCACGAGCGTACACTTCTTCCTCAACGGCAGCGATGTCTTTGCCGAGTCCTCCGCGCCCTTCATCACGCAGTTCGTGGCGCCGCCGGCCGGCCAGACGACGTTGATTCACATCCTGGCGTTCGATGGCGCGGCCATGCAGGCGGCCACGCCCGACCTGACGGTGACGAGCATCGCCGATCCCGGGACGGCGGTGAGCGGTGTCGTCGTCGATCCGAGCGGCGCCAGAGTTGCGGCAGCGACGGTGACGGTGACCGCGGCGGGAGGCGCCTCGGCAACCGCCAGCTCCGCCGCCGACGGCTCGTTCACGGTGCCGGGCCTGCCGACCAACCAGGGGTATCTCGACGTCAACGTGAGCGGCACGCTGGCCGGCTGCCCGGCGCAGGCCAGCACCTCGGTCCCGCCGCCGCCGCCAGGCCAGAACGTCTTCGTCGGTAACCTGACGCTCGCCCCGACTTCGTCCTCGGTGGCGCAGACGACCACGGTGACCGGCACGGTCTTGGGGACCGACGGCCAGGGACTCGCGGGCGTGACGATCACGATTTCGAGCATCGACCTGGCCGATATCGTCACGGTCACCAGCGGCGCCGGCGGCATCTATACCGCCCCCGGCTTCCCCGCCCGCTTCTTTGCTGTCACCGTCGAGGCCGTTGTCACCTTGGGCGGCGTGATGCTAACTGGCGGCCCGAATGGCGGCCTGCTGCCCGTCGCCAACGGCATTACGACCATGCCCACCTTCCAGCTCCAGCCGTACCCGTTCACCGGTCCGGACCCGCTCACCACCGTGACCGGGCAGGTGATCACCGACGTTCAATTGCCGGCCGCCGGCGCCCAGGTGGTGCTCGATCTCGGGTATGAACAGATCGTCACCACCACCGGCGGCGACGGCAGCTTCACGGTCAGCGGTGTGCCGACGCTGGAGGGCTCGATCTACGTGGGCGCTTCCTTGCACGGGTGCACCCTGCTCACCACCCACTCTCCTCAACTCAACATCAGCGTCAACCCTGGCGGCGTCACCAACGTGGGCACGCTGATCGTGGGCCCCAACCAGATACCGAATGACTAGCCGATGCTGAGCCGGCGCGGTCTACTCGCAGGTGGTGCTGCTCTCGCCGGGGTTGGCTTGGCGGGCAGAGGTTTCGCAGCGACATCTCCTCCGTCAGAGTCTTCCGTGGCAGCGCGGCCGCGGCCTCACCCGGGTGGCGCGTCAGGGCGCTCGCGGCGCGCCGCCGAGGTGCGGGCCGCAGCGGCCGATCTGGAGAGCGAGTTGCCCGAGCTGCCGCACCTCACGAATGGCGACGAGACGGCACTGCCGGGGAGAATCGCCTGCTACTCGAAGGGGCTTCCTCACAGCCCGGTCGGCGAGGTGGACGGCGCCGCCTACGCGCTCCTGCTGCACGCCCTCGACAGCGGCAACCCGGCCGATTTCGAGGCCATTCCGTTGGGCGGCTTCGTCAAGCTGGCGAATCCGCAGGCCGGGCTGGCGTTCAACCTGGTGGGGCCAGATCCGGCGCGCGTCAAGCTGGCGCCGCCGCCGCGCTTCGCCGGTGCGGAACAGGGGGCCGAGCTCGTCGAGCTGTACTGGCAGGCGCTGCTGCGGGACGTGCCCTTCGCCGAGTACGACTCGCACCCGCTCGCCCGGCGCGCCGCCGACGACCTCTCGCGCATCCCCGAGCTCAAGGGGCCGCGCGGCGACGGCGGCCGCGTGACGCCGGCGACCCTGTTCCGTGGTGGCGGCGCTTGCCTGAACGGCCCCTATCTCTCTCAGTTCCTGTACAAGGAGATCTTCCTGCCACCTATGCGGGTCGCGCAGAAGGTGCGCACGGCGACGTCCGGACTCGACTACATGATGGCTCATGACGCCTGGCTGGCTTGCCAGAATGGCGCCATCGCGGGGGTCAACCGCTTCGACGAGCAGCCCCGCCACATTCGCAACGGCCGCGACCTGGGGGAGTTCGTGCACCGCGACTTCAGCTACCAGGCGGCGCTCGACGCGGCCTTGGTGCTGGTGAAGATGGGCGTGCCGGCCAATGGCGGCAACCCCTACATGCACTCGCGAACCCAGACCGGATTCGCGACCTTCGGCGCCCCTTACCTCTTCTATCTCCTCGCCACCGCCACTCAGGTCGCGCTCACCGCTTCCTGGTACCAGAAGTGGTACGTCCATCGGCGCTTGCGACCCGAGGAATACGCCGGCCGCGTGGAGATGCATCGCGCGGGACGCGCGCACTACCCCGTGGCCGGCGAGGTTCTCACCTCCGAAGCGATGGCCGAGGTCACGCGGCGGCACGCCAGCGCCTTGCTGCCGCAGGCCTATCCCGAGGGGTGCCCGACCCATCCGTCGTACCCGGCGGCGCATGGGGTGATCGCCGCGGCCGGGACGACGGTCTTGAAGGCGTTCTTCGACGAGTCGTACCTGGTCTCGAACCCGGTCGTGCCGGCGCCCGATGGGCTGACGCT
>Ga0209118_1000257_pt1 | contig 33355 bp, 20 predicted proteins | sample BlaSpr_A8_Ref_M1_FD_187988 | JGI IMG/M metagenome (GOLD analysis project Ga0209118, IMG submission 187988) | Forest soil microbial communities from Thunder Bay, Ontario, Canada - Black Spruce, Ontario site 2_A8_Ref_M1 (SPAdes) (version 2) | ecosystem: Environmental > Terrestrial > Soil > Boreal... | reverse complement strand
CTTCCTCCGACCCGCATTGTGGGTCGCAAGAGATGGGCGCGGGACAAGAAAATGAAGCACAGGATGCTGGTCCTGCGAGTTCCTCGGAAGCGCCACCGAGGGAAACGGCGGCGGAGCAAAATCCGTGGTCGGGCTGGGCGTGGCTGGGATGGTGCAAAAATTCGAATCCCAAAACTTCTAATATTGTGCACGTGGATGTGGACGCGTTTTTCGCGTCAGTGGAGCAGGTGCTGAATCCCAGGCTGCGCGGGAAGCCCGTACTGGTGGGACGCGGCTGCGTGGCTTCGGCGAGTTATGAGGCGAAATTTTGCGGCGTGCGCACGGCGATGAGCTTTCGCGAGGCGTTGCGCATCTGCCCGAAAGCCATCGTTGTGCCGGGGCAGTACGAGCATTACGCGGATTTTGCCGAGCGCGTGCGGCGGATTCTGGAAACGTATACGCCGGCGGTGGAAACCGCGGCGCTGGACGATTTTTACCTGGATTTTGCGGGGACGGAGCGGCTGTATCCGGATTATGAGGCGGCGCTGCGGCGGCTGCAGGCAGAAGTGCTGGGGCGGACGGGACTGAGCGTGAGCGTGGGCGCGGCGCGGACGAAAGTGGTGGCGTCGATTGCGTCGCGGCTGGAGCGGCCGAGGGGGTTTCGCATGATCGCGCCGGGCGAAGAAGAAGCGTTTCTGACGCCGTTGCCGGTGGAAAAGCTGCATGGGATCGGGCACGTGCACGCGACGGCGCTAGCCGAACGCGGGATTACGACGATCGGGCAATTGCGGCAGGTGCCGCGGCCGGCGCTGGAAGCGGCGTTCGGCGAAGCCATCGGGGGGCAAATCTGGGAGCGCGCGCGGGGGCTGGACGGGCGCGAGGTGATGATGCCGTCGACGCCGAAGTCGGTCTCGCGGGAGACGACGATTGAGGGCGGAACGATTGACACGGAATTTCTTGGCGGGCTGATTGAATATTTGTGTGAGCGGATCGGCTCGACGCTGCGTGAATACAGAAACCAAGCGCGGACGATTGGGCTGCGAGTGCGCTATGTGGATTCGTTTTCGGAGCACCGGACGGTGCGGTTGACGCGGCCGACGAACGATGAGCGCGAGCTGCTCGCGGCGGCGATGGAGCTGTTCGGAAAATTGTTTACGCGGCGCGTGGCGGTGCGGCTGGTGGGCGTGAGCGTGACGAACCTCGAGCCGGACCGGCGGCAGAACGAGCTGTTCGACCGGGACGCGAACCGGCGGTGGTATTTGAACCGCGAGATGGACCGCGTGCGCGGGCGCTACGGCTGGAACGCGGTGTTCTACGGCAAAGGGCTCGAGCTGCGCGAGCACTACGCGACAAAGCCGAACGGTTTGGTGCTCTCGACGCCATGCTTGTCGCGGTAGTTTGCTGAGACTTTTCCTTCCTGTTCTCTACCCTGATTTGAATACAAGGGGCCACGTCTTCACACGGCGTGACCCGTGACTTGTGCTGCGTGATTCGTGGAAAAACCACTCTCCCAGCGCAAGTTTCACGAGTCACCTGTCACGAGTCACCAGTCACGTGTTTATTCATCTCCATTGCCACAGCCACTATTCGTTCCTGAGGGGGGTGGCGTCGCCGGAGGAGATTATCGCGGCGGCGGTGGAGCAGAAGATGCCGGCCGTGGCGCTGACGGACACGAATGGGATGTACGCGGCGGTGGGGTTTTATCAGGCGGCGCGCGCGGCGGGGGTGAAGCCGATTGTGGGAGTGGCGCTGGACGCAGAGTTTAGAGGTTCGAGGTTAGAGGTTAGAAATTCGAAAAGAGAAATTCGAAATTCGACAAGCGTACCGCTGGTGCTGCTGGCAGCGGACATGGAGGGGTACAGCAATTTGTGCCAGCTTGTGACACTGCGGCATTTGGGCACGGCGGAGTTGGCGCAAAGCACGGGTTCCGATGAGGAAGAGGGGCGGCCCGTGACAATGGAGGAACTGGAGCGGCACAGCAGAGGCGTGATTGCATTGTGTCCGTTACCGGCAGGATCGCGTGATACGAACACCCAGAGGGGCGCGAACTATCGTACCCCTGCAAAGACAACTCAGGCAGATGCCGATTGCCACGGGCAGGAATTACTCGGCACGAGTCACGCGTCACGGGTCACGAGTCACTTTTCACGGCTGAAGGAGATTTTTGGGGAGCGGCTGTACATCGAGGTGCAGCACCTGTCGCCGGGGGATGGGCGCGCGCTGCGCGACGCGGAACGCGTCGGGCGCGAACTCGGCGTGCCGCTGGCGGCGACGAACAACGTGCATTTTCTGCGGCCGGAGGAGCACCTGCATCACCGCACGATGAATGCGATCCGCACGGGCGGGCTGCTGACGACAGTTCAGGCTCCCGAAATCACGAGCGGGGAGGCGTGGTTCAAACCGGCGACGGAGATGCAGCGGCTGTTTCCGGATCATCCGGAGGTGCTGCGAACGACGCTGGAAATTGCCGAGCGGTGCAACCTGCAGCTCGAACTCGGCAAGCTGATTTTCCCGGAATTTCCGGTGCCGGAAGGCGAATCGCCGTTTTCGTATTTGTGGAAGCTGAGTTTTGACGGCGCGCGGAAACTTTACCGGCCGCTGCGGCCTCCGGTGCTGTCACGGCTGACGCACGAGCTGGAAGTCATCGAAAAGCTGAACCTCGCGCCATATTTTCTGCTGGTGTGGGACATCGTGGAAGAAGCGCGGCGGCGCGGGATTCCGGCGGTGGCGCGAGGCTCGGCGGCGAGCTCGATGGTGACGTATTGCCTGGGGATTTCGCGGGTGTGCCCGCTGCGCTGGGGGCTGTATTTCGAACGGTTTTTGAACGTGCAGCGTGGCGATTGCCCGGACATCGACATCGACATCTGCGGCGCGCGGCGCGACGAGCTGCTCGATTACGTCTACAAGCGCTGGGGGGATGAACACGTGGCCATGATCGGAAGCTTCATCACCATGCACGCGCGGCTGGCGGTGCGTGAAGTGGCGAAGGTGTTTGGCGTGCCTCCGGGCGAAGTGAACCGTTTTACGAAACGGCTGCCGCACGGGCCGGTGCGGAAAATCTTGACGGCGATTCGCGGGCTGCCGGAATGCCGGAACTTGCCGGTGGACGATGCGCCGTGGAAGACGATCCTGGAAGTCGCGCTGCGTTTCGACGACGCGCCGCGGCACCTGGGAATTCATCCGTGCGGGACGGTGATTTCCGCGCGGCCGCTGACGCGGTTGACGCCGCTCGAGCGGGCGACAAAAGGAATTGTCATCACGCAGTACGACATGAACGCGATCGAAGCGCTCGGACTGATCAAGATGGATTTGCTGGGACAGCGCGGGTTCACAACGATGGCGCTGGCGCTCGATAACATCGAGAAGGAAGTAAAGGAGGTAGAGGAGAAGAGCAGCATCGCGCCGGATGGAGCGACGCCGTGTCCGAAGCCGCGGGAGATTGATTTTGACGCGATACCGGAAAACGATCCGGCGACGTGCGACGTCATCGCCGCCGGGCGAACGATGGGCGTGTTTCAGATCGAGTCGCCGGCAATGCGCGGGATATTGCGCACGATGCAAGCAAGAACCCTGGAAAAAATAGCGCAAGCACTGGCGTTGATCCGCCCAGGAGCGGCGGAGTACGGATCGAAAGAGCTGTTTCTGAAACGGCTGCGCGGGCCCTTCACAGCCGAGGGCAAGCAGGAAGAAATCAAATACGCGCATCCGACACTCGAAGAAATTCTCGGCGACACGCTCGGTATATGCATCTTCCAGGAACAGGTGATGCAGATTTCACAGGCCCTCGGAAGCATGTCGCTGGCGGAGGCGGACCTGGTGCGGCGGTCGGCGGCAAAATTTTCCGGGCAACGGGAACGCGAGCGGTTGCGCGGGAAATTCTTGAAGGCGGCGGAGCAAATCGGGCTCGACGGGGCGGAGCGCGAAGAAACGTGGATGATGGTGGAAAAATTCGCGGGGTTCGGGTTCTGCAAAGCGCACGCCGCAACGTATGCGGACATTTCCTACCGCATGACCTATTTGAAAACGCATCACACGGCGGAGTTTCTGGCGGCGATGTGCAGCGCGGGCGCGGGTTTCTATCACGTTTCGGCGTATGTGGAGGAAGCGAAGCGCTGGGGGATCGAGGTGCGGCTGCCGTCGGTGAACCACTCGCGGATGGAGTACACGGCGGAAACGGGCGCGGATGGGCGGCGCGCCTTGCGCGTGGGATTGATGCAGGTGAAGGGGCTGCGGCTGGAAACAATCATGGCGATCGCGCGAACGCGGAAAGAAAGCGGCGCGTTTCGGTCGCTGGAGGATTTTCTTCGGCGCGTTCCGGTCGAGCGGGACGAGATTGAGGCGCTGATTAAATGCGGGGCATTTGATCACCTGGGTGATGAAGTGCGCGCGATGACGCGCCCGGAAATGCTTTGGCGGTGGAATTTGCTGCAGAGGGAAAAACAAAAAGGGGACTATCGACTCCGCGCGGGCTTCGCCGGCTCTCCGCCCGGGATGACAGATTCTTTATTTGGCGGCACGCCCGATGAGGAAGCAAGCGAAGCGCTGGAGGGAATGCCCACGGCGGAATACACGCAGGAACAAAAGCTGCGTTACGAGCGCGAGATTCTGGAAGTGTACGTGAGCGGGCATCCGCTGGATTTTCTGCCGCGGAACGGCGAGGTGTGGAGCGGCGAACTGGAAAAATTGCGCGGAAAGCGCGTGGCGTTGTGCGGCTGGGTGGTGACGTACCGGCACGTGGGAACGAAGAATTACCGCAACATGATGTTTGTGACGCTGGAAGACCAGCGCGGCGTGTACGAAGCGGTGCTCTTCCCGGAGACCTATGAAAAATATGGCGGGCTGGTATTCGAAACGCGGGCACTGCGGGTGACGGGGAGGGTGGAACAGGACGGACAGGTGAATTGCGAAGAATTGGCGGCGCTGAGGAAATAGAAAGAATTAACGCAGAGCACACGGAAGGCACAAGGAACGGGTTGCGGTGTGATCCGAGCAAAGACACAAAACGAGATGCCCATAGCGGAGCCGGAGGCGGGGCGGCCGGCGGGAACCGGCGAGCAATGGCTGGGCCGCAACCGCAGCGCGAAACGCAAGCTGTGGGAGCAATTGAATCCTCGAAGCCGCAAACAGATCCGGCTGATTGCGGAAGCGCTGGCACAACAACAGGTGCATGCGCGTTTGCCGGAGCCGCTGCGCGCAAGGCTGAGCGCCGCGATCGAGGAATTGGAGCGAGTGGCGGGGCGAATCAGCGCGCTGCTGGCGGAAATTGCGCGGAGGAGGCCGCCGAACGAGTAAAAAAGCGGAAGACGGAGCGAGTTGGCACGCGCGGGGCGGCTGGAGGTAACAGGGCGGACACGAACGCGCGCAGGAATGTTGCAGGGCACGCAGGGTGACTCCATACTCAAATTATGGGTAGATCTATGAAGCGCGTCCTCCTGACAATTGCAATCCTGACGAGCGCGATGAGCTTGGCGGCGGTTTCCGCTCGGGCGGATGAGATTCGCCTGAAAGACGGCAAGAAGCTCTACGGCGTCATCGTGGCGTACGATGACAATATGTTCAAAGTCAAAACGGACTTTGGCTATGTTCTCGTGGAGAAGGACAAGATTGCGTCGATCATTCCGTCGACGCCGGCAACGGCGAAGGCCGAACCCACGGCGAAGAAGGAAGCCGCGGCAGAGAGCTCCAAACCGGCGACGGTTTCGCAGCCGAAGCCGGAACCCGCGGTCGCGTCATCCGCGGAGCCGGCAGCGATGAATGCCAGCTCCAAATCGGCCGTTCCTGGCGCAGCAGAAAAACCCGAAAGGGCAGCGCCGAAAATAACGAACGCGGCGGTCAAACCGGAATTGCCCGTCAGCGTGGCAGAGAATGCCGTGGCTCCGGCGATAAAAGGGCCGACAACCGCCGTGTCGGCCAGCGCTTTGGCGGTGCCTGCGGCGCAGCCTGCTCCGCCGGAAGCTCCGGCGATCCGGGAAGAAATACAGGGAAACCTTTACACCAATTACACGCACGGCTTCCGGATGTACAAGGCGCCGAGCTGGAATCTGCTGGATGACGCGCGTAAGGCGCTGCCGAACGCGATTGTCGCGATGGGCACGTCGAATGAATCCACGTTGATGGTGGTCGGACAAGAAAAAACCAAAGAGCCGTTGGATGCGGCTGCGGTCACCGTGGAAAGGCGTTTGCGCGAGATCTACGAGAATTACAAACAGGTTTCGCAGCGCAAGACCGTGATTGGTGGATTGCCGGCGGTGGAATTTCACTACCGCGGATTAGCGGACGAGCATCCGTGGTCGGGAACACTCGTGGTGGTTGCGCGCGGAAACGATATATTCACGGCGCTGGGTATGACCTACGCCGACACCGATTTGATTCAAATCCAGGAGAACGTAATTGCGCGGGCGATTACCAGCCTGGATTTCAATGTGCACTGATCTGAATTCCTCACCGGCAGGCTCCGCCGAAAAAGCTCGACGGTCGCGACGTCACACCTCTTAAAGTCAAAGCGCGAATACTTACTACGCCGAAGCGGATTCCGAGGAATCGTGAAATTTCCGGTTCTCCCGGATGAGGCCGATAAGCGCCTGAGCGGCGCGGGGCAGGCTCCGGTCCCGGCGGTAGACCAGGCCAAGCTCTCGCCAGAGGTCGACACCCTCCACGCTTAACAGCTTCACTTCGCCGGCCTTAACCTGGTCACGCGCAAAACTCTCGCTGATGAAGGAAACGCCGGCGTCGGCTCCCACGAACCGCTTGATCATGCCGATGCTCGGCAGCTCCATGGTCACGTGCATCCGCGAGCGGTAGGGACGGAACAGTTTATCGAGGACCTGCCGCGTGAAACCTGTTCGCGGAAAAATGAGCGGCTGCCCCGCGACCTCGGCGAGCGTGACACGCGAACGGCTGGCTAGCGGATTGCGCGTACTGACCATGAAGCGAAGGCGGTCTTTGTAGATGTGGTGGACCTTCAAATTCGGGGATTTCACCGGCAGGGTTACGATTCCCACATCGACGGAGCCATCTTCGACGCGCTGCAGAATTTTGTGGCTGAAATTCCGGTAGATGCTGATGTGCACGAGCGGATAGCGCCGCTGAAACTCCGCGAACATGTCGGGGAGAAGATAGAGGCAAGTGGCCTCATTGGCGCCGAAAACGACGGGACCTTGAACCACATTTCCGTGGTCGGCTACCAGCTGAATGGATTCGTCGCGCAGACGCAGCAGGCGCTCGGCGTATTCGAACAGGACTTCACCGGCGGGCGTGAGCTCGACGGATTTTGCCGAGCGGTCGAGCAGCTTGGCGTGATAGGTCTGCTCGAGCTGGCGAATCTGCGCGCTGACGGCGGACTGCGAGCGAAAAACCTTCTGACCAGCCCGCGAGAAGCTCTTCAATTTTGAAACGTAAACAAAAGTAGCGAGTTGGTCGAAGTCCATGGGCGAGATGCTCGGTGCGAATTATAACGGATTCTCGCAGCCGAATGCGGACGGAATGCCGCTCCTTTCAGGCATGCAGTGCAGCCTCGCGAAGCGGGACGCTATGAGCCGGAGGAATCATTGCTTCGCGCTGCGGGAGCCGTGAAAGCACGGGCGCCCAGGTTGCCTCAATCGTCCCTTGAAAATGAACCGGCTGCACGCGAACCATCGGCAGTGCGCCGTGACGCGATAGCAGGCGAGACGCACGCGGACTGGCCGTGAATTGGGCGTGCTCTTCCAGCACGCGGCGCAGCCAGGATTCTTCCCTGCTCTCGAGGCCGGCGAGTGTGACGAACTCACGGTGGAGAACCTCATCGCCTTCGGCGCGAAGAACGTAGGCAAGGCCTCCGGTCATGCCGGAGCCGAAATTGAGACCCAGCGGGCCGAGAACCAGGACGACGCCGCCAGTCATGTATTCACACCCGTGCTGGCCGACTCCCTCGACAACGGCGAGGGCGCCGCTGTTGCGAATGGCGAAGCGTTCACCGGCGCGGCCTGCGATAAAGAGCTGGCCGGATGTGGCGCCGTACAAAACGGTATTCCCTGCGAGAACATCGCCGCGCCGCGAGGCAGCGGATCCTGAGTCAATTGCGATCGTTCCGCCGGAAAGACCTTTTCCGACGTAGTCGTTGGCTTCGCCGTGAAGCCTGAGCGTGATGCCGTCGGCGAGGAACGCGCCGAAGCTCTGGCCCGCGGAGCCGTGATATTCCTGCGTGATTTCCGGCGTCGTCAAATCATCCAGCGCGCGGCGGCGCATAAGCTCGCCGCTCAAATTGGCGCCGACACTGCGGTCGGAATTTTGTATGCGCCGTGCTTCACCTGTGTTTCCCGACGCGAGGTCGAATCGCGATACATCTCCAACCACTGCAGCGTGCAAGCTCGGAGATTGGCGCGGCGCGATGCGCAGAGAATCGGAAATCGGCACGACCATGAGCGCATCCATTCCGGAGCGCGCGGAAAGACGGTCGTACCAGCCTCTCAATTCGCTCAGCGAAGCGACCCCGAGCTGTGCGAGCCGCTCCCGAACTTCTCCGGCAAGAGAGCGGAAGTAGGCGACGACCATTTCCGGCTTGCCCGCGAATCGCGCGCGCAGCGCCTCATCCTGCGTGGCAATACCGACGGGACAGGTATTGAGATGACACTGGCGCGCCATCACGCAGCCAATGGCAAGCAGCGCGGCGGTGCCAAAGCCGAATTCGTCGGCGCCGAGAATGGCGCCGATCAGAATATCGCGCGCAAATTTCAGGCCTCCGTCCACGCGGAGAGAGAGGCGCGAACGGAGGCCAGCGCGAACCAGCGTGTCGTGCGTTTCGCGCAATCCGATTTCCCAAGGCAAGCCCGTGTTCTTGATTGAGGTAAGCGGCGAGGAACCTGTTCCACCGTTGTGGCCGCTGATGGTGATCACGTCCGCTCCCGCTTTGGCCACACCCGCGGCGATGATGCCGACGCCCGCGCCAGAGACCAGCTTCACGCCGATGCGCGCGCGCGGATTCACTTCGCGAAGATCGTGAATCAGCTGCGCCAAGTCCTCAATGCTGTAGATGTCATGGTGCGGCGGCGGCGAAATCAGCGGCGTTCCCGGCACAGCGTGACGTATGCGCGCGATGTAGGTCGTGACTTTGCGCGCGGGAAGCTGGCCGCCTTCTCCAGGTTTGGAGCCTTGCGCGATTTTGATCTCGAGTTCCTCGGCGTGGATGAGATAGTCGGTGGTCACGCCGAAGCGGGCGGAAGCCACTTGTTTGATTTTGTTCGCAGCGTGAGGCTCGGAACGGTAGAGCGAGGGATCTTCTCCACCCTCGCCGGTATTGCTGCGCGCACCGATGGAATTCATGGCGAGTGCGAGTGTGCGATGGGCTTCGAGGCTAAGCGCGCCGAGAGACATGGCTTGCGTGCTGAAGCGGCGCAGGATGGAGTCGAGCGGTTCGACTTGTTCGATTCCGATGGGCGTGCCCGGAACAGTCTCCAGGAGGTCGCGGAGAAACACCGGTCCTTGATGTTCCGCCAGCTCCTCGAAGGCGGAGTATTTTCTTTCTTCTGGAGCACGTACGTGCGCATGCAACCGGCGCACAATTTCGGGCGAATTCGCGTGGAGCTCGGCGCCTTTGCGAAAGCGGTACAAGCCTGCGTCCCCAAGCTCGTCCGACGTGCCGGAGAACGCGGCCGTGTGCATGCGAAGGTAGTCCGCAAGCAGATCCTCAAGGCTTTTTTGGCCGGGATAATCGGCGGCGTCTTCGAAAAAGTCGGCGCAAATATCCTTGTCGAGGCCGATGATCTCGAACAAGTGGCTGTTCCGGTAACTCGCGAGTGTGGAAACTCCCATTCGGGCAAGGACTTTCCGGAGACCCGCATTGATGGCCGCGTGCATGTGCACGATTCCATCCGGATCGAGAGACTCGGCGAATTGTTCCGCGAGATAGGGCACAACGGCACTGGCGCCTGCGGCGACGAGGAGCGCCACGTGATGAGTGTCCAATATCTGCGCGGATTCGACGATCAGTGGCACATCCCAAAATCCTTTGCTCACCATCGATTTCCAAATGGCGGCCGTGGCAAGTAGCGCGGGCAACGCCGCGCTCTCGCTGCTGATGCCGCGATCGGAGAGGAGGAGGAGCCCCGGGCGTTCGTCGCTGCTCAGAGGGGTAGCGGAAAGCTGAGCAACTCTGCGGCGTGCACCCGAGACTCCTGTAGCGGCAGGAAAAGTGAATTCGATTTTGTGAACCGGGCCGAAGAGCACCGAAAGCTCCGCCAGCTGGCCTGCGCCAAGCACGGGTCCGGAAAGAAAACAACCATCCTTCAGACGCACGTCGAGGGACATGACGTGTGATTCGCGCAGCGGATCTATCGGCGGATTCGTGACCTGCGCGAAGCGCTGCTTGCAGTAATCCCACAGCGTGCGCGGGAGCGAGGAAAGAAACGCGGGAGGCGCATCGTCGCCCATGCTCCAGTCTGCTTCCTTTCCGTGGGCGAGGGCGGAGAAAAGTATCTTGAATTGATCTTCGGTCCATCCCGAGGCGGCAGCGACGCGTTTGGGCTGATCAATTCCAGAGTGCGGGGCGCTGACGCCGGTTGCAAAGGTACGCGCAGGAGCAACGGCGCTCTTCGCCTCATATGTGGCCAGGCGTTTCAGGATTTCGCGCCAGCGGTGAAACGTACCCGTTGCGGGATTCGCCAGAATCATTTCGCCGGGCCCAAGACGCTGGCGCTCGGCAATGCGGCTCTCGTCGAAATCGATAAGCCCAGTCTCGGAGCCGGCAATAAGCAACCGATCGTGGGTCAAGGTGTAGCGCATGGGACGCAGCCCATTGCGGTCGAGCTTTGCGCCGACGAGTTGCCCATCAGAAAAGACGAGCGCCGCAGGGCCGTCCCAAGGCTCGCTCTCTTGCGAGAGTGAAGCCAGTGCAGCACGCACATCGCGCGAGAAAAACGGATCGTTTTCAAAAGCCGGAGGCACCATGGACAGCATGGCAGCTTCCGGCGAGAACCTTTGAAGCAAGCGCAGTTCGAAAGCGTTGTCGAAGCTGGCCGAATCGCTGACATTTTCTTCAAGGAGAGTGAACCAGGAACCGACCCTCATGTGCGCCAGAATGTTGCGCTCCTTGGCACGCAACCAGCGGCGATTCGAAAGAATCGTGTTGATTTCTCCATTGTGCGCGACGTAGCGAAACGGCTGCGCAAGGTTCCAGGACGGCTGCGTGTTCGTCGAATAGCGCTGGTGAAATATCGCGAACGAGGCGGCAAAAGAGGTATCCCGCAAGTCCTCGTAAAATTGCGGAAGTTGCCAGGGAGTGAGGAGCCCCTTGTAGACGACGGTTCGTGAAGAGAGCGAGCAAAGGTAACATCGCTCCGGCAGTTGTGATTCCGCGCGTTTCCGGAGAAGGGCCAGACGCCACTCGAAGCGTGCAACTTCCCGCGCGGCATGGAAGGGCGCCACGTAGAACTGCCAGATTTCAGGCAGGATTTCAAGCGCTCGCCGCCCGAGTGAATTCGGATTCGTGGGCACACACCGCCATCCGAGGATGCGCAGACGTTCCACATTCGCGGCAGCCTCGATGGCAGCTCGAGCCTCAGCAGCCACAGCCTTTGGAAGGAAAGCAAAGCCCAAACCAAACATTTCCGGCAGCGCAATGCCCTGCTCCAAAGCGCGAGCCCGAAAAAAAGAGTGCGGCAAGGAAATCAGCAGGCCGGCGCCATCGCCGCTGGCTCCATCTGCATCCACGCCGCCGCGATGCGTCAGGCGTTCCAGCGCGGTCAACGCATACTCGATGATGTCGTGCCCGGGCGGACCGGCAAGGCGCGCCACAAAACCCGTGCCGCAGGCGTCGTGGTCGGGATGCCCCCAGTTTGGATGCCGGGGCCGACCCGTCGGAGTTTCCGCGCTTTGCCGAGCCATAATCATGTATAGGCTGCTGGAGCTTGCGAAGTACAACGCAGAATTTGCATTTGCTGAATCGATTTTGTTGCGGGGCAGGTGAAGCGGGATTATTAAAACTTCGTAACTTCCGAGAGATGAAAATTGCGGACTTTCATGGCGGGAACGACCATTTCGAATGATTCTTCGCCCGCGGCACGCACAGCGGGGCCGAGAAGTTCGACGTTGCGAAGCATCTCGATCAACGATTGATTGAAGCGGAAATTACGGACCGCCGAGGTGACGCGGCCGTTCTCCACGAGAAAAAGCCCGTCGCGGGTCATGCCGGTCATCACTTTTTCGTAAGGGTCAACTTCTCGGATGTACCAGAGACGCGTGACGAGCAGACCGCGGTCCGTCGAGGCAATCATCTTTTCGAGCGAAGCATCGCCGCCGGTAAAGACAAGATTCATCGGAGCTTCGCCGTATTCATTGGGAAGCGCGAAGCCGTGGCCGGTAGGCTGCTTGCGGGCGCGTTTCGCAGAGCTGCGGGCGTAAACCAGATTCTTCGGGACTCCGCGGTCCATCAGCAAGACCCGCTGGCGAGGAATGCCTTCTCGGTCAAAGGGTGCGCCGACCTGCAGAGAATGATAAACGTCATCACTGATGCTGATGTTTCTCCCGAATAGCTGCGTGCCCATGCGGTCGTTCAGGCAAGAGCGCTTGTCTTCCAGTGCCGTAGCGGAAAAATCGTAAAAAAGAAAGCCTACGAGATCGAGAACCGCGGCGGGCTCGAGAATTGCCGTGTAACGGCCAGGCGCGAGCTCGCGGGCGTTGGTGGCAAGATGCGCTTTTTCACTCGCCCGCGCGGCCAGCTTCTGCGGATCAAAATCACGAACGTTTGCTGAATTCGCCTTAACCCAGCTCGCAGCCGCACCTTCCTGCATGGTGATAGAGAACTCCGCGTGGCTTTCGCGGTAGCTGGCGAAGAGGCCATGCGAATTGCCCATCGCCATGTGATTCTGCCCACTGGAGAAAGTGCCTGCCGCGACTTGGCCCCTTTTCACCGCTAAATCACAGGCCCGGCGGACGGCGCGGGCGCGATCCTCAGGCGAAATTCCCGCGGTCTTCTTGATGAAGCGATTGACTTTGCGGTATAGCTGGCGGCCCGGAAGCGGCAGCAGCCGCAGATCTTTCGGCTGGCTGTGGGCGAGGGAAAGAGACGCCTCGATGGCCGCGCGGAGTGAATCTTCGTCAATGCGATTGGTGGTGGCGCGGGCGGTGCGGCGGTCTACAACCGTGCGAACGGAAACCGTGAGGCCGTGCTCGGCGACGTTTTGGTGAATGGCGTTGTTCGCGAAGCGCGTGAGCGCGCCCGAAATTTCCTCAACCTGAACTTCGCTTTCGTCCGCAGCGGTGGATTTGGCAAGCCGCAAGACGCTATCGATGATTCGACGATGCGTGGAAAAGTCGCTCATTGGTTCGAGAATGCGGCGCCAATGCGAACATTGCGGAAACGCGCCGGAGAAGCTCCGTGTCCTGTTCCCATGGTCTGCATGGGTTGGCCCTTGCCGCAATTGGGAGTGCCCCAGAGAGTCCACTGGTCGAATTTGCAAATCGCGTCGCACGAATTCCAGAACTCGGTGGTAATGCCGCTGTAGCTGGGATTTTTCAGCATGCGTCCTTTTTTGCCGCCTTTGATCTCCCAGCCTATCTCCGTCGAAAACTGAAACTGATATCTGCGGTCGTCAATGGACCACGAGCGGTTCGTTTCCATGAAAATGGCGTCATCCGTGTCCGCGACCAGATCATCGAACGACCATGTGCCCGGCAGGAGGCTGATATTCGTCATGCGAATAATCGGCAGGCGGTTCCAGCTTTCCGTGCGCATCGTGCCGGAGGATCGTTGCAAGCCGACAAGATGCGCGGTCTCGCGATTGGAGAGATAGCCGCGAAACTGCCCTTCCTTGATGATGTTTGTGCACTGCGCGGGTACGCCTTCGTCGTCATAGGCGAAGGTGCCGAGCCCGGGGCCGTGGTCAATGCGCGCGTCGGCGACGACGTTGACGATGTCGGAGGCGTAACGAAGATTGTTGAGCTTATCGAGCGTAAGAAAGCTGGTGCCGGCGAAATTTGCTTCCTGACCGAGAACGCGGTCGAGTTCGATGGGATGGCCGATGGATTCATGAATCTGCAGGCCGAGCTGGCTGGCGCCGAGGATGACCGCGCCGGTTTTTTCGGGGCACTGCGCGGCAGAATGCAATGCGGCCGCTTCCTCCGCGACTCGCGGCGCGTGCTTCAAAAGTTCGAGGGACTCCACCAGCTCGTAACCCTGCAGCGTGTGTTGTCCGCCAAAACTGTTGGGATACGAGCGCTTCTGAATCTCGTCGCCCTGAAAGGAGGTCGCGCCGATGCCGCAACCGGAAATGACTTTGTGCTGATGGATACGAGAGCCGATGCTGGAAGCGAACCACGAGTCGATTTTACGGAACTGCATGCCTGTTTCTGTAAGCGTGATGCCTTTTACGCTGCGCATCGCAGCATCCGCAGCGAGAAGAAGTTCCAGTTGCGTTTCGAGCGGAATTTCGAAAGGGTCCTTGCGAAAAGGGCTCTGCCAGCTATCGATGTAGGCGTCTTCCGCCGCCATGACGACGTCGCCGCGTTTGGCGAGCGCGGAAGCTCTTGCGATGGAAACCGCTTGCGCGGCACAAGCCGAAATGCCCTCGCGCGTGAGCCGATCCGTCGAAGAAAATCCCCAGGCACCGTTCGCTAAGACGCGAATACCCAGTCCAAGGGATTCGGATTGCGCCAACGTTCCGACCTGACCGTTCTTGGTCGTCAGGTCGCGCTGCCGGATGTGCATCACGCGCACATCGGCGTAAGAAGCGCCGCGAAGTTGCGCTGTATCGATTGCGTGCGTGGAGAGATCCCACATGATCATTCTCCAGGACAAATCAGCGTAAGTTTACAGGAAAAAAGGCGCAGCATGCGTCCGCTGAAATTCAGGGTAAGGCTGCGCCCCTGGAAGACCAACCGGGGTAAAACAAATAGGTCTGGCCGGATCAGGTCCCTTCCTGCCACGAAGCCAGATAGTGCTCCTGTTCCGCGGTCAGTTTGTCGAGCTTGTGCCCCATCGATTCAAGCTTCAAGCGCGCAATTTCCTTGTCGAGGTGTTCCGGCACGACGTAGACCTGAGGCTTCAACTCCTTGGCATGCTGCCGCAAATACTCCGCCGAGAGAGCTTGATTGGCGAAGCTCATATCCATAACCGAAGCGGGATGCCCTTCGGCGGTAGCGAGATTGACGAGACGCCCTTCGCCGAGCAGATATACCTTGCGGCCGTCTTTCAACAGAAATTCATCCACCAGCGGGCGCACTTCCCGTTTCCCGGTCGAAAGGCGCTCGAGCGCCGGAATATCAATTTCCACATTGAAGTGGCCGGAGTTGCAAACCACCGCACCGGACTTCATCGCTTCAAAATGTTCCGCGCGGATGACGTTCTTGTTTCCGGTCACGGTAATGAAAATGTCGCCTTCCTTCGCCGCCTCGGCCATTGGCAGAACGCGAAAGCCGTCCATGACCGCTTCGATTCCCTTCACCGGATCAATTTCCGTTACGATCACATTCGCGCCGAGCCCTTTGGCGCGCATCGCCACACCGCGTCCGCACCAGCCGTAACCGGCGATAACAACTTTCTGACCGGCGATAAGAATATTCGTCGCGCGAATCACACCATCGATAGTGGACTGGCCCGTGCCGTAACGGTTGTCGAAGAAGTGCTTGGTCTGCGCGTCGTTCACAGCCACGATGGGAAACTTCAGCGTGCCGTCCTTGGCCATGGCGCGCAGGCGAATCACGCCGGTGGTCGTTTCTTCGGTGCCCGCGATGACATTGGGCACGAGATCCGTGCGCTTGGTCAGGAGCATGGTGACCAGGTCCGCGCCGTCGTCCAAGGTCATTTGAGGCTTGTGCTCGAGAGCAGCGCTCAAGTGTGCGTAATACGTTTCGTTGTCCTCGCCCTTGATGGCGTAAGTCGGAATATTGTAGTCGCGATTCAAGGAAGCGGCGACCTCATCCTGCGTCGAAAGCGGATTCGACGCGCAGAGGACGGCGTCCGCGCCGCCATCGCGCAACGCGATCATCAGATTGGCGGTTTCGCTCGTAACGTGCAGGCACGCGGAGATGCGCAGCCCCTTGAGCGGCTGCTCCTTGATGAAGCGCTTGCGGATGGACTGCAAAACAGGCATCTGCTGCAAAGCCCATTCAATTTTGCGCTTGCCCGCGTCCGCGAGTCCGATGTCTTTCACATCGCCTTTTTTCAATTCGGCAGTAGCCAAAGTCTTGCTCCTTGTTTTTTCAGTTTCTTCGCTCAGTCGAGGGGACGTCTATCGGCGCGCGCCAACTTCCGCGGTAACCGCGGTGGAAAGCCCGGCCGCCTTGTGCAGTGCGTCGGCACGGTCGGTGCGCTCCCAGGTGAAACCCAGACCGGAGCGGCCGAAGTGGCCGTAGGCGGCGGTAGCTTTGTAAATCGGGCGGCGAAGATCGAGCGTCTCGATAATGCCCTTGGGTGTCAGCGCAAAAAATTCGCGAATCAGTTCGCTGATCCTTTCCTGGGAAACTGTCCCCGTTCCAAACGTGTCGGCCATGACGGAGACCGGTTCTGCGACGCCAATCGCGTACGCAAGCTGTACTTCTGTCTTGCGCGCCAGACCCGCGGCAACAATGTTCTTCGCGATGTACCGCGCCATGTAGCACGCCGAGCGATCCACTTTCGAAGGATCCTTGCCGGAGAAAGCCCCGCCGCCGTGCCGGCTGTAGCCGCCGTAGGTGTCCACAATAATTTTGCGGCCCGTAAGTCCGGCGTCGCCCATCGGCCCGCCAATGACAAAACGGCCAGTGGGATTGATGTGATACTTGGTTTTCGAATCGAGCATCGACGCGGGGATGATCGGCCGGATGACATGTTCCGTAATGGCGTCTCGCAAGTCGGAGTTCGAGATTCTGTCGCTGTGCTGCGTGGAGACGACCACGCAATCGACGCGCGCGGGCCGTCCATCGCGGTATTCAATGGTTACCTGAGACTTGCCGTCAGGCCGGAGAAAATCAACTTTGTTGGATTTGCGGATTTCGGCGAGGCGCTGCGTGAGATGGTGGGCAAGTTGGATGGGCATGGGCATCAATTCATCGGTTTCGTCGCAAGCGAAGCCGAACATGAGCCCCTGGTCGCCCGCGCCGCCGGTGTCCACGCCCATGGCGATATCCGGTGACTGACGCTTGATGGTGCACATGACGGCGCAAGTGTCGGCGTCATAGCCGTACTTCGCGCGGTCGTAGCCAACGCCGCGGATGGTTTCTCGCACCAGCGTATCGTAATCGACATGCGCGCTGGTGGTGATCTCGCCGGCGACAACGGCAACGCCGGTCGTCACGAGCGTCTCGCAAGCGACGCGGCCCTTGGGGTCCTGCTTCATTACTTCGTCAAGGACGGCGTCGGAAATCTGGTCGGCAATCTTGTCCGGATGACCTTCCGTCACGGACTCCGACGTAAACAAGAAATTTTTTAAGGCTTCGCTCAAAAGAAATTCTCCTTATTGATTTTCGGCGCACACAAACGTGCCGTTGCGCCTGGGGCTCTTAAGGCACTCTATATCTTAGACACCTCAAAGCTATCATCCGACGCAGCCGGAATCAACCTATTGAATCCAAATGCGTTAGAAGCGGGTTGAACTGTCGATTTTGGGGCCTGAATGGGACAGGACCGCCGCCTATATCTTAGGCTCACGCAGCATCTCTGTCGTCGTCCGGCTGGACGTCGAGCTTGCCTTTGATCTTCTTGGCCATCAGATAAGACCGGATAAAAGGGTCGAGGTCGCCATCCAACACCCGATCCACGTCGCCCACTTCGAATTTAGTCCGGTGGTCCTTGATCAACCGATATGGCTGCATCACGTAAGAACGGACTTGGCTGCCGAAAGAGATGTCCATCTTGCTCTCGTCGAGCTTGTCGGTATGCGCCTGGCGCTTCTGAATTTCCAGGTCGTAGAGCCGAGAGCGGAGCATCTTCATGGCAAGTTCGCGGTTCTTGTGCTGGCTGCGCTCCGCCTGGCACCCCACCACAATTCCCGTCGGCACGTGGGTGATGCGCACCGCAGTCTCCACTTTATTGACGTTCTGTCCGCCCTTGCCGCCCGATCGAAATGTGTCCACGCGCAAATCCTCCGGGCGAATGTTGATCTCGATGCGATCGTCAATTTCAGGGATCACGAAAACGCTGGCAAAGGAGGTGTGACGCCGCGCCGCCTGATCGAACGGCGAAATACGCACGAGACGATGGACCCCCGTTTCTCCCGTGAGGAGCCCGTAAGCATTTTCCCCGGAGAATTGAATGGTGGCGGACTTGATGCCCGCTTCTTCACCGGGGGTCTCGTCGAGAACCGCTGCGCCCATGCCCTTGCGCTCCGCCCAGCGGAGGTACATTCGCAGAAGTATGGAGGCCCAGTCCTGGGACTCGGTCCCGCCTGCGCCCGGCTTGATGGTCATGATGGCGTTGAGGTGATCGTTCTCGCCGGAGAGGAGCGTCTTCGTTTCCAGTTCGGCGACAAAATTTTCCGCCGACGTAAGCTCGCGATCCAGCTCTTTCAGCAGGTCGTTGCGCTGCTCCGCATTGCTTTCTTCCTGCGCGAGGTTGATGTAGGTCTCGATGTCGCTGGAGAAGGCGGCCAGTTTATCGTCGGCGCTCACCTGGTCTTCGGCCTTCTTGCGGTCGCGCAAGACGGCCTGTGCAGCTTCCTGATTGCTCCAGAAGCCGGGGTCGGCGACGCGCGCTTCGAGGGATTTAAGGCGCTCGCGCTGTTGCGGCGCGTCAAAGATAGCTCCGCACAAGCGTGATGCGCTGCTTCAGGCCTTCGTATCGGTATTGCAGGTCTTCGAGGATCATTCTCTCTTCCAAAATGTTGACGCTAACAGAATAATGGAAACAACGACGCAGAGCCAGGCGAACCAGTCACCATAGCGCGTGTAAATCGTCTGGTCGGTCCGGAAATCGTACGGCAGATCGGCCGCGGCGCGGACATCCGGAGGAAGCGGTGAAAAGATGCGGCCATAGGGATCGACGGAAACGGTGAAGCCGTTGTTCGTGGTGCGCACCAGCCAGCGGCGATTCTCCACCGCGCGGACGCGCGCCATGCGCAGATGCTGCTCGGGCGCCGCGGAACGTCCGAACCATCCATCATTCGAAATATTCACGAGCAGTTGCGCGCCGTTGGCCGCGAAACGCCTCACTTCTCCCGCGTAGATCGCTTCGTAGCAGATAAAAACTCCGAAGGAGTAACCCCCCGCGAGATGTCCAACGGCGTAGCTGCTTCCCTTTTGAAAACCACCCACTTCATCGGAGACGCTCGTGACTACGCGGTGGATCAGCGGAAAAGGCTCGTATTCGCCAAAAGGCACCAGATGCACTTTGTCGTAGGAAAAGTCCCGCTGCCCTTGCGCGTCGAAGAGGAGTGCACTGTTATAGGCGAAGAACCCCGGGCGCCCCGAGGCATCTTCGTGCTTTTTCCATTCGATGACGCCGGCGATGTAGGGGTGCCCGAAACGGATGGCGAGACTCGAAGCGCGCTTGGCAAACCGCGCATCCTGAAACGAAAATGGCGCCGGAGCTTCCGGCCAAACGAGAAGATCGGGCCTGTGAGCGGAGGGCGCGAGACTGAGACTCTCGACATCATCAAGCTCGCGAGCATGTACCTTGAACCAATCTGTGCGGTATTCGGCCGCTTCGGGAAAATTGAGCTGCACGGCACGCGCATAGTGGCTGGACTGAGGCTTCGGCACAAACCGCGGGCCGCCAGCCATCACCAGCAGAATGACTGCGGTAGCTGACGCAAGCACGATCAAGCGTCGGCGCGGATGCGGCGCCGTGGCCGAGTCGCTCCAGGCAAGGAGCGCGTTGAACGCCGCAACCACGAACGAGAGACCATAAATTCCCGTGATCGGCGTGATCTGAACGAGCGCAAGATTCGCCGAAGCCGGGTACCCGAGCAAGTTCCAGGGGAAGCTGATCTCCGGAAGATGTGCGCGGACAAATTCGAACGAAACCCATACAAATGGCGCGCCAATACAGGCAAGAACGATGCTCCGCCGCGAGAGGCGATTCACGATCCAGCCAAAACTCCCGATGAGAATGCCCCAAGCGGCGGCGATGAGAAACAGCACGCCCCAGCCACCGGCTCGCGAGAGACCTCCATGCACCGAAAGAACAGTGGCAATCCAGGGAACGGAAGTAAACACAAACAGCAGAGCATGAAGAAAACCGCAACAAAACGCCACCCGCGGGCGCGCTCCAAAAAGAACAACGAGAAGGACGCCAACGCAAACCCACGAATAGATGCTGAGATACGACCCGATGAAGGAGAGCGACAGTGCCGCACCGGAGACGCCACCGACGCCGACACGCAAAGCGGCAGGCAATTCCGTTCCGGGTTGCGGACGAAAATAATCCAGCCAACCGCGCTCAGGCATCAGTGTTTTACGATGGCTTTAAAGCCGGCGCGCTCGAGGCCTTTCTTCGCGGCGTCCGCGGCTTTTTGATCGGGGTAAGGCCCGACCTGCACGCGATAATACTTGTCTGCCCGCGGCGAAAGCACGTACGCCGGAAATTTTTTCTTCTGCAGTCTGGTGGCGAGGTCGAACGCGTCCGATTCTTTCCTCAGCGCCGCGACTTGCAGTGAATAAGCACCGCCCGGAATCAGGGGTGGGTTCAGAGCTGTCTTCGAGGAAGCGTTCGACGGCTTCGCGGACCCGTCGTTTTTCGCTACGGCCGTGACTGTCTTCGCGGTGGGCGCCGGCTTCAAGCGGGCTTCCGCCGGTTTGGAGTCGCCTGCGTGGTAAAACTCCCAGTCGGAGCTAGGCGGCGTCGTGGAATCCGATGCGGGAGCGGATGAACCTGCGCCTGGCGAGCGTTTCGCGGCCCGATCGGACTTCGGCGCGACATCAACTCCCGCTGGCGTGCGCGGACTCGTGGCGGCGCGAACCTGGCCGTCGTACTGGTTGCGCCCCATCACGTATCCAAGCGTAAAAAAAACGCCCGAGAATAGCAGCATCAGAAAAAATAATCCGATGACGTGCCGGCCTTCCAGCACACGTTCTCCGGCGCTTCCTCTTTTTCCCCCGGAAGCCATTCTTATTTTCGCGGTCCCCCTAACGCTTGCACCCAGCTATTAATGATATCGATGGGCAGGGGAAAGACAATCGTTGTGTTCTTCTCGACACCTATCTCCGTCAATGTTTGCAAGTACCGCAGCTGGATCGCGGAGGACTGCGTTTCCAGGACTTTCGCGGCGTCTGCAAGTTTTTGCGAGGCTTCGAACTCGCCTTGCGCGTGAATGACCTTGGCGCGGCGTTCGCGTTCGGCTTCGGCTTGCTTGGCGATGGCGCGCTGCATCTGCTCGGGAATGTCGACCTGCTTCACTTCGACTTTGGAGACTTTGATGCCCCACGGTTCGGTGTCCTGGTCGAGAATAATCTGAAGTTTGGCATTCACCTTATCGCGTTGCGAGAGAATTTCGTCGAGCTCGAACTGCCCCACGATGCTGCGCAGCGTGGTCTGCGCGAGCTGCGAGGTCGCGTATTGATAGTTCTGCACCTGAGACATCGCTAGATTGGCCTCGACGACGCGAAAGTAACAAACGGCATTCACTTTCACGGAAACGTTGTCACGCGTGATGATGTCCTGCGGGGGTACATCCAGAGTTTCGAGGCGCAGATTGATGCGATAGAGCGTCTCGATTGGCCAAAAAACCAGCCTCAGGCCCGCCCCTTTGGCCTGGGGTAACAAACGGCCGAGGCGCAGGACCACGCCGCGTTCCCACTCCTTGATGATGTAGAGCGAATTCCAGAACCAGATCAACCCGATACCGATGATCAGCGCGAACCCCACAAATCCGATCTCCATGTTTGCCTCCTGAACGTGAACGAATTCTACTTGTTCTGTGCGGCGGTTGCTTGCGCCGGCTCGACGTGAAGCTTCAAACCCTCCACGCGCACAACGCGCACGGCCGCCCCTGCCGGGACGGACTGCGCCGCGGAAGCCCCCCACAGCTCGCCGTGGACTCGAATCATTCCCTCCGCGCCGGCAGTCAGCCCGGAAACGGCGATCCCTTCCGCGCCGATCATCTCTTCCCTTCCCGTTGTCGTCTTCCATCCACGAGAGCGAAGAACCAGGCGCATGAGGAAAACAGTAATGACCGCAAAGGGGAGCGTCGCCGCCAGCGCAACTCCCAGGCTGACGCCTCCCGCTGTGAGCGGCGATCGGATCAGGAACATCGCGCCGAGAAGCATCGCCGCGATTCCCCCGGCCGCCAGCACGCCATGACTCGTGAATTTCGCCTCTAAAATAAATAGTGCGAGCGCCAGTACAATCAGCAGCAGCCCCGCAAAATTCACCGGCAGGATGTGCATGGCATAAAGCGCCAGCACCGCGCAAATCCCTCCGATCACTCCCGGCGCAACCATGCCGGGATGCGTGAATTCCGTGTACAGTCCCAAAGCCCCGACGATGAGAAGCACAAAAAAGACGTCGGGCTCGACAATGCGCGCAAGAAATTTCTGCCGCGCGGAAAGTTGAAAAGCCACGCGGCTGGGATTCGGAAGCGAAAGCGTGGCGTGCGTGCCGTCAAAGCGCGTTATCGTGCGGCCGTCCAGCTGGTGCAAGAGATCTTCCGGCGACGCAGCGATGAGATCGATCAATTTTCCATCCAACGCTTCTTTCTCCGTAAAAGCCTTGGCATCTGTCACGGCCGTTTCCGCAAGCGCCGGATTGCGTCCGCGCTTATCCGCATAGCTGCGGAGGAACGCCGTAGCGTCATTCGTGATTTTCTTCCGCAGTGTTTCATCGATCGCGACAGGATACCCGCCGACACCGATCAGAGGAGAAGCCGCGCCGGTGTGCGTTCCGGGGCCCATCGCCGCGATATCCGCGGAAAGAAGTATGAAGAACCCTGCGGATGCGCCGCGCGCCCCGGTTGGAGAAACGTACACGGCGACGGGAACCGGAGAGGCCAGGATGTGCTGGATGATGTCCTTCATCGAGTCGCTGAGTCCTCCCGGTGTGTCCATGTTGATCAGGACAAGCGCGGCGTTGCGCTTTGCGGCATCCGAGAGTCCTTCGTCAATGTAGGTGGCCAGAACGGGCTCCACTTCGCGGTCGAGCGAGAGTTCGAGGACCAGCGAGTTCGCAGAATGCTCATCGGCAGTCGCCGAAGGAAGTAAAATGACGAACACAGCGGCACACAAAACGCACCAAATCGCAAAAAACGAGCACAGGGGTGTGCGCCGTGGTGAACAGCTCCGATCGCTCATTGCGCGACTCCTCCCGGTTTGGTGTTCTTCAAACGATCAAGCAATTGCTTCGCTTCCGAATAGTTGGGAGCCAGTTTGAGGGCGCGCTCAGCTTCCACGCGGGCCAGGTCGGGCTTTTTCTCTTCGAGGTAGATTCTCGCGAGCATCGTCCGCACCGCCGCGGAGTCGCGCGCTCCCAGTGAAGCTTGCAGCTCCTTCACTGCATCATCCAGCTTGCCCTGCCTCCGGTCAATCTCCGCAAGTCCACGGTGCGCACCTGCGTCGGTCTCATCTACCCGGAGCGCGGCGCGGAACTCTCGTTCCGCGGCATCGAGCCGGCCCGCGGCAAGCTCCTGTCTCCCGCGGCGAACGTACGCCGCGGGAGTTCCGGATGCCGCGTCGCTAGCAGATGCGCTCGCGTCCGGCTCCGCCGTTTCGACGCCGAGGCGCAATGCGATGTCGCCAAGTTCCGTCTTGATGCGTTCGAGTCGCGTCAGCGAGTCCGCTTCGGCTTCGCTCTGTGACTTTCCGCGAGCCACGCTTCGCGCCTCAAGCCGGACCGCCGGAAGCGTATCGGTCCCCAGCGCCTCTTTCGCTGCTTCCTGTTCTTGAGCCGCCTCTTCCTTCTTCCCCGCCCTCTCGAGCGATTGAATTAGCAGCGCGCGGTCTTCCGGATTGTCCGGCGCCCGCTGCGATGCATCCCGGAAATAACCTGCGGCCGCGGCGAAATCACCAGCGCGCAGCGCCAGCAAGCCCAGGTTGAACGGGTAATCGTCTTCATCGGGGGCCATCTCGCTTGCCCGGCGAAGATCGCTCTGCGCCGGTTGCCTTTTCCCTTGCCGCTCGCGCGCGATGGCGAGGTCATTGAGAATCTCGGGCTGCTCCGTTCCCGGGCCGCCGCTGTTCCGAAGAGAGTCTTGCAGTGCAGTGAAAGTCTCTTCCGCGCGGTCCGGCTGGTTCAACAACAAACGGCAGACGCCCGCGGAAAAAACCGCTTCCAGATGTCGTGCATGCGCAGCCGGCACACGCGCAAACCACGGCAGCGCGGAATTGCAGTCGCGGCGCACGAAGTACGCCTGGCCCAGCGCGAAGTCCGGGTCGGGCCAGTCAGGTTCAAGCCGCGCCGCTTCGCGCAATTCGCGCAAGCGTGCCTCGTCTTCGGGAGCAAGCAGTCCGCGGATATAATGTTCAAAAGCGTCCAAGCGCAACGGCCGCTGCGCTTTCGTAAATTCCGCGAGGCTGCGGGAATAGGTATGGTCGCTGGCGGAAAGCAACCGCCACGTGAGGCGAAGATGCAGGTCCATCAAGGAATTAAGCGGTCCGCTTTCGCGAACCGGTGGAAGCAGCGCCGGGGAACTCACACCCGTGCGGTCGGTCGCGACATTGACGCGCAGAATGCGCGATTCTACTGTGAGCTTTTGCCCATCGGAAGCGAATCTCCCGAAGATCACAAAATCTGCATCGAGATCTCCCGCGACGTGCAACATCGCTGCGCGGCTTAATTTCGCGGACGCCGGGAGGCCGTAGCGCTCCAACTCGCTGACGCGCCCGGCGTGCGTATACACTTGCTGGCCGGCGGCGGAAAGCCGCTGAATGGTCAGCTCCTCGAGCCCCTCGCCAAGCCAATCGAGCCGCGGCGACGCGCCGCCATTTTCGAACGGGAAAACCAGAAAGACGCCCTGCTGGGACCCAGATGCCGCTGTAACTTGAGCGTTCGTTGAGGTTTGCGGCTCGGACAGGCTCGCCGCACAAACTGAAATCAAGGCGCACACAAGAACTGCAAGAGGTCTGTTGGAGTTACGCTGCCTCATTCTGCATTTCATTGTAGCAGAGGCAGCCGGACCACTGAGAATCAACACGCCTTTTGCGCAAGGATTCAGCGCTCATTCAAAAATGAAATGACACCAGCGCGCGGCGCGAGTTCCTGCTCAGGGTTGCGGAGAGTCAACTGGCTTGGGCGCCAGAATTTCTTGAATGGCCGGGAGCTTCACAACAATGGAGAATGCTGGATCGGTCTTGATGTCCGCGAGCGATTTGTATCCTTCGTCCTTGGCTTTGCGGAGATAAAGGAGGCACCGGTCGACATTGCCGGCCTCGGCAAAAGACTTGGCGAGCAGGTAATAGAAGCGGCCGCGATCACTCACCGAGCGATCCTGGAGCAGCGAGCCCGTCCTAGACGTGCCATGCTCGAACACCTGCGGATCGACGGCCAGTGCCTGCCGGAACGACGCTATGGCCTCCTCGTACTTCTTGTCCGCGAAATAGGCGTAGCCCAGATTGCTGTAAAGAACAGCCATGTCCTTGCGGATTCCAATGGCCTTTTGGTAGGCCTTGATGGCCTTGCCATATTTCTTGCGCTGGTACCAGATCGTTCCGACATTGTTTTCCGCGTCGGCGTAGAGCGGGTCCACCTTCATCGCGCGCTCGTAATACTTCAAAGCGGCGCCGAGAGCTGTCTGCTGGTGCAAGGCGATGCCCAGCTTGTTCAGATAAACCGGGTTGTGCGGCTCCTGGTCGGAGAGCCGCTTGTACACCGTCGCAGCTTCGCGGTACTCCTTGCGAACCATATAGAGATCGGCCCTCTGTTCGTCCGAGAGGTCCGGGCGCACGACGATCACAGGTCCCGATTCTGACTGCGCGGGCGCCTGTAGGGTGTGAGGAGCGAACGTGTTCTCTTGTCTATCTTCGGTATTCTGACCGATGGAGGGAACTGCTAGGGTCAGGAGAAATGCACTAACTGAAACCGCCACACGAACTTGCGTCATGGCGAGTCTCCCTTCTCCGGTTTCGGCTTAGCCTTGTCGGAGTCCTTCTTCTTGCCTCCAAAGATACCAAAAATCTTCTGCAAAGGGTTCTTTTTCTTGTCGGCGTCATCCGCCGCGGGTTGCGCGGGCTGCTTGCCCTGGGCGTCCGGTGCTTGCTCCTGCGAGGTGGCGGGCAGAGGCTGGCCATCGGGACCCAATTGCGGCTGCTTGTTATCGCCTCCGCCGAATACGTGCGAGAGCCAGGAACCCGTGGAAGAAAGCAGACCGTGGCCGCCATGGAGCTCGCAATACTGCGTGGGGGCCGAACCTGCCACATAGACCTCTTCGCGCGTGGTTGGACAGTTGGCAGTGGCCAGCTCGAGAGTTTCCGGATCAATGAGGACGGATTGCACCCCTTCGGGCATGGCGAACTCTTTGACGTCACGGTAGACAGGCAGCGTCGTCGCGCGATTCATGAAGTCGGCCCAGATGGGCGCGGCCGCCACGCCGCCCGCCAGCCCCAGGTCGCGGTTGTCGTCGAATCCGATCCAGATGACGCAGAGGAGATTCGAAGTGAACCCCGCGAACCAGCCGTCGCGCGAGGTGCCGGTTTTTCCTGCCGCCGGCAGAGTGAAGCCGCGGGCACGCACGCTCGCGCCCGTGCCCCGGTTGAGTACATCGATCAGCAGACTGTCCACCAGAAATGCGACGCGCGGATCGAGCGCCGTGCGCGTTTGCGGGGTGAATTTTTCCAGCATCGTGCCGTCCGCGCCGACCACGCTGTGCAGAAATTCCGGCTCGGCTCGCGTGCCAACCGTCGCAAAAGTTGTGTAGCCCCCTGCCACCTCAATCGGCGTCATTTCATACGCGCCAAGAGCGACGGCCGGCGTGGCCCTGATATTTGTGCCCAGGCCCATCTGCCGCGCGACTTGCACCACGCGCCCGTAGCCGATCAGCTCGGCCACTTTCACGGTGGCCACGTTCAGCGAATTGGTCAGCGCGTCACGCACCGTGACTTTGCCCATGAATCTTTCACCGTAGTTGTTCGGCGTATAGTCCGCGCCGTCATATTCGAACGTCGTGGGCTCGTCATCAATGGTCGTTGCCGGCGTGATGACCGGCTGCACGCCGTCGACGGCGTTATCGAAGGCCGCCGCATAAACGAAGGGTTTGAAGACCGAGCCGGGCTGCCGGCGGGCCAGCGCGTGATTCAGCTGGCTCTGCCCGTAGTCGCGCCCGCCGATTACCGCCTTGATCTCTCCAGTGCGCGGATCGAGCGCCACGAGCGCAACCTGCGCCTGCGGAATCGGCTCGCTGCTGCCCTTTTTCGCCAGGTCCCGGCGCCATTTGGCGTATCTCTTGGCGAGAAGCAGGTCCACATTCTTCATCCCCGCGTCGACCGCGGCGGAGGCCGCGCGCTCCAGCTCCAGATCCAACGTCGTGTAAACGCGAAAATTCTGGCTCAGCAGCTCCGTCTCGGAATACTTGTCGAGCAGATGGTCCTTGACCATGTCCACGAAATAAGGCGCTTCGCCCCCGGTGATGGAGGTGCGCACAATCTTCAATGGCGTGCTCTTGGCCTCTTGTAATTCCTTTTCGCCGATGAATTTGTTTTCCAGCATCTGCGTCAGCACGCGGTCGCGCGCCTGCACGCCGCGCTCCGGGTGCCGGTCTGCCGAGGAGTAATAATTCGGCGCGCGAATCAGCCCCGCCAGGAACGTGCATTCGGGAAGCGAAAGTTGCCGCAAATCCTTGCCAAAATAAGCGACGCTGGCTTGGGAAAAACCTCGGATCCCGAAGCTTCCGCGGTTGCCGAGATAAACTTCGTTGGCGTACAGCTCGAAAATTTGCTGTTTCGAAAACCGCTGCTCCAGTTCGAAAGAAACCATCGCTTCCGCGGCCTTGCGGCGCATGGTGCGCTCGTTCGAAAGAAAGAAAGTCCGCGCCACCTGCATCGTGATGGTGCTCGCGCCCTGGTAATGCGAGGTGTGCCGGATATCCGCCCACGCCGCCCCGGCGATGCGGATGAAGTCAAATCCCGGATGCTCGAAGAAGCGTTTGTCCTCCGCCGAAAGAATGGCGTGAACGAGCACCGGAGGCAGATCCTCGTAGCGCACCGGACGCCGCTTTTCGCGCGCGCTGTCGAAAAGATTGGTGATGAGTTCCGGCTCGATTTCCGCGCTGCCGAGTTCGCCGCCGCCGGAAAGCGGCCGGACCGCGCGGATGGTTTTACCTGCAAACTGAACCGCCAGCGCGTTCGAACCCGCAAAATAGGAAAGTTTCGAAGGCCGCACGTCCACGGTGCTGCCTCGAACCGTGAACTGGCCGAGTGCGCTGTCGTCATTCTGTGGACGGTACCCCACGCGCGTCAGATAGGTGGTGAGATCATCGGGTCCCCAGGCTTGGCCGGGGTGGATGTGTCCTGGAGCCGAAAAAATCTGCGTAGTATTCTGGAGGACGTTGCCGGAGAGGCGCGCGTCGATCAGGCGCGAATATTTGATGTAGTACCAGCTGAAGACGCCCGCAGCCCCCAGGCAGCAAGCGAATACGATTCCGAGAATCGTCAGGCCAAACTTGGATGTCCAGAAACCTTTTTGGATGAGGATACGCAAGCACGGCTCCCGAGGGCTAGGCTTACATTGTCTCTCAAGACCCCGCACTGGGAAAGACGGCATTCCTTCGCTTTCGGTTGCCAGGAACATTTGCGAAGAATTCCCAGTCACCTTTGCCATTCGACCGCCGTGCATCAAGCGTAGGCGTCAGCTTACAGAATGGACTTGTTCTCGCTCGACGGTGTGAAATGCAGATCCATGTGATAGAAAAACAAGTCGACGGGAACCGTATAGTCCACGGTAATTCTCACAATGGATTGAGAGCTGGAAACTTTAATGTCCTCGCGCCTCGCGGGGATTTCCAGGCTTTGAATCTCCTTGAAAATTGTGTCCCGGATTTGATCTTCGCTGTAACGATTCACGACGGCGAAGCGTGCTGTTTCCTGCATCTTGTCGGAAAGCTGATAGTCTTGAATGTAGACCGGCACAATTTTGAAAGCCGAGTAAACAATCAGGACTATGATAACCGTGTAAAGGACGGCCTTGAGCTTGCCTTCCCCCCATTCGCCGCGGCGGGTCGTTGACAATATGGGTGCGTGAAAGCGATCGAGCGACACGAGCTTCTTCTCCCGGCAACGCCATGGCCACCTGTTAGGTCCGGAGACATCCCGCGGCGTCATTCTGCCGTACTTCTTCACGCTAGCATTCCAGATGCGGAGTGTCGAGAAGCAGGCGCAAAGGGTGTTCCCGGTAAGCAATGGCCTAGCCGCGTTTCGTCCTGGAAAAAATCTGCATAGGTCCGCAGCTTGTAACTCTTTGAAGAGGCAAGGTTTGTTTCCCCGTGTGCTGAACATTCCAAGGAGGGGCGCCGCAGCCATTTGCAAGAGGCCGTCCAGGTGCGTGGCTAAGCGGGGCTAATAGGCCCGCGCAAAAATAGCCCGCGCTGTCGCGGGCCGTCCGCAGGCCACGCAAACGCCGGAGCCGCCCTCCTGCTCCAGCGGAATACAACGCATGGTGGCCCGGGTTTCTTCCTTGATCTTCGCTTCGCATTCGGCGCTCCCACACCAGTAGGAATACGCGAATCCGGTTTCCACCGCCTTTTTTAAGTCCTCGTAACTCTTGGCATCGTGCGTGTTGGCTTTGCGGAACGCCAATGCCTTGTCATGCAGAGCTTGCTGGATCTCCGCGAGCAGGCGCTCAGCCGTCTGCGCCAGTTCGGCAAGTGGCACGCTGATCTTCCCCTCCCTGCCCGGACGATCGCGCCGCGCAAGGACCGCAGCCTGCTTGGCAACGTCTTTCGGGCCGAGCTCGACGCGCAAGGGAACTCCGCGCATCTCCCAATCATTGAATTTCCAGCCGGGACTTGAGCCTTCGCGTTCGTCCAGCGTGACGCGTATGTTTGCTTTCGCAAGCTCGGCCTTGACCTTTCGCGCCGTATCCAGGACCGCAGCTTTCTCTTCGTCGTTCTTGAAAATGGGCACGATGACTACCTGGTACGGCGCAAGCTTCGGCGGCAAGACCAGCCCCTGGTCGTCGCCATGCACCATGATGATGGCGCCAATCACGCGCGTGGACAGGCCCCAGGATGTGGTCCAGCAATGTTGCAGTTGGCCGTTCTGGTCCAGGTATTTGACCTCGAAGGCTTGCGCGAAGTTTTGTCCCAGGAAATGCGAAGTGCCGGACTGCAGCGCTTTCCCGTCGCCCATCATGGCCTCGATGGAGTAGGTAATCTCGGCGCCGGCAAATTTCTCCGCGTCTGATTTTTTCCCCGGGATAACGGGTATGGCAGCATCATTCACCGCGAAGTCCGCGTAGATATCAAGCATCTGCAGGGTTTCCGCTTCAGCTTCTTCGCGGGTAGCGTGGGCCGTGTGGCCTTCCTGCCAGTAGAACTCGAGCGTGCGGAGAAAGAGTTTCGTGCGCAGCTCCCAGCGGATGACGCTGTTCCACTGATTCATCAGTACGGGCAGGTCGCGGTAGGACTGAATCCACTTCGACCACATGTGCCCGATGATGGTTTCTGAAGTGGGACGAATGACCAAAGGCTCGGCGAGCTCCTCCCCACCGCCGATGGTGACGACAGCAAGCTCGGGCGAAAACCCTTCGACGTGGTGCTTCTCCTTATCGATAAAGCTGCGCGGGATAAGCATCGGAAACGCTACATTCTGGTGGCCGGTGGCCTTGAAGCGGCGGTCGAGCGCCTGCTGGATGTTTTCCCACAGCGCCCAGCCGTAAGGGCGCACGATCATGCAGCCGCGGACGGGAGCATAATCGGCAAGCTGCGCCTTCAAAACGAGTTGGTTGTACCACTCGGAGAAATCTGCGGCGCGGGTTGGTAGTTTTTCTTCAGCCATGCGGCGGTTGGTCCGTTCTCCTCAGTCCAGAAAAAAAGGCGCAGTGTAAACCGTAAAGCGTATCGGACGCGTCGAGCACTGTCAACGCAACGCGCCACGCGATGCCACGCGACAATGTGGACGCTTTGGAAGACGATTATGTACAATCGCGCACCGTGGAAATCGTCGCCTGTAACTTGTGTGGTTCCACCCGCCACACTCCCGTCTACCAAATGCCTGACCGGCGCTTCTTTCCCCAGGATTTTTTTGCGATCGTGGAATGTGAAGGATGCGGCCTGGGTTTCGTGAACCCCCGGCCATCCGCTGCGGAACTTCAAAAATATTATCCGCTTGAATATTTTCAGCAACCCGCTACGAAGAGTCATGAACGCTATCTGCGTCGGCGATTTTCTGCGGAAGCCAGCTACCTCCGCGCCATCGAAAACGGAAAAACTCCGCGCCGATTATTGGACGTGGGCTGCGCCAATGGCGATTTCCCGCGCTTCATGGCCGCGCGCGGATGGATCGTCGAAGGCGTTGAAATTTCGGAGTCGTCGCAGCGCATTCAGGATTTCAGAGTGCACACTCAGGAATTTCAGGATATCGCGGTGAACGAACCCGCGTACGACGCCGTTACGGCTTGGGCGGTGCTCGAGCATGTGCACGATCCCATGGCTTATTTCCGGAAGGCGGCGCAGGTTATTAAGAAAAACGGCTTGTTTGTTTTTCTGGTGACAAATTTTCAAAGCGCGGCTTCCAAGTTTCTTTTCTGCGAAGATGTGCCGCGGCATTTATATTTCTTTACGCGAAAGACGATCCGTCAATACCTCGATGCCACGGGTTTCGCGCTGGAGCGGGAAGACAATGGCCGGAACATCTACAAGCTGGCGCCGGTGAATTGGCTTTCTTATATGCTGCGAACACGCCTCAAGAGACAGAAGTTTTCTTTCGAGGACGTTCCGCTAACCCAGCGCGAATTTCGCGTTCGCCACAATCTCCAACGCGGCGTGCGCGCTTCGTTGAAATATGCCGTTTACTCTCCCGCATCCGTGATCGAGCGGATGCTGTGGCCTGCGATCGAAATCGCGCAAATTCTGCGAAAAAATTATGGCATCAGCACCTACGTCGCGCGCAAGCTATGATGCTGTTCAGGCCTTCGTGGCGATTGCAGGCCTGCGCGTGTGCCAGTCCGTTGCCTGCTCGTAGGCGGCGCCCACGCGATAAACTGTCGCTTCGTCGAAGTGCCGCCCCATAATCTGCAAGCCCAGCGGCAGGCCGGCCGCGGAAAATCCGCAAGGCAACGCCAGTGCCGGGACGCCGGCGAGATTTCCCGGAGAAGGCATGCGCCAGAGAATTTCCCAGAGCGTGATGCTGCCGGCCGGCACTTCCCTCACGGGAATGCGGTTGGCGAGCACATCTTCCTGAATGGGATTGGCCTCCACTCCGGTCGAGGGCGAAAAGATCACATCCACTTGCTCGTAAGCCTTCTCAAAATCCCGGATGATATAGCGTCTTACGCGCTGCGCTTGAATGTAATCGGACGCGCTGACGTATCGCGCCGCATCCCACTGCGCCTTGTTCGTGTCCGTGTAGAGATCAAACTTCCCTTGGCGGATATATTTCTGGTGGTACGCGAGCGGTTCGCCAAAAATGATGGCCATCTCCGCGCCGACCGCATATTTCAGGTGCGGCAAATCCACTTCACTGACGGTTGCTCCCTGGCGTTCCAGCGTTTTTGCGGCTTCGCGCACCGCGTCCGCAACATCGCGTGTGGAGTATTCCAGGAAATAATTTTTCGGCAGTCCGATGCGCAGACCTTTGACTCCCGCGCGCAGCCCTTTGCGGTAATCCTGCACGGGCTTGTCGGAACACATACGGTCCGCCGGGTCCGCACCGGCAATTATTTGCAGCATCAGCGCGTTATCCTCGACCGACCGGGTCATCGGCCCGGCATTGTCGAGCGACCAGGCCAGCGGCGTCACGCCGTAGCGGCTGACTCGCCCGTAGGTCGGCTTCATGCCAACGATGCCGCAATAACCGGAGGGCAGGCGTATCGAGCCTCCGGTGTCCGTCCCCAGCGCGCCCGCGCAAAACGAAGCGCATACCGCCGCGCCCGAGCCGCTGCTCGAACCGGAGACCGAGCGTTCGATATTCCAGGGATTGCGCGTGGGGTGCTGCCCGGTAAGAGGATTCACGTCGTCGCCGAAGGCAAATTCCGACATGGTCAGCTTGCCGAGAAGAATGCAGCCGGCTTTTTTCAGCCGCGCAACGACGGTGGCGTCGTAGTGGGTAACGTTGTCTTTCAAGATTTTCGAGCCGCACGTGGTGCGATGCCCGTCCGTGGCGAAAATGTCTTTCACGGCAATCGGAATTCCGTGAAGCGGACCGCGGTAATGCCCGGCGGCAATTTCCTTCTCCATCTCGCGGGCATGCGTGAGAGCTTCCTCGCGGAGGACGGTGATGAAGGCGTTGACGGAGGGGTTCAGCGACTCGATGCGATCCAGATACGCTTGCGTCAACTCGACCGGAGAGAGCCGCTTCGCCTTCAGCGAGGCGCCCGCCTCCACAATCGTCAGATAGCATGGATTCTCAGCCGGCA
>Ga0209118_1000256_pt1 | contig 33425 bp, 30 predicted proteins | sample BlaSpr_A8_Ref_M1_FD_187988 | JGI IMG/M metagenome (GOLD analysis project Ga0209118, IMG submission 187988) | Forest soil microbial communities from Thunder Bay, Ontario, Canada - Black Spruce, Ontario site 2_A8_Ref_M1 (SPAdes) (version 2) | ecosystem: Environmental > Terrestrial > Soil > Boreal... | reverse complement strand
CGAGACCGCGTCGTTCCACTGAAGGCCGTCCCAGAACCAGTTGCTGTCGGCCGACCAGCCCGGTGGTGAAGCGCTCATCGAGCGGGCACTCTACAGTCTTGAACCCGCAATGACGCCGGCCTAGCGCGCCGGCGCTACTGGACCCCGGTTTTCATGCGGCTGCCAACCCGACACCTAAGCTGGTGAGCATGTCGAGGTTCCGACTTGCGGGCGCGCTTGGGGTGATGGCGCCGCTGGCGGCCGTGGCTCTCGTGCTGGCCGCAGGGTGGATGACTCCGGGCTATGACCCGCTCGCTCGCACGATCAGCCGGCTGGCCGAGCCGGGCCTTCCGGCCGCATTCGCGGTGGAGCTGGCGATCTGCCTCGTTGGAGTCGCTTTGCTGGCGCTGGCGGTGGTCATGGGGCCCGGGTCCCGGATCGGGCGGGCCTCGCTCGCGGTCGCCGGTGCGGGACTTCTGGCGGCGGCGGCGATCCGGCTGGACCCGGCCTCAGCCTCGGCGACGGCCGAGCACCGGTTGGCTACCACTTTCGCCATGCTGGCGCTGGCGGGCGCGCCGCTCGCCTTCGGGTCGTCGCTCAGACGGCAAGGCGGGTGGGCTGCTTATGGCTTGATTTCGTTCGCGTTTGGCGCGGCGGAGGTGGGGATGTTGCTCGCGGGACTGGCGCTGCTGCCCACGACGTTCGCCGCTTGGGGCGCCTGGGAGCGCTGCTTCCTGGCGCTGCCGATCGGATGGATGATCCTGCTTTCGGCACGCCTTTTGCGCGCCAGGACGATCGATCCCATGTTCTCGTCGACCGCGGAGAGCAACAGCTGGGCGAACAGCGTCTCGGCAGTCGACACGATGAAAGCCGCCGCCGCCAGCCAGAGCAGTAGCGGCTCGTAGCCGCCGGTCACCAGCGTGATGACGGCGAACGAATAGAGCGCGCCGCCGGCGACCTTCGACGAGTACAGGTGCAGGTTGCCGAGCTGATGGAATTTGATGAGGCCCACCGCCAGCGAGGCAAGGTAGATGGCGAAGGTGATCACGACCAGCGCGGTGTTCTCGCGGAGTATCTCGGGGTGCAGCAGCTCGATCCATGCCATCGCCGAGCCGAGCAGTAGGTTGTCAGCCAGCGAGTCAAGCCGCGCGCCCGCTCTTGATTCCTGCTTGAGGAGGCGGGCCAGGTAGCCGTCCAGAAAGTCGGTTGCGCCGGCCATCAGCAGTCCAATGCCGACGAGGCGGCCGTTTCCAGTGATCGCGGCGATCCAGATGATGGGTATGAGCAGCAGGCGCATGCCGGACAGCAGATCAGCGATCCGCCATCGCGTCTTCACGCCGCGAGTATGTGGGGTGTTACCTGGCCGCGCAGCGCAGCGTTGGCGTCGCATGAAGGTTCTTATCTCAATCGCCGCAGCGATCGGATGCGCGCTGGTCGTGGCCCTGGTCGTGGTCGCTGCCGGGAGGCAGCCGGTCCTGGTCACTACCGCCGCCGTAACTCCTGTCTCGAGCTCGACCGTGGAACTGGGCGTGATCACCAGCGGCGATGCTACGGTCGCGAAGAAGCCCGACCTCGCGTTCATCTCCGTCGGCGTGGAGTCACAACAGTCCACCGCGTCCGCGGCTCAGACCGACCTGGCGAACAAGGCGGCGAAATTGATCGCGCGGGCCAAGGCCCTGGGCATCGCGGACAAAGACATCAATACGTCCGGCTACTCAGTCGGCCCTTACTACGCTAACGGCTCGCAAACAATCAGCGGCTACCGCGCGGCCGAGCAGCTGTCGCTCAAATGGCACGCAGTCGACACAGTGGGCAAGACGCTGGACGCGCTGGTCCAGGAGGGCGGAGCCACAAATATCGGTGTCGGTTTCGGACTCGCGGACCCCAAGGCGGCTCAAGCGGAAGCCCGGACCCTCGCGATCGGTGATGCTCACTCGCGCGCGCAGGCTATGGCCGCGGCGGCCGGCGTCAAGCTCGGCCAGGTGCTGCGAGTCAGTGACGTTACGTTTTCGGGCTATCCCACGGCGGGCTACGACATCAAGGCGGCCGCGCCCGCCTCGACGCAGGTACCGATTGGCGAGCTCAACGTGATGGTTACCGTCGAGGTGGCGTACGCCATCGCCTAGCCGCTTTCTCAGGTGGAGCCGAAGTCAAAGTAGAGGTTGTCGCACCCTGATTCGTCGCCAGTGACTTATCGTCGCGGGTGATGATCAAGGTGTACCCGGACCGGCGCTGGCCAGCCTTCCTGCGTGTGCTGGCGGATACGGTGACCGTCGGGTGGACGATCGTGTGGGCCTATCTCGGTTTTCTGATCTATCAGACCGTGATGGGCCTGGAGGTGATCGCTGACGGGATCACGAGCACGGGGGCCACCTTCAACTCGTGGATCGCGTCGTTTCGTCACGCCGTGCCAGGCGGCATTCCTCTATTGACGCAGTTCTTGCTCGACGCGGCTGACGCACTGAAGAAATATTCAGGCGATCCCCTACTTGCCGCGGGCCACAATATTCACGACGCGATCTTTCAGCTCGCGATCGTGCTCGCCCTGCTGGTGGCGATTCCGCCGATCCTGCTGGTGATGGTGCCGTACGCCGGGTGGCGGTGGCGTGACATGCGGGAGACAGGTGCGGCGCTGGCGTTTGTGCGGATTGCGTCCTTGACGGGTCGTGCGGAGCAAGCGCGGGCTGTGCTCGCGTACCGCGCCGTCTCGACGCTCAGCTTCCGCGCGCTGATGTCGGCGAGCGCGGACCCGGTGGGCGACATCGCCGAGCGTCGATACGACCGGTTGGCGGACGCGATGCTCAAGCGGGCTGGGCTGGACCCGATGCGGCTTGCGCCGCACGACCTGCCGGAGCTGCCGCCGCACCGGGAACGGTAGGGCGGGTCGAGAGCTGCTGGGCGTCTATCGTTGTCGACATGTGTCGAAGCATCAAGACCCTGCGCCAGGCTGACGTCATCGCCACCGACGAGGAGATCCGCGCCGCCGCACGACAGTTCGTGCGCAAGGTGAGCGGGTTCCGGGAGCCATCGAGCCGCCATGAAAAGGCGTTCGAGGGGGCGGTCGACGAGATCGCTTGGGCGTCGCAGCGGCTGCTGGACAGCATCGCGGGGAACCTCGCTGGGAGCCGGGCCTCTTAACCACCTGGGTTGACAAGCTCCATACCCTGAGCTGAGGTTTGGCCGGCGGGGGAGGGGTCGGTCAAAAGATGGGAGGGCCCCACCGGAGGTCTGTTCGCTAGAGCTGGCAGCCTCGGCAGAAGTTCAACGGTTCGCGGTTGGAGCCGAGCTGGCTGATCCGGTGGCCGCAACGAGGGCAGGTTTTCCCTCCATTCATGTGGACTGCCATGAAGGACCGGTCCTGCTTTGACTCGTCGTAGTTGGGATTGGCGAGGATCGCGTCGACCGCCCGCTTCAAAACGACCGGGATGGCCTCGAACAGCGCCTCCTCATCCGCCGGCTTGAGCGACGCTCGCCGCCGGAGCGGCAGGAGCTTCGCCTCGAACAGGATCTCGTCGGAGTACGCATTGCCTATCCCGGCCAGGAATTCCTGGTTCCGCAGCAGGTCCTTCAGCTCGTCGCGGAACCGGCGCAGTCGCTTGCGGAAGGCGTCGGTGCCCATCTCCGGAACGGAGTCCGCCTCCGGCCCGAGCTCCGCCCATCCGGGCACCTCGCGGTCGCAGTCGGTGACCCAGTAGATCCGACCCATGTCCCTGAAGTCGAGGTATCGGAGCTCCTGGCGGCCCTCGATGCGGATCGTGAAGACCTCGGTCGCCGGAACCGGCATTTCGCCGCCGACCAGTTGGAATCGACCGCCAAGCATGGGATTGATCACCAACCACCGCTCCGAGCCGCCCGCGCCCAGCTCGGTGCCAAAGACGAGGTGTTTGCCCCGCCGGATAAGGGAGACGATGCGACGAGCGGGGAGCTCGTGGGCGAAATGCTCGACTGGGTATCGGAGCATGTGGGCTTTCTTCGGGTTGACGGTGGCGGCCGTGATCAGCTTCCCCTGCAGGCGCGGAGCGAGGCTGATTCGGAGCGCCTCCAGCTCGGGTAGCTCGGGCATGCAGCCAAGATACGGGCTCGCCGTTTGGCGATCGAAATGGGGGGTAGCAATGCGAAACCGGCTGGCCGAACACAGGGTGATGCTGGTGGTCGCGGATGCGGCCCGCCGGATCCTTGCGCAGCGTGGCTGGGACCCGGTGTACGGAGCCCGTCCTCTGAAGCGCGCGATTCAGCGGCTCGTCCAGGATCCGCTGGCGATGATGTGGCTCGAAGGCAAGATCAGCGATGGCGACACCATCACAGTGGACGCGAAGGGTGGAGATGTCACCTTCACCAGGGCCACGGCCGTCACGCCGGCAGCTGCAGCCAGCTACGAGAGGCGCTCTAGCGGCACACCGTTCCCGCGGCCGGGAGGGTCAGGTCGATCAGATAGGAGTTGATGAGCGCTTTGGCACAGCTGCTCTTGTCGTACGAAACGTGCCCGTTGCCTTCCCGCGTCAGAAGCACTGAGCTGGCGAGCTGCTGGTTGACAGATTGAGCCCACGCATACGGCGTGGCTGGGTCCCCAGTGCCACCCACGAGAAGGATCGGGGGAGCTCCGTCTGCGGTAATCGGGCCCACGGTGCCGGTGGCCTTGACTGGCCAGTACGCACATACCAGGTTGGAGTACTGGAAGGCGGGCCCAAACAGAGCTGACGCGCCCGCGAACTTTGGTCCGAGAGCGTCGTAGGCGGCGATGTCAGTCGGCACCGGCCGGTCGATGCAGTTGACCGCACCGTTGGCATCGGTCTCGTTGTTGTAGGTGCCATCTGTATTGCGACCGAGATACAGGTCGGAAAACCGCAGCAAGAGCGTGCCGTTGTTTCGATCGGCGAGGGTGAGCGCCTGGTCGAGGTACGGCCAGGTGCTCTGGTCGTAGAGCGGTGTGAGTACACCGATCACGGCGAGACCGCGCGTGAGCAAGCGATTTCCAACCGGCAGCGGCGCCGTATCCAGCCGCCGCATCAGGCTCATCAATTTCGCACCTGGATCACCGGCCTGCGCGTACGTGCATGGGGGCGATGCCGTCCTGCGCCCCCTGCAGTCGGTCAAGAACGCCTGCAGGTTCTGCTCGAAGGCCACGAGCTGCGCGAAGAGGAAATCGTTGGGGGAGAGCGTGGGATCCACCACGCCGTCGAGCGCAAGCGCCCGGATGTGGGTCGGAAAAAGGTGCGCGTAGTTCTCTCCGAGAAAGGTGCCGTACGAGAAGCCGAGATAGGTGAGCTTCTGATCGCCGAGCGCAGCCCGGATCTCATCCATGTCGCGCGCCGCGCTGATGGTGTCGACGAATGGAAGGACCGTGGCGCTCCGCTGCATACACCCGGCCGCGTAAGCCTTGTCAGCATCGATGCCGATTTGCTTTTCCTGTGGATCGTCGAAGACGGAATCGAGCGCGTTGAAGATGTCCTCCTGCTGGCCGTCGAGGCAGCGCACTGGGGCGCTCTGACCGATTCCGCGCGGATCGAAGCCTATGAGATCGAACCGAGTGTTCAGGGCGGACATGGCGCCGGCTTCGCCGCGCAGGAACTGGATGCCGGATGCCCCGGGTCCACCAGGGTTGGTCAGCACAGAACCGATGCGGCGAGCAGGATCGGTCGCCGCCTTGCGGCTGATGGCGATTCCGATCGTGCCTGAGCTGCGATTCGAGTAGTCCAGCGGGACCTGCACGGTGCTGCATTGGAAGCCGCCGGTGCAGTCGGTCCAGGTCAGCGGGCTGGGAGTAGGCGTCGGGCTGGTCTTGGCGACTGGAGTCGAGGTGCGGGTGCAGCCCACTGCGAGGAACATGACGAGGACCAGGACCATGGCAACGCGACTCGTCACTGACGGGAGTCTACCGGGTGCCGATTAGATAGCGGGACTCTGTGTCTTGGCTGGGAAAAGCTCTACGTGACGAACTTCACAAAGCCGAGATCGGATATATCCGGGTGAGCCTTCATGGCTTCGAGCAGGGATGGTCCATCGAACTCTCGCACGTCGTACTGACAGACGGCGACGGTCGGGGAGCGCTTGAGTATCCCGCCCACCTGGCGCTCGAAGATCAACATCTCGTGCACATCGGCAAAGCTTGCCTTCACGCAGGCCATGTCAGCGACGATCCGAACAATCGTTGGACCGAAGCTGGACAGCGCCTCTCCAATCTGTTCGTCCCAAAAGGCCAGGGCTTCCTCCACGGTGCGGCCTGGAGCCGGCGCTGTTGCAAAGGTGCCGCGCCGCCTCGCCTCTGCCAGCTCTGTTTTGACGTCCTTCTCCAGGGCTTCGATGTATCGGTCGAGTACGTCTCCGGATGCGATCAAGAAGCACGGCTGGCCAAGCCTGAGCCCATCGCGGAGAAACGGAACAGCGATGCGAAGCCGACCAGCTTCGGATTCGAAGTATGTGGCCAGGTGCGATCCCGCCTGCACCATGACGTCGGGCAGTCCGACGAGATCCGAGTCCGCACCGTCTGCGGGTCTATGAGACATGATCCCTTCCTCAGGCTGATAGTAGAGCGCCGGCAACAGCCTGACGCAGGTTTTATTGGCTGTTTAGAAAAGACAGTGGCGGGGAGGAAAGGATTCGAACCTTCGAGGGAGCTTTACACCCCCTACCCGCTTAGCAGGCGGGTGCTTTCGGCCACTCAGCCACCTCCCCGCGGAGCCGGGATCGCCGTTCGATTCTAATCTGACCCACCTGCTCTCCATACTTAACGCCCGATGGAGGCTCCAGGAGGACCAGGCGCGCCGCCAATGTGGGGTCCCGGCCGCAAAATGGCGTTCGGAGCGGCGCCAGGTTCGAGGAGCAAGCTCTGGTACACGCTTGCCGACGGGGCCCTAAGCGAGGTCTTCTTTCCTTTTCTAGACCGCGTGGCTCTCCATGAGCTTCGATTCTTCGCTTCCGCGGGCGGAGCGCCCCCTGTCGATGACGCAGCCGATGGAGAGCACCGCATCAGCTGGATGAGCCCGGGCGTTCCAGGCTTCACTGTCGACAGCACCCATCACGAGTACCGGCTGACCAAGGAGTTCTTTTCCGACCCGGAGGAAAACGCGCTGATCATCGCGGCGACGTTCACGCCCGAGCTACCGGATGTTCGTCTTTATATGCAGACGAGTGCACACTGGCAGCCAGGGACTGAGGGAAACTTCGGCCAGGTCCTCGACACTCACCCGCCGGCGCTCCTCATCCGCCAGCAGGACGTGTGGATGTGCATCGTCGGTCCATTCAGCCGCGCGACCGTTGGCTATTACCGCAGCTCGGACTTGCAGATCGACCTCAGTGACGGCGACGGTTATCTGACTTACACGTACGATCGGGCGGGCCCGGGCAACGTTGCGCTCGGGGCCGAGATCGGCATCCGGGCTGGCTCGTTTCAGATCGCCATCGGCTTCGCCCACACGCGCGCCGACGCGGAGGATCTCGCGCGCCAGACGCTGGAAAAAGGCGCCAACAACATCCGCCAGGCGTTCGAACGAGCATGGCGATCCCAGCCGGACATGCCGCAGGCGCTGGCGAAGGTCAGCGGAGACGAAGGGATGCTCGCGCGCGCTTCGCTGACAGTGCTTCGCTGCCTGGAGGACAAGTCACACGCCGGAGCGTTTGTGGCGGCGCCCTGCGCGCCATGGGGCGAGACCAATCACGACGGCAACCACGTGTACCACCTGGTCTGGCCGCGTGATCTCTGCCGCATGGCAACCGCGCTGCTCGACGCCGGCGACAGCGCCGCCGCCTTGCGCGCGTTCCGTCATCTGCAGTCACGGCAGCGACCGGATGGTGGTTGGTATCAGAACTGGTTTCTGGACGGGACGCCGCACTGGACCTCGACTGAGCTCGACCAGGTGGCGCTGCCCATCCTCCTCGCGTGGCGGCTGGGCGTCGCGAACTGCCTTGACCACGATCCGTATCCAGTTATGGTCCGGCCCGCAGCCCAGTTCATCATCCGCGAGGGACCGCTCACGCAGCTCGACCGATGGGAGGATCTCGGCGGACTGTCTCCCTCCACGCTCGCCGCCTGCATCGCCGCCCTCATCGTCTCGGCCGAGTTTGCGCACGAAGCCGGTGAGCACGTGGCCGCGAGTCACCTGCGCGCGGTGGCGGACTACTGGAACGACCGCGTCGAGACCTGGTGCTCGACCGCCGCGGGCCAGTACGTGCGCCTGGCCGGAGACCCAGACCACCGACCCACCGAGGGCGCCATCGCTGCGGAGTTTCTCGAGCTGGTCAGGTACGGTCTGCGCCGGCCCAAGGACGACCGAATCCTCCGCAGCCTGCAGAGCGTCGACACCTCGTTGAAAGTGAGCCTCCCGGCCGGCCCCAGCTGGCGGCGTTACATCGGTGACCGTTACGGCGAGCACGAGGACGGGTCGCCCTGGGAGGGCAGCGGTCGCGGCCGCCCATGGCCCGTCCTGACCGGCGAACGCGCGCGCCACTTTTTCTCGATGGGTCTCCCCGCGGCCGAGCTGGTTCGCACGCTCGAAGGGTTTGCCGGCCAGGGTTTGATGCTTCCGGAACAGGTTTGGGACGGCCCCGACATCCCGAGTCGCGGCCTTTTGTTCGGACGCCCGAATGGATCGGCGACGCCGCTCGGCTGGGCGCACGCCGAATATCTCGAGCTGCTCGTCACGATCGCGCTGGCCGGCTTTCCGGACATCGTGATGCCCGCGCGACGGCGCTACACCGAAGGTCACGTGCAGGAGCCTGCGTTCGTGTGGTCACACCGCCACCAGATCACCCGAATCACGGCAGGCCGCCGGCTGCGCGTCCAGCTACCGCGCCCCGGTGCGGTGCACTACTCCTTTGATGGCTGGCAGACGTTCGAAGAAATCGAGGCCGTCGACACCACGCTCGGTGTCTGGGTGGCCGAGATACCGTCCAACAAGCTCACGTCAGGCTCTGAGTTCGCGTGGACCGCGCACTACATGACCGGTTGGGAGGGGAAGAACTTCACCCTGACTGTCGACTAGCGCTCTTCCGGTGGCTCGAGGTCGTCCAGCCGGAGCTCGGTACCCGCATCCTCGTCGAACTGGCTGTGCAGCTCACCACAGTCCGCGCAGCGGTAGTACTCACCGACGAAGCCCTTGTGCCAGACCGCATAGCTGACGACGCCGGGCTCCTCGACCAGGATTTCCTGCTCCAGGCGGTAGATAACCTGTTCCCACCCTCCGACCTCGATGTCGTCGTCCAGCACGACCAGGCAGTACGGGTGCGGCTCGCCCCACACCATCGTCACCTCGCCGCGCCGCTCGTCGTCGGAATTCACGATCGACCATGCCTCGGCGGCCTGCGCGCGAGTGCTGCGGACAAGGCGCAGGTGGGCCCAGAACCGCTCGGCCGACTCGCGCTCCGCCTTGTCGTGCTCGGCCTGAGCCTCCTGGAAAGCGCTCCACATCCGTAGCAGGTGATTGCGGAAGCGGTGGTAGGTCGCGAGCAGCTTGGGCTGCTGCTTTGGCGAGCCGATGAGCTGCTCGAAAGCGTGCTCGAAAGCCGACTCCACACGTTCCTGACGGTCGGCCACGTCGGGCGCCCACGCCTCGTCCTCGGACAGCCGCATGCTTTCGTTGAGCACGATCTCGAAGTCGAGCCAGTCGTCGCCGAACTCTGGGACGAAGACACTCTCGACCAGGTCGGCCAGGCGGTGCTCCTCGAGCAGCGCCGGCGTCACCTTCCCACGCGCCTCAGGCCAGCCCTTCCAGCCCATGACGTTGTGAATCCAGTAATCGAAGACCGTGACCGCGTACTGCAGCGCCGCGGGCGACGTCCAGATACCGGTCGGCCAGGTCCGCTTGCCTGTCCGCACCTTGTTGTAGAGGGCGATGACCTGCTCTTCGTCTAGGTATTCAGTTTCCACGGCCTACCCACTATATGAGACCCGCCCGGAGACCCTCGGCGGATCTCCGACGCCGATGCGGCCCATCTGCGTCGTTGCGGCTTCCGCTCCTCGCTCACGCATCAACGGATGCGCTCGCTCCGGTGCTCAGCCGCGCCTAGCATCTGGGCCACCTCGGCGCCGGATCTCTCGCCGAGGGCTCCGGGCGTGTCTCATAGGAATAACCGCAACAGCACCCTGGGTATATTGACTTGCACGATGTCAGCCGCCAAGGGCCTCACGCCCGATCAAGTCGCGCGCTACGCCCGCCACCTCATCCTGCCGGAGGTCGGCGGCGCCGGCCAGCGCAAGCTGCTCAGCTCAAGCGTATTGCTCCTAGGCGCCGGGGGTCTCGGATCGCCCGCGTCCATGTACCTGGCGGCCGCCGGCGTGGGGAGGATCGGCATCGTCGACTTCGACGTCGTCGACGCCTCCAACCTGCAGCGTCAGCTGCTGCACGGGCACGACGACATCGGCCGGTCCAAGGTCGAGTCGGCGGCCGACACGCTTCGCAGCCTCAACCCCGACGTTCAGGTCGACGCGATCAACGAGCACCTCAACTCAGAGACGGCGATGCGGATCTTCACCCCTTACGACGTCATCGTCGACGGGACCGACAACTTTCCAACCCGCTACCTGGCTAACGACGCCGCGCACTTCCTGGCCAAGCCGCTCGTGCACGGAAGCATCTTCCGGTTCGAGGGCCGGCTGGCGCTGTTTGACTCGGCCAAGGGCACTGGCTGCTATCGCTGCCTGTTCCCCGAGCCGCCTCCGCCCGGGTCGGTCCAGAGCTGCGCCGAGGCAGGGGTGTTCGGTGTGCTGCCCGGGATCATCGGCAGCATGATGGCGTTCGAAACGATCAAATACCTGCTCGACATCGGAAGGCCCATGATCGGCCGCTACCTCTTGTTCGAGGGCGAGGACATGAGCTTCCGCGAGCTGAAGCTGCGCCAGAACAAGGCCTGCCCGCTGTGCGGCGAGAACCCGACCGTCGACTCGCTGATCGACTACGAAGCGTGGTGTGGCACCCCTGCGATGGAGCCTTCCGAAGCCCGAGCGAGCTAGCGCCCCCGCGAAATCTCTGATTTCGCGGGGATTGTTACGCTGAGCGCTGGGATGATCCAGCTCGACCGCCACGACTCGGCCCGCCTCGACCAGGCCCGGAAGGTCGTGCGCGACTTCGGATCGGTTCTCGTCGCCTATTCGGGCGGCGTCGACTCCACTTTGCTGCTCAAGCTTGCGCTCGATGAGCTCGGCGACCAGGCTGTCGGCGCGCTGGCCAGCTCGCCCGCATACCCTGAGTCGGAGCAGGAAGAAGCACGAGCGATGGCGCGGTCCCTCGGCGCGCGACTCGTCGAGGTCACGACCGACGAGGTCGAGCTTGAGGCCTACGCCCGCAACAACCCCGATCGCTGCTTCCACTGCAAGGAAGAGCTCTTCGACAAGCTGGAGCCCATCCGGCAAGACCTCGGGCTGAAACATCTCGCTTACGGCGCCACCGCGGACGACGCGGGCGACCACCGTCCCGGCCACGGCTCGGCGATTCGCCGCGGCGTTCGCTTCCCGCTGCTCGAAGCCGGGATGGGCAAGCCAGAGATCCGCGCCGCCGCGCGCGAGCTCGGCCTTTCGAACTGGAACAAGCCCTCGTTCGCGTGCCTCTCGTCACGAATCCCGCACGGCACTCAGGTCACGGTCGCGGCGCTGCGTCAGATCGAGGCGGCGGAGGCGGCCGTGAAGGCACTCGGCTTCTCGCAGGTGCGCGTCCGGCATCACGGCGACGTGGCGCGAATCGAGGTTGATGGCGCTCAAATCGACCGGCTGATCGCGGAGCGCGAGAGCGTGGTCGAGGCCGTCCGCAAGGCCGGCTACAAGTTCGTCTCCGCCGACCTCGAGGGATACGCGACCGGCAGCCTCAACCGGACCTGGCAGCCCTCCAAGTAGCGGGCCCGAGTCGTGGCTGAGCGCGGCGTCGTCCTGAGCCTCGACGAGGGCACCACCGGTGCGACCACCGCGGTCGTGGGACTCGACGGCGAGATTCGTGCGAGGGGTTATCGCGAGATCACCCAGCACTATCCTCAGCCAGGCTGGGTCGAGCACGACGCGCTGGAGATCTGGTCCGCAGTTCAGCTCGCAACGCAGGAGGCGCTTCAATCCGCGGGAGCCACGCCGGCGGACGTGCAGGCCGTGGGCATCACGAACCAGCGCGAGACACTGGCCGTCTGGGACCGCCGAACGCTCGAGCCGCTGGCTCCCGCGATCGTATGGCAGGACCGCAGGACGGCCGCCGTATGCGACCGGCTGCGTGAGGCGGGACACGAGCCGCGCGTGCGTGAGGTCACCGGCCTGGTCCTCGATCCTTACTTCACGGCGACGAAGCTGGCCTGGGCGATCGAGCACATCGCCGGTGCGGCCGGCGCCGCTGTGGGCACGATCGACAGCTGGCTCGTCGCCCGCCTGTCAGCAGGTCGCGACCACGTCACAGACGCGTCGAATGCGTCGCGCACCCTGCTGTTCGACATCGGAAAGGGCGCGTGGAGCGAGGAGATGGCCGCGCTGTTCGGCGTGCCGATCGCGAACCTGCCGCGCGTCGTCGATTCTGCGGGCGACATCTCGCGGACCGACCCTGACGCGTTCGGAGGCATCTCGGCCCCGATCAGCGGCATCGCCGGCGACCAGCAGGCGGCTCTTTTTGGCCAGGCCTGCACGATGGCCGGCATGGCCAAGAACACGTATGGCACGGGCTCGTTCGTACTGATGCAGACAGGCTCGGACCGCGTCGCATCACACTCCGGGATGCTGACCACAGTCGCCTGGAGGCGAGCCGGCCGCCTCAATTACGCGCTCGAGGGCGCGATCTTCATCACAGGCGCCGCGCTGCAGTGGCTGCGCGACGGCCTGGGGATCATCGACAGCGCGGCTGAGGCGGGGCCGATCGCGTCCTCGGTGCCGGACACCGGTGGGGTATTCATGGTTCCAGCCTTTGTCGGGCTGGGCGCCCCGCATTGGGACCCGTACGCGCGCGGCACGATCGTGGGCCTGACGCGGGGCAGCGGTCGCGCCGAGCTGGTGAGGGCTGCCGTCGAGTCGATGGCGTATCAAACCGTCGACGTTGTCGAGGCCATGGAGCGCGACACGGGCTCACCTTTGCGCGAGCTGCGCGTGGACGGCGGCGCGGCGGTAATGGACGTGCTCTGCCAGTTCCAGGCCGACCTCCTCGGTATCCCGGTCCGGCGACCGCGCATCACCGAGACGACGGCGCTGGGTGCGGCATTTCTCGCCGGGCTCGGTGCGGGGATCTGGAAAGACGCCGACCTGGGGGATCTCTGGAAGCTCGACCGCGAGTTCGAGCCAAAGATGTCGCGAGACGAGGCTGCGTACCTTCAGTCGCGATGGCGCGAGGCCGTGGCGAGAAGTCGAGGTTGGGTTCAACGCTAAGTGCTCCCTGCGCGCGCCCGGCGATAATCACTAGCACTTGAGCAGTGAAACGCCGTCGGTGGGCGCCCGGCACCAGAACCTCCACGCCCACCACCTGTGGCGGCAGCAGCGTTTCTTCGCGGGCTTCCTCGTCGCGGTGGGCTTGGTGATGACGCTTCTTCTCATCTACCAGGGCCAGATCACCCGCACCGCGAACCTGATCTGGGTGCTCTACGTCCCCAGCGGCCTGCTCCTGGGAGGCGCGTTTCTCCTCTATCGGCGCCGCAGTCACGTGCAGGTGCAGGAGAACGGGGTCAAGATCTCCAACCTGCTGTCGACGGTCGTGCTGCCCTACGACTCCATCCGATCCGTCAAGGCGATGCCGCTCCGTCAGCACTTCCAGGATCGTCGCAGCCGGATGATCGCGCCGATCATGAAGCAGTACGTCGACAAGCCGGCGCTGTTCATCCGGGTCCGCGCCGACGAGACCCAGCTGGCCTCGATGAAAAAGCGTCTCGGGGCCCGACTCATGCACGAGGACACGATCGCCGTGCCCGTCCCGGACGCCGATGCTGCGGCCTGGGAGATCAGCTCTCGCCTGCCCGACCGCCTGGGACAGAACCAGGGTGGCGGGAAGCGCCGCAAACGGCGGCGGTGAAAGGGCCCCGCGCCTACCAGCTGGAAGAGATCGAAGCCACACCCGCCCAGCAGGACGTCACGTATTTCGACCGCTGGGACCTGATCGCCGTGCTGGCGCTGACCGCGGTCGCATTCGTCCTGCGGTTCTTCAGCCCGATCATGCCTGACTTCTTCGTCCATCCGTTTCAATCGCCTGTGATCACGAACTGCGTGACACATACGCCCGTCAATCCTCAGGGCGACCCGGGCACGCTCTGCGGTCTCGCATATCCGTTCAACCGCGGATACCCCGACAACGGGCGGCTGTCACCGCCCAACGGCCAGGTCTTCGACGAGATCTATTTCCCGGTTGACGCGTATGACGACGTCAAGGGCATGCAGCAGTGCAAGCCTACGACCAGCGGCTGCACCTTCAACTATTTCGACCCCGAGCCGCCGCTCGCCAAGGAGATCATCGCCGTCGGCATGTGGGGCTACGGTTGGTACCGCGCGCACTTCCAGGGCGCGTCCGGCAATTACATCGACCTCGGCTTCAACACCTTCGGCTGGCGCATCGCCGCCTGCATCTTCGGAACGCTGTGCATCCCGATGATGTACCTGCTGTCGCGCCGGCTCTGGCCGAACCGCCTGTTCGCGATCGCGGCCGCGACGCTCGTTTGCTTCGACGGCATGTTCTTCATCCAATCGAGGATCGGCATGATCGACATCTTTCCGATCTTCTTCATCCTGCTTGCGTACTTTCTCTACCTGGTCCACATCCAGAGCCGCACCACCCACGCGTCCCTGGTGTCGCTCGTGGGACTCGGCATCGTGCTGGGCATTGGAATCGCATCGAAATGGATCGTGCTGGCCGCGATGGCGACCATCGTCTTGCTCCTGGTTCTCAGGGCGATCCGGCGTCACGTGGACATTCACGTCGGACCGCGGGGAGCTCCGTTCTGGTCCTTGGGAAGAGGGGAGGGACCCGCGGTGCCGGGTGGCGTGTACTGGCCGACATACCTCGCCGTCGCCGCCTTCGCCCTCGTGGCGATCCCGCTCGCCATCTACGTCGAGTCGTGGTATCCGTTCTTCGCGCGCGGCCAGTTCCACAACCTCGCCGACCTGATCGAATACCAGAGACAGTCCTACGTCTATCACGCCACGCTGACGGCCACGCACCCTTATGGGTCGCCGTGGTGGTCGTGGCCGTTGCTCTCACGGCCGGTGCTTTACTACGCGGAGTACTCCAATCTCGGTCTCGACCACTGGACCGGACAGCAGCTGGTCGCGAGGATGGAAGACCTGGGCAACCCGTGGATCTGGTGGACGAGCCTGCCTTGCGTGGCTTCGCTGCCGTACTTCATCATCCGGCACCGCAGCTTTCCCGCGACGGTCATCCTGCTCGGGTTCGTCACGCAGTTCTTGCCGTGGTCACACATCAGCCGCGTGCTCTTCATGTACCACATGTTCGGCGGGCTCATTTTCATGGTCCTGGCTCTGGCGTTCGTGCTCGTGTACATGGCGCAAAAGCTGGAACCTCTCGGACGCCGGCTGCTCGTCGTCAACCATCTGGCTGTCGCGGCCCTGTTCTTCTTCTACTTCTATCCCGTGTGGACCGCGCTCCCGATCTCGGGGCCGGCGTATTTCCTCGGACCGGATACTCCTCCGTGGGGCCCGAAGACATGGTTCGTCAACTGTAAGAGCGACCAGCCTCCAAGCCAGCCCCAGCTGTTCTGTTGGAACTAGCGGCCGCAACCTACCTCGCGCTGTGCGTGGCAGCCGGCTTCGGCATCACGTATCTCATCGGCGTCGGCCTGCACCTCGAGGAGCGCATCGCGTTCGGGGCGGTGCTCGGGGCGATGGCGGTGGCGGCATCGAGCTTCGTGCTTTCGGTTGCGGTTCGAGAAGTCACGGTTCTGACGGTCGTGGTTGGTCTTGTCATCGCGCTCGCCGCCGCCGCGGTGGCAATGGCGTGGCAGCTCGATCGGCTGCGCCTGGACGTCAATGAGGCGCGGACCCGATGGCTTGCGTCGCCCGGATCGCTGGGCCATCCCTGGCCTCTTTTGTTGGTGGTGCTCGTGTGCGGCACTTGGACCGTTCACTTCCTGCACCAGGCTTATGTGTACACGCCGACCGGCCTGTACGCGGGCTACGTGAACATCTGGGGCGACTGGGCCGCGCACCTGAGCTTCACCGGATCGATGGCCTACGGCCGCAACTTCCCGCCCGAGTATCCGATCGACCCGGGGCATCACCTGGGCTATCCCTTCATGATCGATTTCCTGGCGGCGAACCTGGTCCCTCTGGGCAGCCGCCTGACCTCGGCCCTGGTGCTGTCGAGCGGCTTGCTCGGCCTGGCCTTCCCGGCCGTTCTCTACCTGGCCGCCCAGCGTTTCACCGGAGGCCGCGCGGCCGCCGTGATCTCGGTCTTCGTGTTTCTCTTGAGCGGCGGCCTGGGCTTCTATTACCTGCTCGGAGATCTCCAGCATGGTGGGCTGGCGGTGCTGCAGCACCTGCCGCGTGAATACACGCTGAACCGCGACCTGAACTACCAGTGGCTGAACCCGGTGCTGGCCTACCTCGTGCCTCAGCGCTCGACGTTGTTCGGCTTCAGCCTCGCCCTCATCCTCCTCGTGGTCCTGTGGCTGGCCGTGAGAGGCGGTGCGCGCGGCCAGCCTTTCGTTTTCGCCGGAGTCGTGGCGGGGCTGACGCCCATCTTTCACGTGCACGCCTACGGGACGGTGGTTGCCCTGGCTTTCTTCTGGGCGCTGCTCGCGTGGCGCCGCCAGTGGCTGGGCTTCTTCATACCCGCCGTGCTGATCGGAGTCCCGGTTCTCCTGTGGATGTGGCCGCCGGCCAACACCAGCATCTGCGGCGGAGCACCGAGCCTGCACGGCTACTGCTTCGAGCTGGGCTGGCTGTCATACCTGGACTGGCAGAAGCACGCCGCGATCCTGGCCGTGCCCGACTTCGTCTGGTTCTGGATTCGCAACACGTCGGTGTTGATCCCGCTGCTGATCGCCGCTCACTTGCTGCGAAGCTGGATCCCGACCGGCTTTGTGACGTGGTTCTCCCCAATGTGGCTGTGGTTCATCGTCCCCAACGTCATCGTGTTACAGCCCTGGGATTGGGACAACACGAAGTTCTTCGTCTTCTGGGCGCTGCTGGGAAGCATCGTGGTTGGAGGCTTGCTGGCCCGCATGTTTCAGCGTGGGCCGGGGTCGGTGATCGTGGCTTCCACGTTGCTCGTACTGCTCGGCCTTTCCGGTGCTCTCGACCTGGCGCGCGCGTCGGACTTCAGCGTCAGCGCCGTTCGATTCACGGATTCGGGTGGGTTACAGGTCGCGGACTGGGTGCGCACGCACACCAGCCCGACTGCGCTCTTTGTCGTGGCGGACGAGCACAACAGCCCCATCCCTACGCTCGCGGGCCGGCGCATCTTGATCGGATACCCCGGTTGGCTGTGGACCTACGGGCTGCCTGACTACATCCAGAAGGGAGCCGACGACAAGCGGATCCTCGACGGCGATCCATCGACGCCCGAGCTGGTCAAGCAGTATGGCGTCGACTACGTGATGATCGGTCCGCAGGAGCTTCCGCGTGGAGCGAGCCGAGCCTACTGGGACGAGCACGGCACGTTGATCTACGACAACGGCGAGTACGCGGTGTACAGGGTCTCGAGGTAGATTACGGCCGTGCCGGATCCCATCGACGACCGTGGCGAAGTAAACGCAGTTCTGCGCCTGGTGCAGCGCGAGGCGGAGGCGTACCTCGGTGCGATTGATACAGCGCTGGTTCGCCCCCCAGGCAGTGGACAGTCCCAGGCAGCTCTACCTTCGGAGGGAGTGGGATCTCTGCAGGCGATCTCGGAGCTGATCTCCGCGTCGCTGCAGGAGGCCACCAGGTCGGCTGGACCGCGCTTTTTTCACTACGTCACCGGTGGGGTGACGCCCGCGGCACTCGCAGCCGACTGGCTGGCGTCAACCCTGGACCAGCACGCCTACAACTGGATCGGGTCGCCCTTTGCCTTGCGTCTCGAGCAGATCAGTCTCGACTGGCTGAAGGACCTATTTGGGATTCCCGCTGAGTGGAGCGGGGTGCTGACGACCGGAGCAACCGCATCGAACTTCGTCGGCCTGGCGGCGGCGCGCCGGTGGTGGGGATTGAAGCATGGAGTCGATATCGACACGCAGGGCTTCGCGGGACTGCCATCCGTGCCTGTTTTCGCGAGCGGCTATCTACACGCCAGCGCGATCAAGGCGCTGGGCATGCTCGGGATCGGCCGCCGGCAACCGAAGATCTTGACACGCGACGCCGCGGGACGCCTCGACGTGGCGGCGCTCGCCGCGGCTTTGGAAGGCCTGGGCGGACAGCCTGCGATCGTGATCACAACCGCAGGTGATGTGAACACTGGTGACTTCGACCCGCTGGCGAAGGTGGCAGAGCTCACTCGTGCTCATGGCGCATGGATGCACGTGGACGGAGCCTTTGGTCTGTTCGCCGCAGTCTCGCCACTGACGCGGCACCTGGTCGAGGGAATCGAGGGTGCAGACTCGGTCGCAGTCGATGGACATAAGTGGTTGAACGTGCCCTACGAGAGCGGCTTTGCGTTCGTCCGCGATCCAGAGATACACGCCGGCGCGTTTTCGGCCACCGCTGCCTATCTGCGCACGGAGCCAACGGCCCGACCCGTGTTTGGCAACCTGTCTCCTGAGATGTCGCGCCGCGCCCGCGCCCTGCCGGTGTGGGCGACCCTGCGCGCCTACGGCAGAGAGGGGTATCGCGCGATGGTGGAGCGGCACGTGCGACTTGCAAAACGCGTGGCAGGGCAGGTTGACGACGCGCCCGACCTGGAGCGTCTCGCCGAAGTGCCGCTCAATGTGGTGTGCTTTCGTTTCCATCCGCCCGGCGTTCCCGAAAACGCGCTTGACGACCTCAATCGCAAGCTGGGCGCAAGCGTCCTGGACGACGGCCGTGTCTATTTCGGCACGACCGATTACGCAGGCAAGGTGGCATTCCGACCGGCAATCGTCAACTGGCGCACAGGTGAGGAAGATGTCGACCTCATCGTCAAGGTCGTGCGCGAGTTAGGCGCGCAGCTGGTTGGCTCTACGGCGCCGGCAGGCTGATCGGCGGGCGCTCGGCGCCGCTTGGCCGGGGCGCCGGAGGTTGCGTGCTGGACTCGATCGCCTGCTCGAGATGCCGGGCGAGGCGCTTCAGCTCACGGTCCCCGCGGTCGAGTCGGTTGACTATCTGCAGCAGGATCTCGTCCTGGTGCATGAGGTGGTTCATCAGCGCCTTGAGCTCTTCTTCAGCTTTGACGTTGAGCTCGTAGTCGTGCTGGGCGCGCAGCCGGTCGCGGTCGGCGATGCGGTTGACCGCCATCAACACCACCGAGACCCAGACTGCGGCCTCGAGGCTCAGGATGAAGTTCAGGAAAAGGAAGGGGTACTTGTCCCACGGACGGATCAAGTTCAGGGCGTTGAGGCCGACCCATAGAACCATGATTCCGGCCTGGGCCAGGACGAAGATCCAGCTGCCGACGAGCCGGGCGAAATCGTCGGCCACGCGGTCGGAGAAGGTGAGCCTACGTTCGACTTCGCGGTTGAGGTCGCGGACCGGAGGATGGTCGTGCTGATGCTTGATCAGGTCTCGCGCGATGTCTTCGATTTCTCTGCCGATGGACATGGATCCTTCCTTCTGGGGTTGCTGCGTTCAGTGGGCTGCGGCAATAGCTTCGCGCAAAGGACCCCTGTTTGGCTACGGAAAGTAAGCCTTGGCGGCGCTGCCGGAGGGTGCGGCTACCGGTAGTCGTGCGATTTCTGGGGCGGTCGGGGTACGCCCTGGAGGGCCTCGATGTGGCTCGCTAGCACCGAATAGACGCCGTCGTTGCGCTGCATCACTCCGTCGATGACCAGGATGGGTTGGCGGTTGGCGACCTGCCGGTAGCGCTCGTAAACGTCCGGTTTGATGGTGATGTTGACCTGGCCGAACTCGTCCTCCAGGGTGAAGAATCGGATCTTCTTCGCCGTCGAGGGGGCCTGTCGGGTGATGACCAGCCCGGCGACTCTTACCTTCTGGCTGTTGCCGACGGCCGCGAGCTTGTTGCTTTCCAGCGCGCCCAGCTGCCGCAGGCGTTCGCGGCAGAAGTGGATGAGGTGGTGGCCGGTGGACAGATCTGAGATCCGGTACTCGAGCTGGTTGGCGTCGAAGGCGTCGACCGCGGGCAGCCCGGGCGCGGTGCCGTTGAGCTGCAGCTCGGCTTGTTTGTCGATGCCGCGGCGCAGGCCGTGGCCATGCCATCTCTCCTGCCAGCCCCAGAGCAGCTCGCGTCTTGGTTGGCCGAGCGCGTCGAAGGCGCCGACCATGACGAGGTTGCGGACGGCGCGCGGGCCGACGGGGGCGCCGCGCAGCCGGTGGAGGAAATCGTCGAAGGACGTGTAGGGTCCGCCGAGCTCGCGCTCACCGACGATCGCCTTGCGTCCGTCCTCGCCGAGGTCTCGAACGTAGTTGAACCCGACCCGCATGACGTGAGTCATGGTCTTAACAGGCTGGCAGGGGGGTTCGCCGGGATCTGGCTCTGCCAGGCCCGGCGCTAAGGGGGGAGTCCCCCCTTTACAGGGGGGTTCGCCGGGATCTGGCTCTGCCAGGCCCGGCGCTAAGGGGGGAGTCCCCCCTTTAACAGACACGATCGATAAGCTGGAATCGGTTGGCCGGCGGGGGAGGGCTGGTCCGGTGGAGGAGGGAGGGCCCTCGGAGAGGTGTGCCTTCGGCGGGGTGGCGGGCAGGAGCTCGGGCAGGCATCGCACGTCGGAGCGGTTGACGTCGACCGGCAGCACCTTCACCCCGTGGCGTTTGAGATCCTCGACCAACACGCTCGGGTGGTAGAAGCCCATCGGCTGGTTGTTGAGCAGGCCGCAGCCGAACTCAACCGGGTGGTTGAGCTTCAGCCATGTCGTCTCGTATGACGTGCGCGCGAAAGCGGCAGCATGCGAGCGGCAGAAGCCATACACCGCAAAGCCCTGCACTGCGGCGAACAGCTGGTCCGCGACCTCGCGAGGCACGCCATTGGCCAGGCACCCGTTGATGAAGTCACCCTCCAGCGACGACATCTCGACCCGGTTGAGGTGGCGTGTCATCGCGCGCCGGAAACCGTCCGCACCACTGGGCGTCATGCCCGCGACGTACATCGCGATCTCGATGATCTGCTCCTGGTAGAGGATTACGCCCAGCGTGTCCTTGAGGATCGGTTCGAGCAGCGGGTGCGCGTAGGTGACCGTCTCGCGGCCCTGCTTGCGACGGATGTAGGGATGGACAGCGTTCCCCTGGATCGGGCCCGGCCGGATGATCGCGACCTCGACCACCAGGTCATTGAAGCTCTGCGGTCGTGTGCGCGGGAGCGTCTGCATCTGCGCTCGCGACTCGATCTGAAAGACACCGATGGTGTCGGCGGCGCTGCACATCTCGAACACCGCCGGGTCGTTCAGCGGCAGCTGGTCGAGGTCGGGCCGAACACCGGTCGCGTCCTTGATCAGCTCCAGCGCCTCGGCGACGACCGAAAGAGTGCGCAGGCCGAGCATGTCCATTTTGATCAGGCCCAGGTCCTCGACGTCGTCCTTGTTGAACTGGACGACGCGCCGCCCCTCCATGGTCGCGGGCTCGACCGGCACGATCTCGACGAGCGGCTCTCCGGTGACCAGCATGCCGCCGTTGTGGATCGAAAGGTGCCGCGGAAACTCGATGACCTCACGACAAAGCTCGAGAAAGTGCTGCCAGCTCTGCGGCCGCATCTCAGGTGGCGGCACCGCGTCCAGCATCGAGTCGGCGACGTCCTCTGTGAACCATCGGTCCACGCCCTTGGCCAGCCGGTCGAGCAGCTCGGCCGAGAACCCCAGCGCCTTGCCGACCTGCCTGATCGCCATGCGCGGCTGGAAGGTGACGACGTTGCACACCATCCCGGTGCGCTCCCATCCGTACTTGTCATAGATGTACTGGATCACCTGCTCGCGATGCTCCGTCGAAAAGTCGATGTCGATGTCCGGCGTGCTCGTCATCTCCTCGTGCAGGAAGCGCTCGAAGAGCAGGTTGTGCTCGATCGGGTCGACCCGCGTGATGCCGAGCACGTAGGCAACGATCGAGTCGGCGGCCGAGCCGCGCCCCTGGCCGGGAACGCCATGCTCGCGCGCGAACCGCATCAGGTCCCAGTTGATGAGGAAGAACTCGGCGAGGCCGGTCTTCTCGATCACCTCCAGCTCGCGCTGGAGTCGGCGCGCGACCTCGGGCGTGATCGGTCGGTAGCGCTCGCGAACCCCTTCGAAGCAGAGCTTGTAGAGGAAAGAGAACGGCGTTTCGCCTGCGGGCACCGGGTAGCCGGGAAACCGCACCCCGCGGAAGTTGAGGTCCACGTCGCACTCCTGCGCGATGTCCCACGGCGTGGCCAGCGCCTCGGCATGACCCTTGAACAGTGGGCGCATCGCCTCGCCTCCCTTCAGGTGATGCTCAGAGTTGGGAAAGAGGTGCGGGCGCGCCGACTCCAGCGTGGCGCGATGGCGGATGGCGACCAGCACGTCATGTAGACGCCGGCGCTCGGGGACGTGGTAGTGCACCTCGTTGGTCGCCACGAGCGGCGCTCCGCATCGCCTCGCCATCGCTGCGCGGCCCTCGAGCACCCACTGATCCGCAGGCCCGAGGTGATGGTGCAGTTCGCTGAAGACGTTCTCCCTGCCCAGCGCCTCCTGCAGATCGCGCAGCCGCCTCTCGTCGTCGGTCGGGCTCAGGTAGAACAGGTCGCCGCGATGCTCGGCGACTTGCGCGATGGTTGCGCGCGCCTCGCCTTTCGGCTGATCGGCGTGCGCAAAGCTCAGCAGCCGGCAGAGGTTGGAGTAGCCACGAAGGTTCCGGGCGATCATCAAGACCTCCTCGCCCTCAACCTCCAATGCGGTGCCGATGATCGGCTTCACGCCGAGCTTGCGACAGGCCTGAAGAAACTTCACCGCGCCGTAGACCCCTCCACGATCGGTGATCGCCAGCGCGGGCATCTCGAGCTCGGCTGCTTGCGCCGCGAGCTCTGCCGGGTGCGATCCGCCGTCGAGGAAAGAGAAATTCGAGTGACAGTGCAGCTCGACGTATGGGTTCACGACCGTGTGTTCGTGCATATGCTGTTGGCATGGGAGATAGGCAGAGAGACTCGCGGTGCAGCTTTTGCGGTAAGCGCCAAGACCAGGTCAGGAAGCTCGTCGCCGGTCCTGGTGTCTTCATCTGTGACGGCTGTATCCAGCTCTGCAACGAGGTCATTCGCGAGGATGACCATCCGTCCGCACCCGGCACCATGCGAGCTCGGATCCAGACGGCACGTCGGACGACCCGTTCCGGCTGGTTCCGCAACCTCTTTCGGGTGGACGGCTACACGACGTAGCCAGGCGACGCAAATCAGGGATTGCCATCTGCTGGAAGGTCGAGTTACGTTTGTCCACGGCCCCGAAGGAAACGTGCGAGGGATCTGGCACCAGCCGCAAGGCAGGCGCCGGAGCCAGCGAAGCGATCCGGCGGGGTCACTTCTTTTTCTGAGGAGGCCCTTCAGGACATGCTCCCCGACGATGAGTTTCTGCACGCCTTTTTCGGCCTGGCCCTGGCCAACTCTGAGTTCCGGCACCGCGATCACCTGCGCCTTGCCTGGCTCGCCGTCCGGCGTCATGGCAGCGACGTGGCGGAGGAAGTTGTCACGAACGGCATCCAAAGGTTCGCTGAGCACCATAGCCACGGCCCGGCCTATCACGACACCATGACCAGGTTCTGGGTGCGGCTGGTCGGTCACGCGGTGTCAGACCGGCCCGAGATCGAGAACTTCGACGCGTTCCTCGCCGCCTACCCGCTGCTGCTCGACAAGAACACTCCGCTGCGGCACTGGAGTCGCGAGGCGATGTTCGGGCCTGAGGCACGGGCGGGGTGGCGCGAGCCGGACCTGGTCGCGCTGCCCTTCTGACCGGCTAGTCATAGACGCGCTCCACGAACCATTCGTCTCGCGAGAGGTCGTGGTAGAGCTCGCAGAGCAGGTTGTTGTTCAGCAGCGCCTTCCAGTACTCGCGGACCACGGGCTGCTTCCACCACTCGACCTCGACCTTCCACCGTGCGATCGGGTCGAGCGAGCCGCTGAAGGCGCCGGAGATGAAGGCGGGCGTGCCTGCTTCGCTCAAAGTGACTTCGACCGCGGCGGGCGGCGACAGCAGCCGGGTCATGAGAAACGTTCCCCGACGGCCCGCGTTTGAACGAGACGATGCGAGGCTGGCCGGCGGTGCTGATCCTGGTTACTCTTGCGTGCGGTCAGACGGGACAGCCCGCGGCCGCAAAGAGCTCCGCCAGCCCAGTCGCTGTCGCCTCCCCCAGTCCCATTCCAGGCGACCTGCCTCTGAGCCGGCTCTCGTTCTCCTGCCGGCTCCCAATTTCCATTCCGGTTGGCACAACCACTACCAAGAACGCTTTCATTGCGTTCTCCTCGACGTCGGTGACCATCGATCCCACTGGGAATGGCGGTGTCTCCTTCGATCGCGCCTTCTCCCGATGGCTGCCGGTGGGGCGCCAGGCGGTCTCCCCGGACGGAACCCACTACGCCTTTACCGATCCCGGCCAGCAGCCAGACCAGTTCGCCATTCACATCGTGGACGTCGCGAGCGGCCAGGACCATGCATTCCCGATCAACGCCGGCGCGGCGGGCTTCAGCGTCCAACCAGTCATCTTTGACTACGCGGCCGAGGGAATCTACGTGGGTCAGGCGTTCGAAGGCCCTGTCCCCGGCTTGTGGCTTTTCGACCCGGCGACAGGCTCCATCCGCCAGGTCACAAAGGTCTCGGTGGAGCTCAACGCCGGTCGTGGAATCTTCTGGTTCGACGACCTGAACCCTGCCGACCCCAACCCGGTGAAGGGCATCATGCGCATCCTGCCGGATCAGATCTGGCGTCTCGAGCTCCAATCGGACCACCGAATCATCTGGCTTGATCGGCCTGGAACGGGTCTGGCGGTCGTCGGGATCGACACTCACGACCGTCCGCTGATCAGTGCTGTCCACGACGGCCGGAACGTCCTCGATCCCACCGCCGAGCTCCTGCTCTCGCTCGACGACGCAAAGCAGCGATCCATTTACAAGGGTGCGATCGCCGCCAGCCTGTCGGGCGGTATCACCGACGAGCATGGGGTGTGGTTCGGCACCCCGCAGGGCATTTACCTCTACTCCGATGTGGACGGGCTCCAGAAGGTATCCAACCAGCCGGGCACTCCAGCCAACGGCTGTTTCTAACCGAAGCTGCGTCACGCGAAGCGCTGCGAGGGGAGTGGGGAGGAGAGCAGAGCCGGGCGAGGTTTGTGGACCACTTCGTCGCCCCATCGTTCCTGCAGTCGCTCAAGCGCGGCGGTCAACTCCTCGCTGTTTCCATCGCCGCCCGCCCACAGCCTCAGCTGCCGCCGCCCCGCTGCCTCGAGCACAGGGAGCTCGATCCACAGCTCGGTGATCGGCGCGCGTGGCTGCCATTCCTTGATCCACGAACCAATGAGACCGAACAATTCCGCCGCGCTGCTCAGCGGATGGCGGACCACAGACTCACGATGTTCAGGGGAACCTCCCTCGAATAAAAGACGCACGCGAATGCTCTTGGCGCCCGCCCCGCGCAGGCCGAGCTCGGCGGCGAGGTCGTCGCACAGTGCGCGCGAGACGAATAGCAGCGCCTCGCGGTCTTCAACCGGTGGTTCGAACTGCCGGTGCGCGCATGTGAAAAGAGGAGGGCGCCACGGCGTGAGGTGGTCGGGCTCGGCACCTCGTGCGAGCAGGACCGCACGCCGACCATCGTGCCCGAGCTGGCTTTCCAGCTCGCGCGGTCCGATCGCCGCCACCGCACCAAGCGTGCGGAGACCAAGGAGGTCGAGGCGTTCCAGCTGCTCCGCGTCGAGCGGCAGCTCATGAGACGAAAGAGGAGCGAGGAACGCGCGTGCCTCGTCGACCTGCACGAGGCGGCCCGGTCGCGCACGAGCGGCAGCTAGCCGGGCTGAGAAAGGGCCGGGCGCGAGACCGAGGCGCGGTTCGCGACCGATCGCGGCTTGCAGCCTGCGTCGAGACTCGCGGATCGATTCGCCCGCCCTCACGACGCCGCTCACATCCATCCACGCGACGCCATCGACGCGGACCTCGACCGTCGGCGCGAGGTCGTAGAGCGCTGATGAGATCAGCTCTCGCAGCTGCGTGGCAGCTTCTGGGTCAGGTGGAAGAAAGGTCGCTTGAGGGCAGAGGTGCTCGGCCTGGCGCAAGGCCATGCCGGGCATCACGTCAAAAGGCGCGGCCTCTTCGGAAACTGCGATCACATGCCCTTCCCAATGTCCGACCACGACTGGACTCCCGTAAAGGTCAGGGCGCCTGGCGAGCTCCAGGTGGTTGGTCAGACCACAGCAGATGCGCACTCGAGTCCTTCCAAGCGAACCAGAGGAATTTCGGCGACGTGAACCGGAAGGTCGGACAGTGGTTGTGCGCCGAGCGGATAGCGGATCTCCAACTCCGTCTCTCCAAGCGGAGGCGCCACGCGATTTTTTATGCAGCGAGCCGATGCGCGAAGCCCGACCAGCTGCCCGCGCTCCCAGATCCACTCGGTCCTTGAAAAACCAACGCTCAGGCTCGAGGCATGTGCGAACGCCCGGCCCGGAGCGTCGACCACTCCCACCAGCACGGTCCCCGAGCGGTTGGCCCCAGACTCAAGCGGTCCCAACCAGTGCTCCGGAACCTCTCCCATTAAAAGGATGAAGCCCGCTCCGGCCCTGGCCAGCGCGGCGGCCGCCTCTCCGGCGAGATCAGGAGCCGGCGCGCTGACCACGGTCAGCGCACCAAGCTCAGGGGAGAAGGGAAGGAGCGTCCATGGATCGAAACCCGAGCTGGGATCGATCACCATCGCGTGCGCGAACTCGCGGGTCGCGCCTGCGAGCAGCAGGAGAGCGAGCGTGAGCTTGCCGCACGTTCCGCTCCCGGCCAGGACGGTGAGCCGGCCGCGTGGCAGCCCGCCGATCCCGCTGAGGCGGTCGATCGCGGTCCGGCTTGGCCAGGGCTGCGGGGGCGGAAGCTCCGCCGCCCTCGTCAGCGCCTGGCTGCCGAAACGGACCCGAATCGAGTTGATCGCAGCATCAAGCTCCTGCATCTTTTGTGCCGCCTCGTGGGAAGAAGACGCAGGGGGGAAGTGGAGGCCTGCTGACCATATCGAACAGATGTTCGTAAGTCAAGCCCTACCCATCATCCTTATATGTCGCTAGCGTGGCGTGGGCAGCCGGGTTCATCCCGGCTGCGACTTTGTACCGAGGCCTCCATGCGTCGCAAGGAGAGAGGGTGAGCACGAGAGAGAACCTTGGTGCCCTCTCGTAACAGGAGCGCCGGAGCTCCACAGAACCCCGGCGCAGAACGAACTACAAAAAGATTGAAGAAGCTTTAGCTACTTCTTCTTCTTCGCTGCCTTCTTCTTGGCGGCAGGCTTCTTCGCTGCCTTCTTCTTAGCGGCCATCATGCATTACCTCCTTCTCCGGTATACGCACCCGAGGTTTCTCAACCCCAAGGGTTTCGCCGCGTAGCCTCACTGACGAGGACTCCGAGACGTTGGCGGTTTTTCGAAATGGTGCGCTGACTCGCGTCGGGTGCGTCGCCTCTGTGGTGGCAACCACGAGCAGCATCGCGCCATACAAGTCGTTGTGATACTCGAATCAACCCACTCACGTCAAGGGTCGCGTGAATTTTTCTTAGAGCGCTAAGAGAGAGTGGGCCTGGATAGAAGAGCGCCGGAGCTCCACAGAACTCCGGCGCAGAACGAACTACAAAACGATTGAAGAAGTAGTAACTACTTCTTCTTCTTCGCGGCTGGCTTCTTCTTGGCGGCGGTCTTCTTCGCTGCCTTCTTCTTAGCGGCCATGATGCATAACCTCCTTCTCCGGTGATACGACCCGACAGGTTCCGTTGATCCCACGGGCTTCGTCGCGGAGCCTCAATGACGAGGACTCCGAGACGTTGGCGGTTGTACGAAATGACACGCTGACTCGCGTCGGGTCCGTCGCCTCTGTGGTGGCAACCACGAGCAGCATCGCCATACAGAGTGTTGTGATACTCGAATGAACCCTCTCACGTCAAGGGTCGCGCGAATTTTTTTTGGTGAGGCCTGTGGAAAAATTTTCGCGATGAGCGTCCATCATGACCTCATACGACATGTCGAAAGACTTGAGACGATAGACATATGAGAGTTGTCCTCGGCCATGGAGCATCAGGCAATGCGGCGTCGATGAAGCCCTACGTTGTCGGCTTCAAGCGACGTGGAATCGACGCCATCGCGGTCGATCTGCCACGCGGCGGCGCAGAAAAAGCAGTTCCCGTTTTCATCAAGACGTCCGGCCGAGGTCATGAGGTCATCGGCGGCGGTCAATCCTTCGGTGGAAGGGTCGCGAGCATGGCTGCGGTCGAGGCGGATTTCGGTGGGCTCGTCCTTTTTTCATATCCGCTGCACCGTCCGGGCTTCACCGACCAGCTCCGCATCGAGCACCTGCCCTCGATTCGCTGCCCGACCCTCTTCTTGAGCGGCGATCGCGACCCATTCGCGCGAATCGAGCTCTTGAAGAAGTACGTCAAGCTCGTCCCCAACTCCCGGCTTGAGATCTTCAAGGGCCAGGGCCACGGGCTCCTCGCCGTGCTCGACCAGGCTCTCGATGTCGCCGCAGAGTTCATTCTTACCAACTGCAAATGACCGCATCTCAGCACATGGTGAGGGCGAACGGGCTTCGCTTTCGAACGATGGTCGACGGCCCGGCCGGCGGCGACATGGTCCTCCTCCTTCACGGGTTCCCCGAAGGCGCGGAATCCTGGACCAAACAGGTCGACGCGCTCGCGAAGGCGGGCTGCCTTGCGGTCGCGCCCGACCTTCGCGGCTACGGCCTCAGCGATGCGCCGGGTGGTACCGAGCCGTACGCGATCGGTCACCTCGTGGAGGACGTCGCGGGCATCATCAAAGCGTTCGGCCGGTCCGAGGCTCACATCGCCGGCCACGACTGGGGCGCCATCGTGGCCTGGTTCTTCGCCGCGCGCCATCCGGAAATGACGAAGACCCTCACGGCCTTGTCCGTCGCACATCCTGCCGCTCTCGCCGAAGCCAGTCGAGTCGACGAGGACCAGCGTGAGCGCTCCCGCTACGTCGCGCTGTTCTTGGTCGAAGGCAAGGCCGAGCACGTGCTGGCGGACGAGGACCATCGCCGCCTGCGCGCGATGTTTTCGCTTGGTCCGAATCCGGATGCGGTGCCGCGCACCGTGGTCGAGCACTTTGTCCGCTCACTCAGCCGCCCCGGACGGCTCACCGCCGCCCTCAACTATTACCGCGCGAACCTTGGCGCGGGAGGTGGGGCTTGGGCGGCACTCACCCAAGAGTTGAAGATCACGACGCCGACCACTCTGCTGTGGGGCGACGAGGATCCGGCCCTGGGACGGCGCGCGGTGGACGCCACCGCCGAGCATGTCGAGGGTGCCTTCAGGCTCGAGATCCTGGAAGGCGCGGGCCACTGGTTGCAGTTCGAGCGCCCCGACGAGGTCAGCCGCTCGCTCACGCGAGCTGGAAAACCTCTTTAAGCTGTCAGCGGTGCTCAACCGGTCCGATCAGAACCGGCGACAGGGTCTACGCCGGCTCGATGACATCCTGGAGACGCTCGAGCAGCTCAACCTTCACGAGAAGACCGAGCTGCCCGATCACGTGGCGGAAGCCCTCGTTTTGCTGGGCATCGACGGTCCCCACAGCATTCCCATCCCGCAGCTCATCGAGCGCGTCTGGGCGATGCAGCAGCCTTACCTCATCACCATCGTCGTCGAGCGCCGCCGCCGCCGCCGAAGAAAGGTGTCGACCGACTCAGGCCTGACTTAGAAGTGCTCGCTTTACCCCACAAACTCAGAGGCTGCGCCGTGAGTTCGCGGGGACCCCTGAATGCGCGCGCCCGGCCCTGAAACCCCGCGAGTGGCTCGACGTCTTTCAGCGGATCGGCGCCGGAGTGCGCGAAATCGTGCTTCCACTCTCGGGCACCGAAGCCGGGGGCGTTCGATTCGAGGTCGGAGCCGGCGGTGACCGCACGATGGAGGTGGACCGCGCGGCGGAGGCGGTCGTCTTCGACGAGCTCGTGGCCGTGGCCGGGCGCGGCGAGGTGTTCTCCGTCCTCTCCGAGGAAGCCGGCCTGCGCAGCTTCGGCGCCGATTACCCTCTTGTCCTGGTCGACCCGGTGGACGGCAGCCTCAACGCGAAGCAGGGCGTGCCGGTCTTTGGCCTCATGCTGGCCGTGCTCGACGGCCCGACGATCGACGACACGTTCGCCGGCAGCGTCCTCAACCTGAACACTGGTGAGGCGTGGACCGCGATCCGCCAACAGGGAGCCTGGCGCGGCGGAGCGCTCCTGTCGGTGATCCCTCGAAACGATCGAAAGCGATTTCAGATCCTCGGTCTCGAGAGCGGCCCCCGCGTGCTGAAGCTCGCCCAACCTCTGTTGGAGCATTCGAACAAGGTCCGCATCCTGGGCTCGATGGCCCTCTCGATCGCGCACACCGCATCGGGCGGCTTCGACGTTTTCTGCGCTCCAATGCCAGTGCGCGTCTTCGACATGGCGGCGAGCCTGCTGCTGCTCGCCGAGGCGGGGGGCGTCGCGACCGACCTTGAGGGCAATCGCGTCGGGCCGCTGCCGGCCTCGCTTGAAATCCGGACCACGTTGCTGTGCGCGCCCAGCGAAGGGCTGCACGCCGAGGCGCTGGCGATCCTTGGGGCGAGGGGATGATCTTCACCCCGGACGTGACGGTCTGTGTCGTGCTCAGCTTCGAAGGGCCAGACCGATACAGCCAGGCGGGCGGTCTTGGGGTGCGCGTCAGGGGCCTGTCGCGTTCCCTGGCGCACATGGGCTACGAAACGCACCTCTACTTCTGCGGAGATCCCGACCTGCCAGGCGAGGAAACCCAGGAGGCGGGCAAGCTTCACTACCACCGCTGGTGCCAGTGGATCTCGGCGCAGCACCGCGGCGGCGTGTACGACGGCGAGGAAGGCAAGGTCCGCGACTGGAACGCGAGCCTGCCGCAGAGCTTGATCGACAACGTCATCGCTCCTGCCGCGGCCGCCGGCAAGAACGTGATCCTGCTCGGCGAGGAGTGGCACACATCGTGGTCGATGGGGCTGATCTCCAACAGCCTCTACATCCGCGGCCTCCGCGACCGTGTAGTGATGCTGTGGAACGCCAACAACACTTTTGGCTTCCACCGCATCGATTGGGCCTCCCTCACCTCCGCCACGACCCTCACCACGGTGAGCCGCTACATGAAGTTCAAGATGTGGGACGCGGGCCAGAACCCCATCGTCATCCCGAATGGAATTCCGCGCTCGTCGATCGCCGACCCCGACCCGCTGGCGGTCGCCGAGCTCAGGGCGGCGGCAGATGCAGACCATTTCTGCTTCAAAATCGGCCGCTTCGATCCGGACAAGAGATGGCTCATGGCGGTGTCGGCCGCGGCCTATCTCAAGCGACGCGGAAATCGTGTGAAGCTCCTGATGCGTGGCGGCAAGGAGCCACACGGCGGTGAGGTCATCGACCACGCGCGCCGCCAGGGCTTGAATGTCCTCGACGCGAAAGCGCCCCCAGAGGCGTCCGGCCTGGCGGCGCTGCTGCGCGAGCACCCCGAAGCCGACGCGGTTAACTTCACGAGCTTTGTCAGCGACGAGATGCTCGCGGTGATCTACTCCGCCAGCGATGCTGTGCTGGCCAACTCAGGGCACGAACCGTTTGGCCTGGTCGGCCTCGAGGTGATGGCGGCCGGCGGGCTTGCGGTGACGGGCTCGACGGGCGAGGACTACGCCGAGGCGTTCCGCAACGCGCTGGTTGTCGAGACCAACGATCCCATCGAGCTGGTCACCGAGCTCTCGCTGCTGAAGGAGCGGCCAAAGCTGGCTGCGTCCATACGCAGGCGAGGCCGGACGACGGCCCGCCAGTACGTGTGGGAGAAGGTGATCCAGGAGCTGCTCCTGCGGGTCGAGTTCGCCGCCGCCCAGCAGGCGGTGCGACCGCCTCCGCCCGCGCCAACCACAAAGGTCGGCTCGAAAGTTGGCTGAGAACCTCGTCGTTTACACCGTGGTCCACCAGCCACGGCGATTGAAGTTGCCCGCGCAGGTCATCCCGGCCGGGACGGCGCCCGATGATCTCGACGCCCTTCTCTTCGACGAAGCGATGGACCGCCGGTACTTCGACCAGGTCGCGCAGTACGCATACCTGCCGGCCACCGCGATGTTCCGCGACCTCACCAGGCACGGGTGGCGGATGTCAATCGGATTCAGCAATTCGTTCCTCGTGCAGGCGGAACGATCGGGCGGCAAGGTGCTCGATTCCTTCAAGCGGCTGTGTGCTAGCCCAAACGTCGAGGTCGTGTGCGTGGAGCCATATCACTCGTGGCTCTTCTACGTGGACATCGTCGAGTTCAAGGAATCGATGCTGTGGGCGAAGCGCCGCCTCGAGGAGCTGTTCCAGAAGCCCGTCACCGTGACCGACACCACCGAGATGTTCATGTCCAACGACGTGTACTTCGCTCTCCAGCAGTGCGGCTTCACCGGCGCGTTCATGGAAGGTCGGGCGTGGCAGCTGGCCTGGCAGGATCCAGCGCACGTGTTTCGCTACCCCGGACAAAACCTGGCGCTGCTCGCGCGCCATCACGAGCTTTCGGACGACGTCGGCTACCGCTTCTCGAACAGCAGCTGGAGCATGTGGCCGCTGACGCCCGACACGTACGCGGGTTGGGTGCGCGACTGCTGGGGTGACGTGGTCACCCTCGGCTGGGACTTCGAGACGTTTGGCGAGCACCATCGAGCGGACACCGGCATCTTCGGGTTCGTGCGCGCCCTGAACGCGCAGCTCAAGAAACGAAAGGTGCGGATGATGCTCCCGTCGGAAGCCATCGCCGAGCTGGTCGAGCCCCGATACGACATCTCGGTCAACGAGTACGGGACCACGTGGGCCGGCGAGGGCGGAATGGAGTTCTTCCTCGGCAACTCGGCCCAGCAGGGTCTTTTCCGCCTCATGCACCACGCTTACTCGAAGGCGCGGCTCACTGGAGACCCCAGGCTGATCGAGATCGCGAGGTGGCTGCTGCAGTCGGACAACCTGCATCTCATCCAGTGGTTCGGCCGTTCTGGATCGGCGGCGGAGGTCAGCGCCTACTTCACGCCGGACGAGTGGTGGGAGCTCGGCGCGGCCGGCATCATTCGCGAGCAGCAGCGCGTCTACTTAAACTTCATCCGCGCCCTTGACGAATACGCAAAATAACGCCCCAGCCAACTTGAAAGGATTGTCGTAAGCACATGAAGGCAGTTCACGTCGCATTCGTCTGGCACATGCACCAGCCGGGGTATGAGCGGAAACCGGACGGTTTCCGCTCATCGGCCAGTCGGCTGCGCCGGCGGGCCTGCTCACCTTCCCCGGGATCGGATTTTCGGAATGTTTCTCCAGGCAGAGCTGGGGTTGTGAGATAGGA
>Ga0209118_1000255_pt1 | contig 33542 bp, 37 predicted proteins | sample BlaSpr_A8_Ref_M1_FD_187988 | JGI IMG/M metagenome (GOLD analysis project Ga0209118, IMG submission 187988) | Forest soil microbial communities from Thunder Bay, Ontario, Canada - Black Spruce, Ontario site 2_A8_Ref_M1 (SPAdes) (version 2) | ecosystem: Environmental > Terrestrial > Soil > Boreal... | reverse complement strand
GGTTAGGTGGTGCACCCAGGAGGAGTCGAACCCCCAACCTACAGATCCGTAGTCTGTCGCTCTATCCAGTTGAGCTATGGGTGCACGGGCACGGGAGCCGTGCGGAAGAGGGATTGTAGAGGATCGGCGGCGGAGCGGGCAAGTCCTTGGCCATGGGCGCATTTGCGGGCTCGGCTAGACTGCGCGCGGCATGCGCGACGGAGCGATCCTCATCGTCGGCGGCGGCGTGGGCGGCCTGGCGGCGGCTGTAGCCCTGCGGCGGGCGGGCTTCGAGGCCTTGGTCTTCGAGCGCGCCGATGAGATCCGCGAGGTCGGCGCCGGGCTCACCGTGCAGAACAACGGCATGGCCGCCCTGCGCCGGCTCGGCCTCGACCAGGAGGTCGCGGCTCGCGGCGAGGTGCTCCGGCGCGCCAGCCTGCTGCGCTGGGACGGCATGGCGCTGTCCAGCTTGGAGCTCGCAAACGTCACCATCGAGCTCGGCGCTCCGGCGGTCGGCATCCATCGTGCCCGGCTGCTGGCGGTGTTGCTCGGCGCGCTCGATCCCGCCGCCGTGTCGACCGGCAGCGAGGCGGCCGGCTTCGAGGCGGACAGGGACGGCATCACCCTCGCGCTCCGCGACGGCCGCCACGTCCGAGGCGCGGCGCTGGTCGGCGCCGACGGACTTCAGTCGCTGGTGCGCTCCCGGCTCCTGGGCGACGGACCGCCCCGGCCGGCCGGCTACCTGGCCTGGCGCGGCGTTTGCGCGCCGCCCCAGCCGCCGCTGGACGGCGCCGCGGTCGAGACCTGGGGCTGCGGGCGGCGCTTCGGCAGGCTCGGCATCGGGGATGGCCGTGTCTACTGGTACGCCACTCTCAACTCGCGCGCCGTGCCGGCTGGCGCCGGCTCCGATCCCTCCTCGACACAGGCCGATCTGCTGCGGCTCTTCGCCGGCTGGCACCCTCCCGTCACCGCGCTGATCGCGGCGACGCCGTCCGAGGCGATCCTACGCAGCGACCTCTGGTACCGTCCTCCCGCTCGCCGCTGGGGTCATGGCCGCGTGACCCTGCTGGGCGACGCCGCCCACCCGATGACGCCCGACCTCGGCCAGGGGGCCTGCCAGGCGATCGAGGACGCCGTGGTGCTCGCGGCGGCGCTGCGCGACACCACGGACCTCGCTCGCGGACTCCGCACCTACGAGGCCTGGCGCCGCCCCCTCGCCAATCGCGTCTGCTCCCGCTCCCGCCGCGCCGGCCGCATCGCGCAGTGGCAGCGACGCCCGATGTGCGCGCTCCGCGACCAGATGGTCCGGCTCATGCCCGCCTCGGCGGCCCAGCGCCAGCTCCTCGCCACGCTGCGCTTCCATGAGCCGCCTCCTCGACCCAGCTCCATGTGCCACAATGCGCCAGCCGCGCCCTTCAGGAAGACCATGGTCAACGGCGAACCCGAGATCGTGATCGCCACTGCGAGGCTCGAGCCTTCCGCGCTGGCCTGGCTCGTGGAGGCCTTCTTCGGCGACATGGTCAAGTACGTGGTCGACGTCGAGCGCCGGATCGCGGCGGTGGGAGGAGAGCTGCACGCGGATGCGGAGCAGGTGCTCCTGGATGGCGGCAGCCGGCAGGCGGATCTCTGGGGCGCCAACTACTACCCTGGGAAGGGACCTGACCATTGCATCGAGTACACCGCCCTCATCAACATCCGCCCTGCCCAGGGGAACCGCGGCATGCTCATTGCCGACGAATCGATTCGCAGCCGGGTCCGCGAGATCACCTTCGCGCTGATCGGCCACGGTGAGCCGCTCGCATGACGCAGCACGCCTCGCTGTCGCCCGAGCGCTGGTCGGCCTTCAGCCTCGACCAGCAGATCCTGATGATTGGCAACGAGATGAACCGGGCGGCGCGGCTCCGGCAACCGGCGGACCGGCCCAGCCTCTCGCTCGCCTATGAGCGGGTGCTGCGCCTCGTGGACCTGACCGTCGAGGTCCACACGCGCCGCGCGCTCCGCCACGAGCTCCTGCGCTGGCGAGACCTGATCGCGGAGCTCTACCTCCTCCCCGAGCACGATCCCGCTGCTCATGCCGCCGCGTTCCGGAGCCTGCTCCAGTTCACTCCGGAGGCGGCACGTCAGATCCCCCATGTCCTGACGGGGACTTGAGCATGCCGCGGCGCAGGAGGCCAACCAGGCGCACGGGGTAGGGATGGATGTGAGGAGCGAACAGGGTCTCGGCCGCGCTGTCCAGGGATCACCTGACTCAGACCACCCGCCACCAGGGCGTTGCCAGCACTCCGTCGGCCAGCCAGGCGGTCTCGGCGCCGTCATGCAGCAGCAGGCCGGCGCCGCTGCCGACGAGCGCCGCGGGCTCGAGCCGCGCGCGCTCCAGGACGTCCAGGTCGTCCAGGGTCAGATACATTCGCCGCGGCTGGCCGGGAAGCTGCTGCACCAGGGTGCTCTTGCCGGTCTGCCGTGCGCCGGTGACGACCACCGCGGGAAACGACCGCAGGAGCGACGTCAGCCGCGGCGCCAGCGCCCGAGGCAGAGGACGGCCCTGTGTCGTCGCATCTTCATTCATGTCGTGAATGATATCCATTCATGCCCTGAATGGCGAGATCGCCGAGACCCGGGCCGGGCCGCCGGGCTCGCCCGCCGCCCCGGCCTTACTCGAGGAGGCCGGTCAGCGGGGAGGAGGCGGAGGCGTAGAGCTTGCGGGGCATGCGGCCGGCGTTGGCGGCTAGCCAGCCGGCTTCTACTGCCAGCTTCATGGCCCTGGCCATTCGGATGGGGTCGGCGGCGGCGGCGATGGCGGTGTTCATCAGGACGCCCTGGGCTCCGAGCTCCATGGCGATGGTCGCGTCGCTGGCGGTGCCTACGCCCGCGTCGACGATGATCGGCACCCTGGCTTGCTCGAGGATGATGCGGAGGTTGGCGGGGTTGCGGATGCCCATGCCGGAGCCGATCGGGGCTCCGAGGGGCATGACTGCCGCGGCTCCCAGGTCCTCGAGCCTCTTGCAGACCACCGGATCGTCGTTGGTGTAGGCGAGGACGACGAAGCCTTCGGCCACCAGGCGCTTGGTGGCCTCGAGGAGCGCCACGTTGTCAGGGAAGAGGGTCTTGGGGTCGCCGATCACCTCCAGCTTCACCCAATCCCAGCCTCCCAGCTCTCTGGCCAGGCGCGCGGTGCGGATGGCCTCGTCGGCGGTGTAGCAGCCGGCGGTGTTCGGCAGCAGGAGGTAGCGCTCGGGGTCCACGAAGTCGAGCAGGGAGCCCTTTCCGCGGTCGTCGAGGTTCACCCGGCGCAGGGCCACCGTGACCACCTCGGTGCCCGAGGCCTCGAGCGCCGCCGCCATGGTCGGGAAGTCGGAGTACTTGCCGGTCCCCAGGATCAGGCGCGAATGCAAGGTCCTGCCGGCGACGACGAGGGGCTCGACGGCGGTGGCTTCGGCTGGCGCGAGCGTGGTGTTCATTCTTGCCTCCTGCAGGCGATTGTAACGTAGCCTCGGAATGCCGCCCTTCTCGCCTCTGGTCCCTCCCCTCGCGCTTCCTGCCCCGGAGGTCAGGCGATGGCAACGGCAACGGCGGCCTCGGTCGCCGCCGCGCTGCCGGCGATGCGGTTGGCCTCATCGACGAAAACCAGCGCCGGGCGGTGGCAGCGGGCGGCCTGCTCGTCGTAGACGGCGTAGCTGGCGAGGATCACCAGGTCGCCGGGCCGCGCCTTGTGGGCGGCGGCGCCGTTGAGGCAGATCTCGCCGGCGCCGCGGCGGCCGGGGATGGCGTAGGTGGCCAGGCGCTCGCCGTTAGTGACGTTGTAGATCTCCACCCGCTCGAAATGCAGCAGGTCGGCGGCTTCCATCAGCAGCGGGTCGATGGTCACCGACCCCTGGTAGTCGAGGTTGGCCTCGGTGACGGTGGCACGGTGGATCTTGGATTTCAGCAGTGTGCGTTGCATGGTCGGTCTCGTCTCTCGTTTAGCGGGTCATGCCGGCGGCGGGCTGCTCGCCCACCGCCAGCTGGAAGTTGTCGATCAGTCGGGTCCGGCCGAGGTGCGCCGCGATCAGCAGCACCACCCGGCCGGCGAGCGTCTCCGCCGGCTGGAAGCTCTCCTCGTCCACCACCTCGGCGTACACGAGGCGCGCCAGTGGCTCCGCGTCCACCACCCGGCGCATGATTCGCCGCACTTCGTCGCCCCGCCGCTCGCCGACGGCGATGGCCTCCGTCGCCACCGTCAGCGCCCGGTAGAGGACGGTCGCCGCCCGGCGCTCTTCGGCGGACAGATAGGCGTTGCGCGACGAGAGCGCCAGGCCGTCGGCCTCGCGCACCGTCGGCCCGGGCACGATCTCGATGGCGAAATGAAGGTCCCGCGCCAGCCGCCTCACCACCGCGAGCTGCTGCGCGTCCTTCTCGCCGAACACCGCCACCTCGGGCCGCACCAGGTGGAACAGGGCGCAAACCACGGTCGCGACGCCGCGGAAGTGGCCCGGCCGGTGCTCGCCTTCGAGGCCCCGTGCCGGCCCGCCCGGATCGACGAAGGTCGAGTGCCCCGGCGGGTAGAGGGTCTCGACGTCCGGCGCGAACAGCAGGTCGCAGCCCGCTCCCTCGAGTAGCACCGCATCGGTGCCCAGCTGGCGCGGATAGAGGTTGTAGTCCTCTCCCGGCCCGAACTGCGTCGGGTTGACGAAGACCGACGCCACCACCCGCCGCGCCCGTTCGCGCGCCAGCTCCACCAGCGACAGGTGCCCCTGGTGCAGCGCTCCCATGGTCGGCACGAAACCGATGGTGTCGCCCTGCCGCCGCCACAAGGCGAGCTCGTGGCGCAGCGCCGCCGCGTCTCTCACGCAGAGCATGGCGCGCTAGCCGTACACCTTCTGCACGGCGGCCCCCTCATCATGCTCGTCCACCTCATGATGGGCGGCGGCGGACGCCGGCCGCCCGCCGTAGCTCTCTTCCGCCGCCGGGAAGCGGCCACCGCGCACGTCGGCGGCGAAGCGCTCGATGGCCTCCCGGGAGAGCTTGCCAAGCTCCGCGTAGCGCCGCACGAAGCGAGGCGCGATCCGCTCTTCGAGCCCCAGGAGATCGTGGTAGACGAGCACCTGGCCGCCGCAGCGCGGTCCCGCGCCGATGCCGATGGTCGGGATCTCCAGGCGGCCGGTGATCTGGGCGGCGAGGTCGGCGGGCACGCACTCGAGTACCAGGGAGAAGGCTCCCGCCGCCTGGACGGCCAGCGCCCCCTCCAGGATCGCCTGCCGTGCCGCTTCCTCGCGGCCCTGGACCTTGAAGCCGCCGAGGCGGTGTACCGACTGCGGCGTCAGCCCCAGGTGGGCCATCACCGGCACCTCCGCCGCGACCATCGCCGCCACCACCTCGGGCCGGGCGCCCTCGATCTTCACCGCCTGCGCGCCGGCCTCCTTGACGAAGCGGACGGCGTTGCCCACCGCCGCCTCGATCCCCAGGTGAAAGGACCCGTACGGCATGTCGGCCACCAGCAGCGCGCGCTTCACCCCGCGCCGGACCGCGCGCGTGTGGTGCAGCATCTCCTCCATGGTGACCGAGAGCGTGTCCGGGTAGCCGAGCACCACCATCGCCAGCGAGTCGCCGACCAGCACGATGTCGGCGCCGGCGGCATCGGCGGTCCGGCCCTGCGGATGGTCGTAGGCAGTGACCATCACCAGCGGCTCGCCGCGCTCGCGCGCCGCCGCCACCCATGGCACCGTGACGTTCTTGACCTCCGCTGCTGGGCTCATCCGGGTTCTCCTTTCCTGAAAACCAAAAGCCCCTCCGCCTGTAGAGACGGAAGGGCTCGGGCGAACCCGGCTTGGACGCGGGGACCCGGCAAGGGTCGAGGGGCGTGAGGTCGCGCCGATCGCCCATGGCGACGGCTCGAGGCGCTCGAGGTGCCTGTCCTGGATGCCGCGGATCAGGCCCTCCCTCGCCAGCCCTCGTCCCCTCTCACCATCCTCCGGGGTCTCCGGGTCTCCGGGTTCTCCGGAGAGGAGCGGGAGGGGGGTGCCGGTGCCCGCGCCGCCCCGCGTTGCAGGGGCGGCCGGCGCTGGAGGTCTCCGTCTCGGTCCCTGGCCGTCGAAGCGGGGGCTCGGCGCTTGGTGCTCGTTGCTCGCCGAAGGGGGGCCCCTGCTTCCCGGCCTAGTGGGATCCAAGCGGCTGAAAGTACTCGGTCCCCTTCATCGGCTTGGCGAGACGGTGAAGCAGCTCGTCGAAGTCTTCGGGCCGCTGGGGGAAGTTCAGGTGTCGCGTGTCGACCACCAGCAGCGGGGACCGTACGTAGTAATGATAGTAGTGATTGTAGGCGTCAATCAACTCTGCCAGGTATTGCTCGGAGATCAGCTTCTCGAGGTTGCGCGCCCGCTTGCGGATCCGCTCGAGGCAGGTGTCCGCGTCGGCGACCAGGTAAAGCACCAGGTCCGGTACCGGGACCTGCGGCTCGAGCAGGGCGTACAGCTTGTCGAACAGCATCAGCTCGTCGTCGGTGAGGTTGAGGTAGGCGAAGATACGGCTCTTCTGGAAGGTGTAGTCGGAGATCAGCAGGCGGTCGAACAACCCGCGCTGGGCGATGTCGCGCTGTTGCTTGAAGCGTGAGAGCAGGAAGTAGAGCTCGGTCTGGAAAGCCGCCCCGGGCCGGTCGGCATAGAAGTCGGTGAGGAACGGGTTGTCGACGTCTTCGAGGATCTTCACGCCCTCGAAGTGGCGGGTCAGCATCTCGACCAGGGTGGTCTTGCCGACCCCTATGGGTCCGTCGACCGCCAGGTAGTGAAACCCCAGGGTGGCGGGCGCCGGGGGGCTCAAACCGTGGCAGCTGCCGGGGTAACAGCGTTGTAGAGCGTGTCGCGCTCGACCGGCGTGAAGCCTGCCTCGCGCACGATCCGCTCGAGCTCGGAGCGGCTGAGCTGCTGGGCGGTGCCGGCGCCGGCCATGTGGTAGATCTTCTCCTCGACGACGGTGCCATCCATGTCGTCGGCGCCGAAACGCAGCGCCACCTGGGCCAGCTTCGGGGTCACCATCACCCAGTACGCCTTGATGTGGGGGATGTTGTCGAGCACCAGGCGCGAGGCCGCAATGTGGCGCAGGTCGTCGTGGCCGGTGGTGTGGTACTTCAGCCCCATGTAGTTGTTCTCGGGGTGGTAGGCGAGGGGGATGAAGGCGTTGAAGCCGCCGGTCTCGTCCTGCAGGCCGCGCAGCCGGAGCAGGTGGTCCACCTTGTGCTCGGGCTTCTCGACGTGGCCGTAGAGCATGGTGCAGTTGCTCTTGATGCCCATGCGATGGGCGACGCGGTGGACCTCGATCCACTCGCCGGCGTCGAGCTTGCCGTCGCAGATGATCTCGCGCACCTCGGGATGGAAGATCTCGGCGCCGCCGCCCGGCAGCGAGCCCAGACCGGCGTCGCGCATGCGCCGCAGCACCTCCTCGAGCGACAGCTTCTCGCGCTTCGCGAACCAGCCGACTTCAATGGCGGTGAAGGCCTTGAGGTGGGCCTTCGGGAAGCGCTGTTTGAGACCGCGCATCATCTCGAGGTACCAGTCGAGGGACAGGTCGGGATGCAGGCCGCCGACGATGTGGAACTCGGTGACGTCGTTGCCGCCCTGCTCGCGGGCGTGCGCGTAGACATCCTCGAGGCTCATCTGCCAGGCATGGGCCTCGCCCGGCAGGGCCGCGAAGCTGCAGAACTTGCAGTTGTAGGTGTAGACGCAGATGTTCGTCGGGTTGATGTGCCGGTTGATGTTGAAGTAGGTGACGTCGCCGTTGAGCTGGCGCCGCACGGCATCGGCCAGCCGCCCGAGGTGGAGCAGGTGCGGCGTGGTCAGGCAGGTCAAGGCGTCGGCCTCGTCCAGCCGCTCGCCGTCCCGGACCTTGCCCGCGATCCCGCGCAACGGCGCCGGGAACGCGGCGGGGTCGAGACTGGGGATCGGGTCCCAGGCGCGGGGCTGCCGAGGCTGCCGAGGCGACAGCGACGCCGTTGCCGCCGTCGCCGGCGGGGCCTCGGGTGACCTGGCCGGGTTGCCGGCGCTCGGGCTCGTTGCTTCCATCGGGAACCACCTCCCTCTCAAGGCCAGAGTATAGCAACTGCGGTGGCGCCGAAGAGCCAAACCGCCAGGGCGCCATTCGCCTGGAAGAAAGCGGCGTCGAGGCGCGACAGATCACCCGGGCGCACCACCGCGTGCTGGTAGGAGATCAGCGCCAGGCAGCCGGCCCATCCTACCCAGTAGGCAGTGCCCAGCCCCGCAGCGCCCAGCCCTGAGGCGCCCAGCCCCGCGGCGCCCAAGCCGGGAGTGGCCAAGCCGGGAGCGCCCAGCCCCGAGGCGCCTGCGGGTCCCGGCCCGCTCAGCCGGAGGGCGGCGCCTGGCGCGGGATGGTAGAGGCGCGGCAGCCAGGCCAGCAGCAGCAGCATCGCCGCGTGCAGCGAGGCCGAGAGCCAGAGCGCGGCGCGCACGCCGAAGCGCGCCGGCACCGAGAACAGGCCGGCGCGGCGATCGCAGTCGACGTCCTGCAGCGCATAGAGGATGTCGAAGCCGGCCACCCAGAGCAGCACCGCCGCGCCCAGCACCAGCGGCGGCGCGGCGACGTCCCCGCGGACCGCGATCCAGGCCCCAAGCGGCGCGCCGGCGAGCGACAGACCGAGCACCAGGTGGGAAGCCCAGGTGAAGCGTTTGGTGTAGGAGTAAAGCAGCAGGATCGCGAGCGCCACCGGCGACAGCGCCAGGGCGAGGGGGTTGAGCTGCGACGCCGCCACCACCAGCAGCGCGGCGCTCGCCGCCACGAACCCCGCCACGAAGGCCGGCGTCACCTGTCCTGCAGGCAGCGCTCGCCCGGCGGTCCGCGGATTGGCGGCGTCGATGCGCCGATCAACCAGGCGGTTCCAGCCCATCGCCGCGCTTCGCGCCCCGACCATCGCCGCCACGACCCACCCCACCGTCCGCCAGGGCGGCCAACCCCCGGCCGCCAGCAGCATGCCCATGAACGCAAACGGCAGCGCGAACAGGGTGTGCTCGAACTTGATCATGCCCAGCACCACCTGCAACCGCTCCAGCACGGATTGGGGTCTCATGTCGCAAGCTCTTGAAAGAGAATCGGTTCTCCGCCGCCCGCCGGGCGCCTCGGGGTGCCGCGGGACGCCACGGGGCGCCGCGGCGCGCCCGGGGGCTCGGCACCACCAGCCGCGCGCCGGCCGCATCGTGGCGCAACCATATCGCGGTCGTCTTCCACCCGTGCCGCTGGCCCAGGCGCCCCACGATCCCGCTATACTCCTCACCGTGTTTCGCGTGCTGGTGCTGGACGACGAGTCGATGGTGCTCGATATGTTGGCGGTCTGCCTGCGGGCCCCCGGCGTGCAGCTCACGACCTGCCGTGAGATCGAGGCTGCCGAGGCGCTGCTCAAGAGCTCGCGCTTCGACGTCGTCATCGCCGATCTCTCGGTCTCCGACCTCGGAGGCTTGGACGGCATCCGCTTGATCCGCTTCGTCACCACGCACTTCCCCGACACCGTGACCTATGTCCTGTCCGGGTACGTCGACGAGCCGGTAAGGGAGCTCTGCAAGATGCTCGGCGTCACCGCGGTGCTGGAAAAGCCGGGTGGGCTCGCCGAGCTGCGCAGCCTGGTGCTGGGCAACCGCCTGGCGGATGCCGTGCCGGCGAGCCAGCCCGTGGAGGCGCCGCCGGTCCAGGACGTCGAGCTGCTCGCCGAGTTCATGGCGTCCAATCGCATCCGCTCGGTGCTGCAGCCGGTGGTCAAGCTGCAGCCGGGCGGCGCGCCCTACGAGCTCTTCGGCGTCGAGGGGCTGGCCCGCGGGCCCGCCTCCTCGCTGCTCGGCAACCCGCTGCTGTTCCTGAGCTACGCGGCCCACAAGGAGCTGCTCTTCGAGGCCGACCTGATCTGCATCCGCGCGGCACTGGCCGAGGTCCGCCGGCTGGGCCGGGTGGTCAACACCTTCCTCAACGTGCAGCCGCGCTCGCTCTCCAATCCCGACTTCACCGACATGCTCGGACGGGCGGTGCGCGAGGCCGGTCTCGCCGAGGAGAACGTCATCCTCGAGCTGACCGAGCAGCAGACGATCCTCAACCCGCTGGCTTTCGCCGCCGCGCTGCAGCGGCTGCGCGAGCGGGGCTTCCGGATCGCCCTGGACGACTATGGCGAGGGGTCGTCGAACCTCAACCTGCTGCTCAGCCTGCGCCCGGAATACCTGAAGATCTCCGGCACCTTCTGCCGCCAGGTGGATCGCGACCCCTTCAAGCAGACGCTGGTGCAGAGCACCGCCGAGATGGCCGCGCGCACCGGCATCGCGACCATCATGGAGGCGGTCGAGACCGCGGAAGAGGCGGAGGTCCTGCACCAGCTCGGCATCGACTACGGACAGGGTTTCTACTTCCTCGAGCCGCTGCCCGGCCGCGAGCTGGCGCGTTCCCGGCGCGTCGGCATCACTCCCCCCGAAGGGCCCGGGCGGCTGAGCCCGATCGGCGCCGCGCCGGAAGCCCCCTGAGCTGGGCGGCTCGCGCCCTGCGCACTGCCGCCGCTTCCGGCCCGCCAAGCCATCCAGCGCCATCAATCGCCGGCAGGCGCGCCAAGCCGCCAAGCCGCCAGGCTGCCGCCAAGCCGCCAGGCGGGTACTGGGTCATTTTGAAATCCGCTTCTTGTAAGGCCCGCGCTTCTGGCCGACCTGGGCGGGAAGTAGCTCCACGATCTCTTGAACCGACCACAGGTGAGGGGTGACCCCGGCAGCCATGGCAGGCGAGCAGCGGATGGTCGAGTGGATGCGAGCAAAGTTGTAGTACATGAAGTAGATCGCCAGGGCGGCGCAGTGGTTCTGTAGCTTCTTGCTGTGGGCGTTGGTCAGCCGGGTAAAGCGGCGCAGGCCCATGCGGATTCCAAGGTTGGTCCGTTCGACGTAGCTGGTGGACACCCTGGACATGTCGGGCTCGCCCTGGATGCGGGCCTTCTTGCAGCCGGTGCAGACGGCCGGGCTGTAGCGCTTCTCAGCTTCCGGGGAGACGCCGTAGCTCTTCACCAGCATGGCGTAGTCGGCGTTGCCGCCAAAGGCCGTCTCTACAGCGCCCAGGTACATGGTGTGACCGTCCGTGGTGACCTGCGCCCGGCCCGCCAGACGGCTCGCCAGATCGGACAGGAACAGGGTTGCCGTCTGCTCGTCGCGGTCACCTACTAGCCAGCTCGGGATGAGCTTCGTGTCGGCGCACAGCGCTGTGAACGTCCAGGTGTCGCCCCAGCCCTTCTCCCCCCGATGCTTGACGGGGACGTTCTTCTGCTTGGCCGCACAGAACGCCCAAATTTCGTCAATCTCTAAAACTTTGCACGGCAGGTCGTGGAAGGCTTCGTCCTGGTAGGCGGCGCAGATCGGCCCCAGGTCCGCGATCAGCTTCGTGACCGCGCCCTTGGAAGCGCCGGTCATTCGGCAGGTGCTGCGGATGCCTACTCCTTCGACTAGGGCGGCGATGATGGCGGCGCGTTGCTTGGCGTCCAGAGAATTCATGATGATCTATTATGCCTGAGCAAGCAGGAAATGTTAAGGCCCGAGTGCTACACTTTTCAAAAGGGGGCGAGGTGCCGGAGCCCGGCCGAGCCAGGCACCACGCCCCGGGAATTGGGGGATTTTTCTACTTGCCCCATGGTGGCGGGCGGGGTAGAATCGCGATGAAGCCGTGGTCCTTCATGGACCTTTGCCGGTACCTCCAGGGTCGCGGTTTCAAAAGGTGGAGCCTGAGGGGATTGAGCCCTCCGCCGTCGGGTCCAGAGTCCTCCGGCGGGCAACCAGCCAGGCCCCGCGATGCCTTACGAGCCTCACCCGTTGACGGCGGGTGAGGCTGTTCTTTTTAGTCCTGCTCCTCCTCGACCTGTGCATCTTCACCGCCCGCCGCCCTGAGCGCATGGTTGAGCGCATTGGCCCGTTGCTTCTGGATCTCCGGGTACCACTCCCACAGACCGAAGGTGTTATTCGGCAACTTGTGAAAATACTTGTTGTTCTTCGCCAAGCTGAGCGCCACCATGCGTAGCCAATCGCCAGTCTTCCAGCCAGTAGCCTTGAAATCGAATCCGCCCCGCTCAAGCGCCTCCATGATTTCCTCCGCCGAGCAGGCGCGCCGGCGAGCCTGGAGAAACATCTGCACAGCGGTGGCGAAGGGCTTCCCATAGTAGGCGTCGGGGCGACCGGCCGCGATGGACGCGCCTTCGTCCTCGTCCTCGGGGAAGGGCGCTTCATCGCCGAGACGAACGGACAGACTATTAATCATCCGCTTAGTTTCTGCGACCTTGCTAAGCTGCGCCTGGAGATCCTCCATCAGGACCTCGACGGCTCCGCGCAATCTTTCGTCGGGCATTTGCCGGTACCTCCTGTTCAGATCGCCCCGGTGACGGCCGGATTGATCAGGAGAAGCATGCCAGAGAGGCTGTCGAGGTGTCAATAGTAGAAATGAGACTGCCCGCAAATGCCTGAGCATAAAGCACCTGCCCTAAGCGTCCGGACGCATCGCTGATGTTCTACTTGAATCACTCGCCCTGATCGGCGATGCGTGAGCAGGATGCTCATAGCGCTCAACTTTCCGCAGAGCATGGCAGTCGCCGGTTGCCCGATTTTCAAAAAATCGGCTCTAAACCTTAGGAAAAGCGAGGGTTACGCGAGCGCGGTTTTGGGTAAACCGGCGACTGCCATGCTCTGCGGAAAGTTGAGCTGCTGAAAATGACCTATTCCGCGGGCCGTTTCCACCGCGCCCGTGCTGCCTTCCGGGCAGCTTCGCTCCGTTCCTCAGGGGTGAGCTTGGCAGCCCTGGCCTTGCCACCCTTCAGGCCACCCTTGCGCCCGGCGGCAGCCTTCGGAGGAAGGGGCTCGGGTTGCTCGGCCGGCGCCGTCCGGGTGGCCTGCTGCCCGACCCGGACGGCTACCTGGAAGAAGTCTGGCTTCTTGCCCATGGGGTCAGTATCGCACGCCAGGTCAGCGCTTGGGCGACCCGAGCAGGGCTTCGACCTGCTGTAGGAACGAGCTCCGCTTCTCGGGCTCCTGGAACACGAAGCGAAAGAACTCCATCGGGTGCAGGCCGAGCACCCGGCAGATGGCGACGACGTGCCGCACCTTGAGATCCAGCGCGCCGCGTAGCAGCCGCCCCAGGTCGGTCCCGCAGTCCTCGTCGACCAGGAGGCGCTCGACCTGCCGGCGGCTCATCATGGACAGGCTGATGAGCATCCGCAGGGCGTCCCGCGCCCGGTTGATCTCCGGCATCGGGTCGCGCTTGGTCATGACAGCCGCTCCTCGATCCGCGCGGCCAGGGCGCCGACCTTCCGGGCCATCTTGCCGGCGAAGCGGGCCAGGGCCAAGTCTTCGCCCTCTAGCGAAGACTCGTCGGCCGAGCGGCGAATCATCCCGAGGTAGCCTTCCAGGAAGCGCAGCTCGGCCGACGTGGCCCGCAACTCGGAGCCGGGGATGCTGTCGTCCTCTCCGATGTCCGGTAAGTGGGTCGTCTCGACTGCCAGGCCGTACAGCAGCCGGCCGACCCGGCGCAGGGCTTCGCGGTCGGCCTCATCGTCGATGACGAGTAGGGTTGTCTCGCGGATGGTGTCCGCTTCGTTCCAGGGTAGAGGGGTAGACTTGGCGGAGCTTGGCATGAGGTTACGGCCTCCTGCTGAGTCAGGTCCGGCGCGGTGCTAGACACACCGCGTCGGGCCGTCTCGGGATTATGCACTTGACGGACCCAGGCCCGGAACGTCCGAAATAGGGGACATGTCCCGGTGTCTCAATCCCCCAGACGGCCCCTGGCGATCTCCACATCTTGTAGATGCGGACAAACACGCATCTTTTCAAGATGGGGGAGTACGACATGTCCATTCAAGAGTTTCAAACGTGGCTCACCGTGGTGCTCTCGGTGGCGGCCGTCGTCATCGCGGCCTGGCAGCTGTGGGTGGCCCTGCAACAGATAGGCAAGCGGCGGAGGAGAGCGCCACGCCGGCGGGCGCGGTGAGCTGGCAGCCGAGCGTGCTAGCCTTCCAGTCCTGACTAAAAAGGAGAGGACATGGAACGGACGAAGAACGCCCTGCTGTTCGTCATCGCCCTGTGCCTAGTGCTGATCGTGCTGCGGCTCTATTCCTCCGGGGACTTTGTGAGAGCGGCGGAAGCATCGGCGGGAGGTCCGCCGACCAACCTCTATGGCTGCGCGCGGCCAGGCAAAGATGTTGGTTCGTGTTCCGATAAAGCCTGGGTGCCGGTGTTGGTGAAGCCCGATGGCCGCGTTTGGGTGACCTCGCAGTAGGGCTCGGCCTGGCGGCTTTCATCTTGGCCTATGGCCGGCGGCGCAGGTAGATCGCACGTATGCTCAGAACGGAACCCCCCGCCGGCAGCTCGGCGGGGGCGATCGTTACCTCTGCGCCTTCCGCCGCATCTCCATCAGCGCCAGGCAGCGGGCGAGCTGCCGGCCCGCGTCCTCGACCAGCTTCATGGCCGCTGCCACCGCATCCTCGGGGCCAACCGGCGGGATGCTGGCAGCGGCACGGTAGTCGCCGAGAGCGCCTACCTCGCGCAAGAGCGCCCGCGCCAAGCCGAGCGATTCCCAAGTGCAGCCCATCGCGATCAGCAACCGCTCGACGGCCGCCAGAGGCGCGCGGCGGCGCCGGGACTTGTAGGCGCAGATCGTGTTGACGGCGATGCCGCTTTCCCGCTCAAGCTGGCGTAGCGTCCAGCCCTTCGCGTGACGCAGCAGGTGGAGCGCCTGGGCGATCTCCTGCGGTGTGAACTCTTCCATCGGACCTCTCCCTACTCGCCCTCTTGCGCCGGAGCGCCGGCCGGCGGCAGGCATCCCCAGGGGCCAAGCCGCTTGCCGAAGTCCTCGGCAGAGCAGTCGAGCGCCCGGAGGATCTTGACCAGCGTAGGTAGGGTGGGGTGCTGTCGGCCAAGCTCATAGCGGCTGAGCATCGACCTGGTGATGCCGGCGCGCGGAGCCAGCTGCTTACACAACATGCCGCGCTCGCGCCGCAGGCGCCGGAGGGCGCTGCCGACCTGGTGAGCGACGCGCTGGCTGCTGTCCATGGCGGTCACCACTCGTCCCGCGTCCAGAGCATCCCCTCGCCCAGACAGCGGTAGCCTCTGGCGGCCCGGTCGGTGATCGGGTCGAGGGATTCCAGCCGGCCGTGCGTGAAGATCGCCATGAACTCGGCGCCGTCGTCGCCTACCAGGTGGATCAGGCCGTGGTAGGCCACTGTGACGCCGCACGGGGCCACCAGGCGGCCGTCCTCGCCCAGGCGGTAGGTGAGGCATCCCCCCGCCGAGCTGCTTGGTCTGGAAGTCCGCGGAGAGCGCGTCCACGGTCACGGTGTCGAAGAAGCCCATGGCTACACGCCCTCCTGCGCCGGAGCGCTGTTCGACAGCCTCCGCTCGATCTTCTCGACCAGGCCGGCCACCTGGCGGCCGATCTTGCCGGCGAACCGGGCCAGCCGCTCGTCCGGCTCGTCCAGGGAGCAATCGACTGCCGAGCGGCGGATGACGTGGAGCAGGTAGCCGCCGGTGTAGCGGAGATCGGCGGCCACCGCGCGCAGCTCGGCGCGGGTGACGGACGGCTCGCCGCCAAGCTCGCGGCTCGTCTCGACCGCCAGGTCGTAGAGTACCCGGCCGGTGCGGCGGACGGCCTCTCGGTCCTCCGGGTCGTCCAGCAGTTGCAGGGTCGTCTCGCGGAAGGAGTCGGACTCCTCCCAGGGGGGCGGGGTAGACTTCGGCAAGCTCGGCATGAGGTGCATCCTCCTGTCGGGTGAGGTCCCGGTGTCAGGCGCAACCCTGCGCCGGGGCCGCTGGTTTACCGCAGTCTATGGCATCATGGCGCCACGTTGCAAGATGGTCACGGCGACTGTTCTATGCTCATGGCACTATGGCGCCACGGCGCAAGGATGAGGACGACCCCGTAGCGGGGATCACCGGCACCGGGACGCGGAAGTGCGCCTGGTTCCACGAGGACGAAGCGGAGGCGCTACGGCTGCGCGCCTTCAAGGAGCGGAGGTCGGAGGCGGCGCTGATTCGGGAGGCGGTGCGCCGGTTCCTCGGGATCGAGGACTAGCGCTTGCGCTTGGCCTTGGGGGCGGCCGGCTTCTTCTGGCGGGGAGCCGGCGGGGTCGCAAGCAACCTGTCCGCGACTTCCTCTATGGTGAGAGGATAGAGGGAAAATGGCTTCTCCGCCGGCCGGCGGGGGCCGGCGTGCTTTGACTCTCCCATGTCAACTAACCCGCGGCTTGCCGCAGCTTCTGACCTTGTTCCGTCAGTAGCCGCTTCGCGATGTCGTAGTTGAAGTTAGGACCACAAGCCTTCCGGGTCTGCACCTGCTTCTCGATCGCCCGGAGCGTGAGGGAAACCCACTGTGCTCCTGCCCCGATTACATCTACCTCAACGCCATACAGGCGCTCGCTGTTCTTGCCAATCCGAAGCGCTACGTAGTCCGCGTTCCGAACCCGCCTGTAAGGCTCCAGGCCGAGATAGCGGAACTCGATCACCAGGCGTCTGAGCGAGTCCTGGTAGTAGGCGCGAATTCCATCCGGCACGTCGTAGGGCGAGACCGCCAAAGTTACGTCTACGCCGGCCAGGTTCTCGCGTTTGAACTCGGCGAAGCGGGCGGGATCTACCGCAGTCCACTCTCGGTTCATGGTTTCACATCCCTTCAAGAACCTTCTCCAATAGGCCCGCAACGAATCGGTAGCGGGTTAGGTCCGCCGGCCCCACCTTGGCCTTTGGCTTCTTGCTATCGATGACCAGAACCCCCCACTTTGCCCCGCGTACTTCCACGTGAATGCCGTAGTAGGAGAGCGCCAAAGGCTTTCCTTGCGAGAGTCTTCTCCTCAGCCATTCCGAGGTGACGAAGGTCCTCGTACTGTACTCCTCGATGCTCTTCTCCCAGGTGGCAGGGCTGGAGCGATGGTTCAGATCGGGAAGATCCTCTACAACTACTGCGCTCGCCAATGCCCAAGCGCGCCCAGCGATGCCCTCTAGCTTCGTTGGATTGTCGCCCGCCCTGAAGATGATTTCTGTGCCCTGAGTGATGTGGCCAGAGCGAGCCACTGGAACGAGCCATCCTCCGAGGCGGAACAAGCGCCGACAGTGCTTGAAGATGGTCACGCGATGATCGTGGAGCGGCTCCCCCGTGTCGTTCTCTTCCTTGAAGGTTTCCTCTTGCAGCCTGTTCAGAATCGACTGGATGATTGCGAGCATCTGAGGCGAGGTGATTAGCCGCCGCGCCAACGCACTTGCGCCGCCACAGAGAGCCAACATGAGGATCAGAATGGGCGCCAGCCCGAGCAGCCATAGCAGCAGGGGAGCCAGGAGAGGATGGACACGAATCTTCGCTGGGTCCAACCTGAGCAGTGCGGCGAGGGGGACGATGAGTGCGGAGGAGCCGGCCTCGACCCAGCCGATGGCCTTGTACAGCCATTTGCGAACCCGGTAGTGTCTCATTTGACGAGTTTCGCACTCTATCGTACCTCAACTGCGAACCATCAAACCGGGCGCCGTCCCCTCTGGCGGGGATGTGCGAGGATGACGCCTAGCCGGCCGCCGTCTTCCGTCTGATCCGCGACTGGATCTCGCGGACCCTCGGTTTCCGCCAGGAGCTTCTGCGCGATCGTCAGTACTCCGTACTCCACGGTGCTGAGTTGCGACCGCACGGCCCTGAAGCTGGCCTCTGTCTCAAGGCGAAGCTGTTCAAGGCTCGTGTGGGTCGCATCCAGGCGTTCGAGCAACGCCTGATACTGAGCTTCGGTCATTGTGTCGCTGCTCCCAGGCGGGCGGGCGGTTCCGCCCCCTCGAAAGGGGGAACCCCCAGCCTATTCTTCTCGAATCCGAGTTTGCAACGACAAGATATGGTGTAGGAGTACGCTAAACCGTCTACTTCTTGTGGTTTAGACTTCATCGGCCGCTCGTGCCGTCGTGTTACCGCATCAACCAGTGGTGGCCCTTACCCTGCTGCCAGCACCACATCTTGTGCTATTGAAGTAGGTCACGATCCAGATGATAATGCCGGTTTCCTCTTGGAGTCAAGCCCAAGAGAATAAGGTAGCTAGCGTTGTGTCTGCCATGAGAATGCCGGAAACCATATGACCGGAGGGCGGCCGTCCACAACAGACGTGCCTGGTCAGCCTTTGGTGCGGATGTACACCGTCGAGAAGGACGCGCGTATCAGACTGACTCATAAGGAGTTGTGCGACGGTGTGCTGGTTCCATGGCTAAAGCCCGGCGAGAAGGCGCACCGCATGGCGGTGCTCACGGAGGGAGGAGGAGTATCCGTCCTTCCGCCTGAGGAGGTGGAGGCAGCGCTGGCGCGACTATTGAGCGAGGGACCGCTGCGGACGGATGCCAGTGCTCGAAGGAAGGCGTACCACCGGTATCTCGGACTCAGATGGATGCTCACTTTCACCTGGAGCGACAGCCATTTCTCCGTCACCCTTCCGGCCGGCGCTAGGAGGCTTGGTCTCCTTCCTGACATCAAGGAGGCAGCAGCCGTTTGTGTGTCTGGTTCCGTCTTCGAGATCTGGCACGGCGACGCCTTGTTGGCAGACCTCGGGTCTCGCGGTATCTCGGTCGAGGAGATCCGCGACACGGATGACTTGGACGGGGCCGCCTAGTCCTCGTCTGGCTCCTCCGGCCCTTTCGTGGCGGCCGGCAGGAGCGCGTCCTCAGCTCGGCTTCGCGGCCCGCACCAAAAAAGATGGCGTGCGGTAGTAGAGCCGGGTGCCCTCCGTCCCGGCGACCGCTTCCACCAGCCGCTCGAAGTCGTTCATCCTCCGCCGGTTCCAGCGGAAGTCAAACTCTTCGAGGTAGCGCTGCATGTGCTGCGCGCTGATGTGGTGGAAGGCGCCGAAGATGCCACGCTCAGGGCCGATCGGCCGGACCCCTGATTTCAAAATGACCCAGTACCGCCAGGCGACCCCCCCCTTTCCATTTGCTCGCAAGGTGGTATACTGCGCGACCGTCGCACGCCGCACGCTTAATATGATTTTGATGAAGTTTCTGCTTCATTTGCGGAAGCTTGACTTGACGCGCGTAAAGTTCTGAAAAGGCGCGACATCCGGCGCCTTGCGATGTTGCTGTTTCAAGTAACTTTTAGATCGCTCGTTGGGGCTGACAGGAGAGGAAATCACCTCTTCATTTTCTGGAGGGTACGCCGATGTCCATTCAAGAATTCCACTCGCAGTTGACGCAGACCGATCAAGCGAACGCGCTGATGGGCACGCTCAGCCGGCTTACCAAGGCTGACGACAAGCAGGTCGTCGAGCAGCTCGCCGAAGTCGACCTTGGGATCTGGGACAGCGGGCTCCTGGGGATCTGGGACGGCGGGCTCGCCGCCCGGTAACCGGCCATCCTGGCGACCCGGATTGGCCGAGGTCGCCCGCGCCGGCTCCGCAGATCGGACCGGCGCGGCGCGTCCACGACCTCGAGGGCGGCGCGGGTGCGCCTTCGGCAGTGTCAACGCCCGCGGCCCAGACGTGGAAGAGACTACCTCTTGCAATTTGAACAGCTGAAAGCGCGGCTCCGCGGCCTGCCCCAGGTGGCCGTCTGGCCGCAGATGTTGAAACGCATCGACAGCGCGGTCCACCGCGACCTGCAGTGTGTCTGGGACTTTCCGACCGCAGCCTGCCAGGCGGTTGGCGGCACGGCGGCCGCGGCGCTGCCGGGAGCGGCCGCGGTCTTCTGCTCGTTGATTGGTATCCACCTGGTCGACGACCTGCTCGACGACGATCCGCGCGGCGATTTCCGGCGGATCGGCGCGGGTCCCGCGGCCAACCTCGCCCTCGCGTTCCAGGCCGCCGGACATAGCGCGCTCGACGATCCCGAGGTCCCGCCGGCGGTGCGTGCCGAGCTCCACGCCTGCCTCGCCCGGATGAGCCTGGCAACCGCTTTCGGCCAGCATCTCGACAGCCGCGAGGTCGCCGGCGAGGCGGAGTACTGGCGAGTCGTCGAGGCCAAGACGCCGCCGCTGTTCGGCGCAGCGCTGTGTCTCGGCGCCCTGCTCGGCGGCGCCACGGCAAGCACCGCCGGCGAGCTCGAGCGGCTCGGCCGGCTGCTCGGCACCTTCGTCCAGGTCAGCGACGATCTCGCCGACGCCCTGGCGCAACCCCCGAGCGCGGACTGGCGGCGCCGGTCGAACAACCTGCCGATGCTGTATGCGATGACCGCCGACCACCCGCGGCGCGAGGAGTTCCTCCTGCTGTCGGCCGCCAGCGACGATGCGGAGGCGCTCGCCGCCGCCCAGAAGCTGCTGCTGTCGAGCGGCGCGGTCAGCTACTGCGCCTGGAAGATGATCGAGATCTCGCGCGAGGCCCATGACGTCCTCGCCGGCATCCCGCTGGTTGACCGGAAGCCCCTGGCGAGGTTGCTGGCCGAACAGCTGGCGCCGCTCGAGCGGCTGCTGGCCGTGGCCGGCCTCGAGGAACCGCTGGTGCCGGCGCCGCTCTGACTGGGCGGCCACGCCCCCAACCGGCGGCCCGGCGGCCCCGGCGGACGCCGGCGCGACGACGAGACCGGCAAGCTTTAGGGCGCGACGAAGCGCCATGCCGAGGAGCTGAGGTGTAGACTGCCTGCGCCTCGGCTCCGTTCGCGTTCGGCAGGAAGATGGTGGCGGGCACCTCTTCGCGCGGCGATCGCGGGCGCCGCCGGCGCCGCAGAACATGAGCATCTCTCCCCGGCTGCCGCTCAAGAAAGGGGATTTGTTCTGGATCCTCCTGTCGCTGCTCGTGCTCCTGCCGAGTCTCTACTACTCCTACGTCAACACCTTCGACAACCCTGACTTCTCGCTCGATCCCGGGGATTGGCGGGTCCTCGAAGCGCCTCCCTGCGCCGCCGCTAGCTGCCTCAAGGTTGGCGACGAGGTGCTGGCGATCGGCAAGCTCGACCTCGCCACCTTCTCCCGCAGCCGTACGGTCGATCTGCTCGACGGCTTCGACAGCCATGGGATCGCCACGGTGCGGGTGCTGCGGCACGGGCGAGCTCTCTCCTTCCCGGTGCATGCGCGCAGCCGCGCCGGCGTGCCGTGGACCTCCCTGATGGGACTGCTGCCGATCGTCTTCTGGCTGATGGGCACCGCCGCGATCATCTTCTTGCGGCCGCGCGACGAGCGCTGGCTGGTGCTGGTCGCGTTCAGCTACGTGAACGCCCTCTGGCTCGCTTCGGGCCTGGTCTCGTCGAGCCATTTGCGCGGCTCGGCCATCGTCTTCCACAGCTTCATCTGGCTCTTCCTGCCGCTGGCTCTGCACCTCCACCTCATCCTGCCCAGCTCGCTGCTCGGCCGCCGGTTGCGCCGTGCGGTCCTCGTGGCGCTCTACACCGCCGCGCTGACGCTGACCATCCTCGACGCCTGCGACCTGCTCCAGGGCCTGCCCGGGATCCTCCACGCCGGCCCCATCCTGTTCACCGCGGCCGGCGTGCTGCTGTCCGTGGGGCTGCTCCTGCTGCGCCTGTTCCTGCCGCTCGACACCGCCGTCAAGCTCGCCGATCGCATCATGCTTTTCGGGTTGCTCTTCGGCCTCGGCCCGTTCGTCTTCTCGTTCGGCCTGATCCCGCTGCTGCAGAACCGCCTGTCCGGGCTGTTCCCCGAGCTCTGGACGCTCTACCCGTGGCTCATCGCGATCTCGCTGCTCTCCGTGCCGATGCTGCCGATGAGCTACATCTACGCCATCTACAAGCACCACCTGGGAGCTCTCGAGTTTCGCGCCAACCGGCTGCTCGGCGTCTACGGGTTCCTGGCCCTGTCGATCACCGCCTACCTGGTAGTGCTGTTCCTGGTCAGCGGACGCTGGGGCGCGCTCGACGAGCGGTTCCTCGCCGCCGTGTTTGCCGTCTCCCTGGTGTTCGCGGTGGGGACGCCGCTGCTGCGCGAGCCTTTCCAGAAGCTGATCGACCGCCACGTCTTCGGCCTCCGCCACGCCCCTGACGAGGTCATCGACCTGGTCTCCGAACGCATCCCGCTGGCATTCGATCGCGAGGTGCTGGCGCGCCTGCTGATGGACGAGATCCTGCCCACCCTGTTGATCCGGCAGTCGGCGCTCTACCTGTTCTCGGGGACGGGGCATGAAGCGGTGTACGAGCAGGGCCTTCCCGCGGCCGAGCCGCCGATCTCGAGCGAGGAGCTCGCGGCGCTGCTGGCGCGGAGCGGACGCTACCTGCCGCCGCAGCCGGGCGGCTGGGTGCGGCTGGTGATCCCGCTGGCACTGCAGATCGAAACCCTGGGCGTCTGGCTGATCGGCCGGCGCGACCCTGACGACTACTTTCCGGCGAGCGACATCCGGCTGCTGTCGACCGTCGCCAACCAGGTCGCGCCGATGGTGGAGAACATCCGGCTCTACGAGCGCGCGCAGCAAGAGATCGCGCAGCGCACCAGGGCCGAAGAGGAGATCCGGCGCAGCGAGGAGCGCTTCCGCAACCTTTTCGAGGCGACGCTCGAAGGCATCGCCATCGTCAAGGGCGGCGTCATCCTCGAGATCAACCACGCGCTGCTCGCCATTTTCGGTTATGAGGCGGCCGAGCTGATCGGCCGCGAGCTCAGCGACCTGCTGCCCGAAGGCGGCGCGGCGCCGACCGAGGCGCCGCGCGAAGGCAGCGGCTGGAAGCGCGACGGTTCCGCGGTGGACATCGAGATCGCCGCCAAGAACTACGTCTTCCAGGGCGAGGACGTGACCGTCGTCGCCATCCGCGACATCGTCCGCCGCAAGCGCGACGAAGCGGAGAACCAGATGTTGCAGCGCCAGCTCCTGCACTCGCAGAAGATGGAGGCGATTGGCAGGCTCTCGGCGGGCGTCGCCCACGACTTCAACAACTGCCTGCTGGCCATCTTCGGCTACACCGACCTGTTGCTCGAGCGCTACGCCGACGATCGCTTCCTGCAGCGCAACCTGGGCGGCGTCAAAGAGGCGGCCCAGAAGGCCGCCGGCTTGACCCGCCAGCTGCTCACTTTCGCCCGCCGCCAGCCGATGGAGGCCAAGGTGGTCGACCCGAACGCGGTGGTCAAGGGAGTCGAGAAGATGCTGCGCCGGCTGCTCGGCGATGACGTCTCCCTGACGACCGAGCTCCATCCGGGGGTCGGCCGGGTCAAGATCGACCCGGGGCAGCTCGAGCAGGTGGTGGTCAACCTCGGCGTCAACGCCCGCCAGGCGATGCCCTCCGGCGGCCGGCTCGTCATCCGCACCACCCCTCTGGAGGTGGCCGGCGGCGGTGGCGTTCCGTCCCACGCCGACGTCGCCGCGGGTTCCTGGGTGCTGCTGACGGTGACCGATACCGGCGTCGGCATGGATGCCGGCACCCAGGCACGCGCCTTCGAACCGTTCTTCAGCACCAAGGGCGAAGGCACCGGTCTCGGGCTGGCGACCGCCTATGGCATCGTCCGCCAGAGCGGCGGTCATATCGTCATCGACAGCGCGCCGGGCGCCGGGGCCTGCTTCAGCATCTACTTGCCGGTGACCGGCGAGCGCGAGAGCGCCGGCGCGGAAGCGGCCGCCGGCGCCGCCGACTCCGGCTCGGAGGCCATCTTGCTGGTCGAGGACGAGGATGGCGTCAGGTCGGTGTTGCAGCGCATCCTCGCGGGCCGCGGCTACCGCGTGCTGACGGCGGCCGGCGCCGGCGAGGCCCTGGACGTGGCGCGGCGCAACCTAGGCGGCATCGACCTGCTGCTGACCGATGTCACGATGCCTCGCGTCAAGGGGCCGGAGCTCGCCGCCGCGCTGCTTGCCGAGCAGCCGCGCATGCGCGTCATCTACATGTCCGGCTACAGCGAGCGGGCGCTGCCCACCGGCGCCGGCTCGCCGGTCTGCCTGCAGAAGCCGTTCTCGGCCCAGACCCTGGCGCGCACCGTCCGCGCCGTGCTCGACGCCCCCCAACAGGCAGCCGCGCCGGTGTGAAGCCGCCGCGGCGTGGCGTCGCGGCCCCGATGCTTCGAGGAAGCACCTCCGAGCCTGGACACCGTGATGACAAAAGTTCTGCAAGTATTGAGGTCATGAACCGGCGGGGCGAGCGGTAGGGAGCCGGCGGGACCACGCGCCGCCCTCTACGAGTCGGAATCGCCGCGGTCGTGGTCTTCGCCCCAGCGCAGCCCGTTCAGGGAGTGCTCACCGGAACTCCCGGGGGCCGCGGCGGCGCCCAGATGGGCCGGGTCCGGCAGGCCGAAGCGGTCGAGCAGGCGCAGGGTGTAGTGGTCGAGGAAGCGGCCCAGGTCCTCGCCGCCGATGTAGAACGCCGGCACCGGCGGCATGATCGCGGCGCCGGCCAGCAGCAGCCGGCGCATGTTCTCGACGTGGACGAGGCTGTAGGGCGTCTCGCGGAAACCGAGCACCAGCGGCCATCCCTCCTTGAGCGCCACCGCTCCGGCGCGGTGGATGAGAGTGCGCGCGGCGCCGGTCGCGAGGGCGCCCAGGGTGCCGGCGCTGCACGGCAGCACGGCGGTGCCGGTGAGGCGGTAGGAGCCCGAGGCGATCGGCGCGTCGAGCTCGCCGTCGCGGTGGCAGCGCAGCTTGGCGAGAGCCGCTCCGTCCAGTCCGGCGGCGGCGGCCAGGTCCGCGGCGCCAGTGCGGTCCGCGCCCAGCTCGTGGCGCAGCACCTGGCTGGCGCCGGCGGACACGCAGAGGTGGATGCGCTCGATGCCGGGATGGGCGGCGAGGAGTGCCAGCACGTGGCGGGGCAGCAGCATCCCGGAGGCTCCCGAGACCAGCAGGGCGATGCGATGGCCTCCGGACGCCGGGTGTCCAGCCATCACAGGGAGAACTCGAGGTTGTAGACGAAGGGGCCGCGCTGGACGGCGAGCAGCAGGCTGCCGCGGTCCATGGCTCGCAACACCTCGCGGGCGAGGTCGTCGGCCTTGCCGACGCGCTGGCCGTTGGCCCCCAGGATGACGTCGCCGGCCGCCAACCCGCGCCGGTCCGCCGCCGAGCCGCGGAGCACCCGCTGGACGGCCAGCTCGCCGCGCCCGCCGCCCACCACCAGGCCGACGCTGCGCTCGAGGACGGCGAGGCCGGTGCCTTGCGGCGGCGACTGGGCGCGCAAGGTCAAGCGCAGGGTGCGGCTGCCGCGGCGCACGTCGAGCGCGATCGGGCTGTCCGCCTGCACGGTGTAGATGGCGGTGATGACGTCCTCGCGGGCCGCCACCGGATGCCCCGCCGCGGCGACGACGACGTCGTTCTCCTGCAGGCCGGCGCTCGCCGCCGGGGATCCCGGGTAGACCTTCCGGACCAGGGCGCCGTGCTGCACCGGCAGCCGGTAGCGCCGCGCCAGCTCCTCGTCGACCGTCAGCAGCCGGGCGCCGCTCCACACCGGCCGCAGCTCGCCGTAGCGCAGCAGGTCCGCCACCACCCGCCGCGCCCGGTCGGCGGGGATCGCGAAGCCGATGCCGTTGGCGCCCGAGACGATGGCGGTGTTGATGCCGATGACTTCGCCCAGGATGTTGACCAGCGGCCCACCCGAGTTACCCGGATTGATCGAGGCGTCGGTCTGCAGGAAATCGGTGAAGAGCCGCTCCCCGCTCTCGGATGGCACGGTGCGGCCGACCGCCGAGAGCACCCCCATGGTGACGGTGCGGGAGAGCCCGAAGGGGTTGCCGATCGCCACCACCGTCTCGCCGATCATCAGGTCGGAGCTCTGCCCCAGCGGCACCGCGCGCAGGTCGCGGGCCGCCAGCTTGAGCACCGCCAGGTCGGCGTCGTGGTCGGAGCCTAGGAGGTCCGCCTGCAGCTCACGCCCGTCGAGCAGCGTGACGACGATGCGCGAGGCGCCCTCGGTCACGTGCGCGTTGGTCAGCACGATGCCGCTCGGCTCGATGACCAGGCCGGACCCCAGCGACTGGGCGCGCCGCTGCGGCGTGAAGATGCCGCCGAAGAACGGGTCGACGTCGCGCACCATCGACTCGGCGGCAATGTTGACCACCGCCGGCGACACCTTCTCCGCCACCGCCACCACCGGCGTGCGGCGCGTGGCGAGGGCCGCCGGGGACGCGCGGCGGGCCGCCTCGGGGACGCGCGACCCGGCGTCCGCTCCCGCCGCGACGCGCAGGGCAGCCGCCTGGCGCTCCGCCGGCCCTGTTGACTGAGACGGCGACTGAGACAGCGACGGCGACGGCGACGACAGCTCGCCCGTGCCAGGAGGCGCCGCCAGCGGGTTGCCCAGCCGGCCCGATACTCCGAGGGCGGCCAGGGCGGCCGCCGCCGCCAGCAGCGCCAGCAGGGCCGGCAGCGGCGACGACCGCCGCCGGGAGCCTCGCGACCTTGGAGCTGACCGGGGCGCGCCCCGGAAGTCGAGCCATGCCATGGCCCTAGGATAAGATGAGCCGCCCCGTTTGGGGAACTTTGCCGCCGCGCAAGGAGGTCCTCGATCGTGTCACTCCGACTCAGTTTCGCGCTGCTTGGGCTGCTGCCGCTGGCCGCCGCGGCTCTCGGTGCCGCGCCCGCCGGCCAGGGTTCTCCCGGCCAGCCGGCCGCCGGCCGTCCCGCGGTCCGCGGCGGCGCCGGTACGGGTGCCGGGGCGGCCGGCACCTCCCGCAACGCCGGCAACACCGGTAACACCGGCGTGCCGGCGGCCGCCGCGGGCGACGCCTTCCCTTACCCGGTCTCCGAGACCACGCTCGCCAATGGCCTCAAGGTGGTGGCCATCCCCTACGACAGCCCGGGCACCCTGGCCTACCTGACGCTGGTGCGCACCGGCTCGCGCGACGAGGTCGAGGCCGGTCACAGCGGCTTCGCCCATTTCTTCGAGCACATGATGTTCCGCGGCACCGAGAAGTACTCGCAGGAGCGGTACAACGACGTGCTCAAAGGCATGGGCGCCGACTTCAACGCCTTCACCACCGACGATTTCACGCTCTACCACGTCGTCGGACCGTCGAGCCAGCTCGCCACCATCGCCGACATGGAGGCCGACCGCTTCCAGAACCTGAAGTACTCGGAGGACGCCTTCCGCACCGAGGCGCTGGCGATCCTCGGCGAATACAACAAGAATGCCTCCTCGCCCTTCCTTCCCCTCGAGGAGAAGCTCCGCGACCTCGCCTTCACCACGCATACCTACAGGCACACGACGATCGGTTTCCTCGCCGATGTCAGGGCGATGCCCGGCTATTACGAGTACAGCCGGCAGTTCTTCGACCGCTTCTACCGGCCGGACAACTGCGTCGTGGTGGTGGTCGGCGACGTCCAGCCGCGGCAGGTCTTCGACGCTGTCGAGCGCCACTACGGCGGCTGGAAGAAGGGGTACCGTCCGGCGGCGATCGCCGCCGAGCCGCCGCAGCACGAGGCCAGGAGCGGCCACGTCGACTGGCCGACTCCCATCCAGCCGATGCTCTACGCCGGATGGCACGTCCGCGCGTTTTCCGACCGCACCGTCGATTCGGCGACGCTCGACGTCATCGCGGAGCTGCTGTTCGCGGAGTCGGCGCCGCTCTACCAGGATCTGGTGGTCGACAAGCAGTGGGTGGATCTGCTGCAGGGCGGTGCCGACAGCCGCCGCGACCCCTATCTGTTCACGGTGATCGCCCGCGTCAAGTCCGCCGACCTGGTGCCGAAAGTGCGGCAAGCCATCGAGAGCGCGTTCGCCGGCCTGCAAACGCAGCCGGTCGACGCCCGCCGGCTGGAGCGCATCGCCCTGCATCTCCGCAACGGCTTTGCCCTGCGGCTCAGCACGCCGCAGCAGGTGGCGACGGTGGTCTCCTCCTTCCTGGCCTTGACCGGGGACGTGCAGTCGATCAACCGCGCCCAGGCCGAGTACCCGCGTGTGACGCCGGGCGACGTCCAGCGCCTGGCGCGGGCGGTCTTCCAGCCGCTGAACCAGACCACCTTGACGCTCACGGGCCCGCAGGCCCCGCCGCCGGCCGGCGCCGGCAAGCCGCACGGAGGCGCACACCATGCAGATCGCCGCTAACGCCAGAGAGATCGCCGCCGCGCTCGCCATGCTGCTGGGAATGCTGACCGCCGCCGGCCCGGGCTCGGCAGAACCAGCCCCCGAGATCGTCGCCTTGCCGAGCCCCGCCTCGCCGCTGGTCGCCATCCGGCTGCTGTTCCGGGTGGGCTCGATCGACGATCCGGCCGGCAAGGAGGGCCTGGCGGCCCTGACCGCGCTGATGGTGGCGCAGGCCTCGACCGCCAAGCGTCCCTACAGCCAGCTGCTCGAGGACCTCTACCCGCTGGCCGCGGAGATCCAGAGCAACACCGACCGCGAGGTCACCGTGTTCTCGGGCACCGTGGCCCGCGCCGCGCTCGACACCTACACCGGGCTGATCGAGGAGGCCTTGCTCAGCCCGGCGTTTTCCGACAGCGACTTCCGCCGCAACCGCCAGCAGCTGCTCTCCTACCTCACCAACACCCTGCGCAGCGCGAACGACGAGCTGCTGGGCCTCGAGGCGCTGCAGCAGCAGATCTTCGCCGGGCATCCCCACGGGCACGCGCCGGCCGGCACCGTCGCCGGCCTCGGGAGCATCACGCTCGACGACGTGCGCCAGTTCTACCGCAGCCATTACACCCGCGCCAACCTGATGATCGGCGTCGCCGGAGGCTATCCGGACGGCTTCGAGGCGCGGCTCGCCCGCGACCTCGGCAGCCTGCCCGCCGGCCCCGGCGGCCCCGGCGGTCATTGGGCAGCGACGACCCCCTTGCCGCCGCCGCCGCCGGTGTCCGGGCGGCACGTGCTGCTGATCGACAAGGATGCCGGGTCGGTCGGCATCCATTTCGGCTTCCCGCTGCCGATCACCCGCAAGGATCCCGACTTCTACCCGCTGATGGTGGTGAACAGCTTCCTCGGCGAGCACCGCACCTTCAACGGGCTGTTGATGACGCAGCTGCGCGGGGTCCGCGGGCTCAACTACGGCGACTACTCCTACATCGAGTACTGGGACACGCCGCCCTTCACCACCCATCCGCCGCCCAACGTGCCACGCCGCCAGCAGTACTTCTCGGTCTGGGTGCGGCCGGTGGTGCCGGCGGACGCCCAGTTCGCGCTGCGCGCCGCGCTCTACGAGGTGGGCCAGGTGCACGCGCACGGCCTGACGCCCGCGCAGTTCGAGCTGACCCGCAACTTCCTCCTCAACTACTCCAAGCTATGGGTGCAAGACCTGTCCTCGCGCCTCGGCTTCCACATGGACAGCCGCTACTACGGCATGCCCTATTTCCTCGACGAGATCCAGTCGCGGCTCGGGCGGCTGACCGTCGAGGACGCCAACCGCGCAGCCAGCAAGTACCTGTCGACCGATGCTTTCGACGCCGTGCTGGTGGCGGCGGGCGCCAGCCAGCTCGCGGACGTCCTGCGGCAGGACCGCCCCAGCCCGAAGCAGTACAACAGCCAGGTGCCCGCCGAGGTGCTAGAGACCGACAAGGTGATCAGTGCCCTCGAGATCCGTCCGACGGCGGTCGAGGTCGTTCCGGTCACCAGGATGTTCGAGAAGTAGCGGCCGGCCGGCCGCCGGCTCGCGCCGCCCCTCGTAGTGCGGCCGCTGCCGCGTTGCCTACGATTGGCTACGATTGGCTACTACCTGTCTGGCGCCGCGGCCGCAGCATGTGCGGCGTCGTGGGCGGCGATGTCCGGGTCGCCGAGATGCTCGGCCTTCCACACCATGGAGCGATAGATGCGGTGCCAGCCGCTCGGGTGATCGTAGAAGATGAATTCTTCGATCGGCCCGGGCTGCATCTTGCGGTACTCGGACAGGTGCAGCGCCGCTTGGGCAAAACCGTCAGGCTGGCGCGACACGTTGAGCCCGTAGTTGTCCGCCTCAGCCTCCATCGTGCGGGTCAAGGTGTTCTGAACCGGCGTCAGCACGAGGAAGTAAACCGAGAACAAGAGCAGCAGCAGCGGCAAGGCAGCCACGTCGCCGATGTCGCGGATTCCCCAGCGCTCGGCGTAGCGATACTGCAGCTTGTCGAAGGACCAGCGCAGGAGAGCGAACCCGACGACGATGATGATGCCGATGAAGGTAATGCCCTTGTACACGTGGTGCATCACGTAGTGGCCCATCTCGTGGCCCAGCACGGCCAAGATCTCCTCCGGCGAGCCGCGGGTCAGAAGGTTGTCGTTCATGCTGATCTGCGTCGTGCCGAGCAAGCCGCTCACGTGCGCGCTCATGCGCTTGGTCTGTTTCGAGGCATCGAATTCATAGACGTCGGTCGCGGGGATGCCGTTGGCGCGCGCCATGGACAGGATCTGCTGCTTCAGCGGGCTCTCGGACAGCGGCTTGAACTTGTTGAACACCGGCTCCAGGTACACCGGCGCGATGGCCACGGCGAACATGGCGAAGGCGATCGCGACCAGCGCGCCCCACAACCACCAGGTGCGCGGCGCCTTCCGCAACACGGCATAGATCGCCACCAGCGCGAGAGTTCCCAGGAGCAGAGCGATGGCCAGACCCTTCGCCTGGTCCAGGAGCCAGGCGCCCAGATCCTGATTGGACATGCCGTACTGGTGCTCGCGGAAGTAGCCTTCGTAGGCGTTCCACGGCAGCAGCACCACGCTGGAGATCAAGATGTAGACGGCCGAGTAGAGTGCGGTCTGCAGCCATCGCAGGCGCGTGGTGCGCTCGGCCCAGTCGCGGATGCCGGTCGAGAGCCTGGTGCCCAGGAACAACCAGGCGATGATGATCCCGGTCACGAAGTCCCACAGGATCAACCAGTATCCACCCTCGAAATAAGCGTCGGACCTGGCTCGCGCCGCGGGGGAGAGCTGGGCCAGGTAAGCGGCGGTGGCCGCGTCGGGATCGAAGTGCGCGCTGTCGACCGCCTGCGGCGGAGGAGTCGCCGCCGGCGCCTGCGCGGCAGCGGCCGGAGCGGCGGCGGCAATGAGGAATGCGGCAGCGGCGGCGGCCAGCAGGGTTGCCTTGAGATGGTTCACGAATCATCCTCCTCGAATCGATGCGATGCCTGCGATGCCATACGGGTCGCGGGGGGGATAGTTTCACACCCGGCACACCGCCGGAGCCTCTCGAGCACCTCGGCCCGAGAGGCCTGGCGCTCGGCGGCGGCAGGGTGTAGTCTTCGGTAGAGCTCGCTAATAACTCGAATCCGCGCATGGCCCCTCCGCCCGCACAGGTCAGCGTCACCTCACCGATCCAACCGGCGATCGAGCGCGCCAAGCGTCTTCTCTTCCAGCCCTTCAATCTCGGCAAGTGGTTCGCGATCGGCTTCTGCGCCTGGCTCGCTGGCCTTGGGCAGGGGGGGTTCACCGGGTTCCACGGCCGGCTCCCTTCCTCATGGCGCAGCTCCCAGGTCCCTAGCTCCTCGAGCTGGAACGGATCCGGCGAATGGTTGGAGCAGCTCCGAGATGAGGTGATGCGGAACCTCTACTGGATCGTGCCAGTGGCGGTGGCCGCTGCCGGTCTCATCGTCGTCCTCTGGCTGCTCTTGGTCTGGCTCAGCAGCCGGGGCGAGTTCATGTTTCTCCACTGCGTGGCGCTCGACCGGGCCGAAGTTGCCGTTCCCTGGCACCAGCACGCCGGCAAGGCGCGGAGCCTGTTCCTTTTCCGGCTGGCGCTCGGTCTGATCGCGATGGTGCCAGTACTGCTGCTGCTGGCGATCATCGGTGTCCTCGCGGTCCGCATCTTCAGACAGGGTGGCACGGACCCGGTGGGCTGGCTCCTGCTGATCGCCGCGGTCTTGGCGCTGGTCGCGGTCGGCGTGGTTTTCGCGATCGTCGCGAAGCTGACCAGGGACTTCGTGGTTCCGATCATGTTTCTGCGCGGCGGCACCTGCCGGGAGGCATGGAGCGAGCTGCTCGGCCTCTTCGCGGGCAGGTTCCACCTGCTGATCGTCTACCTCCTTTTTCAGATCGTGCTCGGGCTGGCGATCGGCATCGGCATCCTCGTCATCGTGATCGCGACCTGCTGCCTCGCCGGCTGCCTGCTGATCCTCCCCTATCTCGGCACGGTGGCGCTGCTGCCGGTCCTCGTCTTCCAGAGAGCCTATTCGCTCTACTACCTGGGGCAACTCGGCGCGCGGTACGACGTGTTCCAGACGACGGCTGCGGCGGCGGCCAGCCCCGCCTGAGTGAGGGGCCGCCGAAGCGCACCCTACCCCGCCCGTAGCCGGCGCCGACCGGCTCGGGATTCGAAATGCGCGTTCGCCCCTCAGCGAGAGAGTGAGTACTGGAGGATATGCCCGATCTCGGGTCCGATGTCAGCCCCGACGCCTGCGCCAGCAGACCGTCGCCCTTCCTCCGGACCGGACGCTCAATGTTGGTCTGGGGCGGATCCCGAGGCGACACATCCTCGCCGTTCGGCTTGCTGGGCGACGGTGGCCTCTATCGTCCGCCGCCTTGAGGGCGTGAAGTCCCAGCATAACCTTGCGAAGATCTTCATTCGGGTGCAGCGGAGGCTCTCCCCCAGCCCCCGCCGCACCGGGTCCAGCAACAAGGGGAGCTCGCAAAGCGTCGCGATCGCCGATCTCCTGGAACGTGCCGCAAATTTACAGTTGAACCACCCGGCGCTCGCCGCGCGAGGTCAAGCTACCATCCGTGACTACTCGCAGAGCGGCTGAGTGTTTCTACCACAGTTCGAGTTGTTGGAGGTCAAGGTGGTGCAGGTGCCATCACAGGTGGGTGCGCAACTGCAATAGGTGGGGTAACTACCGGAAACGACGGCACCGCCGGCCGCCCGCATCGAGTCGAGCGCGGTGAGGGTTTCGCGGTTGAGGAAGAGCTTCTTTCCGAAAGCCTGCTTCTTCATGGGTCTCTCCTACGGTAAGGCCTCATCGCCATAACGGCGACGGGCTCTGTTGCTGATCGCCAGGCAGCCACGTCATGTTCCACACCGTAGGTTCCCGCGCGGCTACAGGGGGTTCAACAGGTAACCGTCCTGGATATCGATGGTGTGATCCTTGCGAAGGAAAGACGCGCGACGGCGTCATAACTTGGTGCTACGAGGGGTGCGGGCCAATCGCTCAGACCGGAACCGAGACGAGAAGAACGCGGTCCCAGGCCGGATCGATAGCGGTTGCGGCAGCGATGAGCGCGAGGCCGACGCCGGCGGCTCCGGTCAGGAGGCCGGGGTCGTCCAGCCACTCGTACTCTCCCGACGCCCCGGGAAGCCAGGCCATAAAGCCCGCGCGAGCACCTTCCGCGCGGCGCAACGCGTAGATGCGCTCGATCCACCGACGCGCAGCCTCGGAGAAGACCGGCTCTCCGGTTGCCTGGAAGAGCCGGTTGAACAGGTGGGCGGCACCCGCGGCGCCATGGCAGAGGCAAGGATCGACCACACCGCTGCCCTCGAACGGCCGCGCGGCAGAGCTGCGAGCCAGCGCCAGCGCCTCCGCCTCCCATTCCCGTTCGCCGCCGTGGCGGGAGGCACCGAGCAGGGCGAGGGAGACGCCCAGGTCGCCGTAACACCACGACAGGCGAGTCGGCGCCGGCGTCGCTCCCGGTGCCACGGCGGCCGGGAAGGTCGAGGGCGAGCCCGCGGGCAGCTTCTGTGCGCACAGCCACGCAACCGCCCCGTGCAGGAGCTCGCGTGCCGCGGGTGAATCGAGCGCCGCCGCCGCCTCGCCAAGGAAAGCGATCACCCCAGGCACGCCGTGGGAGACCCCGAGCGTATAGCGGCCAGTGGGGAAACGTTCGCGGTCTCTGGACGTGAGCCATGCCGCCGGAGTCCACCAGGTGATGCCG